>Ga0209269_1000198_pt1 | contig 81017 bp, 63 predicted proteins | sample MTBAKMMethaMetaG_FD_187455 | JGI IMG/M metagenome (GOLD analysis project Ga0209269, IMG submission 187455) | Enrichment culture microbial communities from Arthur Kill intertidal strait, New Jersey, USA, that are MTBE-degrading - MTBE-AKM (Arthur... | ecosystem: Environmental > Aquatic > Marine >...
TAGGCAAGGTGAAGCAAACGGCGTAACAGCCGATAACTCGCGGCCCCCTTAAGGGGGCCAACAGAGGATAACCAGACCAGATGAAAGACTACCCTAAACAAATGTGCGAAAGATTCTTGACACTACCAAGGGCGAAATAATATTTTCCATTCGGCGGTAGGGTGGGCAACTCGTTGCCCACGCTGTTACTAATGTGCGAAAAATATCATACGTTATCAGTTCAATGGTTATTCCGAACGTGTAATTTAATACCGTTACCGGGAAAGGCCCTATTATAATGTAAATATTGGTAAAATAATCTGCAAAAGTTAACTATATCCTAGTGACCAGATAATAATCATGCTTATCAATATTAGTTGGTTTTAATTAATATTGTTATCTTTCATCCATTGTGTAATCCTGCTCCAATCTGTTTCTTGCAAGGACATTGAGCGATTCCTGTTTATGCTACCGGCACCACAATGGTATAGAGGAAAGAGAACAGTTGATTTTGACAATTGATAAGGTGACTTGTTCATAATATCTAAAAGCTTTTCGTTCTTTGGAAAATGAATATTATATAGGTTTAAAATTGATTCACTTACTTTTTTACCTAAAGCAAGAATTGCTCTGGGATTTATGATTTCAATGAGTGGCTTGAAGAATTTGCGCGAGCAATTCCGGAACCAGTCGTCGTCTACTGGTGCCTGTAATCCTCCTGTTTTGAGACATAAAATAATATTCGTCAAAAAAATGACTGAGTTTTGAGAATCACGAGGGTTTTCTATATTAATTCCGATATGTTGTAGGAGTTTCCGCAAGTTCTCATTGGTTTGATTACCCGACGGTTGATCTTGACCTTGCCAATTTTCAAAATATCTCACGTCACCCCAATCTTGCCCAACAACTAATAAATTTGCATTCAGATTTGATTGCCAGAGAGACCAGGGCCCAATTTCATTCGAGTCGTATTTTCCATTGCCTACCGAAGCAGGATTATACAAACCTTTGCAAAGCTGACAAGCTTTCCGCTGATTGACCAATCTCCTATATTCTTCCATTTTTATCATATCTATTTTCCTTTATAATCGGTTTTGTTGTTTCGCAACTATATTATTTTTCAGGTAAACAGATAAATAAGGCTAAATTTATAGGTTCTGACAAGTTTTATTCGCCCAAGACGAACGGTTCTTGATTCTTACTGCCGCCAAGATAATCACCATGCCTTCTAGCCTGTCAAGCTCAATGAACTTCCGAAAAATCCTGGAAAACCGCTGCCCATCTCCCCCTCCGCTTCGCGGTAAATATTCTTTTTCTCTTCTTTGAACTTTGAACGTTAAACCTTGAACTGTTTTTCTCTCGTGCAGCGCGCCGACTTCTTACTTTCTTACCTCTTTCCTTTTCACACTTTTCACACTTTTCGCACTTTTCACACTTTTCACACCTTTCACACTTTCTTATTCTTTCCCCTGTTCAACTGATCTCCTGCTCCCCTGATCTCGCGCAGCGCTGTCTGCGCTAATCGGCGTAATCTGCGGATAATAATCTCTGTATTCTTTGACTCGGTATGCTAAAAATCTTATCTCTTTTTGCTCTCTGCACCACGGTTGAATCTTTCCAATTTGAGCTTAAAAAACCGATAATTTCCCTTCATTTTCCTGAGAAAACCGGCGATTTTGCACGCGAATGCGCCATTTTTGCGCGATTTTTGTATGGATTTTCACGTATTTTGCCGCTGTTTTCACAGAAAATGCCGGGTTTTACCACTTTTTACCAGCGTTTTCGCCCCTTTTTCACCGGGATTTTCACGATTTTGCCGGTCCGTTTGTAGGGATTATTACGACTTTATCAGCCTGAATTTTGCCATTTTTTCGCGATATCGCTGCTGGCGTAATTACCTGACGTGTTTTTATATTTTATAATAAGGTGAATAACTATCGATCTTTAATTTATGACTTTATATAATATGTTGATAATAAGATAGTTACATACGTACTACCTGAGAGTGTCGTCTATGATTAAGTTTCGTTGTCAATTTTGTAATAGGAAGATTGGGGTTCAGAACGATTACGCCGGTAAACGCGCCCGATGCCCCCATTGTACCCAGATTATCACCATTCCCCGCCCGCAGATGATTGACCTGGAGTTGTATAAAGCCAACGAAAACACGCAGTATTCGGTATTTATCTGTAACGAGGAAGAGGACTCTAATTCCCCCGATATCAATAACTTGCCTGCTTAGTAATCTCCCCTCCGCCCCCTCAAAAATGATTAATATTCATATCCCATGCGCTCCCGCTTATTGACGGGATCCGCCGTCGGTTACGGTTAGGCTTTGAACATTTCATCCGCGACGTCTTTGCCCAGATGGTAGGCGTAATATTGCTTAAGTGATTCCTGGCCTTCACTTTGCAATTTATCCATCGAGGAGAAAATACCGACCCTAATCATTAATAGAATCGTGATGCACGCCGCCGCGTTAGCCAGGGAGTGGGCATATTTAGTTATTCTTTTAAACCATTTCGGCTCCGGCCGGGTCTTCTGTAACATCTGGGCCTGGGGTGAGTTACGCAGGCTGTGTTTGAGTACCTTGATGGCCTGGGTATTAGCCTGGCTTAAAAGGTCCAGTTGATGCGGATAGGTTTTCAGTAGTGTCAGGGCGGTTGACAGCCGGTTAAAGCCGATAAGCCGCTGACGGCACCGCGGGCAGGTTGTCAGGTGCCGCTGAATCCAGGGGGAATTTTCCAGCAGCCAGCCGCCGATATCCGCCAGATGCAGTCGAGTAGTTTTACACAAATTTTCTGATTTTCGCGATTTCATCTTTAGTTGGTTTCCTAAGCTCCTTCCTTTGCCATCCACGCCGCTAAGACCTGGATCGCGCGAGAATGGTAAACCCGGGCGGTTCGAGTGGAAATGCCCAGGGTTTTAGCTACCTGGTCGTAAGGCAGCTCCGCCAGGTCACGCAGCACCAGCACACTCCTAAGTTGCTCCGGCAGCCGCAACAGCTTGGCACGTAACGATTCCAGTAAATGTTGTACGTCCAAATCATGCGCCTGGCCGGCCGGCCGGCGGACAGGTTCAGATTCACGCGCGAGCTCCTGAAGATATTTCTGATGGCATTTTTTCCGCCGCAAAATTGAGACGGCGATATTGCTGGATGTGCGGAACAAATAAGCCGGGATATTATCCGGTTTGCGACCGAATTCCAGGTGCGCCAACTGCAAAAAGGTGTCCTGGTAGGCGTCACAGACATCCTGTTCATTACCCAGTATCCGCCAGAGCATATTAATCAGAGACGGGCCGTGCTTCTGCATGGCAGAGAGAATCCACTGTTGACCGGCATCGGCCAGATCCAGCTCGTTGATATCCTCGTAAATTTTAATACCAACAGCTTTAGTAAACATGGAAACCTTTTGTATAAAGCCAAGGTCATAACTTATGACGCATTCAATAGCCATATTTTAACAGATATTTTTTAAAAAATCACTATTTTCCCATTAAAATCATGTTTTTTTGTTAATATTATGCGGTCTGGAGCGTCATAAACCAGTGGTAACAATAGAAGGGATGAAGGGTCTGTCTATGAGAACCAAGCCCTTAATGGGAAAAAGATGCTCGCCGAAGTCCCGAATCCCAAAAACATTGATTTTATCTCGCCCCGTAATCATCGCCTGCTTGCTTGCCCTTGCTTTCCACATCCTGCCGCCGGCATCAATGCAACCAAAAGTACAAGCAGATACTCAACCACCTAAAACTATCAGCGAAGGCGCACCTAAAGATAACCAGCCTGTCTTAGTCAAAGACGACCAGCGGGTGCTTCATTTCCCCAAGGATCGATCGCTGGGAGCACTTAATATTCAAGACACCGGAATAAAAAGAAAGATCGAAAGTTTTCATTACTGGATAGACGGTACGAACTGGGAATACCTGGGTGAGGCCAGAGGAGAGGTTGCCATACCCGCGGGTAAAAGAGTGGGGCTGATGCTGAATATATCTTCTTTCAAAGACTTGTCGCCACTTTCCAAACTCGAGCCGAACGATCTGGGCATGCTGTTGTTTCCTTTCTTATTCCCTAACGATATGGATACTGCACCCGACGACACATGCATGCTTCACATTGCCCACCTGACCGGCTTAAAGGAGCTAGATCTCGCTAACACCAATATTACCAGTGAAGGCATGAAACATATCACAAAGCTGCAATTACTGGAAAGGTTAACGCTGCCAAAAACCATAAGGAGCAGCGGATTATCGTATGTAGCGCAACTGAAGTCATTGAAAAGATTGTATTTTAAGGAAAACAGAGTTACAAATGCAGGACTACGTCACCTTTCAAAGCTAACCTCTCTGGAGGAATTGGAACTGGGAGGCGAGCATATTGGCGATGCCGGATTGGTCCACCTGGCTAAGCTGAAGCAACTAAAATACCTTACAATCTGGGGCAAGAACTTTAGCGACAAGGGATTGGCTTATCTTAAGAATATTCCTTCATTAAAAATCCTCAATCTCGCTCGTTTACCTATTACAGATGAAGGATTGCATTACCTGTCAGGTCATACCGGACTGGAAAATCTCAGTCTCTACAAAACTGAAATAACAGATCGCGGTCTGAAATTTTTAAAATCATTACCTTCCTTAAAGAAACTGGATCTTGGAGGTGCCAAAATTACAGATAAGGGATTAAGCTATCTTTCTGAAATTAAATCACTTGAGTACATAGACCTACCCAACGAAACTGTGACAGATAAAAACCTTGTTTATTTGACACAATTAACCAACCTCAAGTATCTTAATATGCCTAGCACACATTATGTTGATCCCAACATGGATAAAAGGCTTTATACTGACCAGGGACTTAAAGAGCTGGTCAAACTTCAATCTCTTGAAGATCTCAGGCTCGCTGGTTTGGGTGTTACTGATGTCGGGATGAGCTATATTGCCAAGCTGGGCAATCTAAAAGAACTTTCACTCTTTGGGTGCCCTATAACTGATAATGGACTGGTTAAATTGAAGGCACTGAAATCTTTGAAAAGTTTATATCTATACAAACCCAAAAATATTACCATATCAGGATTATCATACCTCAATTCTTCAACCCAACTGACGGAATTAAATGCTTACGGTATCGTACAAGATAACACCGGATTGGACATTTCGGGCCTGACTAAACTAGAAAAACTTACGCTTACCCTCAACGCAACACGTGCGGGGAAAGAGCTAGTCTATGATGCCCTTTTTGACGAGGATTTGGTTTGTCTGGCAAAGCTAAAGAATCTAAAGTGGTTTCAAATAGGATCTTCAAAGAATTCTATGATTACCAATGCGGGAATTGCCTATCTGGAAAATATGACCGACATGGAGAGGCTTACTATAGGCAGCGCTTATTTGACCGACGATACCCTGGCTCATTTAGCCAATATGAAGAAGCTGGATACCTTGATAATTACCGGCAACTTTACTGACGACGGACTTCGGTGGCTTACAAACCTCAAACGCTTGAGCAGTTTAACGGTTTATTCTGCAAACAATTTCACCCCCGCAGCTTTACAACAGCTTCGGGACAACCTGCCCAATCTTCGTTCGCTCACTGCCGACCAAGATCGGAAAATCAGCAAAATGACAAAGACCAATCCCCAACCACATGATACTACCCAATCTGCCCCGGCATTTACTTTGAAAACTCTTGACGGAAAGCGAATAAAGCTCGCAGACTATCGGGGCAAGGTAGTGGTGCTTTACTTTTGGGCTACCTGGTGCGCCCCTTGTGTAGCCGGTACGGGGGAGATGAAGAAATTTTACGCCGAGATGAAGGACTTATTTGGCGACAGTTTTGAGTTGATCAGCCTCAGTATGGATGATTCCGAGCCCAAACTACGTGACTATGTTAAGCAGAACAACCTCTCCTGGCCCCAGGTACGTATTGGTCTTCATTCTAAAATATCTGCAGACTACGGTGTCAATGACCGTGCCCCTATGTATTTCCTCATTGGACCTAATGGAAAAATCTTACTCTCTCCCGAAAGCGAGGAAACAGACACAAAAGCAATTATCGAAAAGGCACTTAAAGAGTTTTCCTCTCAACCAAAATGAAGAATTTATATTTCCTGAGTACTTTCGTACTTTTCTCTTGTGCAGCATTAAGCCATAATGGATCGACAGACTTCGGCGAGCTCAGTCGAGCCGAGCCGAAGGCAGTCGAGCCGGGCCTTTGAGCCGTTTTGATATTTTTTGTGAGGTACGACCCGCCGTGCCAGCGCCCGTCGCGGCAAGTAGTATCTTCGAACTTATAAATAATTATAATAACGTTATAAGGCCCTGTTGGAGTGCAAATTATGGAAAATAATCTGCGAAACTCAACTTCCTGACAGGCAGGAAAAGAGGGCAGGCATAAGTATTAACGAAATATTTCAGGAATAAACAAGAAAGCGGCGAGCAGAATATGAAAAAAATCCTTATTGTTGTTTTAATTATTATCGGGGTGATGGTAGCGCTGGGAGTGGTCGGCTGGGCGGTCAAATCAAAGCTCAAGAAAAAAGATACTACGGAGCTGGAAGTCCGCGTGGAGACCCCCACCCGCGGGAATCTTACGGAATTTATCACGGCGCCCGGGGTTGTGGAGCCCAAACGCAAGGTGGAAATCAGCGCGAAAATATCGGCGAGGATAGTAGCTATCCCGGTAGAAGAAGGACAACAGGTATGCAAAGGCGACAGCAGCGCTGAGCCGGTGGTTAAGCCGACGCTGCTTATCCAACTGGATGGGAGCGACCTGGAAGCGGTGCTGCAGTCGGCAGCGGCCCGGCGAGCAGCCCAGGCGGCGCGGATCGAGGTATCCCAGGCCCAGATTACGGGTAAAAAAGCCAATATCGAGGCGTGTAAGGCGCGGCTGGAACAACTGAAGCGCAAATTAGAGCGGGAAAAAACATTACTGGCGTCCAAAGATGTAAGTCAATCGACCGTTGACGAGACCGAGAGCTTGTTCGACGAAGGGCAAGCGATGCTGATTATCGCGGAAAATGACCTGAAAACCACCGAAATGAACCTGCAGGTGATGGACCATGAACTGGCGGCGGCCGACGCGGAAATCACCCGGGCCCGGCAGGATTTGACCTACACGACCATTACGGCTCCCATGGACGGGGTAGTCACCCGGATCAACGCCGAAGAGGGCGAACTGGTGATGACCGGAACGATGAACAATCCGGGGACGGTAATCATGGAGATCGCGGATCTCGCGCAAATGCTGGTTATCGCCCAGGTGGACCAGACAGATATCAGTAAGGTAAATACGGGCCAGTCGGCGAAGATAACCTTCCAGGCCTGGCCGGACCGGATATTCGAGGGGGTGGTGGAAAAGAAGGCGCTGGCTACGACCCAGAAGATGGGAGGGGAATATTATGAGGTCGAGGTGCTGCTGCTGAACACCACCGGCGAGGAGGTGTTGTCCGGTCTATCGGCGGATGTCCAAATCGATACCGCTACCTACAACGAGGTGATAATGGTGCCCAGCCAGGCGATCCTGGCGCGGGAGGTGGATGAGCTGCCGGTGGATATCCGGGATAATAACCCGTTAGTCGATTTAAAGAAGATATACGCGTCGGTAGTCTATCGCTATATAGACAAGGAAGCGATAGTAACGCCGGTTAAAATCGGGCCCAGCGATACGGCCAATACGATTATTCGGGAAGGGCTTGCTGCGGACGATAAAATCATCACCGGCCCGTTCAAGAATCTCAATAAGCTCAAACACAAGCAAAAGGTCATAAACGAACGGGAGAAAAAGGAAAAAGAGAAGTCCGGCGACCCCAATAAACCCCAGACACCCAACCCGGTGGAAAAGAAAAACTGACGGTGAAAAACCATGCTTATCGAACTGAAAGATGTGCGGAAGATATACAAGGTGGGGGTGGAGCGGATCCATGCCCTGGACGGGGTATCCCTGGAACTGGGTGAAAATGAATATGTGGCGGTAATGGGCTCGTCCGGCTCCGGCAAGAGCACGCTGATGAATATCCTGGGATGCCTGGACCGATGCACTTCGGGGCAGTATTTTCTCAACGGGCGGAACACCACCAAGCTATCCAGCGGGTCGCTGGCGCGGGTGCGCAACGAGCAGATCGGTTTTGTGTTTCAATCATTCGAGTTGCTGCCGCGCATGTCGGCGCTGAAAAACGTGGAGCTGCCCCTGCTATACGCGGGCAGCGGCGGCTGGCTGAGCCGGCGAAGGCGGGCTAAGGAATCGCTGAAAAGGGTGGGGCTGGCAGGTCGCATCAAACACCGGCCCAACCAGCTTTCCGGCGGGGAAAAACAAAGGGTGGCCATCGCTCGCGCCTTGATCGGCCGGCCGAGCATCCTGCTGGCGGATGAGCCGACGGGAAATCTCGACAGCAAAACCAGCGAAGGCATACTGGAACTGTTCGACCAGTTGTACCAGGAAGGCCAGACGATCATCATGGTAACGCATGAGGATGATATTGCCAAACACGCGCAGCGAATAATACGCATGAAAGACGGGAAAATTATCGCCGACGAAAAACGCACGGGGGGTAAATCATCATGCTGAGCATTCTCTGGACACCGGTTCGCCTGCTGCTGCTGATATTCCAGAGCGCCTACCTGGCGCTGGGGCAGATATGGACGAACAAGACGCGGTCGGCACTAACGACTATCGGGATAATAATCGGAGTGGCGTCGGTAACATCGGTGATCGCGGCGCTGACGGGCCTGAAAGCAAATGTGCTGACGGAATTTGAAAGCGTGGGAACGACGACAATTTTCGCGGGACCGGATCGACCACGCGAGGGAAAATTTTGCAATTATCCGTGGCATAAGATACGTTTCCAGAAGAAAGATTTAGAGGGACTGCTGGAAAACTGTCCCTCGCTGGAGATATACACCCCCGCCACCTGGAACACGAGGCCGGTTCGATTCGGGGAAAAGACGGTGGAGAGTATGTCTATCCGCGGCTTCAACAGCAGTTGGCATAAAATCGAAGGCAGAACGGTAATCGAAGGAAGACCTTTCTACGCGATCGACGAGGAACAAGGACGACAGGTATGCCTGATTACGGAAGAGGTCAAAAAGGAGCTGCTGCTGGATAAGGATTGTATCGGGCAGATAATCCAGGTGGACAACCGATCGTTTCGCATTGTCGGCATAATGGAGGATCGGGTATCCGCGTTCGATATGGGCCGCAGCAAGGCGGAAGTATATGTCCCCTATGAAACCTCCTGGAAACTGTGGCGCAGCTACCCCAACATTTTAGCAAAAACACGGACAGCGGAAGTGTCCGAGGAGGCGAAGGAGGAGCTGCGCTATTTTCTGCGCAGGCAAAAAGGATTAAAGCCGGGCGATCCGGATTTGTTCCGGATAGATTCCGTAGAGCAGATGCTGAAACAGTTCGAAAAGATATCCCTGATTATTACCGCAATCGCCAGCGGGATTGTCGGTATTTCACTGCTGGTGGGGGGGGTGGGGATTATGAATATCATGCTGGTTTCGGTATCGGAGCGGACCCGCGAGATCGGGCTGCGGAAGGCGGTGGGGGCCAGGCCGTCGGCGATTATGCTGCAGTTTCTGGTCGAGGCGGTGATTTTGTGCTTTTTCGGCGGGCTGCTGGGCGTACTGGGCGGACAGGGGATAACCGCGATGATGGGAAAAATTCCCCACGCTCATCTGGAAAAGGCATATATACCCATCTGGGCGATAGGGCTGGCGTTTGGATTTTCGGCGGCAGTGGGGATAATATTCGGCATGTTCCCGGCTATCAAGGCGGCTCGGCTGGACCCGATAGAGGCACTGAGACATGAATAAAAAAAGGTAAGAAAGTAAGAAGGTGAGAAGGTGAGAAGGTGGGAAGGAATCATATTTTGGTAAAATAATCTGCGAGAGTTAACAAGAGAAGAAAGATGCAAAATAAAATGGCATACGGCGAAAAACAAGGTAAGGCGGTTTTGCTGGCAGCGGCAGGGCTGCTGGCGGCGATATTCTCCGTCGGCGGATGCGAGATGTTCAAACGCTATCCGTATGAGACGGTCAACGTGCCGCGGGAAAAGCTCAATCGAATTGAAAAACTCGACCTCGAGGCGATGTCCACAATAAAGGAAGAGACCGGTCCGCCAGAACAAGAGCCAACCGCCGCCGAGCCACCGAAGCAGCGTGAATTGAGCATCGAAGAGTGCCGGGCCATGGCCCTGAAAAATAACCTCGACCTGAAGGTGACGTCATACGAGTCGCCGATGGCCCAGGAAGGCGTGCGGCTGGCGGAAGCGGCGTTTGAGCCGCTGGTATTTTCCCAGATGAATTTTACCAAGACCGACGCGCCGGTATCGCTGACACTGGACGCCAGCAAGCAGCAATATTTCAGCAATACGGCGGGGGTCGAAGTGCCGCTGCGGACCGGGGGGATATTTACCCTGTCGCATCCCTTTTCGTGGACCCAGACGAATAATATATTTTCCACCCTGGACGAGTCTTATACGACAGATCTGGCGTTTTCCGTTCAGCAGCCGCTGCTCCGCGGGGGCGGGGTGCGGACCAATACCCATTATATCCGCCTGGCCCGGTATGATACCAATATTGCCCAGGCTATGACCAAGCTGGAAGTTACCCGCGTACTGGCGGATGTGGACCGGGCGTATTGGCAGTTATACGCGGTGAACCGACTGCTGGAAGTACGGCGGCTGGAGCGTGACCTGGCCCTGGCCCAGAAGGAACGGGCCGAACGCATGGTCAAAGCGGGGCAGACAGGCGAAATCGAGATACTGCGGGCTGAGGCGGCGGTGGCGGAACGGGTCGAAGGTGTAATCCTGGCGGAAAATGACGTCCGCGACCGACAGCGGGCCTTGAAGCAGATTATCAATGAAGCCGGTCTGGAAATCGGAAATCCGACGACGCTGATTCTCACCACCGGGCCGAATCCGCAGCATTACACCCTTGACCACGATAAACTGATAGACTATTCGTTTGCCAACCGGATGGAACTGCTGGAGATAGAGCTGCAGATCGCTAAAGATGTCAGTACCGTCGATTTTGCGCGCAACAATATGCTGCCGTATCTGGCCCTGGACTATACGTATAATATCAATGCCCTCAGCAAGACGGCGGATGATGCGTACGAGCTGATGGGGCGGAACCGGTTCGCGGACCATCGGGCAGGGCTGGTGCTGCAGATACCGATCGGCAATCAGTCGGCCCAGAGCAAATATCGCCGGAACGTGCTGCAAAAACTACAACACCTGGCTAATAAACAGCAAAGGGAAAAACAGATTGTCATGGAAGTGCTCGACACCGCCGACCAACTGGAAGCCAACTGGCAGAGAGTGCTGGTAACCCGTAAAAGCTCGGAACTGGCGGAACGGACGCTCCGGGCGGAAGAACGGCAATTTGAACTGGGAATGCAGATTTCCACCGAGGTGCTCGACGCCCAGACGCGCTATACCAACGCCCTGTGGTCGGCGGCGCAGGCACTGGCGGAATATCAACTGGCGCAGGTGGACCTCGCTTATGCGACAGGCAGTCTGCTGGAGGCTGCTCAGGTTGAATTTATGCCGGAACCGCAGAAAGAAAATGAAATCAAAAAGGCCGGCGGAAAAGGAAATCTATAATGAGTAAAGGCGATAAAATATCATCCCCAAAAGGCGAAAAAGCCTATGATATTGTGGCTTTGGTGGACGACCTGCTGCAAAAAGCCATCCAAACAGGGGCGAGTGACGCCCATTTTGAGCCGACCAGCCGGGAAATCGTGGTCAAATTTCGGCTGGACGGGGTTCTGCAGACGGTGGAAAAACTGCCCAAGATATTGGGAGATAATATAATAGCGAGACTTAAGGTTTTGGGGGGGGTATTGACTTATCGCAACGATATACCCCAGGAAGGTCGAATCCAACGGGACGATAAATTGAACGACGGCAAGGTGATCGACCAACGACTGGCGGTTTTCCCGACCATCCACGGTCAGCGGGCGGTAGTGCGATTTTTCTACGAGGAGAGCGGGCTAAGCGAGCTGGGGAATTTGGGTTTTTCCCCCTGTATTTATGCGGCTTTGCAAGAGATCGCTGCCCAAAACCAGGGAGTGTTACTGCTGACCGGACCGGCGGGCAGCGGCAAGAGCACCACCCTGGCGGCTCTGTTACGCTATATTCTGCAGAATTTCCCCGGCAAAAGCATTGTCACCCTGGAAGACCCGGTCGAAAGGCATATAGAAGGTGTTACCCAGGTGCAGATCACCCCCCAGGGCGAGATGACTTTCCCCACGGCTCTGCGGTCGCTGCTGCGACAAGACCCCGAGGTTTTGATGATCGGCGAGATCCGCGACGCGGAGACTGCCCGAATCGCGGTCGAAGCAGGCCTGACGGGACATTTGTTAATGAGCACCATGCACAGCGGCTCGCCGACCGGGGCGCTGCTTCGCTTGCTGGAGATGGGTATCGAGCCGTACCAGATTACCTCCAGTATAACGGCGGTGCTTAATCAAAGACTGGTACGCAAATTGTGTAATAATTGCAAAAGGAAAAACGTGACCAGCGGGGATTATGAGCCGGCCGGGTGCGAAGATTGTTGCCGGACCGGCTTTAAGGGGCGGGCCTTGATATCCGAATTAGTCCAGTTGGATGGTCAGCTAAGGCAGGCAATCCTGGCCAAGGCGGATCTGGATGAGCTGGAGGGAATATTAAAAAACAGAGGACATATGAATATGTATCAGGATGGGATGCGACTGGCGCAGGACGGAATTACCAGCCGGGAAGAACTAAATAAAGTGTGTGGACCAAACGGGTAAACGAAAGGTGTTTCGACAAAGGGATAAAAAATGGCAGCGTTTATATATCAGGCGCTAACGACTTCGGGCCGATTGATGAAGGGAACCCTGGAAGCGTCGTCCCGCCAGCAGGCTAGTGAACTGTTGCAAGAGATGAAGCTGGCGGTCAATTCCGTGGAAGAGGCCCCGCCGGAAAAGGCCCAAACCGCCATCGGCCGAAATGAGTTTTTACTTTTCAACCAGCAACTCGCCACCATAACGCAGGCGGGCATTCCCCTGGAAAGGGGACTGAGGGAATTGGCGGCGGATGTCGGCTCCCGGAAGATGCAAAAACTGGTAAACGAGATCGCCGACGAGCTGGAAGGCGGGGCGGAGATTGAGCAGGCATTCGCTAAAAGGCATAAGGATTTACCGCCTTTCTACAGCCAAATAGTCCGGGCAGGGGTGAAAACCGGCAGACTCAGTGAAATGCTGATGAGCATGAACCGGCATCTGGAGATGATGGGTCAAACCCGCAGGGTCCTTTTCGAAGCGATGTGTTATCCCTTAATCGTCCTGGCCCTGGCGGCGGTGATTGTAACCAGCGTCTTCCTGATTATCATACCTCAGTATCGCTTGATATTCGAAGGATTTGATACGGCCTTACCGCGACTAACCTTGTTGATGCTATATATGTCAGACCACGTAATAAAGTTTTGGATGGGGGTAGGGTGCGTTATCGGATTTGGATTTTTTCTGAAAGTAATATTATCCCACAGTGCGGAAGGCAGAAGGTTCAAGGAATCGCTGTTTTTGCGGATTCCGATTTTAGGCCGACTTTATCGTTACAGCGTGCTGAGCAGAATGGCTGACGCGATGGCGGTGCTGGTGGGGGCGGGTTGTGATATACCGGAGAGCCTGAGAATGGCGGCTAACACCACGGGCAGCGAAAATATCAAGCGGGAGAGCGAATTGCTGGCTGCTCAAATCGAGCAAGGCGCCAATTTTATGGAAGCGGGGCAATTATGCTCGATGATACCGAAGATGCTGTTATATTCCATCCAGTTGGGTACGCAGCGGAACGAGCTGCAGGATAATCTCTACGGTCTGGCGGAGATGTACCATCAGCACGCCAGGGGCGGACTGGTGCATTTGGAGGCGATACTGCTGCCCGTTATGCTGATTTTAGTGGGGGGGATTATGGCAACAATGATTATAGCGATGTTTCTGCCGATAATAACCATGATACAAAAATTTGGGTCCGGCTAATTTATGCTTATTTTTGCGGTTATTCTGACATTGGGTTTGTATATTTACCTCGGCATAAGACGACCGATGTTTGCCCTGCTTAGCGTCCTGCCGTTAAGTCTGGGATTATTTATACTGGGCGGTTTGTATGAGAATATTTGGTGCATGGTATTAGCCCCCGGGATTTTCCTGGTCACGGTTTTCATCGTATCTATCCCCCGGGAAGAGCATAAGGGCCAATGGCCGCAAAGGTTTTCCCATTGGGCGTTTTTAATTTTTATTATCGCCCTGCTCATCATATTGACGACCACGGTATTATTTCAACTGTTTTACGTCTATGGTTTATTCTTTTTGGTATTGTGTGTCGTGCTGGTAATAAGCTACAGTCTGAATTCCCGGCATGCAACGACGGTACAGGTCATGTCCACGATCGGCTCATGTATGCGGCAGAACCTGCCATTGTCCGCTGCCCTGGCGGCAACGGCCAGCGGGCGAGGCGATAAGACCGCCCGAATCCTGCGCGGGATCGCGCAATGGCTGACCCAGGGTTATTCCTTAAGCGAAGCGCTTAAGCGCGGTTACGCCAAATGTCCCGGAAATATCGTGGCGCTGATATCCGCGGCGGAAAAAATTAATCAGATTCCACTGGCCATTAAATGCATCGAGGCGGATTTGTTGGAAAAATCCGACGAAAAGAAAAAGATAAATCCTGTGCATCCATTGTACCCGCTGATGGTGTTATCGGTAGCTTATACTTTAGTAATGGGATACATGGTTTTCATTATCCCGAAATATCTTGATATTTTCAGCGACACGGAGGTGACTCTGCCGGCATCGACGCGGTTTTTGCTTAACCTCCAAAAAACGGCATGGGGATGGATATTGCCGCTATTGATTATTGTCGTATGGGTGGTGGTGCCGGTGAGTATATATGTGAAGTTTCGCCCGCGCCGGCCGACAAGGCCGCAACTGCTTTCGCGGATAGGTGATTTTATTAAATGGCATTTGCCCATTTTTCATTGGTTTGAAAAGAATTATTCCCTGATTCAGACGGTGGATTTCCTGCGGCTGGCACTTAAGGCGGGCGAACCGATTAACCAGGCAATCGCCCAAACGCTCACTCTGGACGTAAATGGTTATTTTCGCAAGCGGCTGGCACGATGGCGGGAAAAGGTCGAGCGGGGCGAAAATATAGCACAGTCGGCCCACGAGAGCAAATTGGGTTGTACCCTCGCCTGGGCGTTCGATGATAAGGTTAATCGCGGTAATACGCCGATGATCCTGGAGTCGCTGAGCTGTTTTTACAAGACCAATTACAGCTATGGGGTGAATCTGGCCCGATATATATTGTGGCCTTGTTTCATATTGATTATGGCGGCGGCAGTGGGTTTTGTGGTTTACGCGATGTTTTCCCCCATAGTAGCTCTAACGCAACATACTATTATAAATATTATGCCCTAAGGGCGGCAAAGCAGAAGGGCGAAAAATGGACGTAAAAAAGGCACAATGTAAAGGATGGATGCTGGTAGAAATCATTGCCACTATCGGAATTATTTCGATCATCATGGCGGGGCTGGCAATAACCGCCGGCAGCATGAGAAGGTTTAATAGTTATCATATGGTCCGGCAGCGCTGCATCGCCGCGGGCCAGGCGCAGTTGGAAAGCATCGCGACGACAAGCCAAAAAATCGACGCCGAGCGCTGGGCCAGGCTGTGGCCCGGAGTATCGGCGGCGGTGGAAGAGACCCGGGGCGCCGGCGACTGGGCAGGATTGGAACTGATAACCGTAACCACCAGGGGAGAAAGTATGGGAAAAGAAGTAGTGGTTAAATTAAGCCGGTATATAACCGCAGGCAAGGAAAAGTAGCTATGCGTAAAGGATTCATGCTGGTGGAGATGATCGCTGTAGTAGTATTACTGACGGCGCTATCTGTGGTTTTTGTGCCGATATTCAGAACATTTCTGCAAGATGTGCCGAAGATGTACCAGTGGGCCAATATTAACAGCAGCGTCCAGGACCTTCTCAGCCATATTCGCGCGGATATAGATGCCGCAGGGGAATTGCCCGATGCTTATGGCGGAGTAACCACGGGCGAAAGAACCCTTCTGATAGAACAGCCGGAGGGTATCGTGGTTTACCAATTGAATAAAGACGATAACGTGGTCCGCAGCATACTGACCGCCGGCCGGGGGCAGGAAAGCAAAATTCGCGAAGAGAATGTCTGGCAGACAAACCAGGCAAAGATAAAATGGCAGATTTGGCAAAAAGCCGGCAGAGGATTCGCCGTGGAAATTATGACGTGGATTGAGCACGCAACACCAAGAGGCGTAGAAAAAAAACTGGCAAATTCCCAGGTATTTTTTGTGGGTGCTTTGGCAGGAGCATATCAGGCAAAATGAATTACACCAAAAAGAACGGAATGATGTTGATATACGCTATTGTTGCAATAACGCTGGCAGGAACGGCATTATTCATCTTTACCAATGTAGCTAATAATATGGCGTATGATTCGCGAATATCATATCTAAACGCGTGCCGGCGGAATTTAGCCGCCAGCGGATCAGCCTGGATCAGGCAAAACCGGGCGGTTATCGAGAAAGAAAACACCGGAAGACAATGGAATCTTGATATTAAATCCTTAGATATTCCTAAAGGGTATTTGAATATCACAATGGAAAGGGAAAATGATACTGAGTCGATAGTTACTATAAATACGAATTGTACTCGCGGAAAAATGACCCTGCAGCGCCGATATGAATATCAAATCAGGCATGGTCCGGGTAACAGGTAATTGACCAATGGCAAAAACCGATGAGCGAGACGGCCGGGACCGAGGACGGCAGCGGAGGAAGATCTACTCAGACCTTATCGAATGGGCAGGGCGGGAAGTGAATCTGCCGATAACGGGGTCGTAGATGCGGGCGTTGCAGAAGGCCATGCCGGTTTCATCGTCCCAGAAATAGCCGGCGAAGCGGTAAGGATTGGAGACGTTCTCCTCTATCTGGTTATCGAAGATATTGCCCCAGGGGTCGAAGGAATAATGGTTTTGCACCGCGGCGCTCTCATCGATAATCATGCGGACGGAGTCTAAGCGATCATGGAGATAGAAATAGCGATGAGTGCCGGCGTCGTACATGGAGCCGTCCCGCTGCATTAGAACCTGGTCATTAGCGTAAACGAACGACTGTATTATATTATTATCGTCGTCCGCGTCAAGGACCAGTAAAATATGGGGCAATTTGCAGGTCATTCAAACATCGCCACAACGCGAAAATATTACCTTGCAGTTCGTAATGAGGATATTGCTCATGCCAATAAAGTCATCAACAAAATTCTCGAGAGCGTAAAACACGACTGACGCAAAAGTGACGCAAACGCCCATTTTGACCCATAAACACAAAAGGCCAAAAACCCGTAAGTTCTTGGCTTTCAGTACAATATGTTAATGGGTAGGGCCGGAGTTGAACCGGCGACACACGGATTTTCAGTCCGTTGCTCTACCAACTGAGCTACCTACCCGGTGGGCTGGTCTAAAAGAGCTTTGGTGGATATCCGAAAAAGCCCTTATGCGACCGTATTTTAATAAAATTCTTCTTACAATTCCCTATTTTAAATCACGAACAATATAGCGGGTAATTAATATGATGTCAAGAAAATTGAAACACTTTAATGGGGTGGGAAGGTATTATATATCCGCATCTGGACAGAACCGGCATAATTTGTTAGATTACTCTCTATAATTCATCTAGGGCAACGACCTTACGTTTGATATTTGAGATAAGGAACATCTATGAAAGACTATAATAAGGACGAAGACCCCGGCCCTGACAAGAACGAAAACCAGCGCCCAGGCGAGCCGCAAATCCCGGCTGGTCCCACCGATTTTATCCGGGCGATGATTGTCGCGGATCTGAAAACGGGCAAATTCGACAGCCGCGTCCATACCCGATTCCCGCCCGAGCCTAACGGCTATCTGCATATCGGCCATGCCAAGAGTATTTGTCTTAATTTCGGGATCGCCGCGGAATTTCCCGGCGGACTTTGTAATTTACGCTTTGACGATACTAATCCCACTAAGGAAGAGCAGGAGTACGTCGAGTCGATTAAAAATGACATTCGCTGGCTGGGGTTCGACTGGGGGGAGCGCTTGTATTTTGCGTCGGATTATTTCGAGAAGATGTATGAGTATGCGGTGCAGTTGGTCAAAGCCGGCCAGGCCTATGTTTGCGATTTGACAGCGGAGCAGACGCGGGAGTATCGCGGCAGCCTGACCCAGCCGGGCCGGAACAGCCCCTTTCGCGACCGCGGCATCGCGGAAAATCTGGACCTCTTTCAGCGGATGCGGGCCGGCGAGTTTCCCGACGGCTCACGCACCTTAAGAGCTAAAATCGACATGGCCCACCCGAATCTCAACATGCGCGACCCGGTGATGTATCGTATCCTGCGGGCCAGTCACCACCGCACCGGGGACCAGTGGTGTATCTATCCCATGTACGACTGGGCCCACGGACTGGAGGACTCCGTTGAAAGGATCACCCATTCCATCTGCACCCTGGAATTTGAGAATCATCGGCCGTTATATGATTGGTTTCTGGAGCAGTTAGGTGTTTATCATCCGCAGCAGATCGAGTTTGCCCGGCTGAACCTTACTTTCACGGTCATGAGCAAGCGTAAGCTGCTGCAGTTGGTGCAGGAAAAATTGGTCAGCGGCTGGGACGACCCGCGGATGCCCACCATCTCCGGGATGCGTCGGCGGGGCTACTCGCCGCAGTCCATTCGCAATTTCTGCCGACGGATCGGGATTAACAAATTCAACAGCACGGTCGATTTCGCCCTGCTGGAACACTGCGTGCGGGAGGACCTCAATAAAACTGCCCCGCGAGTGATGGCGGTGCTGCGGCCGATCAAGGTAGTTATCGAGAACTTCCCCGCCGACCGGGTCGAGCAGCTTGATGCCGTCAACAATCCCGAAGACCCCTCCGCCGGCACCCGCAAAGTGCCTTTTACCCGCGAGCTTTATATCGAGCAGGACGATTTTATGGAGAATCCGCCGAAGAAATTCTTTCGTTTAGCCCCCGGCCGGGAGGTTCGCCTCCGCTGGGCCTATTTTATCACCTGCCGGGAAGTGATAAAAGATGCCGCCGGCCGGATAACCGAGCTGCGCTGCACGTACGACCCAGCTACTCGCGGCGGAGACTCGCCCGAAGGCCGCAAGGTCAAGGCGACGCTGCACTGGGTTTCGGCGGCGAATTCGCTGCCGGCCGAAGTCAGACTCTATAATAATCTTTTTACCCGGGAAAACCCCGACGAAGTCGAGGGTGACGCGGATTTCAAATCCAATCTGAACCCTGATTCTCTGGCAGTGCTCAAGGACTGCCGGGTGGAGCCTTCGCTGGCTGGTGCAGCGGTGGGGGGGCGATATCAGTTTGAGAGGCTGGGTTATTTCTGCGTTGACCCGGACAGCCAGACCGGGCAAAAGCTGGTCTTTAATCGCACCGCCACCTTGAAAGACACCTGGGCTAAAATCCAAAGCACGCAGCAGAAATAGACACTATCAAATAACGCACAGGGATTATCTCGATATGGCCTTTACGGCAATGTCGGGTGGATGGCGCCTTTACCGGTTAGTCGGGCAGGATTAACCGGTTAGCGGCTGCGGGTATATATCAAAATTATTTTGATAAGCAGTTTTGCAGGAACCACTGAGCCGTCATTTTAATGCCCTGCTCGTAGGAGACGCGGGACTGCCATCCCAGCTCTCGCCGGGCCTTGTCCGCGGGGAAATAAACATTTCGGCCCATCAGCCAGACGCTGTAGCGGGTAATGAAGGGCGGTTTTTTTAGATGCAGCAGTCTGCCGATCACCTCGCAGTCGAATCCCAGCGAATAAGCCAGCCAGTAGGGCACTTTTTTCGCGGGCGGCGGACAGCCGAAGGCCTGCGCCCACAGGGCTAGATATTCTTTTTGGGTGATGACCCCGTCGTTACTGATATTGTAAGCCTGGCCCAGGGCCTTGTCGCTCGCCGCCGCCAGGATACACGCGTCGGCGATATTGCCGGCGTAAACAGTGTTCAGCCGGTTGTCGCCGCTGCCCAGGATTTTAATCCGCCCCGTGGTAATCATCCGGTGCAGCCGGGCGATGCTGGTCCGGTCGCGGATGCCGTAGATCCACGAGGGCCGAATCACCGTCAGCGGAAATTGCTCCTGCCGATGCATCCGCCAGAGGCTTTCCTCCGCGATAACCTTGGCCCGGGTGTAATAGCTCCAGCGATGCACGTTTTGGCCCAGCGGCGCGGTTTCATCGATTACCAGGTTTTTGCCGTTGGGATTGCCGTAAGCGCTGATACTGGAAATATGGACAAACCGTCGCACGCCCGCTTTTTGCGCGGCGCGGGCGAGATTGTCGGTCGCGTCCATCGTGTGAACTTTAAAATCGTTCCACGGCCCCCAGTCGCCCACGCGGGCCGCGGCGTGGTAAATGACATCGATTCCCCGGCAGGCAGCCGCCAGGCTGGCCGGGTCGGTGAGGTCCCCGATCACCTTTTCCACCCCCAGATCATCCAGAAATCTGGTGTCGGAGGTGGGGCGAACCAGCGCCCGCACTTTTTGGCCCGCCGCGACGAGTCGCTCGGCGATGTGACTGCCCAATAATCCTGTAGCCCCGGTAACCAGATTCATCAGCGAATTCCTTATATACACCTTTTATAAAATGGTATTAGAATCGCCATACTGAAAAAAGCAAGGCAAAACCCTGCGGTAGTCAATTTCAGCCGGTTTTAACCTGCCTCTTGGTCCTAATCGGGCACTTTGACGCCGTTTTCCTGCCGGTTGACAGAATCGGGCGAGGCGTATAAAATAAAGTACCAGTCATCTTGTTATGGATTTATCCTGGCCGGAAAGGAGAATTCGAATCATGTTAAAAATCAGTAAAATATTATGCCCGACGGATTTTTCCGAGCATTCTCGTGCCGCTGTCCCTTATGCCCTCGACCTGGCGGGCAAATTCCAGGCCGAGTTGCACGTTGTTCATGTCATCGACGAGGCCTATCAATATTGGACCGCCGTCGGCGATGGTGCGGTACCGGTGGTATTTTCGGAGAATGAGTTACTGGATGCCGCCCAGAAGCAGATGGACGAGTTTATCGCTAATCATCTCAAAAACGCGGCCGTCCCTTTGGTTACCCGGCTGCTCATCGGCCGGCCGTTTTTGGAAATCATCCGCTACGCCGATCAAGAGGAGATGGACCTGATTGTTATGGGCACGCACGGCCGCGGGGCCTTGGCCGCCATGCTCTTGGGTAGTGTTACCGAGCGGGTAGTCCGCAAATCGCCCTGTCCTGTTCTTACCGTGCGGCATCCGGAGCACAAATTCGAAATGCCCTAATTGTTACTCATTTTCGCTAACGCCGCGGCGGAGTTGCTTGGTTCGGCTGCGGCGGGTCTTATTTTCGAGTCGTTTTTCCCGCGCTGACTTGGTGGGCTTGGTGGCCAGCCGCTTCCTCGGCCGGATAAGCGCCTTTTGCACCAGCTCCCGCAGCCGGTCCAGGCATTCCTGCCGATTGCGGCTCTGGCTGCGGTGCCGATCAGAGCAGATTATTAGCTTACCCTCGCTGCTCATCCGCCTGCCTGCCAGACATATCAGTCTTTTTCTCGCCGCCGCCGACAGCGCGGAACAGCCCTTAACGTCAAAGACCAGTTGCGCCTGGGTATTTACCTTGTTTACATTCTGACCCCCCGGACCACGCGAGCGAACGTAGCGAATCCGGATATCGTCCGGCAAGATGCGGATTTTTTCGTTGATTTCCAGCATGAATAGGAGGTTTATTGCTGTCTATTATGGCAAATTTTTGATTAACACCACTCGGCAGGGCGCACCGTCGGAATCTTCCATCTTCAAGGCCCCGCAGGCCAGAAAATATTCACCCGCCGGCGCCTCACCCAGCACCACACCCTCCAGAATGGTAACATTATTTTCCAGCAGGATATGATGGGCGTCTTTACCGGCCAGCCCCGATTTATCGATGCTCAAATAATCGATTCCCACCAGGATTATCCCCTGCTCGACGATATATTTAGCCCCGCTGGCCGCCAGATACACAAAATCCGGATCGAATTTCGTTTTTTCCGTCAACTGCTTCTGGGAATTATCGGTTTTCAGCAGCAGCCTTTTACTGCCCGGCGGTAGTTTACCCTGCAGTACCTCTGCGGTCACCGCCGCTGTTCCCCGGCAGTCGATAACCTGCACTTGCCCGTACAGATGTTCCAGCGGCACCTTATCCGCACCCTGGCCCGCCGGATAATAGTGTACCGGCGCGTCGATATGGCTGCCCGTATGGACCGACATCTCCACCTGCGAGACATTGGAGCTGTCGTCTTTTGCCATATCCCGCTGCCGCCTTCGCTGATAGGCTACATCTTTCGGGTAGCAGAGCATGCCGTTACGCAAGGTCATGGATATGTCATATATGATTAGGTTTTCTTGCATAGTAACTCGTTGCCTTTTTTAACGATCTTTCTGTTATTTTATGGGGTACGGTTTTTATGTCAATTTTTTAAAATTGCTTTAATTGGCGTTCTGCCCGGCGAATATTGGTTTTTACCCTTAAATTGAGGCAGCAATTACGAATAGAGTGTTTATCTGAGATCGGATTTTTGCCGAGAAATAAGCATGGGTATGAAAGATATCCTAAATTAGCTCGGTTATTTGGATTAAATTGGCTTGAAAAATAACCGCCTAATCTGGTATAATAGGTAATAATCACAGAGCGATTTTAGGGGGTATCTTGGCCGGGATGATTATGGGACGAAAAATCGACAAATATAATTTTCTCATCCTGTCAGTTTTTTGCCTTTTATTACCGGCTTCTGCCGTTTGGTCCCAGTCCGCCATTCAGCCGCGAAATCTGGAAGCCATCGGCCTGCGGCAATTAGCCAATCGCTGCCCTGAGCTTACCGGCCAAAGAGCTAAGCTGGCCATCGTGGAGTTATGTGAGCCTGCCCCCCTGGACCAGCCTGCTTACAATTTTTTGCCCAATCTGGTGCATCGCTCGTTATATTCCGCCGACTGGTTGAATTTCTATTATTATCAGAATCCCGCCTGTCCCGCCGGTTTTTCCCGCCATGCCAGCTTGATTGCCGGTATTCTGCTCGGCGAAGATGGTTCGGCTCAGTATCAGGGGCTGGGCGGTTTTTATTATCAGGGTATCGCGCCCTGGGCCGCCGTTTCCGTTTATGAGGCCAACTGGTTCATTTATAAGCGGGTGCTGGCGGGTAATTTGCAGTCAACCGCCCCGGATGATGTCATCAATATCAGTTGGGGCGCCGATGCCGACGACATTATTACACAATGGTGGCAGCGGGGAATAGATGCCTTGGTGGAGCGGGAAGGCTCGATTGTGGTAGCCGCCTGCGGTAACGGTCAGCCGCAAGACGGATTCAAATCTATCTGCAAGCCCTCCTGGGGTTATAATGTCATTAGCGTCGGTTCCGCGCGGGGGCTGGGTGGTTATCCGGATTGCCTTTTATATGTCGGCCCGCCCACTGACCGGCACAGTACCAGCGGTCCCACCGACGACGGCCGGTGTAAGCCGGATGTTATCGCGCCCGGACTGGCCCTGGGGCCGAGCAACGATTCCACCAATGATTATTATCTCGATGAAAAAGCCGTTGACTACAGCAGTTTCGCCGCCCCCCAGGTCGCCGGTGCTGCTGCCTTGTTGATTGACGCCGCCCGCCGGAACAATATTCCCAATGGCGATGACCCGCGCCTGATCAAGGCTTTAATCCTTAACGGCGCCAACAAGCTCATCGGCTGGCACAAAGGCGCCGCTGATTCGCATGACGACAGTTTCTCTCCTCTGGATTTTCGCCAGGGTGCCGGCCTGGTAAACGTATTTAATTCTCACCGCGAGTTGCTGGCCGGCCTTGCCGAGCCTAATAGCCCCGCGGGCAATATCGGCTGGGACCTGGCCCAGGTAGCTCTTGATCCCAACGACCCTGATTCTCAGAAAATTTATTATCTACCTCAGCCCCTGTCACCGCAAAAGTATCTTAAGGCCACGCTCTGCTGGTATCGCCATTATGACTCGGGCCGGACCTTTAACCCCGCGGTCCTGAACAACCTTACCCTCTCGCTTTGGGCCGTTGATGAGCAGGGGCATTTAACCGATATCCTGGCTGCTTCCGACAGCGTCCTGGATAATCTCCAGCATATTTATTACACCTGCGACGTTGAGATCACCCGTGCTGCCCTGGTGGTCAGCGGCGCTGATTTTGACAATTCCGCTTCTGGGGTTCCCCACGAGGGCTACGCCCTGGCTTACGAGGCCAATGCGGACAACTGGCCCGGCGACCAGTTAGCCGGCGACATCAATGCCGACGGCATCGTCGATGAGAATGACCTCATGCAATTTTTGGAGCTGGCTGGCGCCGATAATAATGATTTTTCTGATTTGAACAGCCGGGACCCCAACACTGCCCGCTTGCTCGATGAAGAGGTCATGAACAATATTGTCGAACAATGGCAGCAAAAATCCCCCTGGTATCTTCCCGCCGCCGACGATTAATTCTCGCTTTTCCCATCTGTATGCGAAAAATTCCTCCCGGGTTTACTTTCTTGACGAAAGTGGTATAATCCTGGAAAATATTGTGAAATTCTCTCAACGGAAAGGATTACATTACCATGAGCGAGAAAAAACAGATCGGTTTCGGTATTGTGGGCGCGGGGATGATTTCTGCTTTTCACGCCCAGTGCATCCAGGAGATTGACGACGCCCGGCTGGTCGCCGTCGCGGACAAGATCCCGGATAAGGCCCGCCAGGCCGGCGAGAAATACGGCGTGGAATATTATGACGACTATCATAAGATGTTCCAGCGGGATGATATTGACGTTATCAATATCTGCACTCCCAGCGGCTTGCATCTTGACCCGGCTCTGGCTGCCGCCCAGGCGGGAAAACACCTGATTATCGAAAAGCCCCTGGAGATTACCCTGGACAGGGTTGACCAGATTATAAATGCCTGCAAAAAGGCGAAGGTCAAGTTGGCCTGCATTTTCCAGCGGCGGTTTGACAAAGCCGCCCAAAGGCTAAAAGAGGCCGTGGAAGAAAACCAGTTGGGCAGGCTCATCCTCGGCGACGCCTATATCAAATGGTTCCGCACCCACGAATATTACGCCCAGGCCAAGTGGCGGGGGACGCTCGCGATTGATGGCGGCGCTGCTCTGATGAATCAATCCATTCATACCATTGATTTATTGCAATGGATTATGGGCCCGGTGCAGAGCATCTTCGGAAAGGTGGGCACTTTTACCCATGATATCGAAGGTGAGGACATTGGCCTGGCGATTCTTACCTTCAAAAACGGGGCGGTGGGCGTGATCGAGGGCAGCACTTCGGCGTATCCCGGCTTTCCCTCTCGTCTGGAGATTCACGGCGAGAAGGGTACGGTCATCATCTCCGACAGAAACATTACCACCTGGGAGATCGAGGGCCAGGCGGAAAAACCCGAGGAATTATTCGCCCAGGAAGCCGGCAGCGGCTCATCCGACCCCACCAAGATAAATGTAGAAGGTCACAAGCCGCAGATTATCGACATGATTGCCGCCATCCGGGAGAACCGTGATCCCATTTTAGGCGGCGCCGAAGCCCGCAAAGCCGTCCAGATTATCACTACCATCTACCAGTCTTCCAAGACGGGAAAAATAATCATTCTTTGATTTGCGACTGGTCTTTGTTGACTTGTATGGCCTTTAAACGGGAGTATTATATTATAATATGACCAGCCAGTCCCGCGATACTTCTATAGAGGCGGAGAGAGTGCAGATCGAATTGCTTCGCCAGGCCGGCGTTCCCCGTCGGGTCGCGTTAGCGCGGTCGCTTTCTCAAACGGCGATGTTTCTTTCCCGCAGGGCCATTCAGCGGGCGAATCCGTCTTTCAATCAGCGGCAGGTGGATTTGGCTTTCGTCGCCCTTCACTACGGAGAGGACCTCGCCGAGCGGCTTCGTTTATATCTGGAGCGAAAGCAGCTATGAAAAAATCCGACATAGTGATTGCCTTGGATATGGTAATCGAGTGTTTTGAGCGGTTGGGAATAGCGTACTATATTGTTGGGTCAGTGGCCAGTTCCGCTTATGGTATCGCCCGGGCGACGATGGATGTCGATTTGGTCGCCGATATGTAAGCACTCAAGGGATGAAAAGTAGGCGGTGGGGGGCGAAAAAGTAGCCGGTGGGAGGCGAAAAAGAGAGGGTTTTTCGGCTAAAAAGGGCGGTTTTTTTAGTAAAAAAGTTACTTTTTGCGGTGAAAAAATTACTTTTTTGGGCGAAAAATGCGCATTTGTGCGTAAAAAAGGCCAATTTTCGCGCAATTTTGTCGCAAATCAGCGTTTTTTAGCGAGGAAAATCGTTTTTTTGCGGTAGAACTTGCTGTTTTTTACGATTTTTCCGGATTATCCCGGATTATCCAAGATTATCCTGGATTATCCCGGATTTTTTCGGATTTTTTCGCGCTATCACAGGACCAATCAGGGATTACTCTCGGCTTTCTTTACGCAGCGGAATCCGTACGCCTCGTAGCCGAAACAGACGTCAGCCAGCCCCGGCGTTTCACCATAGCGAGCGGCGGAGGAGGCGCTTTCCGCCGTGCTGCTCCAACTGCCGCCGCGAAGAACCCGCTCGTCACCCTCAGCCGGACCGGTGGGGTCAGCGGCGGGGCCGGTGGGGTCAACGGCGGGGCCGGTGTGGTAGTAATCCTCGCCATAATAATCGTTGCACCACTCCGCGACATTGCCGTACATGTCGTACAGGCCCCAGGGATTAGGTGATTTTTTACCCACGGGATGAGTGGTGTTGCCGGCGTTGTCCTTGAACCAGCCGTATCCGGGTAATGGGGAGGCGGAATTTCCAAAATGATATTTCTCCCGGCTGCCCGACCGGCAGGCGTATTCCCACTCGGCCTCGGTGGGCAGGCGATAGCCGTCCGCCGAGAAATCACTGGTCTCGCTCTTCAAATCATAGCAGGGTTTAAGACCCTCCCGCAAAGAACGCATATTGCAGTACTGAATAGCAGCCAGCCAGCTCACCCGGTCAACCGGGTTATCCGGCCCCTGGAATTTCGCCGGGTTCTTGCCCATCATTTTTTCATAATCCTTCTGGCTGACCTCGAATTTGTCCATATAGAAGGCGGAAATCGTCACCGGGTGCGCGGGTCTCTGGTCTTCGTCGCCGTTATCATCGCCCATCCGGAACCGGCCGGCGGGGATGAGCAGCATCTCTACGCCGCTTTTAGTGGTGATTTGCTCAGGGGTGTTCTTCGATTTGCGGGCGGTGACATCCTGGGTCGAGCCGGCTTTTTCCTTACAGCCGACCGCCAGTAACATAATTGTTATTAATCCGATCAGTTTGTTTTTGGTCAGCATCAATGTCTCGGGGCCTCGTAAGCGCGGGGGTGTTTGAGGATCTCCATGGTCCGCCGACGGACCTGGCTGATGATTTGCTGCATATCAGGATTGTCGCTATTCATCATGGCCGCCCGCTGGCGGAGAATCTTGACGGCCAGGCGGCTTTCACCCACCAGCTCATCCTGATTGCCGCCGATCTTAATCAAAGCGTCGGTTATGCTTTTGCATCTCTCCAGGGCGTCGTCGCCTTCGTAATCCACGAGGTTCCGGCGGAAATCCTCGATGAGGTCGAGGGCGACCTGCGGTTTTTGGATTTTTTCTTCTCTGGGCGCGCGGTTTTCATCGATGACGCGGGTCCATGCTTCAATTTGGGCAATTTGCTCGGCCAGGTCCGGATGAGCCTCTTTCTGTTGGGCGAGGTACTGGAGCAAGTCATGGCCAAACTGGGTATATTCCTCGATTCGGCTGCGGATGTCCCGGACAAAAATCTGCACGTTATCGAGTGCTTTTGAAACTTCCTGCCTTCGGGCCCTTTGCTCTTTTGCGGCATAGATATCGGCCAGGATTTTTCCCGTGGCGCAGGTGGCGGCGCCCCGGTGTTTCTTTTGCTGGCCTTGGACATCCAGGATATATTCGCAAGGCCCCACCCCCAGGGTGCCGCGGACCACGTCCACCACGGTGAATTTATCGATGGGGGTCGTCTCGATGCGGTTGATGGGATAAATCAATAGCGGTCCTGCGAATTGGATGTGTTTCTTTAACGGCTGAATAAAGCCGTTGCCCTCCAGATCGAGCCAGCAGGGATAATTAAACCAGCCCAGTACCGTAGTCCACCTTTCCCGGCGGGTTTTGGAATCAGGTGGCGGTATGAATTGCTCGGGCACCCCGAACCAGGTGTGCTTGGTGTAGGCGCCGTCCGGTCGTTGACTAATCATCTCCCAACTGTCGTTGAGGCCGTTATCCCGCCGCCAATCGACCCGCCAGAGGGCGGGGTAGGGCGCTTTCCAGCCCAGGGGGATGACCTTGTCGTTGTCGTCTTTACTGACCTGGCGGCTATGCCAGATATCGCGGTCCTCCATTACCGCCGCCCAGATTTTGCCCTTTGGGCCGTAGGTTATGCGGGAGGCGTCAACCTGTTTCTGCTCGCCCGGACCGCTCATGTAAACCTGTACGTCTTCGGCGGGCACGTCCCAGACGGCCATAACGATGGATTGGCCGCCCGGCATCAAATGCAAGATGAAGTTTTCGCTGGGCAGTTCCAGCGGCGACGATTGCTGCTCTACAGCGTCCATGACGATATCGTCGGCGAAGAAATCCGGCAGCACCACGAATCGAGCGGGGGCCTGGAGGTCCAGGGCGGTTATTCCCGCGGCGGGTGTGGTCTGGACAAACACCTGCCCCATCCCCAGCTCGTAATTCAGCTTATATTTTGTGTCATCGGCGGCTAGATAATCAGCTTCCAGGGTGACGGCGGCGGGGTTGTTCTGCACAATCCGGGCGGCGGCGAATTTCAAAGCGGATTTTTGATGGTCGCCGAGCGGTATGAGCTGGGCCTGCAATTTTAATCCGTCGCCGCGGCTGTATAATTCCGCGCCCGCTGCTCCCTGCCGCAAGGCTACGACGAGTTTGTCATTGAGAAAGACCACGTCGCCCGTGAATTGATAGCTGGTCACATCTTCGGCCGGCGAAAGCCAACCGTCTTTTTTTGCCAGAGCCTGATCCGATAATGGCCCCGCGGGAAGGGGGATGACGGTATCAAACATGCGGGTAAAGGGTTCGGCCGGCTCATTATTGGTTTCCTGAGAATAGACCGGCGCAAGAAGACCCATAAGCATCCACAGTCCGACAAAAACTACCGACACTCGCCTGGCGTAATTTTGCATACATCCACCTCATAATATTAAAATTTAACCGGTATTAATTCCTGGGCGCCTCAACCGTTACCGGATTACGTAATATCTGCTGGGTTAAATTGCGGATTTCGCGGGTGGTTTCCGCCACGTTCGGGTCCTGGGCTGCCGCCAGGGTCGCCGCCTGGCGCAGGCGGCGGACCACCAGCCGGCATTCTCCCACCAGGCTATCCTGATTGCCGCCGATTTCCACCAGCTTGGCGGTAAGGTCCTGGCACCGGCTGAGGGCATCCTCACCCTCGTAATCAACCAGTTGACTGCGAAATTCATTGATTATCTGCTGATTATATCCCGGAGTATGTATTTTTTCTTTTCTTTTATCAATGCTTTCATCCATCTGACGCATGATATCCTGCAAGGCCGAAAAGAATTCCGCCGGCTCCGGCTGGGCCTGTTTCTTCATTTCCAGATAAGCGGTCATCTCACCTTTGAATCGGATATACTCCTCGATTCGTTTGCGGATAAACTCGTTGAAAAGCTGCACGTCATCGAGAATTTTTTCGATATCCGCTTTTTTTTTCTTTTGTAATTTTTTCTCGTAAATTTCATCAAGTCTGGCTTTGGCGGTGCAGGTAGCCAGGCCTTTCCAGGTGTATTTCTGCCCTTCCATATCGAGAATATACTCACACGGCCCGACGCCCAGCGTCGCCCGCATCAGGTCGGCTACCGTGAAATCTTCAAGGGGAGTCAGCTCGAGGCGATTGAGGGGATAAATCAGGGCCGGGCCTCTAAATTGAATCGGCTTGGCCGCCATTAACGGCTGAAAATAACCTTGCCCGTTTTTGTCAATCCAGCAGGGATAAAAAAACCATTGCAGTTTATAGGTAAACCGCCGCCGATCGTTCTTCATGCGGAAAGCACCGGGGCTTCGGTCATGATCCGGATCGTCCTCGCGATTATTCAGCCAGCCGGGTTTGATGAACTGGCCGTTCGGCTGTTCGCAAATCATTTCCCAACTGTCCGTCAGATGGTCATCCCGTCGCCAGTCCACCCGCCACTGGGCCGGGTAAGGCTGCCGCCAGTTTAACTTGATAATTTTCCCCGCGTCATCCATGCCCACCTCCCGCATGTGCCAGATCCCCTCTGCCGCCAAAGCCGCGATCCAGATTTTCCCTTCCTCCGGATAAGTAATAAACGATTCTTTTATCCATCTCGTTCCCTCGTCGCCTTCCAGAGTAATCAGCACGTCATCCTTGAATCCCTTCCATATCGCCATGATAATCGCCTGTTCCCCCGGCAGTAAATGCAAAAAGAAATTGTCGCAGGGCAATTCCGCTCGTGAAACTGTCAGCTCCGCCGCGTCGATTATGATATCATCTGAGAAAAAATCCGGCAGGACAATAAACCGGCTGGGCGACTGAATCCGCAGAGCACTGACATTAGCAAGCGATTCGGTCTTGACGAATATCTGCCCCATCGCCAATTCATAACCGAGCTGGAGGTATTTCCCCGCCGCGTCCCGGAAAACCGCCTTCACCGCCACTGTGTCCTGCGTATTCTGCACAATTTCCACGGATGTCAGTTTTGGCGGTACTTCTCCCGCCGACTCTGCCGGGACCAATTGCACCCGTGGTTGCACCATACTCCCGATTCTGGTGTATATTTGAGCGCCGCTGCCTCCCTTCGGCAGCAGCACCACCAGCCGATCGTTCAAAAATACCGCGTCGCCTTTAAATTGATGCTGGGTATCCTCCTCCAGCATTAACCAGCCGGGCCTCGTCGCCAGAACCTCTCCCGTCAATGGTTTCACTATAGCGCTGCCGGTATCGAACAACCTGGTAAATGGGCCGTTAAGATCGTCACTTTCCTTTTGGGCAAGGATAGTTGTCGCTGATCCCAGAATAATCATGGTCAGCGCCGTAAAAACAGCCGTGATATTTGAAGGAATTTTATGGTAATAACTTTTTTGTGATGCAATTATCATTTTTGCGTCATCATTTCCTGCGCTAACTTCTGTATCTTACCCGCAGTCTCCGCTAGCCCCGGATATTTCGCCCCCACCATCTTACCCTGTACCCGCAGCCATCTTACCGCCATTCGGCACTGGGAGATAGCCCTATCCTGAGCGGCTCCGATAGCCCTTAATTTACTTCCCCACGCTTGGCAGTCCGGCAAAACATTGTCTTCTTTTTCGATCAGTGCTGTAATTTTATCAACCAGTTGGCGGGCGGCCTGCGGGTTCTGGGCGTCATCAGCCATTGCGGCTACGTTTTTTTCAATATGCTTTGCGGTTTCTCGCAAAGCCTTTATCGCGTCGGCGATATTTGGGTCGCCAGCGAGGGGTTCCGCCAGGCGGCGGACCTGGCCGGCGAAATCGCGGTACTCGCCGATCCGCGTTCGCGCCCGGTCGATATGGTCCAGCATCTGCTCGAACCGCAAGTTGATTTCATCGGCGAGGGCTTTTTCTTTCTTCTTCTGGAACTGCTTTTCCACCCAGCCAGTTACCTGGTCCGGCGTGGGGTGTAATTCTGTTCCCAGATTCTCTTTTTCAAGGATGTATTGACACGGGCCTACGCCCAGGGTATTTCGCATAATGTCGATCGGGCAAAACACCGTCAAAGGAGTGGCCCGGCTGCGATCCAGGGGATAAACTATCACCGTTGAATAGGACTTGGTATCCTGACCACTCAGCTTACCCAGATTGATATTAACCTGATTGCCCGCCAGTTCACAGCATCCGCCGCCGATACCAGCCGCCCCAGCCAACTCTTCCTCATCAGCCCCGCTGAATAAAACCGACCGGGAAAAATTACCCCCGCCCACAAAATCAGCTCGCCACTTGGCCGCGAACGGCAGCTCCCACTTCAGCTTAAAATGCTCCTGCTTTAGGGATGAAATTTTCTCCTCATGCCAGAGGTCCTTACCTTCGATAAACGCCAGCCAGATACGCTGGTCTAAAACGCAGCCGATCTCCGAGCCGATGATAATATTTTTACCGTTTTGTCGATCAAAAACGCCCGCAGCCTCGATCCCGTCCGCCTCCCATACGGCCATCACCAGGCCGGCTCGGTCGGCGAGCAGATGGAGGAAATAATTCTCCGCCGGCAGGCCGATTTTCTCGCCGGCAAAAAATTCGGCGCACCAGACCATATCATCGCCGAAGAAATCCGGCACGATCAGATAGCCGCTGTCGATTCGAGTGAAGAGTTTGCCCATCCCCGCGCCCGGCTGAACTTCCAGATAGACCTGCCCGGTGGTCAGCCGATAGGCGACGGTGATTTTATTGTTTTTCTCCGTCGCGTAATCCAACCGCAGCACTGCCGCGCCGGGATTATTCTCGATGATTTTTATTGCGGTTAATCTGTCGGCTGATGTGCTGTCCGCTGACTGGACGGCCAGCCCGGCCCGCGGTTTCCAGGACTGGTCCGCTTTGGCGTACACCTCCGCACCCGCTGCCTGCCGGCGGATTACCACGGCCAGTTTATCGTTCAGGATGACGGCGTCGCCGGTGAACTGGTGCTGCAACTGGTCTTCCGGCAGCACCTGCCAGCCGGTCTGCGCGGCAAAATCCTCCGGTCCCAGCGGATTGGCGGAGGTTTTGCCCGTATCCACCAGATAAGTAAAGGGGCTATCTTCGGGAATACGGTTTAACTGGCCCTGGGCCTTGACAAAAGTGGTTAATAGAAAATTAAAACCAAAAATTCCCCCTGCCAATATGCATAATCTGAAGAATTTCATAAATTTTTCTTGGTAAGCCGACTAAGCCGAGGTTTCTTTTACTTCCAGTCGGGATTCATATCCGAATGACCTTGCGTTAGTTTTACCGGTTTACCCCCTTTGATGTCTATAGTGTAAATCTCCCACGGCCCATTTTCCGTCGTGCCCTGACAATAGATGATTTTTTTTCCGTCCGGGTTCCAACCGGGATAGCGCTGCACGCCGCCGAAATAGGTGATAATCCTGTTCTTTGTACCGTCCGGCTGGATGGTGCAGATATTGGTCTCCGTCTCATAAACCAGGGTTTTTCCGTCGGGCGACCATTGGGGTGCGCAGGCCCCTTTTTTGTCATAGACCTTTTGCGGCTCGCCGCCGGCCTCGTCCACGATAAATATCCCGTTGCCCGCCTCCCACCGGCAGGCGAAGGCAATGGTGGTGCTGCCTTTGCTCGGTTTCCACGACGGGCCGGAACAGTGGGGCCAGTCCGCCGGCGAGAGCAGTTTTTCTTGGCCGTCGATTAGGCTGCGAACGAAAATTTTCTCGTCCCGGCGAAAGACGATCTTCCTGCTGTCCGGCGACCACTGGGCCTGGTCCCCGTCGCATATTCTTTGCATTTGAGCTGCCATATCCCCACCGCCCCGCCCCGGGTAGAACTGAATAACACCCTTTGGCCGTGGGGACTAAAGACCGGGTCCACGTCCTGGTCCTCGCCGCTGCCCGGCGTCAATTGCCGGATGTTCGAGCTGTCGGCGTTCATTATCCAGATTCGCCACGAGCCGGTGCGGTCGCTGGAAAAGGTAATCTGCCCGCCGATCTGGTTTGGCTCCTGTTTTACCGCATCATTTGCTTTAATCGTTGGCGGGGCAACCTCCGCCTGCAAACCGGACAAGATGCCGGCTAAGGTAAGGTAAAATAAAACCACCACCCCAATAAAACCTGTCCGCCGAGAAAATAAAGCTGCCATAACTTTCTCCGCAAGGCTGAATCCGCTGGGTTATTCGCAAATCTCTTCTTCCAGGAAGTGCTTGATAAAGCCCAGGAATTGGGCGGCGGTCGCCCCATCAATTACCCGGTGATCGCTGCACAGGGTAGCCTTCATCATCGGCTTGATCCCGATGCCGCCGGCGATGGCGACTACCTCGTTTCTAACCGCGCCAACCGTTAAAATGGCGGACTCCGGCGGATTGATTACCCCGGTAAACTCCTCCACGCCATACATCCCCAAATTGGAAACGGTAAAAGTGCCCTTGCCCGCCCCGATTATTTTGCCGCTGCGGGCCTCCTGTGCCAGTCGCTTGGTCTCTTTCGCTAAATCGTCCCACGACCGCTGGTCGGCGCTGGTCAATACCGGCACTACCAGTCCTTCGTCAATCGCGGTGGCTACCCCGATATTAATCTCGTTATGATAGACGATACTGTTTTCCAGCAGTCGGCTGTTGACTGTGGTAAATTGCGTTAGTCCCAGCGCCGCTGCCCGCACCACCAGGTCGTTGACGGAGATCCGCTGCTCTTTGGGGCGAGAGGCGTTGAGCTTTTCCCGGACCTGCATCGCCCGCGTCATGTCGATCGACATCGTCACGTTGAAATGGGGGGTATCGCGGAAACTTTTTTGCAGGTTCAACCCGATGGCCCGCCGCATTTTGGTCAGCGGAACTTCCGTACCGGCTTTCGGCTGGACCTTTGCTGCTGCTGTGGGCGGCATTGCTGCCGGCTTCGCTGCGGCTGGGGCTGCTGCCAATCCGGATTTGGCGGTCTTTTCCACGTCCAACCCAACAATCCTGCCGCCTGGGCCCGTGCCTTTTACGCGCGACAAATCTACTCCTTTATCCTTGGCCAGCCGACGGGCGTTGGGTGAGGCGAAAATCCTTCCGCCAGCCGCTGCTGTGCCACTGGCGACAACCGCGTCATCAGTTATAGCCGTTCCGCTGGCATCCTGGGCGAAGGCTTCGACGTCCGCACGGACGATTTTGCCTTTAGGGCCGGTGCCGGTAACTTGGCTGATATCTATGCCCAGTTTGTCCGCTTGAATAAGGGCTACAGGCGAGGCCTTGATATCGGCCTTCTTTTCCGCAGGGGCGGCTGCGGTCGAGGCAACTGAAGCTAATGCCGCTTTGGTCGGGACGGCGGGGACTGCAATATCAGCTCCCTCTTCCCCGATTAATCCGACGACCTTGCCCACCGCGACCATATCATCTTCGGCGTATAACCTTTTTAAGAGGGTGCCGCTGCCGACCGCCTCTACCTCCATTACGGATTTGTCGGTCTCCACCTCCAGCACGATGTCACCTTTGTTTACCGGATCGCCCTCGGCTTTGAGCCATTTGACAATCCGCACTTCCTCGGTGGTCTGGTCCGGTACGGGTATCTTAACTTCCGTCGCCATCGATAAAAACTCCTAAACAAACATAAGCGAAAAGCGGGATATATTATTTTCCAGATTATTTACCCAAAGCTGTCAGCACCCGGCGGCAAACCTTTTGCGGGTCCGGCATAAACTCGTTTTCCAGGGTCGGGGCCATGGGCGGCGGACAATCGTGGGCGGCAATCAATTCTATCGGGCCATCCAGCCAGTTAAAAGCCTCTTTCTGGATTTTGTTGATAATATGCTCGCCATAGCAGCCGGTGCCCGGCGCCTGGGATAAAACCGCGGCGTAATGGGTCTTCTTAAGGGAATTGATAATCGTGTCCACGTCCAGCGGTATCAGGCTGCGGATGTCAATGACCTCGGCGGAGACTCCTTTTTCCGCTAAAAGATTAGCTGCCTGGTGGGCGATTTTGGCCATGTAGGAATAGGCAATCAGGGTAAAATCGCTGCCCTGTCTTTGGACCGCCGCCCGGCCGAAGGGGACCAGGTACTCGCCTTTGGGCACTTCACCGCGATCGCCGTACAACAATTGATGTTCCAGGAAGATGACCGGATTATCGTCACGAATGGCGGTTTTAATCAGGCCCTTGGCGTCCGCGGCGGTTGAGGGGGCTACTACCTTCAGGCCCGGGATCTGGGTGGCTATCGCTTCGAGACTCTGGGAGTGCTGGCCGGCGTAGCCTTTGCCCCCGCCGATGGCGGTGCGGCAGACCATGGGGACCCTGGCCTTGCCGCCAAACATGTATTTGTTCTTGGCGGCTTGGTTGCCCAACTGGTCCATGCTCATCAGGATGAAATCGATGTACATCAGCTCGACCACCGGTCGCATCCCGGTAATCGCCATGCCTACCGCCGAGCCGCAGATCGTCGCTTCAGAAATGGCGGCATTAAAGACCCTTTTCCTGCCGAAGACGTCAAACAGGCCTGCGGTGACCGCGAACGCCCCGCCGTATTCGGCTACGTCTTCGCCATAGACGACTACCCGCTTGTCCCGAATCATCTCTTCGATGAGGCCTTCCAGAATGGCCCGCCGATAGGGCATCTGCCCTTTGCCGTCGCGGTAATCGCGGATCGCTTCCTGGTTATAATCCTCGGTTTTGTATTGGGCGGGGATGTTGTCGCTGGTGGTGTCCGAATAGAGACCTTCATAAATCGTTTTCGGGTCCGGGTAATCGCTGCGGGCGGCGGCCAGGGCGATGGTCTCCATCTGCTCGTTATGCTGTCGCTCCATCTTTTCCACTTCCTCCGGGTCCATAACCCCGGCGGTTACTAACTGCTGCTTCATGCGGCCGATCGCGTCTTCACATACCCACAGCTCAATTTCCTCGCCGCTGCGATAGGCGTTTTCGTCGCTCAAAGAATGGCCCTTATAGCGATAGGTTATCGCCTCCAGCAGGACGGGGCCGTCCCATTGGCGGCAGATTTGCGCCGCCCGCCGGACCGCGTCGCGAACGGCCAGCACGTCCATGCCGTTAATCACCTCGGCGTACATGCCGTTTAACTTGTAACCCCAGCCGCGGCGGGCCAGAAAATCCAGACCGGTAACCTCACCGGCGCCTCGGCCGCTCATGCCGAACTGGTTGTTTTCAATCAGGTAAATTACCGGCACGCCTTTTTTGAATTGGGCCATCGCCGCCATGTTCAGCGATTCCCCAAATACACCGTTGTTAGCGGCGCCGTCGCCGAAGAAACACAGGGTAAGGCGGTCCTTGTCCTGCAGCAGCATCGACATCCCCGACCCGGTAGCTATGGGAATACTGCCGCCGACAATGGCGTTGGCGCCGAGATGGCCGACGTTGAAATCGGCGATATGCATGCCGCCGCCCCGGCCGCGGCAATAACCTTCCTCCTTGCCCATAAATTCCGCCATCGTGCGGTACAGGTGAACCTCCATCGCCTGCTCCAGGAGGCTATCTTTTTTGCTTTTGAAACTTACACCTTTGAGGAAATCCCGCAGGCTCTTATCGTCCATGGCGAGCAGGGCATAGGCCTCCTTGGCGATACTGTGGCCATGGCCGCGATGGGAACTGGTAATATAGTCGTCAGGCCGGAGGGCGGCGTTGGCGCCGGCGGCGACGCCTTCCTGGCCAATAGATAAATGCGTGGCCCCGGAGAATTTATAGCCCTCGAAAGGGACCATTTCGCCGCTTCTTAATTTTATAATGACGTTCTCAAAGGCCCGATTATACAGCATCACCCGATACAGAAAAATCGCTTCTTCCTTCGTCATCCCCGCCGCCATTTCCTGTTTTAAGTCCTTGTTATACGTAAAACAGGGCACTTCTCCAAAGGTGAGCTTGCGGGGGGTAAAATCCGGTTTGGCGATAATTTCTTTCATTAACTTAACTTGTGACATTTACAATTCTCCCGAAAATAAGTCAGTCAAATATAATGACGATCAAATCATAAACGCCAAAGCGGCATTATGTAAGTTTAATATACACCTAATATATCTATAGTTTAACACATTACCGAAATAAGTCAAAGTATAAATTTATAAATTTCCCTATATAATGGGCAAAACCTTAAATTTCAAACTATTATCAGCAGAATTATCTGCGAAAAATTACCATTTTCGATAAGACAATTGTAAAGAATATGCAAATTTTTTCAAGAATATTAAAATATATTGTATTTGCATCGACGGGCAGGTAGAAAATCGAGATATTAAGGTTATGGTGAGGGGTAACGTAAACCCCATTGGGCCATAAGAACCAGATAGGTATCAAAATCCTCATTTATTAAGCAAGTCAATGGGCGGGGATTGCTCCGCTGCTGGTTTCGCAGCAGGGGAGTCGCCTGGAAGTGGAGGTTGGCGGAGCAATTCGCTCTTGAGGAAGAGGTAATATAGCCGGCCTTCCTGGCAGGTCTGACCGGCGAGGGCGCCGGCCTCGTCACCCTGTCCCAGGTACACATCACAACGACCGGCGGCCCGGATGGCCCCGCCGCTGTCCTGGTCAAGGGCAAAGCCGCGATAAGGCTGGAGCACGATGCCGCCGCCGCGCCGCTGCGGCAATTGAGTGTCAATAAAAGTCAAACAGCCGCGGGGAAAGATGCTCTTGTCAGTGGCAATGCTGCGCATGGCGATGACCGGCTCATTAATACTGCCCCGCGGGGAGCCGCTTTCCTCACGGAAGAATACAAAGCGGGGGTTCTTGCGGGTATATTTCGCCACGTCCTGAGGATTGGCCTTGAAGTAGTCAATCATGGCAGCCAGACTGAGCTGCTCGCGACGCAACTTGCCGTCGGCGATCATATCCTCGGAAATGCCGTGATAGTCGTATCCGTTGTGAGCGGCATAGCAGACGGTCATCAGGCCGCCGTCCGGCAGGCGAATTTTGGCGGAACCCTGTACGTGGGCGATATAAACCTCAAAGGGGTCCGCCAGCCAGACCAGCTCCAAACCTTTGAGCATAGCACTATCTTCCAACTGAGCCCGCGGCGGATAATGATTAATCTGCCCGCCGGGCAACTGCTGGCCCAGGATAGCGCCGTCCGGTCCTTTGACGAGGTCCGGCGGCTGACTGTAGAGGGGATATTTGAAGCGGCTGTCCGGCTGACGCGAGCCATCGAAGATCGGAGTGTAATAGCCGGTAAACAGGACCGTACCCTTATCATCACAGCCAACGGAGATATAAACGTCGAACTTATCCTGAATGGCCCGGCTCATCTGGGCCGGCGACATGCCGGAGACCATCAGGTCCCTGAAGGCCTGCAACGTGGCGACGGCCCGCGGGCGGGTAATGTCACCATGAGGGTAAAACCGCTCGCTACTGGGCTTGGAAAAGTAATTTAGGCTATTTCCAATGGCGTCACGCAGCCCCATCCGGTTCAGGCAAGCCTGACTGAAGTCGGGAAGATCGGCGGGGTTGGTAATCCGCCGCAGGGCCAGCTCGCCCGGCGGCAACTGCCGAGAGTAATCGGGTTTGGTCTTACACCCCTCAACCAGCGCGGCTGATACCACCGCCGCCGCCACCAACCATACGAACCGCTGCTTAGTCATCCGTGACCTCCTTAAATTTTAGTGTTCCTGTAGATTCCCGGCGGTTTTCACCGGCCTTCCCAGCCCAGATGTGTTTGACATAACCGCCGGTCGGGATTATGTCAATGATTTTCCGGCGGGGGGGATGCCGGCCGGCTCAGCAGGTGTTTACCGGTTGCCCAGGCGGGTAAACATCTTGGCAGTTAACCGGTTGACAAGGCGATTGGTTTGGGGTAGCTTACTGTTGGAAGAGAATGAAGGTTTAGAAGGGCGATTAGCTCAGTTGGCTAGAGCGCCTGCTCGACAAGCAGGAGGCCAGAGGTTCAAGTCCTCTATCGCCCAGTCGCAAAAGAAAAATCAAATCACAAAAATCAAATATCAAAAAGGCGGTATCCGCTTTTTGCGGGCAGTGTACTTTCGCACTTTTTCTTGAGGAGCATCAGCCATGATGCGATAAGAGGGTGTGAAAGTAAGAAAGTAAAAAGGTGAGAAGGAATCATAATAGGTGAGATTCGATAAAATAATCTGCGAAAGTTAATCGGGCAGTTACGGGCTGGAATAGGCCCAGTCGGTAGAGACGCTTGACAGGGGGATTACACTGATATTGTCGGCGAGCGGATAGGAGTCTTTACCGGGATAAATAACCCATAAGTGCCGAAGCTGCAAATCGCCGGCGGCAATCTGCATGGATTTGGTTAAGGTTGGGGCGTCGGCATATTTGAATTCCACGGCCCAGTTTCGGCCCTGGTGCTGCCAAAAGAGGTCCAGCTCACAGCCGGTGTGGGTCCGCCAGAAAAAAAGGTCCTCCTGACGTTTGCCAATGGAGGCGGTAACAATCTCCAAAGCCAAACCCTCCCAGGAGGCACCCAGTTTGGGATGGGCCAACAGAGTGTCCAGCGAGTCAATCGCCTGCAAATTATGAAAGATGCCGGAATCGCGGATGTAAATCTTCGGCCGTTTTATCAGGCGTTTGCCGATGTTCGTATGCCAAGGCTGTAACAGGCGAACCATAAAAGTACCAGCTAAGATGTCGAGATACTTTCGGACAATGTAATCCGAGACGCCAAAGGAACCGGCAATTTCGGCATAATTGATGATTTGTCCGTGGTAATGACTGAGCATCAGCCAAAACCGGCGCATGGTATGGGCGGGGATATTAATCCCTAGTTGCGGGATGTCGCGCTCGAGAAAGGTGGCGATGTACTGGTCAAGCCAGACCTGAGCCGTTCGCGGCGAATCAGCCAGGTAAGCCCTGGGATAAGCACCCTGCAGCCAAAGACGGCTGAGATTTTCCAGGCCGATGTCGCTGAGACGCAGGCCGGCAAGATGATAATAGGCGATCCGGCCGGCCAGTGATTCACTGCTCTGCCTGATTAATTCCCGGGAGGCGCTGCCTAAAATCAGATATTTCTTTTTCGGGTCGGAATCAATCAGGGATCTTAACAGGGTAAACAGGTCGGGTTTCCGCTGAATCTCGTCGATCACGACCAAGCCGGTGAGGTTTTCCAGAGCGAGCTGGGGATTCTCCAAGCGAGCCAGATCACGCGGATTCTCCAGGTCAAAATAATGCTGTGAGGGTATCTGCCTGGCCAAAGTGGTTTTGCCGCATTGTCTGGCACCCAAAATAGCAGTGGCGGGAAACTGCTCCAAGAGCATGTTTACCTGGGCTAAGTCCTTTTTCCTGTCAATTATCATAATAAACCACCAGCTATATCTTCAAACCAACACTAAGATATATTCTCGGCAAAATGCCCTGAAAAATCAAAATCAAATTTGGAAATTTCAGGGATAAATGCTGCTTTGGGGGTGGTTTTGCAGGTTTAGGGCGTAAAAAATGCCAAAAATTGGGCAAAAGGGGCCTAAAAGCTATCGCTGAATAAGTTTACGGTGACGGAGGGTTCAGGTTATTTGATGATATATAGAGGCGGTATTAGTGGTCGCTCCAAAGCCAGTTTTTGACGAAGGTGTCAAAATCTCTCAGATCGACAAAATCATCGCCAATAGCGGGAGCAAGATCAGCAGAAGGATTGCCCGGAGCTGCCAACCACTGTGACGCGAAAATCGCCAGATCAGCCAGGTCAACGACGCCATCCTTATCCAGATCCGCAAGGTTGCTGGTATAATGATAACCCATGTCAATAATGCCCAGATCGCTGACGCTATCGGTGCGGGTGGTGAAGTTGTCCATAGCCAAATTGGCGGCGGTGTCGCTGCCGGTATCAAGGCAAGGACTGTTGGCGGACTGGCCGGAAGCGGTCTGGCTGAGGTAATAATCACCCAGCAAGCCGACAGTAAATAGGGGATCAGCACTTATATTGCCGGTTCCGCCGGCGCCTGGGTAGCAACTGTAGGTGGGCGAAGAGCTGTTATTTAGCGCGTCGGGGCTATTGCCCCAGATAATACAATTGATAATTGTGCCATCACAGTCCTTTACCCCGCCACCAGAGCCGGCAGAATTATTGACGATCGTGCAGTTGATAATGCTGCCGTCGCAGTTGTTTAATCCGCCGCCGCCGTTCGTAGCGGAGTTGTCCGCTATCAGGCAGTTGCTGATGTTGCCCATGCAGCCGGCCAATCCGCCGCCCTGAGTGCCGGTGGTATTGCCGGTAATCCGGCAGTGGCTGATCGTGCCGTAAATTACTTTAATGCCGCCACCTTTACTGGCGCTCGTATTACCGGTGAGGTTACAATAACTGATCGCGGCCAGGCATGAGTTACCGTGGATACCGCCGCCGTCGAGGCCCGGGCCAGCCCCGCCGGTGATGGTAAAGCCGCGTAATTGGCAGGCGGCAGTCTCGGCGCCGGCAAAACGGACCGTGGTATTCAAACCACCCCCATCAATTACCGTAGAAGCCACAATATTGGGGTCGGTCGGATTAGTGGAAGTCAGAATAATATCCCGGTCGATGAAATGAATGTTCTCCGGATAGGAGCCGGGGGCAACTATTACAGTATCACCCGTGCCGGCGGCGTCAATCGCGGCCTGAATAGTGCCATATTCAGCCGGCACATACAGAACTCCATCGGCATCCAAAATACTCAACTTCACGGCTACCGTCTGAGGACTATTTGTCGCCGCGACACCCGTGACCGTTAAATTACAGTTGTAGGCGCCAACCGTCAGGCCCGTAACATTTACACTAACAGTAACATCATCGATTTCGCCGTTCGACTCGCCACTGGCAGGCAAAACCTCCAGCCAGCTACAATTTTCCGCAACCTGCCAGAATAGAGAACAACTACCGCTATTGCGAATGCCGAGAACCTGATCGTTCGGGTCGGCATCGCCAATTCGCAGGGAAAATTCCATCTCATTCTGCGTAAGCTCGATGGTGGCAGCCTGGGCCGGATTAAATGCATATTCATAGGCACCCATATCCACAACGGTGGTCCCGTTATTATCACCATTCAACAGCCGACTCCCGCCGTCAAGATCGGTATTCGATAAGCCGCCCGGCGGGGAATTTGTTCCCCCATCGATACACGGGGAATTACACCGCAAGTGATAATCAGCAGAAGGGCCGTCAACAAAGCATGGGTCAGCACTTATATTGCCGGTCCCACCGGCGCCGGGATAGCAACTGTAGGTCGGGGAAGAGCTGTTATTTACCGCATCGGGACTATTACCCCAGATAATGCAGTTGGTAATCGTACCGTCGCAATCTTTGATGCCGCCGCCAGCAGGAGCGGAATTTTCCGCCACCGTGCAGTTGACAATGTCGCCGTCACAATTATTTATGCCTCCGCCGTAACCAGCCGCAGTATTGTCAGCTATCAGACAGTTATTTATCGACGCCGTACAGCCGGCCAGGCCGCCGCCTGTCTCACTGACGGAATTATCGGTAATCCAGCAGTGGCTGATGGTACCACTATGACTCCTTATCCCGCCGCCTTTGGCGCTGGTATTTCCCGTAATGACGCAGCGACTGATGGTAGCGGAACTCATACTGCCGTAAACACCGCCGCCGTACGTACCCGAACCAGCCCCGTTGGTGATGGTAAAGCCAGTCAGTTGGCAGGCGGCGGTTTCGGCGCCTGCAAACTTCACCACGGTATCAACGCCGCCGCCATTGATTATCGTGGCGGCTACCACCGCCGGATTGTCCGGATCGGTCGAAGTAAGGATAATATCCTTGCCCCCCAAATTGATGTTTTCGTAATAGGTGCCCGGATAAACTATTATTTTATAGGTGCTTTTACTGACGGCGATGGCTTCGGCGATACTATCGAAAGGATGGGCGGAAGAGCCGTCTTCCAGCGGATCGCTACTGGCAGGATTACCGGGACTCGGATCACCCGAAGCATCATCATCGACGAAATAAATTGTCCCGATGAACGGCGCAGCGGTCTTGAACTTGAACAGGTCGCCGGTGCCGCCGTCGATATCGAGGGTCAAACGTCTGCCGCCGGTAATAACCTCCAGGGGCACATCTTCGACCCGGCCGGTGTCGCTGTTTAACCGCTGCAGGCTGGTGATGCCGCTACTGCCGAAATTGAAGTTCAGCTTGATTCGCTGGCGGCATTCGGCGGGAGTGCCGGCGGGATCGGACAGGCCATTGGTCACCATAAAGTAAACTTCACCGGAGTAGTAGGGACCGTCAAACGACTCGTCCAAAGCCTTGAACCGCGAAATCCAGACATCACCCGGAAGGCTATTATTCTTTGTGCCCAGGTTGGTAACCTCCACACTTTGCAGATAAGGAGGAACACCAGCACTGGAATTCCAGACAAGAACATCGACCGGCGTCTGGTTGTAAACGGGAGTGGAACCATCAAGGTGCTGGCCGTTGATGAACCGCAGATAATCATATACACCTTCCTGATACGAGCTTACCAGGCGGGTAAGCGAAGGACTGAGATTGCGGAGACGGCGGTTGGTCTCGGTAATCTGATAATAATCCGGTTTGGGGCTGCTGTCGCCCGGACCGTAAAACAAGGAGGTTGCCCCCGTATTATAAGTGAAGCAGTTGAAAAAAGTATATCCGTAAGTTAAACCGGCAAAATAATTCAGCCGCAACTCACTTTCGGAGGGTTCCCGATAATTTTCCCCGACGGAGTAAAATGTCTGGGTGTACATAGCATAGGGCAGGCCGAATGACAAGGACCACTTGCGATAGCGCTGCATATCACCGTAAAGGTGTACCGGACTGCCGCCAAGGGGTTCACCCGGTCGGAAGGGGTAGGTGTCGAACGACAGCATGTCCGGCTGCGAGGTAACGATAAAGTCGCCCAGGTTGGGATTGGTGACCTGGCCGCCGTAGCTGTTACAGTACAGAATAGTATTGGGGAAATCATCCCGCACATTGGCAAACCAGGCAGCCACCGCGGCACGGACCGCAGGATCATTGAGGTTTTGTTCATCTCCGAGCTGGACAGCAAGTAGGTTTTCGGCGTAGGGGATTTCATCACCGATGCAGGGCATGTCCGCCTCGCTACTCGCCCATCGGCCCCAGGTGACTCCCGGCGCCGGTCCGAGTAAAGAACTGTTGGATACCCATATCCAGTACACACCGGTAAAATTGGCGTTCATGCAGGTGGTCAGGTTGAAAGTGCTGTTCTTATCGACGAGAGCAAAAGTTTGCATCCCCCGCTTAACAAGAATCTGGTGGCCTTTGCCCAGCCCCAACGCCAGGGTGGGCAAAATGAAAAAAGAAATCAGAAAAAAACCAATGGCAGTCCAACTGCTCGCCGTGCTGCACCGTGAGTGCGATAGGCAGCTCGCACTTCTAAAGCAGCGGGGTGAGGATTCCTCCAGAAAACGCCAAGATGTTACGGCGGAGATCGGTTTGTTAACCATCATGCCGAATACTCCTTTTGCTGAGCTTTGGCAGAGTATATCCCAGTTTTTTAATTTTCAGCCAGGATATTTCTCCAGTTAAATAAATCATACAAAATATCTCTTTAGATGTCAAGAGGTTATAATTTTTACTCAAACAGATTAATTTTCGATAATATATTTTATAACGTAAATTGCTGGATAACCAGGCTTAAAATATAGGATTAAAGGTGCAGAATGCAAAATTATCAGGTTCAAGAGCGATTTTGGCCTCTGGAAGGGCCTTCTGGGCCAAAGCCAAGGGTGGTTTGGCCCGGGACCAATCCATAATCAAGGGTATGAGCACTTAAGGTTTTTGTTCCACAACCTTTTCATCGACAAAAGGTTAAGAAAAACTTACAATGTTTTCGATTATAAATATGTTAAATAAGCCGAGCGATATATCAGATATACGTATAAGTATTATATGGACTTAAGAAACAGTAAAAATGTTAATCGGTTCATCGGTATCGCCCTGGTACTGGCGGCCATAGCGGCTTATATGCCAGTCCGTCATTACGAGTTCCTCAATTATGATGACGCGACTTATATCACCAATAATCCGCAGGTTAAAAGCGGCATAACCTGGCGCAGCATGGCATGGGCATTCACAACCAGTTGCGGCGAAAATTGGCACCCGCTGACGTGGCTGAGTCATATGCTGGATTGGCAGCTTTTCGGCGGAAACGCGGGCGGACATCATCTGGTAAATCTGTTTTTTCATATAATCAACACCTTGCTGCTATTTGGGATATTAAATCGCATGACCGGGTCGCCGTGGCCCAGCGGATTTGTGGCGGCGGCCTTCGCCCTGCACCCGCTGCACGTGGAGTCGGTAGCCTGGATAGCAGAACGCAAAGATGTGCTGAGCGGGATGTTCTGGCTGCTGACCATGGGGGCATATCTGCGTTACGTAAGACGACCGGGTTTAAAATGGTATGCGGTAACCATGCTGGTCTTTGCCCTGGGATTGATGGCAAAACCAATGCTGGTGACACTGCCATTCGTGCTGCTCTTGTTGGACTGGTGGCCGCTGGGCAGATTAAAACTGCGCGGGGAACAAAATAATGCAGCGGCACTCGGCCGGAAGAAGAGGGTGACGGAATATCGTTATACATTGTGGCAGTTATTCGCGGAAAAGATTCCTTTGTTTGTCCTGACAGGGGTGTCCTCGGCGATAACCATGTTAATCGAGGCGAAGGGTACGGGCTACAGCCTGGAAGAATTGTCGTTCAAGTTTCGCCTGGCTAACGCGGTGGTGTCTTACTTCAAGTATATCGGGAAGATATTCTGGCCCGAACGACTGGCGGTGTTATATCCCTACATGGAAAATAAAATACCCTTGGTTCAGGCGGGGGTGGCGGCGGGATTGCTGCTGGCGGCAACGGTATTAATATTATATGTGGGGCGAAGAAAAAAATATCTGACGGTGGGGTGGCTGTGGTTCCTGGGAACGCTGGTACCGGTGATCGGGCTGGTGCAGGTAGGCATTCAGGCGATGGCTGACCGATATACCTATATTCCCGCGACCGGGATATTCATTATGGTAGCCTGGGGGGCGAAAGACCTGGCGGCAAAATGGCGGGCGGACAGGGTGATCCCGGCGATTGCGGCGGCAACGCTGATTGCCATGATGATGGTTACCCGCGTACAACTGGGATATTGGAAAAACACCTACAATTTGTGTTCCCATGCGGTGGCCGTAACGGAAAATAATTACCAGATGCATAACTGCCTGGGGCTGGCACTGAGTGATCAGGGGCAAATCAAACAGGCAATCGAACAGTATAAGGCGGCATTGCAGGCGAACCCCAATTTTGAGCGGGCACATTATAATTTAGCAGTGGCGTTAGTTGACCAGGGGAAAAGTGAAAAGGCCCAAGACCATTATCTCCAGGCGATAAAACTTCAACCGGAAAAAGCATTACCGTATAACGGACTGGGGTGTTTGTATAAAGCGCAAGGCAATTATGATAAGGCAATAGAGTTTTTCAAAAAGGCGCTGGCAGTCAAGGAAAGGGATGTCGGCTGTTGGGAGTATCAAATCATCAATAATCTGGCAGATACCCTGGCGATGCGGGGGGATCGCGAAGAGGCAATTGGATATTATCGTCAGTTGATTCGCTTAAAGCCGGAAGATGTCGAGATTGATTTCGCCAAGCTCCACAACAATCTGGCACTTACCCTCGCCATGCAAGGTAAGCTGGATGAAGCTATTTACCATTATCATCAGGCCCTGAAGTTTAATCCGAATTTTACCCTGGCGAGGGAGAATCTGGCCAAGGTGGAAAAGCTGCGTCGGGACAAGAGCGTCATGCCGTGAAGCTGTAAATGACCTAGATAAAAATTACCGCGGAATCAGGCATATAAGCTATAATAAGAAAATGGCAGATAAAGCTACACAAGAAGAGAAAGACAAACCAACCCGTCACCGAACTTTAATGGTTTGCCTGGCCTTGTTATTGGCGACGGTAATAGCCGTTTATCCGATTCGATATAATAAGTTTATAAACTTCGACGATGATTATTACGTGGAAAATAATGAGCAGGTAACGGTAGGTCTAACCCGCCAATCGGTGGCCTGGGCATTTACGACGTTTCATATGGGACACTGGCATCCCCTGACCTGGCTGAGCCATATGCTGGACTGCCAGCTATTCGGACTGAATCCTCTGGGCCATCATCTGGACAGCGCGGCGCTGCACCTGATTAACGTTTTGCTGCTGTTGGCGGTCTTAAGGCGGATGACCGGAGCGTTTTGGCGCAGCGCCTTCGTGGCGGCGGCGTTTGCCCTGCACCCGCTGCGGGTCGAATCTATAGCGTGGGTGTCGGACCGCAAGGACCTGTTGAGCACGGTGTTCTGGATGCTGACAATGCTGGCTTACCTGCACTATGTCCGCAAGCCGGGAGTGGGGATATATCTGACAATGATGCTGTGCTTCCTGCTGGGGTTATTGGCCAAGGCGATGCTGGTGACACTGCCGTTTGTCCTGCTGCTGCTGGATTACTGGCCGCTGGGCCGACTCGGGTGGGGAAGGCAAAGCACGCCATCGACTTTGCCAGCCGCTGCGGGAACGGCGGGGCCAAAGGCGACCATCTTTCGCCTAATCGCAGAGAAACTGCCTATGATGGTGGTCGTGCCGTTTTCCGCGGTAATCGGCGGCATGGCTCAGAGAAGAGGCGGCGCGATGATGGATGTCAGTGATTTACCGATGATCGATCGCATGACCAATGCAATCGTATATTATGTGAGATACGTGGGCAAAATATTTTATCCGGATAATTTATCGGTTTTATATATCCTTAAAAATGATCCATTTCCCCTGTTCAAGGTACTGCTGTGCCTGCTGGCGCTGGTGTGCATAACGGTTGTGGTGCTATATTATCTGGGCCGGCGGCCGTATTTGGCGGTGGGGTGGCTGTGGTTTTTGGGGATAATGCTGCCGGTTATCGGTCTGGCGCAGTCCGGCCCGCAGTCAACGGCGGATCGCTATACCTATCTTCCCTCGATCGGTATATTTATGATGGTAGCCTGGGGGATAGAAGAACAGACGCGACAATGGCGTTATCGCCGTGCGGTTCTGGGAATTGCCGCCGCCGCGGTGCTGCTGGCTATGGTAGTGGGCACCAATATGCAGATGCGGCAGTGGAAAAATAGCACCACATTGTTCGAACAGGCGGTAAAAGTGGATCCCGACAATTTTCTGATGCATAATAACCTGGGAAACGCGCTGCTGGCGGAAGGGCGGGATGAGGAAGCGATACAACATTTTCTGACGGCGGCCAGCTACAAGAGGAATTATGCGGAACCCCATTATAATCTGGGTTTGGCATATAAGAAGCGCGGCGATGCACAAAAGGCTATTTATCATTTTCGCGAGGCATTGAAGATTAAGAAAGATTATCCCGATGCATATAACAATCTAGGCGTGGTGTTGGCGGAACAGGGTCAACTGCCGGAAGCAATCGCACTTTTTCACAAAGCACTGGAAATTCGGCCAAATCATGCCGATTCATATATCAATCTGGCTTTGGCTTATTACTTGCAGGGAAATTACCCCGAAGCGAACAAATGTGTCCGCCGGGCCCTGGAGTTGAAACCAGATGACGTTGAAGCATCTGAACTATTGGCTGATATCCCGCAAATGCAGGACCAAAATAAATTAGATATTTTGAAATAACCTCAATATGCCGAGAAAGAAAAAAATAAATGAAAGCGGCACTGATAACCTTCGGTAACGAAGAAAGCTATGGTCTGCTATTTGTCGGCGGGGAACTGCAGGAGCAGGGCCACGAGATACGATTCTTCGACGCCGAAATGACCGATGCGGCGGAGCAGGTAGTCGCCTGGCAGCCGCAGTTTATATTTCTTTCCCCAATGACCACATTTTATCCCGCGGCATTAAAAGTATCGCGGGCCGTCAAAAGGAGATTGCCGGAGGTGGTAGCGGTGTACGGGGGTCATCACGCGATATCCAGTCCGCAGATTGCCGAAGCGGATGGAGTAGATGTGGTAGTAGTCGGTCCGGTGCGGGGGTCAATCGAGCGGGTATTAAAGGGGGAGCGGGGCGTTATCAAGACCGAACCGAGTCATCCGGGTGATTTATCCCGACCGGCCCGGCGGCAATATTATCATGACATACCGCGAATGGCGGAGCGATATCGCAAGGTGATGTTGTCCATGCTGGGCTGCCCGTGGAATTGCTCCTACTGCAGCTCGTCCTGCGGACATATGCGCGACATCTTCGGCCATAAGGTGCACAAACGTTATTATTTATCGCGCCGGCCGCTGACGGCGATTATCGAAGAGGCCCAGGAGATAATTCAGTACCCGACGGCGGAAATCGAGTGGGTGGATGATGATATGTTCGCCGGGGCGGATACCGAAGAGTGGATACCGGAATTTGTCCGAATCTGGGAAAAGGAGATCGCCCTGCCGATGTATGTGTCAACGACCTCCCGCTTTGCCCTGAAGGTGTCCGACAAAGTGTTATCTACCCTTAAAAGTGTGGTTAATGTCGTGGGCATGGGGGTGCAGGCGATTCGGCCGGAGTCACTGAAACTGTTCAATCGGGCGTGGGATAATGAGCAGCAAATGAAGCAGGCTTATGACCGATTGCGCTCGTTCGGATACGCAGTCAATCTGCAAGGCATAGTGGGTCTGCCGGTGGATGACCCGGTGGCAGATGCCCTTGATACCATCAAAGGGATGCAACGGATCGGGCCGGGCAGTATCTGCTCCTGCTATCCGCTGATGATTTATCCCGGAACAGCTATGGAAAAATACTGCCGCCAGAAGGGAATTAAGCTAAACGATGCCTGTGTCGGCGATACCAATACCGCGATTCCGCATATTTTGTTCGCGCCGGAAGTAATCAAGCAGTTGCGCAATATCTGCAAGCTGGGCACACTCTTCGTCAAATACAATATTGAGGAGCGCTGGATGCGGGCCCTGATAAATATTGATTTCGACGATACAACCTCGCAGCAGCTTTCCCTGGTTCGCTATTACGAGTGCGTTACCGACCGGCTGAAGGAAAAGGGGGAGAAAATATTTCAGGATATTATATCCACGATGCATTTGCGCTATTAACCGCGGAAGAGGTATTGATATTTGAGAGGCAAATCCCCGTAAGGCAAGTAAATATTACCCTGGATTTTTGTGGTTCTTTATGATACCATAAACAGCAGCTTTGCGGTGTCATTTTACCGCCGTCAGGCGAGCGGTAGTGTCGCAAGAGGGGCAAAATAACAAAAATTAAAAACTATCGGTGAAGGTATTGAGTAAACATTTTATTGTGGTAGGCGGCGGGGTATCCGGTTTGGGGGCAGCCTGGAGACTGCTGGGGCATGGAGCAACGGTGGATCTCCTGGAGGCAGAAGCACACGTGGGGGGGTTGGCGGGCACCGTCCGAGAAGATGGTTATTGTATCGATTACGGCCCCCACTCTTTTTTCTCGGAAGAAGAATGGGTAGTGCGGGAGGTTCTCAAGCTGTTCGACGAGCCGCTGCAACCGCAGCCGCGAACCGTGAAGTTTTTTTATCGGAATAAGTTTCTCGATTATCCGCTGACGGCGCACGGCGTGCTGACGCAGATGGGGTTTCTGTCGGGGGTCCGGGTGGCGCTGAGCTATCTGAAGGAGAAAATTTACCCCCATCGCAGTGAAACGATAGGCACCCGGCAGGAGACGGTGGAAGATTGGGCGATCGCTAGTTTCGGCGATTATCTATACCGCAGCTTTTTCAAGCCTTATACGGAACAGTTCTGGAAGATATCCTGTTCGCAGCTCTCGTCCCGCTCCATTCCCACCCATACCCAGATGAGCTTTTTTAACACGTTGCTGCATCTGCTGCGCCATCGGTTTAAAAAAGGGGGCAAATCACTCATCGAACGTGAGGATCTGCCGACTTACTATCCCAGGACCGGATTCGGCGAAATACCGGAGAAAATAGGGCAAACCATAGAAAATTCGGGGGGGAAAATTAAATTAGGCTGTACGGTCAAGAGCATCAACGAAACCGCCGCCGGCAATATGCGCGTCGTTTATGATGATAATGGCCGGCAGCAAGAGCTGGAAGGTGACTATGTAATATCGACCATACCTGTCACCAGCCTGGTTAAAATGCTTAATCCTAAGCCGCCTGAGGACGTTTTAGCTTCCGCTGACCAGTTGGATTATCGGGCATTAGTGGTGCTGGGGATGCTGACGGAAAAACAAAATTTACTCAACTGCGGTTATGTATATATGCTGAATCGGCCTTACAACCGTATTTCGGAATTAAATGAATTCAGCCCCCAAACCAGCCGGCCCGACGAAAATATCATCCTGGCGGAAATTCCCTGTCTGCGGGACAGCGCCGCCTGGAAGACGAGCAAAGAAGAATTATTCGATATGTGTATCGGAGCTCTGGCGGAAGATGGTTTCCTGGGGCCGGGCGATGTCAAGCGGCTGTTTCTGGTTAAATCACCGGCAGCTTATCCGATATATCGCAAGAATTACGCCGGGCACCTGGACCGGCTGCTGAGCTATGTAAAAACCCAGAAGTCACTTGCTACCCTGGGCAGATGCGGTGAATTTATGTATATGGATATCGATAAGTGTCTGGAGCGAGCATTTGCTTTTGTGGATAATCTTGAATGGGAGTAAGATAGTTCGATTACATGTTAAAAAGAGGATTTTTTAACTTAAGCATCTTCTGGATTTGGCCGAGATAAGTTGGTGTAAGTATTTATTATAGCGGATATTAGAGAGAACCACGAGGGCTGATAAATGCATAGCGTCAGTGAATCGGTAAAGCAGTTGCTTTCCGGTGGGGGCAAGGACATCCCTCTGTTTAAGGTTTTTATGCCCGAAAGTGTTATGGAGCCGTTGCGTCAGGTTCTGTTTAGCGGCTATATCGGTGAAGGACCGCGAGTGGAGGAATTCGAACATCAGCTTACCGGCTGGTTCGGCAATAGCAACGTATTAGCCTTAAATAACGGCACCGCGGCTATCCAATTGGCACTTCGGCTGGCCAATGTCGGTTACGGCGATGAGGTGATATCAACCGCCATGACCTGCGCCGCCACCAATGAGCCGATCCTGGCGATGGGGGGGCGGATTGTCTGGGCAGATATCGATCCCTGGACAGGCAATATCGATCCGAAAGACGTTGCCCGCAAGATCGGCCCCAAAACCAAAGCTATCATGTGCGTTCACTGGGGTGGATATCCGTGCGAGCTCGACGCGCTGAACGCCATAGCGGCGAAACATGGCATAAAACTGATCGAAGATGCCTGCCATGCCTTTGGCTCAACTTATCACGATAAGCCGATAGGCAGTCATTCTGATTTTTGCTGTTTTTCCTTTCAGGCAATCAAGGAGATGACCACCGTTGACGGCGGAGCCCTGACCTGCAGAGCCACTGAGGATTGCCAGCGGGGGCGACTCCTGCGGTGGTACGGGATCGATCGGCACGCCCAGCGGACAGACCTGCGCTGCGAGGCGGATATCACGGAATACGGCTACAAGTTTCATATGAATGACGTGACCGCGGTAATCGGTCTGGAGCAGCTCAAATACGTCGGCCAAACGATCTCCCGGCATCGCGCTAATGCCGCCCGATATGACGAAACTTTTAAGGATTTACCGACGATTAAACCTCTTCGATACCAAAAAGACCGCTCCAGCGCCCACTGGCTTTACACCCTTAGAGTTAAAAACCGCCCGGAGTTCATGGCCTATATGAGCAAGGCGGGTATTACCGCCTCCCAGGTTCATGCCCGCAACGATACCCATACCATGTTTGGCGAATTTCACCGGCCGCTGCCGGGAGTGGATGAATTTACCGCAGAGCAGGTTTCCATCCCCGTGGGCTGGTGGCTGACGCCGGAGAATGTCGCGTATATCATCGAGACCGTGGTCAAATATGATCGGCGGTAATTAAAAGCGGCAAATTCGAAACAATCAATTCAAAACGATATCGTTTTTTTCTCAATTTTCCAGGAGCGATATCAGTATTTTTTTCGCGGCTTGAATGCACTCTATAATTTGGCTGTGCCATTCACCGTAGTTGTTGGCCCAGATGCGATACAGGATTTTTTCGATATCCTCAGCGGTGAGCCTTCGCCATTCGGGAAAATCGCCCTCGAACTTCACTTGTCCGGTGTTCGCCTGCTGTAGCAAAACCACTATCCCCGCCATTGCTCCCAGCGCCAGGTTCACCGGCTCAACCCCCTGCTCCAGGGCCAGGGCCATCGTCCCGCACAAGCGGTCGTGATAACCCAGCTTTCGCAGCGGATCGCGACCCGCACGCTCGATGGTGTCCGATAGGTACGGATTGGTCATTCTCTCCAGCAGGTCATCCGCGTAGAGCCGGTACCCCGTCGGCGTAAAAAGTTCGTCACCGAGCCGGGCGTATTTTTTGATCAAGGCTGCCCCGGATTCATCCAGAAAGGCCTTTCTGCCGATGGCCATGATAGCGGGGTCGTGGGCCAGTTCGGTCATTTTGTGGTAGCCCTTCATCGCGGCGAGATAAGCCAGCAGGGCGTGAATCGCGTTGTGCCCGTAGAGCTTGGCTTCCTCGAAGGGCAGCAGGTCGTCCTTCTGGATAAAAACCCTGATCCCCGGCTGGAATCCTGCCGGGCGGCTGCGCGTAACCAGTATCCGATTAAACTCCTCGACCAGAAAGCTCCTGCCGATAGCCGGCGTAATCGTTTTTAACTTCAGCTCGGTTATCTCGCGGGGATCGGTAACAATGCCGCTCATCTTGCCGATAACGGTATTGAGAAACTGCACCTTAGCCGGGTCGATGTCCGGGTTCTTCGCGCGAACTGTTTTTTCCAGTATTTCCGCGGCGTGATTGTTATTTTCCGCGGTGTAGATTATGGTGCTTCGCGAGCGGCTGGTTGTCAGCGCCTGAGTGATTAATGAAGCGACACTGGGCTGGCCCGCGTCATAAAAGGTAACCGCCGGCAGCGAAGTGACGATCTCCGTCGATGAAGATAATGCTTCCAGCAGGAGTTTTTTATCCCGCTCGACCTGGGGATTGTAAATTTCAATATTGTCAATTTTGATCGCTTCAATGCGGTTTTTGCCGGCGACGTTGACATAATAGCTGCCGTTATTGGCGCGGACGGCATCGACAAGTTTCTGGTCGATTTCCGCTACAACGATGCGGGTAAAATCGCCGCTTTGATATGCCTCTTTGACGAATAGCCCCGCCTGAATAGGTCCGAATCCAAAACCGGTTAACACATGTTCTGCCATATTTTCAAACTCGAAAAAAATAAAAAGGAATAATTTCAGGCCAGGTGGCGGTCGAGCAGCTCTATCTCTTGTTTTTGGTCCCAGTAATCAACCGCCTGCAGAGGAAGATATTTGATGTGGGGGTAAAGGATAGCCTTGCCGTCGATCTGGGTCTGCTTGATCATCTTTAGAACGTCGATGGCGTTATCGAGCGAGCCGACGGCAGCTACGTAATTGCCGGCGTCGATATCCTTGTCTGCTATCGCCCGCAAGGTCGCGGCCATATCGCTGGGGTCGCCGCCGCTGGAGCCGGCCAGCTTGATCTCCCGGTAGTGCACTGCCAGCGCGTCCACTTCCAATATGTGCTTGCCCTTCGGCAGTCCCCCGAACAGGTTCGCTACTCCGCCGTCCGCCAGCAGCCCCAGGGCATGCTGCTGCACCGGCTGAACACCCACTGCCAGGATGATATCATCCGCCCTGCGCCCGCCGGTGACTTCTTTAACTACCTCGTCCAGCTTATCCGCCACTGCGCAGATTAAGCGGCAGTTTTTTCGCTGGGCCTTTTCACCGATAGTTTGCCTGGTTTTATCCAGCCGATTTTCCTGCAGGTCGCTCACAATCAAAATCCGCGGGGAAAATCGCAGTGCCATCTCCGCGTGCATTCTGCCCATCGCCCCCGCCCCGATCACCACGGTAACGCCGCCGGGGAGTAAGCCTAATTCGCCCCGCCGCGGGGCGTGCGGGCCTTCCTTTATTATGTGGTAGTTACGCTGCTGGGCGGAGTAAATACAACTGATCGGCTCCGCCATCGACACCTCAAAGTAGCTCATATCATCGTCCGGCAGCGGCAAAAGGCAATCAGCCTTCAGCACCTCTTCCTGAATGCGGATATATTGAGCCAGGTGTCCGCCCAGCGTATAGCCCACCGCGCATTTGTGCATCCCCTCGGCGTGGTTGCGATAACGCTCGCGGTGCAAAATCGGCTCGACTGCCACCGCCGGCTGAATGGCCCAGCGCTGGCCGGGCTGATATTTGTCTTTCAGGTTGTCCCCCACCTTAACCAGCGTAACCGCACCCTCATCGCCCAATATTACCGGCCATTTATTCATGTCCCAGCCGTTGATAAAGGTATGCTCCTGACCCTGGTCGATCAGCTTGATGATACTGGTGCACACCCCGGCGGCATCGACGCGGGCCAAGAGCTGGTCCGGGCCGATCTGGGGCACCGGAATCTCTTTTACCGCCAGATTTTCAAATCCTCTGCCGCCCGCCACCAGCGCCTGCATCGTCTGCGGGATAGTAAATTCATTTTTATGGCGATAGTTTTCGTAAGTACCCATTCATTCTGTATCCCGAAATTAAATTCTGCGTGGCTATCTGCGATCCATAGGCCCGCAAAACAGTTGATATTCTTCGCTGTACTTCCAGCCTGCCGCTTTGATATCCAGCGGGTTGCGGGGACGATTTTTATCCTTGATGAAATCCAGGTTGCTTTGCCAGTCTTCAATGCCGCTCAGCGCGTCAATCTCTCTAACGTTTTGCCAGCCGACGCTATTGGCGATTTTCAGGGCGTCTTCCGGCGGGAAGTTGCGGATCAGCCCGCACAGGAATCCCGCTATCGTCGCGTCACCCGCCCCGGTCGCGGAGCCGAACTTTTCCGCCTGGAACGACGCGGCCCACAGCTCTCTTCCCGCCCACCTCTTGATATCCTTCGGCTGGCTGCTGCCCATCTCCTTCAGCTTATCCGCTCCCGCTGTCCGCAGGTAATAGCCGCGAACGCCGCTTTTCAGCGTCACTATCTTCACCCCCAGCGCCATCAGCGCATCCGAAATCTTCGTGTACTCGCCCGGCTCATAGGCGAATACCGGGTCGCTACCCGCGGAGAGTTTCTTCTTTTTCTCGAATAAGGGTTTGTCCAGCATGAAGGTAATCTCCTCGATGCTGGGCACGAAGATATCGACAAAAGGCAGAACTTTTTCCAGTATCTTTCGCCAATTCACCCGCCCGGATTTGCTCGCCGGGTCCGGCAGCGACATGTCCAGGCTCGTCGTTACGCCGAGCTGCTTGACTTTGCGGAATATCTCCGCCAGCATACCGCCGTCGTTTTCGAACATCCGCTCCATCAACGGCGGATAGCCGAAGTGGAAAAGCACGCAATCTTTGACTGCCTTATAATCCACGTCGTCCGCCACGAAGGTATTATTGGTGCCGGGATTATGCAGAAATATCCGGTCCACTCCCGGAATCGCCAGAATCACCGTGTAGGAGCTGTTTTCCCCCGTTACCGTCTTGAAGGAGCGGGCCTTTTCCGCGCCTACCAGTCTTTTGATGATTTCGCCGAAGCCGTCGTCTCCCACTTTGCCGTTCAGCAATACATCCGCGCCCAGCTTAGCCATCGCCAGGCCGGTATTGGAGATCGCCCCGCCCGTGCACAGCACCGCCTCTTCCACGTTGATGAGTTTTCCCGGCACGAGAATTTCCTCGAATCCGCCCTTCAGATGCGCTCCGAATCGCGGCGCGATATCGAGGCAGATATGACCGGCCACCATCACTTTTTCCTTCATCTTCCTACCTCTTTTTCTTCACACCTGTTCACCTGGCCACCTGTTTACCTGTCTCGCGCAGCGCCGCCTTCTCACCTTCTTACTTTCCCACCTTCTTACCTTTTCATCTTCTTAGTGCATTTCTACTTCGCAGGCTCCGATCCCGTAGCGGTAAAAATTGAACTGCACGTTGGGATGGTCCGCCAGCAGCGACATGGGCACGGCGGAATCCGCGATTTTTTTGCCCAGCATCAAGGTCGTCAGCCGCATCCCGAAGGGATTGTCATGCATTCCCGCCTGCCAGATGGAAACTTTTTGGGCTTTCCAGGTTTGCAGCGGCCCGACGCTGACCGCACTGGTGGGTACGCCGGTGACCACTCCGCCGCCGCTGGTCCGGGCGTTCTGCATCACCGTTACCGGGTGCAGTTGCACCACCCGGGTGGAGAACTGACGATATTCCTGGGGACTGGGCGGCGCGTCTTTATATTTACCCGTACGCTTGACCGGATCGTTGAACGCCCAGTGCTTGATATCGCCCTGGCCGCCCTGCATGATAGCACAGCGGGCACCATCCCAGCTCTTGACATATTCAGCGGCATCCGCCTTGGGAAAATGGATGTTGCTCCTGGGCATCTGCAGCTTTTTATTAATCCGCCGAAAACAAAGATCCATATCCGCCTTGGCGAATGACAGCGGGTGCGATTCATCCACCTCTTTACCGTCGATTACCCATTCATCCATCCCCCAGAAATGGGCGTTTTTCAGGTTCAGTTCCAGGGCGTTGACCAGTCGGGCTACCAGCGGCAGTTGCTCCGTCGGCCCGATGGGTCCGCACAGCCCTACCGGATTGTCCGCCGTCGCCTGCTTCCAGGCGCTGATGTATTCCAGCGCCTCCGCCAGGTAGAAATCTTCCAGCGTATCATAGAATACTACTTTAAAACCTTCACGTGACAGCCCCAGCATGTCTTTGGGGCTTAGCCGGGCTGCGTCATTGAGGATCTCATCGTCCAGTGTCGTATAATCCCACCAATCCGGGGCCAGTATGCTTAACTTGCGCGGCATGATTCGCCTCCTGTGGTAAAAGTATTATTTGATTTCGTGAACCAGGTCACCCAATATCGATTTGAGGATATTGTCCTGCGGATAAGCAGATCCGAGATGCTGCCGGAACCCCTCGGCGTATTTCACCTGGATCTTTTTGCCGTTATTTTCCGCGTGGCGCTTCATGGACATGACATATTCATCCATTTTATTATAATCCATCAGCCATTGCCGCTGACTTTCGTGGCAGCAGAGCATTTTTTCCTTGATATCGATTTTGGTGGTAATATCGACCAGGATGTTCGGCTCGATCTTGCTGCCGTAAATATCCTTGCCCTCTACGGCATCGACGTAATAAAGATGGGGTACCGGCCCGAAAGCCTCAATACCATCCGTTTTGACGTTGGGTACGCCGCAGCCGAAGCAGCCGCCCCGCACCAGGGTGCTGGCTATCTCATGATCCAGCATATAATCGGCCGGGCTGGGCGCGAACACCATGCTCGGCCGGACCTTGCGGATCAGCCCAATCACCTTGAGCAGCGACTGCCGGTCGTACATAATCAGCACGTCGTCCATTTCCAGACAGTGATATTCGCCGTTCAGCATTTTGATTGATTTCTCCGCTTCCGCTCGCCGGATTTTGCTGATTTGCTCCCGGCTGAGGGTTGATGTTCCGCCGTCGCCCGGCGTCATGGTGCCGCTGTGCACCTGCCAACCTTTATCCCGCAGCAGCGCCAGCGTCCCCGTGCAGGTAAACTCCGTGTCATCAGGATGGGCTTGTAAACTCAATACGGTTTTGTTCGTAATCATCGATGTCCCTTTTGCTTATCTGTGTTTTTTATTGAGACTGTCAGAATCCTTTTATATCTGCGTCAGCGGTTTTTATATCTATAACCGTGACCGTTCATACTGGCAAGGTCTTTTTATTTAGTCCGACAAAATACCATAAATCAGCAGATTGTCCTTGATTTTATGTCGAGATGTACCATAATAAACACGCTGTTTTAAAGCTGTGTAGTTTATGTAAGTGTATTTATTGTAGGCACTTGCAGATTTTATCGGATGTGACCACGCCACGGTCAAGGTTGACAATATTTTAAGTTTGAGGTCTGCAAATATGAGTACAAGTACTTTCAGTGAAAAAACCTTTCAGCCGGAAAAACTCTCCCGCAAAAGCAAGGGCCACACCGTCGAGATCGAAGTTCTGCCTAACCTGGGAGCCAATTTATCTTCCTTCAAGGTGGACGGACAGCAGCTTATTTATTTTTCCCAGGACCGGTTGTTGAAGGACAACAGTTTTTATACCGGCTGCTTTATGATGTTCCCTACCCCTTGCCGGATCACCGGCTGCCAGTATCCTTTTCAGGACCGGTTGATAAAACAGGCCAAGCACGGCAAAGACATCTTTATTCACGGCCTGGTCCGCGACGAGCCTTTTACAGTATCTCGCGGCGATGATAGCTTATTGTGCTCCATTGCCATTGATAAAGGCCACCCCTCTTTTGAGGGCTATCCTTTCCCCTGTCGATTTTCCCTGAAATTTACCCTTTTGGAACGTGGCTTGGAGGTCAGCTTCAAATATGAAAACACGGGCGCCACCGACGCCCCCTTTGGGTTCGGTATGCACCCCTTCTGGCTGATTCCCGGCAAAAGAGAGGATTTCTTTATTCGTGTTCCCTGCGATTATGTTTTAGAAGCGGTGAATCTCATCCCCACCGGTAATCCCCTTCCCGTCGCCGGCACCCCTTTAGACCTGCGGCAGTTCCGCTGTCTGGCGGAGCTGAATATCGACAATGCCTTTTGGGGCCGAGACGTCAGCAGCACCCAGGCTATCCAATACCGTGACCTTTCCCGTCAATTAACGTTTCATTCCAGCGATATTTTTACCCACATGATTGCCTATCTGCCCCCGAAAGAACCTTTCGCTTGTGTGGAGCAACTGACATGCAGCCCCGACGCCCCCAATGTTTACGCCAAAGGTAAAAAAGAGACCTCCGGCCTGAGAATCGTAAAACCCGGCCAATCGCTGGAAGGCTCGGTTAAATTTGTGGTGACGGATATCTAATTTTATTTTGAAATTTGAGCTAGAACAGGAGAACATACGAGAAGATGGCTGTCAGGATAAAAAGTAAACGATTGATTAAAGCCGCTCACAAATCCGCCAGGTGGTTCCTCACCCGCCAGACCCCTAAAGGCAATTACATCGGCAATGACCCGCCTGACGCCAATGGCTGTTATCCTGACACCCATGACGTCGGCTGTTATTACAAGAGTCTGCATTTTCTGCGGGCTGCCGGCGAATCACTGGCTGCGGCCCGGGCCATGAATTACGTCGTTAAGAGTTTCATGAGTCCCGACGGCGACTTCTTCAACTCACCCGAAAACCGCACCAGCGGCAGTTATACTCCCACTTACTGCCAGCTTTATCCCAACCTGTGGATCTTACGCGCCGCCGCGGCCATGGAAAACCTGGCCCTGGCCCGCAAGGTATTTTCTTTTCTGCTAAAATACCGCGATCCCGCCACCGGCGGCTTCTATTTTTCGGTCAATCCCCCCAAAAAGGTTATCGATTCCAACGCCACCGGCTATGGCATCTTCTGCCAGTTGCTGGCCGGCGAAATCAAATTGGCTGTTCAGAGCGGCGATCTCATCCTCCGCATGATCGATGAACAGCCTGCCACCGACCGTTTTTACCTTCGTTGGACCCCGCAGGGCGGCTACGAAACCGACTTCACCGGTATTCCGGAGAAACATCTCATCTACTGTGTTATCGACGCCAGGAAACCCGCCCAGGCCTATTGGTGCTGGGGTTGGCCGATGAACGGCCTGATCAAGCTTTATGGCCGCACCGGCGAGGATAAATACCTCAAAGGCGCTGTTAAAATTTACGACTTCCTTGCCTCCTGCCACGAAAATGCCTTCCATTTCACCACCGCCGGCAAGGACGGCTGGGGCTCTTCTATGCTGTATGGAATCACCGGCGACAAACGTTATCTCAAAACGGCCCTGAGCCAGATGGAATTTATCCTCGAACATCAGCACAAAGATGGTTACATGCTCGGCCCGGGCGCTGAAAGTTTCGAGGCCCAGCCGCTGCGGACCACCTATGATTTCACCGCCGATTTTGGCACCTGGCTTATTGGCGCAGCCATGGAACTGGCAGAAAGGGAATAATCATGAGTGAACCCAAAATTGTTTTAGGTATGGACGTCGGCGGCACAAAAACTCATGCTGTATTGATGGACAATAAAGGTCATGTCCTCGGCCAGGGCTTCGGCGCCTCGGCCAACATTAATTTTGTCACTCTCGCCCAGGCTGAAAAATCTTTCGGCGACGCCATCACCGCTGCGCAAAAGCAGGCTGGCCTTGGTAAGCTCACTACCGAAGTTGCTATCATTGGCATCGAGCCTGACCCTGCCCCCTTGCATCCCTTCATCAAGAAAGCCGCCGATCCCCAAAAAATCATCCATAAAAAAGAAGGTGAATGTTCCCTTGTGGGCGGTTTGGTGGAGCACGTCGGCGTTTCCCTGATTGCCGGCACCGGCTCGGTCGGCTGGGGTCGCAACCAAAAGGGCCAAACCCACGTCACCAGTTGCTGGGGTACCATCGGCGATGAAGGCTCTGCTTATGACCTGGCCCGCCGCGGTGTCAACGCCGCCTTCTGGGCCACCGACGGTCGCGGTCCCAAAACCAGGCTCTGCGAGGCACTCTGCGAGCATTTCGGCGTCAAAAGAGTCCAGGATTTTGTCACCCCCATCTACCAGAATCCCGACGTCCGTAAAAACTTCGCCGCCCTCAGCCGGATTGTTATGAAGGTCGCTGACGAAGGCAAAGGCGACCCCGTTGCCGTGGAAGTCATAAAAGAAGGCGCCCGATCTTTGGGTTTGATTATTACCACCTGCGCCGAGGTATTGGGCCTGGATAAAGCCCCTTATCGCGTCGCCGCCACCGGCGGCCTGGTCAGCAGCGGCGGCTGGTATTTCGATCTCGTCCAGCAGGCCATTCGCGAAAAACATCCCCACGCCACTCTTGTCAAACCCCGTTTTGAGCCGGCCGTCGGCGCTGCCCTGCTGGGTCTGATGGAGCTGGGCGTAAAATGGGACGACACTGTCGTCAAGAACATCGAATCGTCCCTGAAAAAGCTGCAAAGTTAGTTTCGCCGTACCTATGCCAAAATATCGCGCGGTTATTTTCGACCTCGACGGCACCCTGGTTAACACCCTCTTCGATATCGCCGAGAGCATCAACCAGACCCTGCTGAAGCTGTCCTTACCCACCCATGCGGTTGAGTCCTATCGCCTCCGCATCGGCACCAGCAACCGCCAACTGGTTGCGGATAGCCTGCCCACCGATAAACAGCACCTTCTCGACACCGCCTTACCCATGCAGCTTGCCTACTACAACGCCCATTTCTGCGATCATTCTAGGCCCTACCCTGGTATTTTGGATATGCTCGACGAATTGAAGCGCCGCAATTTCAAACTCGCCGTTCTTTCCAATAAACCTGCTCCTTTTGCCCCTGAGCTGACTCACCACGTCTTCGGCGAAAATTATTTCGACCTCGTCCTCGGCCAAACGCAGGAACACCCCTTAAAGCCAGACCCCGCTTCCTCTCTTTTTATCGCCCGCCAGTTTAACCTCGCCCCCGACCGGTTCGCCTTTGTCGGTGATAGTGCCATCGATATGCAGACCGCCCGCAACGCCGGAATGTTCGCGGTAGGCGTAACCTGGGGCTTCCGCGACCGCGACGAGCTCCTGGAAAATGGCTGTCAGGTGCTCATCGACCATCCCCGCGACTTGCCGCCTTTGCTCCCAGCCTGATTTTGGAATACCGTCCTTCTGCTTATGTTTTTAGTATTACTTATCTGCTTATTCTTATTTATATCTAATCAAAGTGAATCGCGCACGCCCACGTTGTTTTCCACGTGCCAGCGAACCTTGTCCCAGTCGCGCTTGCCCGCCGTCGCTTCCTCCAGGTCATTCGATAATTGCAGCAGAAATTCATACATCACGCTCAAATCTCGCATGCAACTGGGCTTCATATACTCCGGTTTGGCCTCCTCCAGGATCGCCATCTGACCCGCGAACCACTTGGCCAGATACTTTGCGTTGGCGACCGCTGTTTTATCCGCTCCTTCAGGAACCCATATTTGTTTATTCTTCTTGGCTTCTGCCAGTAATTGGCATTCACTCTGTATCCGCAACAGGCCTTGATACGTCCTGCCAATCGCCTCGAAACGTGCCGCTTCGCCTATCAGGTTTTTAACAGTCTCGTCTGCGAATTTCTTCGGTATCTGCTCTAAAAGCATTCTCGCCCGTTTAGCTTGAGCCTCCAACTTGGCTAATCTGCTGCGGGCCTGCGGAATCGACCAGCCTGGCTCAGTAAAGCTCTGGATCGCCTCCAGTGGATACTGCCTCGGATGGGGTCTGTCGCCGCGGGTATAGGTGTACCAGTAATTTCCCGCCCGTTTGGGCAGGCCGTTGGCGTCGAACGGACCCGCGCACGCTACGGAGTCCATCGCTTCAATCGCCTCTTTCAAATTTTCCGCGTAAATTCCCGCCTTGTTTTGGGCAAACTTCTCCAAGGCCTCGTTTATCGATCCCGGCCCACGTTCATCCCACGCGTATTCGCCCAGCAGCATATATTCGAAATTACATCCCGCGTCATACACGGAATACGATAGTGCCCCTTCCGCTCCTTCCGCGTATCCCATCGCCAGCATATTGGCGATATTCTGGTGCAACTGGTTATAGCGCGTCCAGTTGTAATAGCAGGTCATCGGCCCCACCCACGCCCGCAAGCCGTGACCGATATTGGGATGACAGCTCTCATGAATTCCCTCATTGTCATACCACCAGTAATGAATCACCAGATTGTCGAATATCCCCTTGTCTTTCAGCCGCTTTACAAAGTCTTCATTGAGTAAATCCATATACCGGGTGAGTTGGTCATTATACATCACCACATTTTTGATACCTTTGGATACGATAAACTCTACCAGCCGTACTACATAATCGGATATCTGCTCACCGAATGGACGCTTGACGCATTCCGGGCACTTGCATATCGGATCTACCTGGCGTTTCGGATCATTCACATCGATAGCATACCACGCTATCACTTCATCCATCTGGATATGAAAACTGTCCTGTCCGTTGGGCAGTAAGTAGCGGTCGATAATATCACCGTAAAATGACGTTATAAACTCCCAGGTCTGCGGATTGCTCAGGCAGTAGCCGTATCCGGTAGCCGCGCCTTTCTCATCTTTCGCGGAAATCTCCGGAATCATCCGTGGGATAAGCGTATTATGACCCAGGCTGTTCACAAACGGCAGCACGTGTACACCATTTTCTTTGCCGTACGCCGCTAACTCATCGAAGAAATCTCCTTCGAACATTTTCGGCAGATACTCCATTTCCTGCCATTGTCCCGCTTGGGGCGAGTACCACAGACATTTCCGTTTCGAGTTAATTTCCGGATGACCTTTGATGGGTACCATCAGAAATTCGGTGAGCTGCTTATGATACTGCATTAGCCAGCAGCCGTATAGGCCCACACCCATCACATTCATCTTCAAATCTACATAATTATCCAGCACCTCTTTCCAGTCATCCAGCGTCATCAAATCTGTTCCCCATTTATCCTCCATAAACACCCCTCGATACCGCAATGACGGCCAATCGGTTATCATAACTGCTGGTACGACCTTTTCCCGCGTTTGTTTAATTAACTGTCCCAGCGTGATTAGGCCATAGCGAAATCCCGCTTCCCCAGATGCCTCCAGCCGTGCCGATCCCGGATAAAAGCTCAGCCGATAACTCTGCTCCCGCGCAAACTCCGGCACGTCTAATATCGGTAGGAAAGCCTCCATTTTTGCCTCTTGGATGATAAGTTCATAGGCATCCGTTTGTTTTTGCCGGGACAGATTTACTCCTGTCTCATGCATTTTCCGGGTAAACCGCGCTAAACCTTTTTCTGCCGATTCCGGCGCTTCGACCAGGGTAATCCGATTAATATGGTTTACCATACCGCCCGTCATTTTTAATCTTTTCGGCTCCGGTATAATCTGCACTTTGTCCGCAGCGGTAGAGGCAGACGGGTATTGCCTCTTTTTCTCCGCTAACTTACACAGAGCGGGACAGATAGATTTTGTTACCTTCTGGGCGATGAGTTTATTGCCTTCAGCGGTCCAGTGCACACCGTCTTCCTGGTTTAGATATTTCTTGCTGTTCTTGCCGTTTTTACCCACCGCCTTGGCCATTACCTTGTATAAATCGAACAAAGCCAGCTTCTTGCGCTCGGCGATATGGCGGATTTTCGCATTTATCTCCTCCTGCATATATTGATTTATCCCGCCATAACCTTCAAAAAAGGAATCTTTCCCCAGTAAATTGATCTTCTCATCCAGGTACGGGCCGGTGAATAGTACAACCTCGGCCCCGGAGGTTTTTATTATATTGGCCACGACTTCTTGCAGATTTTTCGCGAACCAGTCGGGATCAAGTTTTTGTATATCGTTCCCGCCAAATTCGATGAGCACCATATCAGGCTGATGGGCGTATACGTCAAATTGTATCCTGCTGAGGGCCCCTTCCGCGGTATCGCCGCTTACGCCGCCATTAACGACGACCACCTCCGCTCTGTCTTTAAGTGCTTTGTTAAGCTCATTTTCCAGTAAATCGCAGTAGGTTGAACCAAGCGGACTCATCCTTGAATAGGTAAGGGAATCGCCCAGGGCAACGATAGTGAGCACCGGCTTGTTAACGTAAGTATTTTCCCCCGTGCAAGTGGCGATAAACAGAGCTACTATACCAATTGCTGAGATGGTTGACACTAGTCTGGTTTTGGGCCAAATTTCGCTGATATTCATGGTATTTCCTCGATTTTGAAGATTTATTTGAGAGACCATTATTTATTCTGTCTGTGATAAAAGCGGATTATATCAAATTTTCGAAGAATATGGTGATAAAATTTTTGTGAAAAGTTTTTAGAAAATATTTAGCCTGACCGCGTAGTCGTTCAGTTTCCGAGTCGGGGCAAAATTAATTATTTGTGTTTGTGAGGCGGACAAATATAATACGCATTGGAGTGGGCATTACGGTCTATTTCAGGGAAAGGGATAGAAAATGAAGGGAATTATTAACCAGAATCAGGGGTTATCCAAAGTTGTAATTGAATTTTTAGTGATACTTTGTACACCGATGGTTCTCCTGGCCGAGGATCCGGAATTTTATGTCAAAAAGGATACCTGGCAGGATACGATCCTCGCTTCCCGCCGGAAGCTGCAGGAAAGCCGGGCTTCCACCGATGAAAAACAGCTCAAGGCCGATAAAGCCAAAATCTGGCAACTGGTGCAGCGGGATTTTGATACCAACATAAGCATCAGCAATGAAATGCTGATTGAAAAAAGGGCTGAGATTTGGGATGAGGACTGGCCGGCGGGAGATTACGCGGCCCTGGCTCAGCGATACGTCGATTCGATCAAGGAGACGATGAAATACCTGACGGATTTTCAGGTGGACGACTTTGACGAGCAGGCCCAGAAGCTGGCGGAGCGGGCTAAGTCGGCTGATGACCTGGCGGGGGTACGCAGATTATTTTACCAGGCGGACGAGGAGATGAAAAAACTCGTGCTGGCGGAAGCCCGGGAAAACATCGCCCAATATCGCATGGGAACACTGGTTATCCAGGCCAAACCCGGCGGCACAGTTAAGGTAACCCAGCTCAGGCATGAATTTCGCTTCGGCTCAGCCCTGGACGCGATGATGTGGAGCGTGCCGGCAGACTACCAGGAAGTTCGCGATTGGGGACTGGATTATAGCTTTTATAAGGACCCCAACAATATTAAATTAGTCGAAGCCAATCGGGAAAAATACCTGCAGATGGTCAAGGAGAATTTCAACCACGCCTCGCACCGCAATTGCCTCAAGTGGTTCAATACGGAGGCAAGGGAAAAGGGCGATATTTACTTTACCGGCGCTGACCGGGTGGCGGAATGGTGCCGGGAAAATGACATCACCATACGGGGGCATTGCATTCTCTGGGGGGTGGAGTCGCTAACGCAGGAGTGGCTGAAAAAACTGGATAAGGAGGAATTACGGCGGCAGATTCGATTGCGAATATATGATGTTCTGAACCGCTATCAGGGGTTAATCGAAGAATGGGACCTCAATAATGAGTTGATCGGTTGCCGCTGGTATCGCGATCAACTGGGGGAGGGGATTCTCAAGGATATGTATCGCTGGGGCAGACTGGCGGATCTCAACGCGGTCTTTTTCCTGAATGACGGGTACATACGAACAGGCCAGGAAATGGATAAGCGGGTCAATCAGATTCGGGAGTTGTTTTATCAGGGCTACGTGGTAGGCGGGATCGGCTGTCAGTCGCACTTCGCGCGAAAAGCGTATAACCTGGCGGAACTGCGTTACGGGCTGAGCACCTTGGCCCAGTTTCACCTGCCCATCCGAATCACCGAATACATCCCGGATTACGATACCTCTGATGAAGATTACCGGGCTCAGATGATGAGCGAGTTTTATACGCTTTGCTTTGGCCATCCCCAGGTGACTGGAATTGTGCTGTTCGGATTCTGGGAGGGGGCCCATTGGAGGCCGAACTACGCCCTTTGGAAGCTGGACTGGTCGCCTCGGCCCACCGCCGAGGTTTACCGCCGACTGGTATTTAATGACTGGTGGACAAATTTTGCAGGCAAAACCAACGAAGATGGCGTATGCCGCGTGCCGGTCTTTTACGGCAGGCACAAGGTTGAAGTAAACGGCAGCGCTCTTACAGTGGATTTTCCCCAAAGTCAGGGCAAAGAGAAAATGCTCGTGGTTGATTAGAGAGGCATTTACTCTCAACCCGGCAACTGCTTGCTTATAAGAATAATCCTGAAAAGGTAATAACCAGTAACGTTACAATCAGTCCGAAAATCGCCCACCAGAGCACAACGTTGCTGTACCATTTTGCGCCCAGTTCGTTGAAAATATTTAGTTTTTTCCAATTAATGGTCAATTGGTCGGTTACCTGTTCCTGCCGGGGGGCAGGTGTCATCAGGCTTACCGCCACACAAATGATTACGCAGATAATCCAGTTTACAATAGCCTGAATCCCGAAGGGTTCCAGCCAGACTGGATGTGAAGCAGACAACTGGAGGTAGAGTTTTATCGCGATGCCGGTTATAAAACCGATTATCACCGCCGCGGTAGCGCCCTCGGCGTTAATCCGGCGGAAAAGAATACCCAGCAAAAAGACCGCGGCGAACGGAGGGGCGAAGAAAGCGTAAAGCGACTGGATATAGATGAATAGACTGCCGGTGAATCTGTCTATGAAACCGCCTAAAATAATAGCGATAATCAGGATAACCACCGAAGACCAGACACCCATTCGGACAAGGCTTTTTTCCGACGCGTCCTTCTGGAAAATCCTTTTGTAAATATCGAGAGTAAAAATCGTCGCGGTAGAATTAAGCACCGAATTTACCGTGGACTGGATAGCGCCGAACAAGGCTGCCAGGAAAAGGCCGCGCAACCCGACCGGAACAAGCGCCTGGAGCATGTGCACGTAACCCTTGTCTGCTTCCGGGCGGATCTCCTCCCACGGCAGTTTCATAACTTCCGGAAACTTGGCGAAAAGAATCAAGCCCGGTAGAACCACTATCACCGGCAGGATGATTTTCAGATAGCCGGCGAAAACTATGCCCATCCGGGCGTGATATATATTTTTCGCTCCGAGCACCCGCTGGATCATAAACTGATTTATAACGTTATACCATAAGCTGATGGTAAATACTCCCATTATCAACGACGGCCAGGGGTATAACTGATGGGTTATCGGCTGGATCACAGCCAGGCGGTTATAATGAGAACTGCCGACTATATGGGGGGCATTTTGGATGACGACCTCCTTCCATATCCCGCTTTGCGCCTGGTTGCGCGTAATCATTACCTTAAAGCCTTCGATTAAAGAATGGGATTCCCCGGAGAGCATATTTAAGCCAAGAATGGTAACCATTAAGCCGCCGGCTATCATGATTATCACCGTAAAGAAGTCCGTCCAGGCCACCGACATCAAACCGCCGTATATAGCCCAGCTGCCCGCCACTACCCCCAGAGTGATTATGGCGAACCACAGGTTCCAGCCGAAAAGTTTGTGCAGGGCCAGGCCGCCCCCGTATAGTACCGCCGCCAAAAAAGCCACTACATTGCTGACGATGGTAATAATCGCGAAGAACTGCCTTAAGGTCGGATTAAATCGCTTTTCCAGAAACTCCGGGGTCGTAAAAACTTTTGTCGCTAATAGAAAAGGAATAAAGATCCATATCAAAAGTGAGAAAGACAATATATTCATCCATTCCCACATCGCCACACAGATACCATAGACAAAGGCGGCCCCGATCATACCGATGAAGTGTTCCGTACTGATATTCGAGGCGATAAATGAGCCGCCGACGACGTACCATGGCAGTTTTCGTCCCGCCAGAAAGTATTCATCCGAGCTGGTCTTTTCCTTTCTGCCCACCCAAAATCCGATAAAACAAAGCACCACAAAATAGCCCCCGAAAGCCAGGTAATCCCATAAACCTAATGTGAAGCTGCTGATATCGTTCATGTGAGAATTACTTCCTTATCAAGTTGGAAAAATTATCGGTGGTTCCTGACGCTGTTTATCAGGGCCATGCCGTTGTTATAAAAAATGTCGCGAAGCTGTTCCCGCGACAAACCGACCCTCTCACTTGCCCGCCGGATAGCAAGAATTATCTCATAGACCATAAAGGTTGCCCGCATATTATTTGAGCCGACCCGATAGCTGCTGGCCGAATAACCTTCCAGCACCAGGTCCACCCAGTGGTCCATTACATACACCCTTCTGCCCCGCATCCTCGCGATCGGCAGATCCGTGGCGAAAACCAGCCGGGCCGGGCCGATATTATCGAGTACGATCTCGATCACCGTGGGGTCCATGACCATGGCGGTATCCAGATATACATTGCCCAGGTTTTTCATGGCCCCCATCGCCCGCTTAGCCTCATCCGGCAGATAACAACGGCCGCAATGCGCCAATACTATCTTTACCCGGGGATAGTCTTGGGATAATTTTTCCACCCCGCTGCTCACCTTCGGATCCGCCAAACGTTCCGCTCCCGGAACATGCAGCAAAACAATCAGCCCCAGTTTGTTGGCTATCTCCATCTCCGCCGGGCCTATCATATCTTCGATGGCAATATTTCCATAATCGTTGCCCAGCCAGTTAATAAAAACCTTGTACCCCCGAAAGCCTTTGTGGGCAAGAGCCTCTTTAATCTCTGAAGGTGCGGCAGTATCTCTGCCGACTACCATAAGCGGATAAAGTCCCGCATGGGCCGCCGCCTGGGCGGTGTAGTCATTGGTTTTTTTCAAGTCCGCTGCCGGCGTGGGCTGGCCGAAGCATACCGCCGCGAAATCGCGGCCGGGAAACATCATTTTCCCGTCCTGCTGAAGGTCTTCGATGGTGTAATCTTTTACCGTCACCATGTATTTGCTGCCGGGCGTGTTTACCTGCTGCTCGGTCTGCCAGATTTTGTTAGTCCATACATGGGTATGAAAATCCAGCACCTTATCCGGCAGGACTGGGGCGATCTCATTTTGGTAAAAGGGAATATCTATTTGCTCATACTGTTGTTCTGCTTGATTCATTTCCACGGTCCTCGCGGTCTTTAAAGATTGGTTTATTATCTTTCGCTCATTGGCTTTTTATTAAGGGCGAATCCTTTAACGTTTTTTGCGACATATCTTGCGGGCATATTCGACCACCGCATCGGCTTTTTCGACCGTATCTACCATGGCCAGGAAAAATAATCTCCTCGGATCGAGATTACCGCACAGGATATCTAATTCCTGGAATAAGTCGGCATTCCCGCCGTGAGCGCCGGAATATAATACCTGAACCGCTTTTCCCGCATCTTGAATCTGCTTTAGCATATCCAGCCATTGTGACGGCAGCGGTTGGCCGGCCCCCTGGATCCATTGGATAGCGTTCAATTTTTCACACTCCAGCAGTTTCGGCAGATGTTTCGCTGCCCCGGGGCCGTCCAGATGATAAAGCGTATGGTCCACGTGATTGCAGGTTTGCATAGTATCTGACCAGCAGAAATCGGCGAACATCCTGGGGCTGATAAGACAACTGAAATCGTTCTGCCCGATGCATAAAAAGCGTTTGGCGCTCCAGCCCATGGTCCAGTTTGAGGTCCCTTGTCCTGTCGGCAGGATTATCTCGGAGACAATATCGACGACATATTTCCACAGTTGCGTCATTTGCTCCATAGCCTGATGGATCAACTGCGGCTCGGTTGCCATATCTATCATCAGCTTTTCCGGCCCGCGAATGGCTGCCAGGGCGTCGATCCCGCTATGCAGGTCGGGATAGCCGGTGACCCATTTGCCTCGGCCGGCTTCGACGGAAGATATAAGGATTTCCAGGTATAGTTTCCACCAGCGGTTATCGGGATCGATGGCCAATCGCGTATATTTACTCCAGTCATCCACGAAAGGCTGCGACCAGGAGGTAAAATCTTTGGGTTTGAGGGTCAGTTCCGCGCCCAGCCAGCCGGCGAACTGATCCGGTCCCAGCCAGGGATTAAAAACGGGCAGGCTGTCCCCGCCGTAATAAGTCCGGCTGAGCCGGTCTTCCACACTGGCTATCACGTAGTCAACATCCGTCCAGATCTTTTCTTCTTCGTCCGGTTCCGTCGGTTTCTGCCCCGGTATTGCATCTGGTACGGTTATCCACATCAAAGGGTAGTCTTCCAGCTTATCTTGCCAGAACGCTTCGTTCCGCGCCAGTGCGTTAGCCAGTTGCTTTTCCTTTACCCAGATTGACTGCATATAAAAATCCTTTTGCCGGCTGGCTAGTCGGTCGATTCCAATAAACGCTGCAACTGTCGGCAAAATGAGTCCACAACTTTTTTCGTCACCGCCAGGGCAAATTTACATAGTATAGTGCTGTGCCGCGGATAATAAGCATGGATCCGCAGCCAAAGCCCCGCGGCGAGACATTTTTTATGAAACAAAAGCGCGTCTTCCCGACGGTGAAATTTCAGCCCGGTCAATAAGCCCTGCCCATTGACTCTCGCGATTCTTTCGGGAAACTCACGAGCTAATTCCCCTAGTTTTTGCTGATAATATTTCTGGGTGACATTGATATTTTCCGTGTTTTTTTCTATCAATTCCAGGTTAGCCAAAGCTACGTATGCCGCCAGTGCCGCGTTGCCGTTGGTGCTGATCGAATCGTACTGGGCCAGCATATCCAGCGGTCGGCGATATATTATCGCTGCCAGCGGATGAAAGCCCGCCGTCATTCCCTTGCCCGCGATGACGATGTCCGGCACAATGCCGTATTGCTTATACATAAAAATATCAGGCGTCCAGAAGCAGGTTTGAATCTCATCGATTGCCAGCAATGCTTTTACCCGCGTAGTTAATTGGCGAGCCAGTTGTAAATACCTTTTTTCTATGAGGATTGCTTCCCGGTTCATCATCACCGGCTCTGCCCAGAAGCCCGCGATTCGACTTCCATATCGTTCAAATGCCTTTTTCAAACTGTCGTAATCGTTGGGTTCAACCGTCACCACCTTGATATTGCGGACGTAACGCTTCCACATCCCGCGCAGGTTTTGCGCTATCATATCGGTGCCGTGATAATTACCCTTCAATACTACCATCACCGCCGGTCCGGGCTTTTGCAATTGCTCATGCTGCAATAACATGATCTTTAACGCCGACGAGCAGGCAACCGAACCTGTCGCGATGCCCAGCAGTACGGTATTGAGTCGGGTTTTGGATTTGATAATCTTCGAGAAATCTCCCTGCCGCAGCTCCGGCAGGTCGGGATTGGCTAATTGAACCAGTTTTTGCGCCAGCCTTTTCACCGGCCATTGCGGGATATTGGAATGATTGTCGGTGACTATACCGTTTTGTATCCCCTTTAATATCGCCGCGGTTAATTGCGGATGGTTGTAGCCCCACGTCATTTGATAATGACCGGCGGTGCAGTCGAGGTACAATTTCCCCTGCTCGGTTATGTAGAACAAGCCTTTGCCCGCCAGCAGATCATCCGTCGCGCCGATTTTCCCTCCGCCGTACGAACTTTGGATCACCGCCTTATCGATATACTGGCAAGAGCTGGCGCTTTTTACGGTTTTACCGACCATCTGGAGCAATTCGCTAGCCGGTTTGCTTTTGAGAAACCTCTCCGCCCGGGTCATTGCCCGCCATACCTCGGCCTCGCCATAGGTTTTGGCTGTTTGATTCATTGCTTTCCTGGACATCGGGGTTGATTCATCCTTCCCTTGTAATTATAATGATTTATACTAATTTAATATTCACTTTACATTTTTCCATCTGCCGGACGATTTTTTTGTCGGCATCGACATCGGATATAATCAGGCTATAGTCATCCCGGCTGAAAATCTTGCACATCGCGGTTTGTCCCAATTTCTGACTGTCTGCTGCCACGATTACTTTTTTAGCGCGGCCGGCCATTTTCTGATCGATATTGACCACTCGCAGGTCATCGGTATAGGTATTGCCATTTTCGTCGATGGCGTCTGCCCCGATAAAGGCGATATCCGCGGTAAATTTTTCGATGTTTTGCTCGGTTAACGGCCCGTGCAGATCCGGCGAGCCGCCGCGTAAAAAACCGCCCAGCAGGATTAGCTCGATATCGGGGGCAAACTGCAGTTGCGAAACGATCGCCAGTGATGTGGTTATTACTTTGACCTTTCGTTGGCCGACAAGCTCTTTGGCGATCTGCAGGGTAGTCGTACCGGTATCGAGCATTATCACCTGGCCGTTCTGGATATGTCTGACCGCTTCCTGGGCGATAAGTTTTTTCTGCCGGTGATTTTTACTTTGTTTGTCGCGGAAGGCGAACTCAAACGTCAGCCTTTTTGCCAACGCCGCCCCGCCATGCATCCGGATTACCTGTCCCTGTGACTCTAGTATTTCCAGGTCTCGGCGGATTGTCATGGCGCTGACCTTGAATTTGCGGGCCAATTTGTCCGTCGATACTTCAGCGGCCTCGAAGACTTCCTTGCGGATATCTTCCCGCCGCCGAATCTGGTTTATGGCGTTTTTCTTGCGTGTCATTTTCTTTTTATAAGCTTATATATGACCAGCCGGCCAATTTACCCATTCGTTCGAGTGTTTTTCGACCATCGCTTTTAACCAGGGCTAAATGATGGCTGCCGCCCTGGTAGGCGTAATCCGTCAGCAATTTTCTCACATCCTTTGTTTCGGGCTTAAAGACCGCCCTGGGACCGGTGGCCTTCGGCAGGTGTTCCTGGGTTATTTCCCCGGCGAGGCTTATTAGCTGGCCCCGCCCGTCCCTGTCGCAGCTTAGATTTATCAAACATGCCTCCCCCGGCTCAAATTCAAAATCAACAATCGCAAATTCCGCCGGGTGCTTGTCTGGCAGTTTACTGGGCCGCAGCATCGGTTTGCTGCGCGCCATGGTGATGTTTCCTTCACCCCAGTGTTTTAGCGCCAGCCGGTTATCCTTATATCCCACGGAGAATATTTCGCTGAAGCTCGCCGCCCCGAACGCCTGCTGCATTCCGTATATGAACGCCGCGGCCACCCAGTCGCCTTCCCCGGCGTAACCGCCCCCTTGGGCCATCAGCATCGATGCCGCCGTGTGCAATGCGTCGCTGATGCCTTCATCGTTGCACAATTCCACAAAATTCAGACCGCACGCCGTGCTTTGGTGCTTCGCCAGGATGTTATCCAGTGCCACATTTCCCCGTGCGGTCTTCTCTAACAGTTCTTCGCTGACGCTGGCATCGATGTTGAACTTTTCTTTATATGACTGCACGTATTCCTGGACGGCTTTTTTGTCAGCGGCCTTTATCAGGCGGGAGAATTCTTTTTGGCTGACATATATCGGCGTTACGCCTGTTTCTTTGATAAAGTTTTTATCGCCAACCTGAAGATCCAGCATATCCTCGAAATGTCCGCCTATTTGCACCGGCTTAGCCAGTCGCATCGCGCCGATTGCCCTGCCCGCCTGGGCCCAGCTTCTGAAATCTTCCAGGAAATCTTCCTGTTCCACATGCCCATGAATCACGCCGAACGCTTTCCCGTTTCGCCCGAGCACATTGGCTATATCCTGAACCGCGTGGACCCCGTGGTTGAGCGCTATCGTTTCCGGATCATAGCTTTGTGGTGTCAGCTCATACATCCCCTGCGCCGGCCACAGGAGCACCGGCATATCGGTTTCCTTTAGTGCCTCTTGCAGCACCCCGCTGGGGCAGTATAGTGACAGGCTCACCACCAGCAGGTCACATCTTTCCGCAGACACCTTTTTACATACCTCTTTTGCCTGTTCCGCTGAGCTGACCGCCGCGCCCGTTGAAACCTCAAAACCCTGCCCTCTGAGCCGTTCCGCCGTTTCATCGACAAAAACCTGCAACCTCTGCTTCGTCTGGGGCCAGCATCGATTGTACAGCTCCAGTATTCCGCTCAGGATTGCGATCCTTAATTTCGGCGTGGTATTATCCAATTTATTTTTCTCCCTTTAATGTGTCGTTAACGTCTCGACCAGCGCCGGACGTTGACAGTCTAAATACCACTTACGGTACCGCCCGTTATCATTCGGCTCGTATATTATCTTTCGCCCGCCGGGCGGATTAGCCGTGGGGCCGCCTGTTGGCCGGTCTGCTGGCCCGCCTTTCGACTTAACTGCTTTTCTCGCGTGTAGCGCCGCCCCGTATGCCGTGAACTCTGGAAAATCCACCGCTTCCACTTTAATCTGGCACAAATTGCTGATAACCTGCGGCCAAAATCGGCTTTTCACCGCTCCGCCGGTCATTACAATCCGGTCCTGGCTTTTGACCGGCACATATTTTTCCCGCATTAAGGCCGCCCGTGACCCAGCCCATTCCATATATCTTCTGATGGCTATGTCCGCCTTCGGCTCAACATCGATTATTCCTTTCTTTAGATCAATTTTGATAGCTTGCCTCGGCTGATCGATTGCATCGAATTGCTTTTCGATAGCCGCCGTATATTCAGCGTTTATTCCGCACCGCTTCAGTAGCTCATCAAAACCTTTACCCACCTGTCCCAGCCCGAGGATATATCCGAACTGGTCCCGGTATAAATCTTTTCCCGGATGAATCATAAAGTCGTCGTCATCGAAAAGGGCCGCCGCGCTTCTGCCGTTGATAACCCAGGCGGTTCCGGTGCCCAGCATCACCCCTTTATCCCTTTCCAGCTCTGCCGCCTCCATCGCGGCGTATTGGTCATGCGAGCTGGTAACCAGACTTATTTTGCCCCACCGCGTGGATACCTCATCGAATAATACCTTTATTTCCGGCTCAATCGCGGGAAAATTTTTCTCTTGCTGCCCCGTCCGGCCCAGCATGTCTGCCGACCATTTACCGTTCTGAAAATCGCACCAGCCGGTAATTTGGGCACTGGTAATATCGGTGACGAATTTGCCCGTTATTTGCGCGTAGATAAAGTCCGGCACACTGGAAAAATAATGGTAATCCTCCGGCGTCTGCTTTTTATCGAGTAATTGTTTAAATTTGCACCCCGCCAGCCAGCCGTTCGGTTCCCAGCCGGTAAGATGATAATACCGCTTTTTACCGTACCCGCTGACCAGCTCATTGGCAACATCACTTTCCGCCGTCTCGGTCCAGCTATACACCCTGCTTACCGGCTGATACCTTTCGTCCAGCAATACAAAAGTCCCGCCCTGGGCGGTGACACTGCCGATGATTTTTTCCCCCCGCAGAAATCCTTTAGTTTGAAAATAATCCAGCGCCTTCGAGAAAATATCATACCACCGCATTGCCGACTCGCTGTCCTGGCTAATGCTGATAGTTATCCTGTCTAAGAGGCCCCCGTCGCCGTCCAGTAAAACCGCCTTGGAATTGGTCGTTCCTATATCTAGCCCGAAAAATAGCATTCCTGCACCGCAAAATTTATGTTTATAAAAAACATACTTGCACATAATATAACATACTCTATAATTAACCGCAACTTTTATTTTCCGGTTGTCGGTATTTTTTCCGGTAAATAGAATATGCCCGTATGATTAGCGAAATCGGTATTTTTAGGGGATATAGCTTATATGCGAACGATTAATCTGGGAATAATAGGTTGTGGCCTGATGGGGCGGGAAGCCGCCAGTGCCGTTGCCCGCTGGTGTCATTTGCCGCAGATGGATATCAAGCCTCAAATTGTTGCTGTCTGCGACCCCAGCTCGCAGGCCCGGCAGTGGTTCACCGATAATTTTGCTTCGGTAAAGCAGGCTGCCGCCGATTATCAGGAGCTTTTAGCCAACGATGATGTCGAAGCGGTTTATATTGCCGTTCCCCATCACCTGCATCAGGAATTTTATTGTGCCGCCATTGAGGCGGGCAAGCACCTCCTGGGCGAAAAACCCTTCGGTATCGATAAATCCGCCAATGATGCGATTACCGCTTGCCTCCGCCGCCATCCCGACGTTTTCGTCCGGTGCAGCTCGGAGTCGGTTTTCTTCCCTGCCATGCAGCGGATCGGCGCTATGATAGAGACCGATGCCTTCGGTACCATCCTGGAGGTAAACAGCGGCTTTTTGCATTCCAGCGACCTGGATTTCACCAAACCCATTAACTGGAAGCGAATCCGCCGCTTCAACGGCGAGTACGGCTGTATGGGCGACCTGGGCATGCACGCCTGCCACATGCCGTTCCGCGCCGGCTGGTTTCCCGATAATGTCCGGGCCATTCTCAGTAATATTGTCCGGGAAAGACCTGATGGCAAAGGTGGTATGGCGCCTTGCGACACCTGGGATAACGCTGCCTTGTTCTGCGCCGCGACCGATCCCCAAACCCATAGCCAGTTCCCCCTGACGATTAAGACCCAGCGAATCGCCCCCGGCCATAAAAACACCTGGTATTTTGAAGTCCTGGGTACGCGAGCCTGTGCCCGCTGGTCGAGCAAACAGATTAACACCTTGGAGCTGATGCAATACACCGGCGGCGAGCAAGCCTGGCAGACGATAGATATGGGTCACGAGATGGCTTATAACTCCATAACCGGCCGGATATTCCAGGCCGGATTTTCCGATTCGATTTTGCAGATGTGGGCCGCCTTTTTATATGAGCTGCATCACGGCCGGCCCATCACCCGCTTCGCCGGCTGTGTGACGGTGGACGAGGTCGCAGCCAGTCACCAACTTTTCACCGCCGCTTTACACTCGCATAAAAATTCCTGTACAGTTTCTCTACCCACGCCGCCCAAATGAAAAAGCAGGCATATGTAACATATTGCGCCTGCTTATCTTACGTCAATAGCGGGGGCAGGATTCGAACCTGCGTCCTCCGGCGTATGAACTCATTCGAATCGTTTTCACATGTCCTTGTAAATGAGCAACTTATTGAATGGGCAATCTCTTGGATTTTCCATTTTGATCACCGTGATATCCATGTTGACCATGATGTTCAACCTTTTTGTTGCAGTGGATTCATCTTTGCCGCTGCTGATTTTTGCTCGCATGCAGCAATTCAGCAAACTACCTTCCGTCTAATTAAGATACACAATCGCGACGTTTAGGGCAGTCGCGAAGCTCACCCACCCCAGATACGGCACCAGCAGCCATGCCCCAAAACGCGACAATTTTGCGAAGATGACGATGGTCAGACAAATCAATAACCATAGGATTATGACCAGGACAAGTGCCAGTTCCGGCATCTTCAGACCGAAAAACACGGGAGACCACATCGCGTTAAAAATCAACTGAGCTAAAAATACCCCCAACGCCGTTTTGCCTCTCGGTTGGTCCCATCCCTGTCTCCATACCAGAAAAAGCGATATCGCCATCATTCCATAGAGTAAGGTCCAAACCGGGCCAAATATCCAGTCGGGCGGCATGAATACCGGCTTGGCTAAGGATGTGTACCACTCGCTGTTATATCCGCCGCTGAATAACGCGCCTAAAAACGCACCCGCGTAACACATGGTCAAGCTAACCGCAAGTTTAGTTATTTGCCTCATCTATAAAAACCGCCATTACCCCTGCAATCCTCTTAAGATCGCCCTAGCCCTGGGAACATTACTTCCGGCTTAACCTTGTACCAAACCTGCATCTGGATGTTTCTCAATCCGGCACGCATTTGTAAATTATAGTCAGGTCAATGCTTTCAGACAAATTATCATCGTCAGAAATTTATAGCTTGGGAAATAGGATATTTCTTTGCCGCATTACCTCTCTGTTTTGGAACTTCAGTTTTTAACGCTTTCGGAAAATGAACCCTTTCTTCTGCCGTAGCTTGCGGTTACTTTAACTGTAAAATAGACAGGCAAAAAGCTGCGCCGTCTGCGATAAACATGGAAATATTCTGCTTTTTCTCATATACTTATCTTGGACTCGGCTCATATAGCCGGTACCAGCCAACCGGTTTTGGTGAGTATCCGGTCATTCAAGGGTTTAAGTTATCAACATATTTTATAAGGAGCACGGTTGAAATGGATCTGAAAGATTATTTTGAAAATACCGAGGGTACTGGAATCTTGGCCACCGCGGATGCTGATGGTAAGGTGGATGTGGCTGTTTATGCCCGCCCCCATGTTGTTGATGCGGAAAACATCGGTTTAATCATGCGGGATCGACTCAGCCACCACAATCTGCTAACCAATCCTTATGCCGTCTATATGTTCATCGAAAAAGCCAAAGGCTATCAAGGCAAGCGATTATACTTATACAAGACCCGCGAAGAAACTGACCCTGAGGTTATCGAAGAGATTCGCAGAAAGCCGAAACGGCAGTATTCGGATCCAACCGACGAAGACGCCTACCTGGTGTATTTTCGTGTGGATCGGGTTCGGCCATTAGTAGGCGACAAAACTTAGGCAATGTTTGGGGGTATTCCTGGAGAAGGATATTGCAGACACAATTAGACATCAAGAAACATCTGCAAAAGCTGTGCAAAGCACAAACCTTGGCGGTGCTTTGTACCCACAATCACAGTGGGCCTTATGGCAGTATGGTCGCGTTTGCGAGCACAGATGATCTGAGAGAAATCGTGTTTGCCACCCTGCGAACTACAAGAAAATATGCTAATCTAAGTGCCGACAAGAACGTGGCCCTGCTGCTGGATAACCGAAGCAACAAGACTTCAGATTTTCGCAAGGCTACGGCTGCTACTGCTATGGGCAAGGTTCGTGAGGTTAACAAGAGGCGAAACAGTCGTTACCTTAAGTTATACTTGGGAAAACACCCTCATCTGAAGGATTTTGTAGAAACGCCGAGTTGTGCTCTTATGGTTATTACCTTGGAAAAGTATTACGTTGTCAGTCGATTCCAGCAGGTAATGGAACTGTACATCACAAAGAAAAAGTGATTATAAAATTAGATCAAATCAATGAACACAACCAGAAGTTGGTTGGTGGTATGGCTTATCTGAACGACAAATACGAATTGGATGGTGGAGACCCCAACAGTTATACCGGCGTGGCGTGGTATTTCGGCGGTAGTGTCAAGAATCTTTCGCACATTTGTTTAGGGTAGTCTTTCATCTGGTCTGGTTATCCTCTGTTGGCCCCCTTAAGGGGGCCGCGAGTTATCGGCTGTTACGCCGTTTGCTTCACCTT
>Ga0209269_1000199_pt1 | contig 80824 bp, 63 predicted proteins | sample MTBAKMMethaMetaG_FD_187455 | JGI IMG/M metagenome (GOLD analysis project Ga0209269, IMG submission 187455) | Enrichment culture microbial communities from Arthur Kill intertidal strait, New Jersey, USA, that are MTBE-degrading - MTBE-AKM (Arthur... | ecosystem: Environmental > Aquatic > Marine >...
GCACGCCGGTGATCATGCCACGCCAGGGTCAGTCGGTCGAAAGCTGCCTGATCGGCAAATGGCACAAAAAGGTCGGTGATGCGGTTGCCGAAGGCGATCTGCTCTTCACCTATGAAACCGACAAAGCGACCTTTGACGAAACCGCCAAAGTCTCCGGCACGATGCTGGCGATCTTCGCCGCCGAGGGCGACGACGTACCCTGCCTGCAGAACGTCTGTGTAATCGGTCAGCCGGGCGATTCATTTGCCCAGTTTGATCCGAATGGCGCGAGTGCCGCTGCAGCCCCTGAAACCGCAACACCCGTCGCCGCAGTTCCTTCAGCAGCTCCCTCTGCTCCAGCAGTCTCAGCCGGTGCCAGCATTGGCACTGACCTCCCCACCGGCGAGCTGCCGGAGAAAATCAGCCCCCGCGCCCGCACGCTGGCCGAAAAGAGCGGCGCGGATCTGCGCCAGGCGACAGCCAGCGGCCCTCAGGGCCGGGTGATCGAGCGCGACGTAGAAGCCCTGATCGCCGCCGGCAAAGTCTCGACCGGTGCCGTGGGTTCGGCCTTCCCGGCTGGGCTTGCCGGCACTGGCCTGGGCGGGGCTGTCAGCACCGCTGACCTGAACGTTCCGGCAACCCCTGCCGCAGCCCCGGCTCCGGCCGCAGCTGCAGCGCCTGCGCCTGCTGCCGATGACATCCGCGTGGAAAAGCACAGCAACATCCGAAAGGTGATCGCCCGCTCGATGCAGGCGTCCTTGTCGCAGATGGCCCAGCTGACCCTGAACGCCAGCTTTGACGCGACCGACCTTCTGGCCCTGCGCGCCCGTTTGAAACAGGCTGGAGAAAAGGGCCTGACGGCCGAGATGGGCTTTGCCTTGGCCGAGAAGGCACCGACGATCAACGACCTGATCCTGTTCGCCGTCTCCCGCGTGTTGCCGCGCCACCCGGCCTGCAACGCCCACTACGACGATGAGAAGATGACGTATTTCTCCCGCGTCCACCTCGGCGTCGCGGTCGACACACCGCGTGGCCTGATGGTACCGACCGTGTTCGCCGCCGACCAGATGGACCTTTCGACCCTCGCGTCTGAAGTCAAAGCCGTAGCCAAGGCCTGCCAGACGGGCACAATCAGCCCGGATGCGCTGAAGGGTGGCACGTTCACCGTGACCAACCTCGGCTCTTTAGGCATCGAGACCTTCACCCCCGTGATCAACCCGCCGCAGACCTGCATCCTCGGCGTCAACACCATCGTGACCAAGGTCCGTGAAGTGAATGGCGAGGTCAAGGCCTACCAGGCGATCCCGCTGTCGCTGACCTTCGACCACCGGGCCCTCGACGGTGCGCCGGCCGCACGGTTCCTGCAGGATCTGGTCCGGGTGCTCGAGAACATCTCTCTGGCCCTGATGCACGGCTGATAGGAGGAAAAGAACCATGTATGATCTAATCGTCCTCGGTGGTGGCCCCGGCGGCTATATGGCGGCCGAGCGCGCCGGCGGAGCCGGCCTCAACGTGCTCCTGATCGAGAAGAACAAGATCGGCGGCGTCTGCCTCAACGAAGGCTGCGTGCCGTCGAAGACCCTTTTAAACAGCGCCAAGATCTATGACTACGCCACGCATGGCCAGAAATATGGCGTGACGACCGAAAAGGCCAAGATCGATCAGGCGGTCGTGATTGCCCGCAAGGACAAGGTCGTCCGAAACCTCGTCGCCGGGGTCAAGTCGACATTGAAGCGCAACAAGGTCACGATCCAGGAGGGCTTCGGCCAGATCCTGGGCCGCGAGAACGGCGTGATCAAAGTCGCGGTCGGTGACCAGGTGTTCGAAGGCAAGCAGCTGATCATTGCCACCGGTTCGGAAGCCGTTGTGCCGCCGATCCCCGGTGTCAAGGAAGGCCTGGCGGCCGGAACCGTCATGACCAACCGCGAGATCCTCAATTTGACCGAGATCCCGGACTCGCTCGTCGTCGTCGGCGGTGGTGTGATCGGCCTGGAGATGGCCAGCTACTACCAGACGGTGGGCAGCGCCGTGACCGTGATCGAGATGCTCGACCACATCGCCGGCAATGCCGACCGCGAGCTGACCGCAATCCTGCAAAAGAACTTCGAGAAGAAGGGCATCGTTTTCCACCTGAATGCCCAGGTCACCGCCGTCGGCGACGGCCTGGTCACCTTCATGAAAAATGGCGCGACCCTGAAAGCGCCGGCCGCCAAGACCCTGCTTTCCGTCGGTCGCCGGGCTGTCACGACCGGCTTTGGCCTCGAAACCCTCGGTGTCTACACCGAACGCGGCCGGATCGTCACCGACGCCCAGGGCCGGACCAATGTGCCCGGTGTCTTCGCGATCGGCGATGCCAACGGCGTCTGGATGCTGGCCCATGCCGCCTACCGCGAGGCCGAAGTGGCGGTGAACACGATCCTGGGCCAGAAGGACACCATGCGCTACAACGCCATGCCGTCGGTTCTGTATACCAGCCCGGAAATGGCCTTCGTCGGCGAGACCGAAGAGACCGCCACCGCCAAGGGACTGAAGTTTGAGAAAAAGGTCCTGCCGATGAATTTCTCCGGCCGCTACATGGCCGAGAACGAAGGCGGCGACGGGATCATCAAACTGCTGATTGACCCGGACCGCCAGCGGATCCTCGGCTGCCATTTACTCGGCAGCTATGCCTCGGAGATCATCCTTTCAGCCGGCATCCTGGTCGAAAGCGAGATGCGGCTCGAAGCGATCAAGGAACTCATCTTCCCGCACCCGACCGTCGCCGAGATCATCCGCGAAGCGATTTTCCACTGAAATCAGCCACAGCCGCAGCCAGGCAACCCGCCCTGACCAAGTTCAAATACAGGACCTGATTCAAACAAGAAGGCCCACGATCGATAAGGAGACCCCCACCATGGCCAAGCAACTGTTCGTCAAACCCGAAGAAGTCCGCGCCCCCGGCAAGATCACCTTCAAGGACATCCCGGTCAATCAGTACCAGAAGAAGCCGTCCGAAGAAAAGGACAATTTCTCCAAAGCCGACTTTTTGCGCATCTACCGCGACATGCGGATCATCCGCGAATTCGAGACCATGCTGTACGCGATCAAGACCACCAACACCTACAATGGCCTCGAGTACAACAACCCCGGCCCGGCGCACCTCTCGATGGGCCAGGAAGCCTCCTCGGTCGGCCAGGCCTACCACCTGACCCACGAAGACTTCATCTTCGGTTCGCACAGAAGCCACGGCGAGATCCTGGCCAAGGGATTGTCCTCGATCCACAAGATGAGCGAGGCCGATTTGCTGGCGATCATGGAGGGCTTCCTCGATGGCGCGGCCTGGAAAGTCGTCGAACAGGCCAACACCGGCAAGGGCAAGAGCGTGCGCGAACTGGCCGTCGATTTTCTCGTCTACGGCGCACTGGCGGAGATCTTTGCCAAGGAGACCGGTTTCCACAAGGGCCTGGGCGGCTCGATGCATGCCTTCTTCCTGCCCTTCGGCATCTACCCGAACAACGCGATCGTCGGTGGCTCGGCTGACATCTCGGTCGGCTCGGCCCTGTACAAGAAAATCAATCGCAAGCCGGGCGTGGTCATCGCCAACATCGGCGACGGCTCGATGGCCTGCGGCCCGGTCTGGGAAGGCCTGATGCTGGCTGCAATGGACCAGTATCGCCTGCTCTGGGATGACGAGATGAAGGGCGGCCTGCCCCTGATGATCAACGTCATGAACAACCAGTACGCGATGGGCGGCCAGACCCGCGGTGAGACCATGGGCTACGACTTTGTTGCCCGCATCGGCGCCGGTGTCAACCCGGACCAGATGCACGCCGAGCGCATCGACGGCTACAATCCGATGGCCGTGATCGAGGCCATGACCCGAAAGCTCGAGATCCTGAAAAACAAAAAAGGCCCGGTCCTCTTGGAGACCGTCACCTATCGCTACTCCGGCCACTCGCCGTCCGACGCCGACTCCTACCGCACCCAGGAGGAGAAGGACGCCTGGATGGCCCACGACTCGATCCAAGGATTCAAGGCCGACCTCGTCCTCTCCGGCCTGGCCACGGAAGCTGATTTCGCCGCGATCGATGAATTCGTTGTCTCGACGATCACCGAGGCCGTCCGCCTGGCGATCGACCCGGTCGTCTCGCCGCGCATGAGCCTGCAGAAGACCCCGGACGCGATCGAGAAGATCATGTTCTCCAATACCCGCATGCCGAAGATGGAAGACCGCGAGCCGGACCTGCTGCAAAAACGCGAAGACAATGTGCGCGTGCAGCAGATCGCCAAAAAGGAGCGCTTCGCCTTTGACGCCAATGGCAAGCCGGTCAGTAAGAACAAGGTCTACCAGTACCGTGACGCCCTGTTCGAAGCGGTGCTCGATGGCTTCTGCACCGACCCGACCCTGGTCGCCTACGGTGAAGAGAACCGTGACTGGGGCGGCGCGTTCGCCGTCTACCGCGGCCTGACCGAGCTGGTTCCCTACCACCGCCTGTTCAACTCGCCGATCGCCGAAGGTGCGATCGTCGGTTCCGCCGTCGGCTATGCGATGAGTGGCGGCCGCGCCCTGGTCGAGCTGATGTACGCCGACTTCCTCGGTCGTGCCGGTGATGAGGTCTTCAACCAGCTGCCGAAGTGGCAGGCGATGTCCGCCGGCATCCTCAAGATGCCCGTTGTGCTCCGCGTTTCCGTCGGTTCCAAGTACGGCGCCCAGCATTCCCAGGACTGGACCGCGCTCTGCGCCCACATCCCGGGCCTGAAAGTGGTTTTCCCGGCCACCCCCTACGACGCCAAGGGCCTTCTGGCCGCTGCCCTGAACGGCACCGACCCGGTCATCTTCTTTGAAAGCCAGCGCCTCTATGACTACGCGGAACAGTTCCACCAGGGCGGTGTCCCGGCCGAGAGCTACGAGATCGCGATCGGCGAGCCGGACATCAAGCGCCAGGGCAAGGACCTGACGATTCTCACGATTGGCGCCACCCTCTACCGCGCCCTCGAAGCTGCGGAACGCTTCGAGAAGGAGTTCGGCATTTCGGTCGAAGTCATCGACGCCCGCTCGATGGTCCCCTTCAACTACGAGAAGGTCATCGAGTCGGTCCAGAAGACCGGTCGGATCATCGTTGCCGGTGACGCCTGTGACCGCGGCTCCTACCTGTCCGAGCTGGCCAGAAACATCTCCGACCTCTGCTTCGACGACCTCGACGCCCCCGTCGCAGTGCTCGGCTCACGTAACTGGATCACCCCGGCCTTCGAGCTCGAAAACGACTTCTTCCCCCAGGCCAGCTGGTTCCTCGACATCTGCCATGAGCGTGTCCTGCCGCTGCCGGGCTACGTCGCCGAGAAATCCTTCACTGACGTCGAGATGATCCGCAGAAACAAATTTGGCGTCTGAAAATCCGCTGTACATGCCAGCCCCTGGGGCTTTTGCCCCTCGAACCAGGCATCGGAACACCATCGACTCCCGTGAGGTCACTATGAACGCCACAGTCAACCCTTTGATCGAAGCCCTGAACAGCCCGAAGATGATCGACCGCCTCGATTCCCTGCGCCAGCTCAAAGTGCTGCTGGACAACGGCCAGATCGAGCAACCGGTCACCGCAAAGGATGTCAACAACCACATCCACACCTGGTACTCTTTTTCGCCGTATTCGCCGGCCAAGGCCGTCTGGATGGCCTTCATGGCTGGTCTGACGACGGCCGGGATTATGGACCATGACAGCATTGGCGGAGCCAGGGAGTTTACAGCCGCGGGCCAGATCCTCGGCCTGCCAACGACGGTCGGCTGTGAAGTACGGGCTTCTTTTGCCGGAACAGCTCTGGAAGGCAGACGGATCAACAACCCGGACCAGGATTCCGTAGCCTATCTTGCTCTGCATGGTGTGCCTCATACCGAGATTGACGCTCTGGACCAGTTCCTGCAGCCGGTCAGAAAAGCCCGTGGCATCCGGAACAGGAAGATGATCGCGCAGCTCAATACACTGCTCGCCCCGGCCGGGATCGAACTCGATTATGACCGCGACGTCCTGCCCCTGAGCCTTGCAGCCGACGGTGGTGGTGTCACTGAGCGTCACCTGCTGTTCGCACTGGCCCTCGAACTGCTCCGGCGCTACCCCGCTCCACGGGACTTGCTCGATTTTCTGCGCGGTCCACTCCAGCTCACTGTCTTGGCCAAGATCGAGGTGATGCTTCTGGACGAGCAAAATCCCCATCGTGCCTATGATTTGCTTGGCCTGTTGAAGGGCGAGCTCGTCGAGCAGTTCTACATCGACGCCACCGACGAATGCCTGTCGGTTGCCGACGTCGTCGCTTTTGCCAAGAACCACGGCATCATCCTGGCGTATGCGTATCTGGGTGATGTGGGCGATTCGGTCACTGGTGACAAGAAAACCCAGAAATTCGAAGATGGTTATCTTGATGACCTGTTCGAACTGCTCGATCAACTTGGCTTTGCGGCTGTCACCTACATGCCGTCCCGCAATACTCGGCCCCAGCTCGAACGGTTGCGCGCCTTGTGCGACAAACACCGGTTTTTCCAGATCAGCGGCGAAGACATCAACCAGCCGCGCCAGTCTTTCGTTTGCCTGGCGATGCGTGATCCGATGTTTGAAAACCTCTACGATGCTGCCTGGGCCTTGATTGGCCACGAACGTCTGGCTACCGACAATCTGGACGACGGCTTGTTTGCCGTGAAAACCGTCGAGAAAATACCCATCCTGTCATCTCGCATCCTGTCCTATCGCGACCATGCCCTGAAACTGTACGCGCAAATCTGAGGAGGTACCCCATGGATCCAATCGTTGTCAAACAAGCTTATGATGCCGCTGTTGCCACCTACGCCAGCTACGGTGTCGATGTCACCGCCGCTCTCGAGAAAATGAAGCAGATCGAAGTCTCGGTCCACTGCTGGCAAGGTGACGATGTCGCCGGCCTGGAGTCAGTCGGTGGCGGTACGTCTGGCGGCATTCTTTCGACTGGATCTTTTGGCGGCAAGCCGAGAAACGGCGACGAACTTCGTGCCGATATCGACAAGGCCCTGAGCCTTTTGCCGGGTAAGCAACGCCTCAACTTGCATGCCTGCTATGCCGAGCTCAATGGCGAAGCTGTCGATCGTGATCGCTATGAAACCCGCCATTTCCAGAATTGGATCGACTGGGCCAAGAGCCGCGGGCTCGCCCTCGATTTCAACGCCACCTGCTTTGGCCACCCGATGGCCGCTGATAATCTGACCCTGTCCCATCCGGATGAAAAGATCCGCCGCTTCTGGATCGATCATGTCAAAGCCGTGCGCAAGATCGCTGCCGACATGGGCCGGGAGCTTGGCTGCACCGTCGTCAATAACATCTGGGTCCCGGACGGCATGAAAGACATGCCCGCCGACCGCACCCGCTACCGTGCCCTCCTCAAGGAGTCGCTCGACGAGATCCTGGCCGTAAACTATCCGGCTGAATACCTGGTTGACGCCGTCGAATGCAAGCTGTTTGGCATTGGCGTCGAAAGCTATACCGTTGGTTCACATGAATTCTACATGGGCTATGCCGCCCACCAGCACAAGCTCGGCAATGAAGGCCTCATGCTGACCCTTGACATGGGCCATTTCCATCCCACGGAAACCATCGCCGACAAAGTCTCGTCCCTGTTGCTGTTCAATCCGGCTGTGCTGGTCCATGTCAGCCGTCCGGTCAAATGGGACTCTGACCATGTCGTCATTTCTGACGAAAGCCTGCAGGAGCTGATGCGTGAGATCAAGCGCGCCGATGCCTTCGACCGTGTCTATCTCGCCACCGATTTCTTTGATGGCAGCATCAACCGCATCACAGCCTGGGCGGTCGGCCTGCGTGCAACTCAGAAAGCCATCCTTGCTGCTTTGCTCGAACCGACCGACCTGATCAAGAAGGCTGAAGCTGAGGGTGATTATGCCACCCGCCTGGCCCTGATGGAAGAATTCCGCAACCTGCCGGCGATGGCCGTCTACAACCAGTTCTGCCTCGACCAGGGCGTTCCGGCCGGCAGCGACTATCTGCCGGAAATCTACGCCTACACCCAGGACGTCCTGAGCAAGCGCTAAAAAAGGAGGGGCCCCATGTCACCATCTGATTTCATCACCCGCTACGCTGGTCCGCTCCAGGAATTCACCCGCATGTCACAAACCGCTGGCAGCCGCTCTGACTATGTCCAGGGCGGTGGCGGCAACACATCCTGCAAGCTCGATGACTCCCTGATGGCGATCAAGGCATCAGGCTTCCAGCTTGGCCAGATCGAGCCCGGCAATGCCTATGCCGTGATCGACTTTCCGGCTTTGCGCACCTTCTATGCGGGCAGTGAAGCCCGATTCGAAGATGTCGAGAAGGCAGGTTCTGCTGCCGCCAAGGAGGCAACGCGCACGTTTGACGGCCTGCCGGTTTTGCGCCCGTCCGTCGAAGCTGGCTTCCACGCCCTGCTCGATACCTTTGTCCTGCACACCCATCCCGTCTATGGCAACCTCTTGACCTGCGCCGCTGAAGGCCCGCAGATCGCCGCCGAAGTCATGGCTCCAACCGGTGAAAATTTCGCATTCGTGCCCTACATCAATCCGGGCGCCCAACTGACCTTCGCCATCCAGGCCGCCCGCCAGGCTGCCGCCAAAGACGGTGTCCAGCCCAATGTCATTTTTCTGCAAAACCATGGCGTCATCATCACCGGACCGACGGCCCAGTCCTGCCTCGACCTGCACGACCTGGTCAATGCGGCCATTGCGACCTATTTCCAGACTGCTGCCCAGGACTGGCCAGTGCTCGAAGTCGTTCCCGCCTCGTTCTGTGTCGGTGATGACACCAATACCGCCTATCGCTCCAATTCACCCTGGCTGCAGAACGAACTGAAAACAAAAGCGTGGACCTTGGAGGACTTCACGGTCAAGGCCCTTTACCCGGACCAGCTGGTCTTCCTGGCCGGCCAAGTTGCGGTCGCCGAGACTGGCAGTCTCGAGAATTTCACCGTGTCCGGACCGGCTGCGCTTGCCAAAGCGTCGATTTTCCGCGAGTCGGGCGAGGTCCTGTACACGTGCAGTGCCAATGAAGCCCAGACCATCGAGGAAACCTTGGCCGCTGTCCTTTTTATCCATCGGATGATCAAAGCCAAAGGGCTGACCGTTTCGCCGATGAGCGAAGCTGGCAAATCATTTATCGCCAACTGGGAAAGTGAAGCCTACCGTAAATCCATCGCTGCTAAATAACTGATCGACCTACTCTATCAGGAGGATAGTGCCATGTCCGAGATCCGCCAAATCCTGGCCTTTGACTTTGGAGCTTCGAGCGGCCGCGCCATGCTGGGCCGTTTCGATGGCCGGACGATCGAGCTCGAAGAGATCCATCGTTTCAGCAACGATCCGGTCCAGGTCGGACCGACGCTGTACTGGGATGTGCTGCGCCTGTTTTTCGAAATCAAGCAAGGCCTGGTCAAAGCCAAGGCCAAGGGCACGATCGACAGCCTGGGAATAGACACCTGGGGCGTCGACTTCGGCTTGATTGATTCGTCAGGCCGTCTCCTGGAAAATCCGGTCCACTATCGCGACGCTCGGACCGTCGGTATGCAGGAGGCCGCCTTTGCGACCGTGCCGCGGCGTGAAGTCTATGACCGCACCGGGATCCAATTCATGAACTTCAACACGATCTTCCAGCTCCTGGCGCTCAAAACGCAGCGGCCGGACCTGTTGGAGCGGGCCGAAGCGATGCTTCTGATGCCGGACCTGTTTGTTTATCTGCTGACCGGTGTGCGCCAGTCCGAGTACACCATCGCCTCCACTGGCGCCCTGATCAATCCCTGCACGGGTGGCTGGGACGATGAGTTGATCGCGCGGTTGGGCTTGCCGCGCCAGATCTTGCAGCCGCTGGTCCTGCCAGGCACCCGGGTCGGCCAAATCTCAGACGACATCTGCCAGGAACTGGGCATCCAGCCGATCCCGGTCATGGCTGTCGGTGAACACGACACCGCTTCGGCAGTTGTCGCTGTACCGGCGACCCAACCGGATTTTGTCTACATCTCAAGCGGAACCTGGTCGCTGATGGGCATCGAAAGCCAGACCCCGGTCATCAATGAACAGGCTTACGACTTCCAGTTCACCAATGAAGGCGGGTTTGGCCGCACAACTCGCTTCCTGAAAAACATCATGGGCCTGTGGCTGATCCAGGAATCGCGCCGCCAGTGGATCCGCGAAGGCGCTGAAGTAACCTTTGCCGACATGGAGCGGGAAGCCTTGGCCTGTCAGCCGTTCCAGTCCCTGGTCAATCCGGATGATGCCCGCCTGGGTGTCCCGGGCGACATGCCCAGCCGCATCCGCGAAATTTGTCGCGAGACGAACCAGCACGTCCCCGAGAGCCGCGGCGAAGTCGTCCGCTGCATCTACGAGAGCCTGGCCCTCAAATACCGTGTGACCAAGGACAGCATCGAGGCCATGACCGGCCGGACCTATCCCGACCTGCATGTGGTCGGTGGCGGTACCAAGGACGGTCTTCTGAGCCAGTTCACCGCCAATGCCACTGGCAGCCGCGTCATTGCCGGACCGATCGAAGCCACCGCCTTGGGCAACATCGCCGCCCAGCTGATCGGCCAGGGCGCGATCAAGGATCTCCACGAAGCGCGCCAGGTCATTGCCGCTTCGACGACGCTGAAGTACTATGAACCTGTAGACACCGAAGACTGGAACCTGGCCCTGATCCGCTACCGCCAGCTGTTTGGCTGAGATTCCAGCACGGTACCATCCCAAAGCCCTGCACGGATCCAACAGGATCCCCAGATCCACCATCGACCCAAAGGAGGGGCTTATGCGTTTTGAACTGCTGCATCCAGCGGACCAGCTGGTGATGATGATGAACCGCATCTATTACCGCGGCATGACGACGACGTCCGGCGGCAACCTGTCGATCCGTGACGAAAATGGCGACATGTGGATCACGCCTTCCGGGATTGACAAAGGCATGCTGACCAGAGACGACATCATGCTGGTCAAGGCCGACGGCACGATCGAGGGCCGCCACAAACCTTCCTCGGAATACCCGTTCCACCTGTCTGTCTTCCGTCGCCGTCCGGATATCGGGGCGGTCCTGCATGCCCACTCACCGGGGCTGGTGGCCTTTTCCATCGCCCGCAAACTGCCGGATGTCAATCTGATCCCGACCGTGCGCAAGATCTGCGGCGAGGTGGCGATCGCGACCTATGCCGTTCCTGGCAGCACCGAGCTGGGTGAAAACATCGCCTTGGAATTCGACAAAGGCTACTCGGTCGTCCTCTTGGAAAACCACGGCGTTGTGATCGGCGCCAAAGACATTTTCCAGGCCTTCATGGCTTTCGAAACGATCGAATCCAGTGCCCTTTTGGAAATCAATGCCAAGAAACTTGGTCAGCCCCGGCCGCTGTCCGAGGAACGGATTGCGGCGACTGACGTGAAAAACCGGGTGGAATTGCCGGAATTTGTGCCCGAGATCCACAACAGCGAGGAAAATGCCGCCCGGCGCGACCTCGTCAAGCTGATCCGGCGATCCTATGACCAGGGCTTGTTCACCAGCACCCAGGGTACTTATTCCGTGCGCCTGTCCGACGGATCGTTCCTGATCACCCCCTATGGCAAGGACCGAGCCTACCTCGAGGCCGAAGACATTGTCTTGGTCAAGGACGGTCAGCGTGAGGCCGGCAAGACGCCCAGCCGCTCGGTCACTTTACATGCAGAGATTTACCACCAGCAACCCGATGTCAAATCGGTTCTGGTGGCCCATCCGCCGAACATCATGGCCTTTGCCGTGACCGACGCTGCCTTTGATCCGCGGACCATCCCGGAAAGTTATATTTTACTACGCCAGATTGCCAAGGTGCCCTTTGGCGTCAGCTTCATGGACCCGGCTCTGGTCGCCCGGGCGCTGTCAGCGAAAACCCCGGCGGTCATCTGCGAAAATGACTGCGTGATCGTCACTGGTTCGAGCCTTCTCAATGCCTTCGACCGATTGGAGGTGGCCGAGTTCACAGCCAAGTCCATTCTGGCTTCGACTGCCATTGGCGACATCGTCCACATCAGCGACCGGGAGATCAAGGACATCAACGTCGCCTTCAAGCTGGAAGACTAATAGCACTCTCTTTTAGCCAAGATTGCCACGCTTTTCGCGGAAGGGGGCAGGGGAGAGGCCGTACTGGCGCTTGAACAAGGTGGAAAAATACGCGACATTGGGGATGCCGACTTGTTCGGCGACTTTGTAAGCGGGCTGGCTCGTCTCTAGAAGGAGCTGGGCCGCTTTTTCCAGTCGCATCGTGGAGAGCAGACTGGAGAAGGTGTCGCCGGAGGAGGCTTTGACCAGTTTGCCGAGGTAGCCTGGCGACAGGCTGAAGCGTTCGGCCATCGATTCAAGGGACAGATTGGGATCTGACAGATTCTCCCTGAGGTAATTAACCAGCTCGTCGTGCAGCCGCTCATGCTTGGCATCGGTGGCACGGCGGGCTTTTTCCTGTGAAATCGACATCAGTTCGAGGCAGAAGCGGGCAATGATCTGGCGGGCGTCTTCGAGTTGGTCACAGCGTGACAGGCGGTCGCTGGTTTCGAGGTAATTATCGTAGTCCTCATCCACCAGTTCAACGGTATTATCGACCTGCTTGAAGACCGAGAATAGCAGCTGGTTGAAATAATTGACGGTTCGCGGTGAATAGCCTTCCCGGATCACCTGCATGAATTCGTCGATCCCTGGCACCAGCAAGTCCTGTCGCCGCAGGTTCAGTGCTTCGAGGATCCGCTTTTCAGCGATCACTGGATAGCGGATTTTCTTGTTGACAGCAATCGTTTTTTCCAGTGTGAGCAGGGAATTGGGGCCGAAGTAGAGGCGATAACTAAACAAGCTGCACGTTTTGTGGTAGGCATCATTGAACTCGTCAAAGGATGTCACGGGTTCGGCCAATGCAAAACTGACGGTGAATGGGAAATAGCGCCGGATCTGGGCCTGGGCCTGGGCCAGACTTTCCTCAAGGGATTCCGGCAGCGCAGTTTCTTTGAGCTGGAGGATCAGCGTGACTTCATGATCACCCGTGACGAGGCCTGTCGCAGGCGCCAGGCTTTCCAGCAACTCCTGGGTGATGTTGATGATGATGAAGCGGAAATTGTCGAGATCGTCCGGATTGGTTTCGACAAGGGAGCTAAAGCCATCAAAGCGGGCAACGACCAGCAGGTAGGCTGCTGAATCCAGCTGACTTAAAATCTGCCGGATGCGCTCGGCGTCCTCGTGATTGGGCTTTCCAGCCAGAAGATCAGACAGGAATTTCTCGCGCGCGATCCGGGCTGCCTGGTCACCCAGGAGGAGTGCCTTGTGCAGGACCGCGTATTCTTCCACAGCGCCCACTTCGTGGCCAGCCACTTCGCGGACCAAGCTTTGCAAGGGGTGGTAATACCGGGCCAGAAGCTTGAGGATGATCCAGGCACTGCTCAGGACAAAGAGCAGACTGACCAGAAGCACGGGTGCGATGGTTTTCAGATATTCCAGCCAGATCAGGCCAGCGTCCAGAACCACAACAGTGAACAGGCCGCTGGCCTGCGAGCGCAGAAAATAGGTCAGCTGACGCTGCCAGAGGCTTCCGGAGCGGAGCGTTCCCTGGTCGGACAATTGCCGTGTCCCGCTTTCATTCTGGAAAATGCCGCTGAAGGCCTGGCCAAAACTCAAATCGGTGATGAAGGCATCTGGTTCACTGCTGGCAAAAACGATGCCGTTGGCGTCTGTCAGATAGACCCGTGCCCGGGGCTGGAAATCCTCCAGCAAGGAGACAAATTTCTCCTCATCGACATGGATGATGACCAGACCATGATTGGTCCGCTGCGGGTTGTCCTCTACCCGGGCATAGAAGACAATCAGGCGTGAGAACTCGTTCTTGAGCGCCTCCAGAGCTGAACCCTCGATCCGGATTTCACGTGGCCTGAGGCTGAACGGGCTGTTGCCGACTGGCAGGCCCATCTGACCGGCGGGCAACGTGCCCAGTGATGTCTCGTAGGTACCCAGGTAACCATTGTAAAGGCCGATGTAGCGCATCAGGAGGGGGTGGCTCTTCTGGTAATCGACCAGGAGCTCGTTCAAATTCGCTTGGGCTACGGCATAGGAGGTGCGTTCATACAAGTAAGCCGTCGCCAGGGGATCCTGCAGGATCTGGCTGCTGATCGCCTGGACGCGCTTGTATAAATCATCAACCGCGTGCCTTGTCTGACTGGAAAGGCTGCTGTTTTCTGTCAGCAGACGGTTCTCAGTCACCCGGAAGGCCACGAAAGAATAGATCAGCACGAACACGAGATACGTCATAACCAGCCAGAAGATGATGAGCCGGACCAGCTTCTGGTGCGTATTCGCCTGAGTCAAACGCTGAAAGATCCGCATGATTGCTCCTGTCTTTTGGGTGATAATATCGCTAATACAAATATATATCGCTAAAATGAAAACGTAAATAGCCGGAAAAGGAAATGAGTTTTCAAATCAGATGATCTAAATAGCGAATAAATGAAAGAAATTTGGCTCCGTGGTCTTGTCTGGCCAACGAGGAGCGCTAAACTGAAAACATCAGGCGAACCTGTTCGAAATGATCAGACAGACGTTAGAAATGATCACTCAGGCCTGCATCGTTTTCGAACAGGAAACAAAAGGAAAGGAGCCCGCTGGCCATGGCACACGTACAAACTGCCAAGGAATCCACAGCCGCAATCATTGGCCAGCCGGGTTCACCTTTCCGCCGGAAACTCTTATGGATCGCTGCTCTGGCCAGCCCCGTGATTCTGATCGTTGCGATAGTCCTCACTGCAACGCTCATGAAACCTAAAGTCATCGGCTTTTCCTGCTACGATCTCTCACTCGACTTTTTCCACAGCATGGAAGTGGGTGTGATGGAGGGAGCCGAGTCGCTTGGCTACCAGAGCATCCGCTATGATCAGGCAGGCGATGAAACCCGGCTGGTCACGAGTTTCAAACGGCTAATTGAAGAGCAAGTTGCGGCCATCATCGTCTCACCCATCAGTCCGGAAGTCCTGCCGCCACTGGTCGATAGTGCGCACGAAAAAGGGATCCCGGTCATCATCAACGACATCGGCGGTGGCGGCTCCGACTATGACGCGATCGTCATCTCCGACAACTGGCAGGGCGGAGTCCTCGCTGCAGACTATTCCGCTGATTACCTGAAGGGCCGTGAGAGCAGCCGGAAAGTAGCGATCATCACCGTTGAACCATCGGCAGTCTATGCCGCCCGCCGCGGTGAAGGATACCGGGAAACGATCGAAGCCAGAGGCTTCACCGTTGCAGCTGAGATCTCTGCTTATTCAAAACAGGAAGATGGCTACACGGCCATGAAACTGATCCTGGAGGAACATCCAGACCTGGTTGCGGTTTTTGCCGAAAACGACCCCATGGCGGTTGGTGCAGCCAATGCCATCGCCGAAGCGAGCCGAAAAGACATCCTGGTTGTCGGATTCAATGGCGACAAGATCGCCCGGGATGCCATTGCGGCTGGACTGATGCAGGCAACGGTTGCCCAGAACCCTGAAGAAATGGGCCGGATCACTGTCCAGCTGGCCGACCGCCTGATCAAGGGTAAAAGCATCACCTTTGATGATCCAGACAAACGAGAAATTTACGTTCCAGTTGAACTGGTCACCAGCCAGAATATTTCAGGATAGAAGAGCAAGGTTAAGCAAGGGGGAAAAAAGTGTCAGAGTACATTTTAAAACTTCAGGGGATCACCAAGATCTTTCCCGGCGTCAAGGCGCTGAACCAGGTGCATTTCCAGCTCAAGGCCGGACAAATCCATGCCTTGATGGGAGAAAATGGCGCCGGCAAGTCGACCTTCATCAAGGTCATCACCGGCGTGCACCAGCCGGAAGAAGGCACCATGACCTTGCGTGGCAAGCAGGTTGAGTTCAAAAATCCCAAGGAAGCGATCGCCCACGGCATCGCCGCCATCTACCAGCATGTCACCTGCTTTCCCGACCTCAGCGTCTCAGAGAATATTTTTGCCGGTCATGAAGCCATGCGTGGCCGCTTGCCGGTGATCGACTGGAACACCATGCACAGCAAGGCGGAAAAGCTCCTGCGCCGCCTCGGCTCGGATCTCGATCCGCGCCAGCAGATGGGCGCCCTGAGCGTGGCCCAGCAACAGATCGTCGAAATCGCCAAAGCGCTCTCGACCGATGCCGACATCATCATCATGGACGAACCGACTGCCGCCCTGACCAACCGGGAGTGTGAAGAACTGTACCGCATCACTGAACAGCTGCGCGACGAAGGCAAGGCCATCATCTTCATCTCCCATCGATTCGAAGACATGTACCGTCTGGCCAGTGAGGTCACCGTGTTCCGAGATGCCCAGTACATCGGCACCTGGCCGGTCGACGGCATCACCAACAGCGACCTGATCCGGGCCATGGTCGGCCGCTCCCTGACCGAGATGTACCCACCACCGCTGTCCCAGCCAGCCGAAGAGACCGTATTTGCGGTCAGGGGCCTGTCCCGCACTGGGTATTTCAAGGATGTCAGCTTTGACATCAAAAAGGGCGAAATCGTCGCCCTGACCGGACTGGTCGGCGCCGGCCGCAGTGAAGTCTGCCAAGCCATTTTCGGCATCGATCGTCCCGACGGCGGCCGCATCGACCTGCTGGGCCAGCAAGTTGAGATCGACAGTCCCTTGACTGCCATGAAGCTGGGGATCGGCTATCTGCCGGAAGACCGCCAGAAACAGGGTCTGGTCTTGTCCTGGAGCATCGAGAAAAACATCACCCTGGCCAATCTCGACCGGTTCGCCCCGGGACTTCTGGTCCAGGAGGCCAAAGAAAAGGAAACCGCAGAACGTCTCTCCAAGCTGGTCTCGATCAAATGCCAGAGCGTCGACGATCTGGCCAGCTCCCTGTCGGGTGGCAACCAGCAAAAGATCATCGTTGCCAAGCTTCTGACTGCTGATCTCAAACTGATCATCATGGATGAGCCGACCAAAGGCGTCGACGTCGGGGCCAAGCACCAGATCTACCAGATCATGCGTGAACTGGCCCGCGACGGCTACGCCATCCTGATGGTTTCTTCGGAAATGCCGGAAGTCATCGGCATGTCCGACCGCATCGTCGTCATGCATGAGGGCCGGGTCACGATGATTGCCCGGACCCACGATGCCTCAACTACGCAGGAGAAGATCCTGGAGGCAGCAGTCACCCGCGTCCAGCACGAAGAACCGGCCATGGGGGGAAGATAATGAAACTGACCGGCATCAAACAGCAAAAACACGGGGCGATCGGCGCCCGCGAAATCGGGATGATCTTGTTCATCCTCCTGTTGTCCCTGCTGATCCAGCTCAGGAACGCACAATACCTGACTGTGGAAAATCTCAACGACTTACTAGTCAATGCAGCCATCATGGGCACTCTGGCAGTTGGCATGATGATGGTCATCATCACAGGTGGCATCGACCTCTCGATCGGCGCTACCCTGGCCCTGTCCGGCATGTCAGCCGCCCTTTATGTCCGTGGCAATGAAGCAGCCTCCCCAGTCCTGGCCGTCCTGATCGGCATCGGCATCGGCCTGTTGGCCGGTCTGATCAATGGCCTGCTTGTCGGGTATGGTGAGGTCCTGCCCCTGATCGCCACCCTGGGCATGATGAATGTCTACCGCGGCCTGACCTACATCATCGCCAATGGTGCCTGGGTCAGTGCCCACCAGATGAACGACGGCTTTAAAGCGCTGGCTTTCACCCGCTTCCTCGGCATCAACAGCCTGGTCTGGGTTGCCATTCTGACATTCGCCGGCGGTGCCTTTTTCCTCGGCTGGACCCGGATTGGCCGCATGATCTACGCCGTTGGCAGCAATCCGGAGGCTGCCCGCGTCACCGGTGTCAATGTGCCGGCCATCCGCACCCTTGTCTATGCGATCATGGGCACGATCACCGGCTTGTCCGGTGTGCTCTGGGTCAGCAAATATGCCTCGGCCCAAGGCGACACCGCCATCGGCTATGAAATGAACGTCATCGCCGCCTGCGTCCTTGGCGGGGTCTCAATCAGTGGTGGCTCCGGCAAAGTCTTCGGCGTCATTCTCGGCACGGTCCTGCTTGGCATTTTGAAAAATGCCCTGCCTCTCCTCAAGATCTCGCCCTTCTGGCAAGACGCGCTCTATGGCCTGATCATCCTGTTCGCCATCCTCATGAACACCATCTTCAAACGCATGGTCGACAAGAACAACCTACAAAGGAGGCACATCTGATGGCTGCCCTGAAAAAATTCCTGCTGCGCTGGGAAGCGGTGCTGGTCCTGGTGCTCCTGCTGGTCAATGTCTTCAATACCATGAGCTCGCCTTATTACTTGAGTGTGACCGGCCTGCTGGATGCGACGCGTGACTTCATGGACAAATCCTTCATCGTCTTCCCGATGGCCATGATCATCCTGATGGGTGAAATCGATATCTCCGTTGGTGCCACCATCGCCTTGTCCTCGGTCATCATGGGTGTCGCCTACAACGCCGGCAATGGCATCCCTATGATCGCTGCCCTCCTGCTCGCCCTTCTGGTCGGCACCATCTGCGGTCTGATCAACGGCCTGATCCTGACCCGTTTCAAAGAACTGTCCCCGATGATTGTGACACTGTCCACCATGACCATTTACCGCGGCATCGCCTACATCATCTTGAAAGACCAGGCCGCCGGTAAATTTCCTTCCTGGTTCCAGGAATTCGGCTGGGGTACGGTGGGCCCGGTTCCCTATGTCCTGATTGTCTTTGTCGTTCTGGCTGTGATCTTCACCATCGTCCTCAACCAGACCAAGCTCGGGCGCCGGATCTATGCCATCGGCAGCAACCGCACCGCCAGCATCTTTTCCGGCATCAAGGTCGACCAGATCCGCATCCTCGCTTACACCCTGGCCGGTTTCATGTCCGGCCTGACCGCGATCTTCCTGACCTCGCGCATGTCCTCGACCCGGCCCAACATCGGCTACATGTATGAACTGGACATCATCTCGATGGTTGTCCTCGGCGGTATCAGCACCAGTGGCGGCAAAGGTCGCCTGGCCGGCGCACTGATCTCGATCTTCGTCATCGGCTATCTCAAATACGGCCTTGGCCTGAACAACATTTCCAGCCAGATCCTGATGATCGTCATCGGCCTCCTGCTGATCATCTCAGTGCTTACACCCAACCTGGTTGCCCGATTCAAACGCTGGAGCATGGTGAAAAAGAGCCACCGCCAGTCGTTGCCAGGCAGCTGAGCCTTTTCCACTCTTTCACATAGGAGTCCGTTCATACCGGACACCACCCACCCCGGTTATAAGGCAAAACTGCCTTGTAATAGATTGCCATGCCTTGAACACAAGAAAAACCCAAATTTCGAAGGAGGAAATCCATGAAAAAGATCCTGTCTATCGCCCTGATGGTCGCCCTGATGGTATCCCTGCTGGCTGGCTGCTCCTCAGGTGCAGCGACCACCGCTGCCCCGGCTGCTACTACCGCTGCCCCCGCCGCTGGCGAAACCACCGCTGCCCCCGCCGCTGGCGATGCCGGCACCTATGCCCTGATCGTCAAGAACACCGGCAACCCCTACAATGAAAAAGAAGCCGAAGGTTTCGTCAAAGCTGTCGAAGAGTTCGGTGGCAAAGTGATCGTCAAGCGCCCGGCCAATCCGACCGCTGAAGACCAGATCGCCATGATCAATGAGCTCGTCAGCCAGAAAGTATCCGCCATCGCCATCGCCGCCAACGATGTCGACGCCCTGCAGCCCGCCTGTGAAAAAGCAGCTGCCGCTGGCATCAAAGTCATCTCCCTCGACTCCGCCCTCAACCCCGCCAGCCGCCTGACCCACGTCCAGCAGGCTGACCCGGTCGCCATCGGCCGCGTCCTCGTGGAAGCCGCCTTTGACATGGCCGGCGGTTCCGGCGAATTCGCCATCCTGTCCGCCACCTCCACCGCAACGAACCAGAACACCTGGATCGCCAACATGGAAAAGCTGCTCAAGGAAGATGCCAAGTACAAAGACCTCAAACTGGTCAAGACCGCCTATGGCGACGACCTGCGCGACAAGAGCGTCTCAGAAACCGAAGCCCTGCTCCAGACCTATCCCGACCTGAAAGTCATTGTTGCACCGACCACCGTCGGTATCGCTGCTGCCGCCAAAGTCGTCACCGACAAAGGCCTGGTCGGCAAAGTCAAAGTCACCGGTCTTGGCCTGCCCTCAGAAATGGCTGCCTACATGACCGCTGACGGCGCCTGCCCCTACATGTTCCTCTGGAACCCGATCGACATCGGCTACCTGGCCGGCTATACCGCCAAAGCCATGGTTGAAGGCGCCACCGGTGCCATCGGCGACAAAATCGAAGCCGGCGCGCTCGGCTCCCGCGAAATCGTCACCGCCACCTCCGGCGATGGCGGCACCGAAGCCGTCCTCGGCGACCCCTTCAAATTCGACACCGCCAACATCGGTGAATGGAGCAAAGTCTACTAATCCAGCCTGGACCCGCAAACCCGCACAACGACTCATCATCACAAACAAAAACAACAGATGTGTTTAAGGCAATCAATAGAATAACCCAATAGGATGTCTGGTTCCTCAACCAGGAAGAGACCGCCATCGCAACAGAATCAATCTGTGATGCGAGGCGGTCTCTTGATCTGCAAGTGGGTCAAGCACTGAATAAACTGGGCGGGCCTGTGTGAGGGGAAAAGCCGATGTTCACTTCAGGGACAAACCAACACATTATCTCAGCTGGGTTCCCAGGGCCGGGATGACTTGCTTCTTGCGGCTCATCACGCCTGGCAGGAAGAAGGAGTTGGACTCCTTCAGGTCTTCGGGGTCCAAATTGAAAGCTTGAGCCAGTTCACGTCGCAGACGGCCGGAGAAATAAAGCTGGGTGCCTTCCTTGAGAATGTCTGTCTCCATGAACAGCAACAAGTCGAATCGTTGTGCTTCGACAAGTTCGTCCATCAGCTTTGGAATCTCGGTTGTCTTGTCAGCCAGCTCGGATCCGTCCAGGCAGTTGATCTGGCTGACGCCAATCTTGTAGTCACCGAGGAAGAATTCCTTGAAGTCCAGGAACAGCATCTCTTTGGGAGTCTTGTCGTAGAGATTGCTCGAAGCCCGGAACAGTTCGCGCCCGTGGGCCAGAAGGTTCACGTCTGCCAGGACAGCCAGTTTCTCTGCCATCTGGACATCCTTGCTGGTGCAGGTTGGCGATTTGAACAGCTGGGTATCGGACAAGATTGCCGAGAGCATCAGGCCAGCGATTGGCGCTTCCGGCACGAGGTTGCGTTCGAAGAACATGCTGGCGATGATGGTCGCTGTGCAGCCAACGGGTTCGCAGCGGAAATAAACCTGGGCATAGGTCTGGACATCGCCCAGGCGGTGGTGATCAATGATGGCCAGGATTTCAGCCTGTTCAATACCGCGGACCGCCTGAGACCGCTCGTTATGATCGACTAACATGACTTTCTTGCGGCTTGGCTGAAGCAAGTGATAGCGGGAGATCGTGCCAAGGACATGATTTTCGCTGTCCACGACTGGATAACTGCGAAAACGTGTCGAGAGCATGCTTTCCCGGACATCATCGACAAAATCTTCGCCTTTGAAAACCAGAAGCTTCTCGGATTTCATGAAGACCTTGATCGGCACAGCCTGTTGAGCATACCGGATTGCATAATAGGGCCTCATGGCTGTGACCAGGATCGGCATGCCGACCTTGTCGGCCATTTCAGAAATATCCGGGGGAGGCAGCTTCGAAAAGTCCGAATCCTTGCTGACGCAAAGGACAATGCACGACGCACGCGATGCGACTGCCTGGCCAACGAGCTCAGTCGAGATCCTCTCGACAAAGACATTGCTTTTGGCCGGAATTGCTTCGCGATCGGTGTACCAGAAATACGATGCCTGGAAATATTTTGGAAGGGTTCCACTGACTTTTGCACTCAGCATTTCAACGAGATTTTCCGAGGGGATCTCTATCGTGTGCAGGGTCTCTCCGGCAAGATCAAACTGGGCCAGGTCCCCAAGTGAGACAATGCCTGTCAGCTTGTCCTCGTGATCCACAACGGGGATCGATTTGACTTTGGTCTGGCGCATCGCTTCCCAGGCTTTGCGCAGGGGCATGTAGGGAGTCAGCGGTTGGGGCGTGTCAAGCTTCAAATCCTGGATTTGTGTACGTAAGTCACGGATCAGGGGCGGCGTGGCAATTTTGAACCGGTCCAGGATCCACTGGGTTTCCGGACTGATGCTGCCGGCTCTCATGGCAATCGCGGGCTGACCGACAGCTTGCTGGTATGCTGCAAACGCGATGGCCGAACAAATGGAGTCGGTATCAGGATTCAAGTGTCCGGTGACAAATACTTCAGCCATCAGAACCTCCAAATGATAAAATTCAGGCAGGGCCTGACTTAGATCATATCATATCGGAAAAAGCTCGACGACCAGGATGCCCAGCAAATCGGCCACTTTCTTGAACAATCCAGCCTGGTGGCCGACGGCCATGGCGCAGTGGTGGGTCGGGGCTTCGGCAAACCAGCGTTCGAAATAGGTGTCAGGATCGACAGGGAAACGGACGGGCGTCTGCGTATTGCCAATTTGCATGATCGGACCATCTGTAGATTCGCCCTCGCTGATGATCATCTTGAGGCGACCGTCGCCGGTCTGTGTGACACCGAGCAGGGTGACCGGTCCGCGCTGGACTTTGGCCTCGACCGAGACCCCGGACCCTTGTTTGCCGTGGTAGAGACCCATGCCGCGCAAGATTGGTTTGCCATCGGCAATCGCCACATGGAAAGGCCCGTCATGTCCCAGCAAGATCGTGCCATCGAGGTAGTCGGCAACGACAATTTCCGAAAAGCTGCCGCCTGCGCCAACCGTATCGCAGATCTTCATCGCCAGGCTGGTCTTGATGTCGCCTTCGCCGGCGCAGGGGATGCCGCGCGAGGTCAACAGCGAGTGGCCGACGATGAAACCACTCTGGAGCTTCTCGTAGGCATTGCCGGGGGCGCCGTGATAATAATAGGCGAGTGCATCCAGATCGAACGCTTTGACCAGACGTTCCTGGGCGGCAGCCACACGGCAGGACCAGTCGATCTGTTCATCGGTTGGCCTCCTGGCGATCGGGTCAGCGGCGGAGTCCCCGCTGATCTGGAAAAAGGCCAGCACTTCGCTGCGCTTGTGCTCAACCTCGGCAGGGGAGACCTGCTGCAGCTGCTCATCGAGGTCGCACATTTCCAGAATCTGGACATGCAGGCCAGTCTGGGCCTGAAGCATGGTCCAGTCACTGTAGAGGTCGAGCATGCCGCTGTAATTATTGCCCAGAAAGCCAAACCGGCTCTGGCGCAGGGTCCGCCGGACTCTGGCCGCCTGGACGTATTCGAAAATCTCTTTCCAGGCCCGGATTGCTTCAGGACGAGCGGCCGTGTTCTCGTCCGCCAGGGAAATCGCCGGCGTTTCACTCAGGCCAAGAAGGCCACTGATGACGCGGAACTGGATCCCGGCCCGGTTGAAGGCATTGGCAATTTCCGGAACTGGGCAGGCGCCACAGTGGGCGAGCCACTCTCCGGTGGTTGACTGGGCATAATTGATCCGGGCGGCTGGCTGCAGGTTGAGCACCACGACGGGTGCCGTGCAAATTTGATGAACTGGCAAGACACTGTCACTGGTTATGTAAGTGGCGCTGTGGCAAAAAATCAGGTCGACGTTGGCCCGGTTGAAAAACTCACCGGCTTCACGCGCCCTGGCGGCATCATCAACCAGACCGAAATAGTGGACCTCGGCCCAGACAGACAGCCGGTCCGAAAGGTACTGGCCATAGTCAGTCAGCCGTTCGCGCAGTCCGGGGAATTGGGCCCAATAAGCTTTCAATCCTGTGGCGTAAAGCCCGATGCGGGGCAGGGGGGTCGGTTTGATTGTAGCCAGATCCATTTTCGAGAACCTCCTTGAAAATAAAAAAATATTGGACTGAATATCTCAAGTATAGAAGTCTTTTAATTGCAGATGTAGACGAAATATTGGATAATAATATAAAGAAATTGTCATCAAGGAGATGGCCATGAGCTTGCCGGAACATGCATTTGAACGCGTCGCCTTGAACTGGAATACCGCATCCTCGCGCTTGAGTCCGACGCCGGGGCTTTTTGCGCGGGAAAACTTGCCCTATGTGCAGGAGGCCGGATATTTTGAGACAGAACCGGGCTATTTCACAGAGCGGCGGGAATTGGATTCGTTGCTGATGTTGCTGACCGTGACAGGACAAGGCCAGTTATGCTATCAAGGACAAGCCATCACCATCGAGTCGAACAGTCTGTTCTGGATCGATTGCCGGGAAAACCATCTGTACCGGTCCTGTTCCGGAACAGATTGGAAATTCTTCTGGGTCCATTTCGCGGGTGCCAACAGCCAGGCCTATTATCATCAATTTACGGAAATAGCCAACGGCCAGCCTGTCATCTTGCTTGATCCAGTCGCTGCCAAGAGCCTGTCTGAATCATTTTCCCAACTGGTTTTCCAGCAGCAAAAGCACGGGCTGCCGGCAGATTTGCTTTCCGCCCAGCTGCTGGTAGACCTGATGACCCGCGCAGTCTTGTCTGCTTCTGGCTCGAATGGCACACATCAACACCATCATCCCGCAGTCCGTGCAGCGATCACCTTAATGGAAAACCATCTCTCGGGCGGAATTGGCCTTCAGGAACTGGCCGCCGAAGCCAAGGTCAGCCGTTATTACCTGATCAAGCTTTTCGTCCGCCAGACCGGTCTGACACCCATGGCCTACTGGCAGCAGATGCGACTGAGCGAAGCCAAAAGACTTCTGCACCAGACCGACTGGTCGATCGAACGGATCGCGGACGCAGTCGGTCTGGTGCCAGCCAGCCATCTGATTTCAATATTCCGGCGGGTCGAACACATCACCCCGGGGCAATACCGCAGACGCTGGCTCAATCGTGGACAAACATCAGCTTCAAAGGCGGCGTTGTCCCCGTCTTTGGATCAAAATTCATGACCAGGATATCCTTCATGTATTCATTCCAGCGGGTGACGACCGGGCTATTTCCCTGGACCTGGGTTGCCCACTCGATGTCATCACATTCATAATAGCCAAACAAATCGAGCCCGGAGAGCCAGATTGAATAGTTATGAATACCGGCCTCGTTGAGAACAGCTGTCATTTCCGGCCAGATTTCATCATGGCGTTTCATGTATTCAGTTTCTGTGCCAGGGAGAATTCGGGCCCGCCAGGCGAACCGCTGCTGGTAATTTGCAGACATAAATATCAGACCTCCATTTTCCACTGGATGTCTGATTCCTCAAGACCCATTATAATGAAGGTGCAGGCCGAGAACAATCAGAAAGTTGTCAGAAGATTAATTGGATTTCCACGAAATCGGTTCTTTTTTGAACCCGGCTGTTGCAGTTATGCGCCTTCTCTTGGATAATGACTTTTAAATGCATTAAATTACATCTAGAGTGTAATTTCGTACATATCTTATCAAAAATTGACCGTCGTTATCGGAATCCGGAGGCTCAATCATGCCAAAGCACAAGCAACAGGCCAATGGGCAGAAGGGCTGGTCTTTACCGGTTCACCTGTTGGAAATCCTTGTCTGGCTTGCCCATCTGGCCTGGCTGCCTTTACTTTTTCTGGTCCAGCCCCGCTTATCCCTGGAGCTTGCCTGGCTGGCCTTGCCACTGGTGATCGCGACGGCCATCCCGTATGGGCCTGTTGCCGGATTTGCTTCCGGTTTTAGCCTCGCGGCGGCAGAAAGGCTTGTAGCCGTTTTCCAGATGGATGCAGCCCCCCGCCAGATCATCCGCTTCTTGCTGGCAGATATTTCCAGCAACTGGATTCATCTGGCCGTCTGGCCTCTGGCTGGTTTTCTGGCCGGAGCCTATGCTACCTGGTTCAGCCGGTCCAGCCGGCGCCAGGCACGCAAGGCTTGGGAAATGGCACGGGCCAATGAGCAGTTGAAAAGCAGGGTCAGCAGCTATGAAGAACGACTCAGCCAGATGCATCAAGATGACTGGAATGAGGTGGTGTATCCGAACCTGCAAGGATCAGCTCATCTGGGCTTTCTGACGCACTTCCTGTTCGAATCCCTGGCGTTGAGGACCTATTCGATCACCCGCCAGACTTCCAGACAAACGCCTGACACCCTGCCTGATGCCATGTTTGACGTCATCACCCGGAATTGTCCGGCGACCATTGCCATTCTTGATTCCCAGGGCACGATCTTGCACGGACATCGCCAAGTCCTGGCCATATTTGGTTATGCTGCTGACATGACAAGGCCAGGAAGTCCATTCGATCGTTTGCTGACCCCCGAATCAGCCGCACTGCTGCAATCCATGGTATCGGGCCAAGGCAGCCTCATGACGGACTCTGACCAACAGGTGCTCACCCTCGCCTTGCCCGGCGAAAGGTTTGGCAAAAGCTTGCTGGTGCCAGAGGTGATCTTGTCTGGTGACAGCAGGCAGAAAGGCTGGATGGTCAGGCTCAAAAGGAACGATCTGCACGCCACCTTGCAGCTGGGCTGGCCTGCAGGTGAAATGCCAGCAAGCCTGTCTGAGCTTCTCGGACCGGAGGTCTGCTGTCTGGCTTCAGATGGGTCAATAACCTACATCAGTTCCGAAACAGCCAGCAAACTGGGAGATACAGCTGCAGCTCTTCTGGGGCATAAATGGACCAGTTTCATCAGTAATGACTCCATGGACTTGTATAACCAGGCCGTGCGCGATAGCCGCAATGGCCTGGCCTCGCGGCTGGACCTGATCTTGTACCCCTATGGCCACAAAGGGAACCTCTTTTACCAGACCCAAGTTTTCCCCAGCCTTGATCAGGCCGGCAATCTCGTCACCCTGACATTGCGGCTTTTCGACATGACTGCCAAAAAGCAGTCGGAGTCGACGCTCTCCCACCGCCTGGATATTGAACAGATGATTGCCCAGATTTCTTCCCGTTTCATCGCCGTCAAAACCGATGGCCTCGAACGGGAGATCATCTCCGTGCTGCGATTGGTTTGCGAATTTGAAAATGCCCTGGAGTGTTCGATTGAGATGGTGCCCTCCAGTTATTTCAGGCGCCGGGCAACCCTGAGCTACCAGAACGAAAACCGTCTTCTGGATTTCCAGGTAGCAATCAACAGTCAGACCAGCGACCGCTTCGAGACCATTGGCGTACCGATCGAAATCGATGCGGAAACCGTTGCCTATGTCCGGATCAAGCAAGACAAATACCGCGACCTCTGGTTTGACAGTGATCTCAAGCTGATCCGGCTGATTGGCGAAATCATTGTCAATGCCCAGATCCGCAGTGACAACATCCAATCCATCAAGCTTAACGAACGCCGTCTGGCGACAACACTGCATTCCATCGGCGAAGGTGTGATTGCCACGGATCCAGAGGGACGCATCATCCTGATGAACCGGCGCGCGGAGCAAATGACCGGCTGGACGTGGGCTTCGGCCCGGAACCAGACCCTCGGCCAAGTCTTCAATCCGGCCAAAGCCCAGCTTTCAGACGACAATGATAACCGCTTTTCCATCAACCGCCTGCGACCACTGAGCGAAACCGACAACAGCCTGCTTCTAGTTGCCAAATCCGGGGAACGCTTTTTCATATCCACGACCACATCCAGGATCGAAGACGAAAAAGGCCAGTTCTACGGTGAAGTCACGGTTTTCCGCGATGTCACCCAGAGCAAAAAGGAAAACGATGCCATCCGCTACATCAGTTATCATGACCGTCTGACCGGACTGTACAACCGGGCATTTTTCGAGGAGGAGATGATCCGCCTCAACACAATGCGGCAATTCCCGATCACCATCATCCTTGGCGATTGTAACGGTCTTAAAATCAGCAATGACATCTTTGGCCATCTCGAAGGCGACCGCCTGCTCAAGGCTATTGCCAGCATCATCCGCCAGTCGATCCGCCATGAAGACATCGCATCTCGCTGGGGCGGCGACGAATTTGCCATCATTCTGCCCCAGACAGACGAACCCGGCGCCAAGGTGATCTGCGACCGCATCCTGAACCTGTGTGCCCTGTCGGAGCACAAACCGATCCCACCCAGCCTGTCGCTGGGCTGTGCCACTGCCAGCAATATCGACACCGATTTGACCGACCTCTTGAAACTGGCCGAAGACCGGATGTACCGGCACAAGCTGATGGAATCCAAAAGCTACCGCAACAACCTGATTTTCTCGATCGAGAAAATGGTCTTTGAGAAGAGCTACGAGACAGAGGAGCATGCCAGCCGCCTGAGTGATCTTTCGCAGCGGATCGGACAGGCGATCGGCCTGACCGATTATGAGATGGAAGAACTGCGCTTGCTCAGTGTCCTCCATGATGTCGGTAAAATCGGCATCCCGGACAAGATCCTGGCCAAGGATGGGCCTTTGAACCGTGAAGAATGGGACGTCATGCGCAAGCATCCCGAGAAGGGTTACAACCTGGCCAAGGCAACACCTGAATTAAAAAACATCGCTGAAGCGATCTTGCACCACCATGAACGCTGGGATGGCAGCGGCTATCCGTCCGGGCTCAAAGGGGAAGAAATCCCAAAACTGTCCCGGATACTTTCCATCATCGACACGTTCGATGTCATCACCCATTCACGTTCCTACAAAAAAGCCCAGAGCGCCCAGGCTGCCCTGCACGAAATCATGCAATGTGCGGGCAGCCAGTTCGACCCTGAGCTGAGCAGGATTTTTGTCGGGATCTTGCAGGATGTCCTGGACAAAGAACCAGAGGCCTTTGCCGACACCGAACCTCTCAGGAACCCGACTTTGACACTTTAAGATCTTGTGTGATCCTGGCCCAATAACGCTTGATGTCGGCAAATGACTGGGCATGCGCCTGGACCTTGCGATGATAGGTTTCCAGTTCCTTCCTGATTTTCATGAATTCAGGATTGCCGAAAAACTCACAGACCGCAGGCAAGGTCTGTTCCAGGCCCTGACGCATCTGTTCAATTTTCTCCTCGTATTGATCCGGCTGGGTGATTTTCAAAAGGAGGGGCTTGTAACGGACCCAGCCGATGCAGGCTCTGAGGAACCGGTTGATGATGGCTTCGGAATTGGCTTCGATGCGGTGCAGGTGGGTGGGCAGCACGCCATCGAGCAGATGGTTGTAAGTGGCAAATCCGTCATGGAAGGCATAGCAGGGGATTCGCAGCACTTTCCGCTCGCCCAGGCAGGTGCTCAGGAACGTATCTTCGCCCCGGGCATTGGGTGGATTGTAGAAAGGGAAGACCCGCTCTGGCTGGGTCAGATTGATGCACAGGTTCGAGCCTGAAATGAATTTGGCGTGGTTGACTTCAGAAACCTCCACCGGTTCGTTGGACGTCAGGACGGACGTGTCGGCATAGGTGACGCCGCCATTGGCCATGACCTTGCGAATGGTGTCCCAGTTGACAATGTCGTTGCTGATCGCCTCGATGAATATCCGGAATGTGGATTCATCCAGGGTGTCATTGAACGTGACTGAGGGGATCGGCGAGATATAGCCGCAATGGTGGCCATAGGTGATATCAGCTTCGCCGATGGCCCTGAGGTGGCAGGACAAAATATGCTGTCCGCTCCAGATCGCTGTTTGATGGGATTTGGTGACAGCCAGCGGATATTCATCGTCATCGAGGAAGATCAGGTAGTCCATACCATGTTTCATCGCCTCGTATAGGACGATGTTGCGCATGGAGGCATAGCCGCGGCCAAAAATTTGCCCACATTGCTTGTCCGAAAGGACATTCCGATCCGTCAAGTCAGCGATGGTGGCATTGATTTCTGGTTCGCCAATGAAATGAACCTCGTCGACCAGCTTGAGCAGTTCTTCCTTGACTCTGGTGAAATCCGATACCTTGGATTTCTGGTAATTGAGGTCATAGGCGACGAACAAGTTGAGCTGGACCAGCTGATCCTTGACCAAACCCGATTCCATCCAATTGTAGATGTACGTTTTCAAGACCTTGCGGAAGCTCTTCCGTCCGGTGGCAAATCCAATCCCCACTTTGACCACTTGTGTCTTGTCCATTTTTCCCTCCTTGCCGTTATGAATAAACGGTTTGACCACATTGCTTTGCGCAATCCTGTTGAACTTGGCAACAACCTGATCCAAAATAGAGTGATCAGGTGAAAGACCCGGACCGGGCTGCTCACGATTCATCCCACCTTCCATGATACACCCGGAGGCCATGATCTATATGCCAGAAAAATTTGAAACACCTGTCTACGCCCGGATTGCCCTCGATCTTGCCCGCAAGATCGCATCAGGAGAACTAGCCGCTGGCAGCCGCCTGTCCGGCCGCTCCCTTTTAAGCAGCACCTACCGGGTATCCCCCGAGACCATCCGGCGCTCGATGCACCTGCTCGAGGACATGAGCATTGTCCGTTCCGAGTCAAAAGTCGGCTATGTTGTCTTGTCCAAGGAACAAGCCCAGCGTTATGTCGAGCGTTTCAAGATCCAGGTTGATCTCCAGGCAGTCCGCAACGAAATTGAGTCACTGCTTCAGGATAAGCAGAGAATTGAAGAACGGATCTATCAGTTGATGGACTATCTTGCTCGTCAGGCTGACCGGCTGACCAGCGTCAATCCGATCTACCCCTGTGAAATCCAGGTCGATAGTCATTCGCCCTTGGTCGGTCTTACCCTTTCTGAAACAAAATTCTGGCAAAACACAGGCGGGACAATCGTCGCCATCAGGCGCGATGGCCGGACGATCTATTCCCCCGGGCCTTATGCTGCTTTCCAGCCCGGCGACTTGCTGCTGATCACCGGTGATGAGAGTGTGGAGCAGCGTGTGCTGGACTACATTGGACAGACAGAGGAGACGCCTGACATCCGGTGACATCAAGCGTCTCATTGCAGCAAGTTCAGGCGATGCTGCCCAGAATGGCTGATTTGGTAACGATACCCAGGAGGCGCCCCTCTTCGGTTACCGCAATAGGGTAGGGAGACTTCTGGGCCAGAGGCACCAGGTCACTGACTGTGGTGGATGGATCGACTTCGATAATATCGTGGACCAGAATTGATTCCAGCGACTGCTTGTCTTTGATCGCCTGCAGGGTGTCCTGCAAATTCACGATCCCTTTGAATCGCAGCGCATGGTCCATAACAAAGGCGCTGGAGACCCCATTCATGCGCATTTCCTGCAGAGCCAGCTTTGGGCCGTCGCGCAACTGGACCAGACAGCCCGGCAAATGCATGATGCTCCGGACCGAGAGAACCTGGGTCTTGTCGACGCCCGTGATGAAGCGTTCGACATATTCATTGGCCGGTGTTGTCAGAATTTCTTCCGGTGTGCCGATCTGGACGATTTTTGAATCTTTCATGATCGCGACCCGGTCACCGATCTTGAAGGCCTCCTGGATGTCATGTGTGATGAATACAATTGTTTTTTGCAGTTTCTGCTGCAGCTTTAAAAGTTCAAACTGCATGTCCCGGCGCACAATCGGATCGAGCGCGGAAAAGGCTTCATCCATCAAGAGGATCTCCGGATCATTGGCCAGGGCTCTGGCCAGGCCGACGCGCTGCTTCATGCCACCGCTCAGGGCCTGGATCGGTTCGTTTTCATAACCTGCCAGTCCGACCATTTCGATCATTTTCAAGGCCTTCTGCCGGCTGTCTTGACGGGATTCACCCCGGACCCGCAGTCCGAAAGCGACATTGTCGATGACGTTCTTGTGCGGCAGCAAGGCAAAATTCTGGAAGACCATGGCAATTTTCTTGCGGCGCAGGTCGCGTAGCTGGTCCCTGCTGTACTCACAGATATCTTCGCCATCGATCTCGATGATGCCGGCGGTCGGCCGGTGCAGCAGGTTGAGGCATCGGATCAAGGTGGACTTGCCGCTGCCCGACAGGCCGATGATGACAAAGATCTCGCCGGTGTTGACCGAAAAAGTGGCATCATGGACACCGACCACATGACCGGTCCGCTGCATGACTTCCTGCTTGTCGAATTGATTTCCGAGGGTCTCAAGGACTTTGCCGCCCTTGGAACCAAATATTTTGCTGACTTGTTTAACTTCAATTTTTACTGGCATCTTAAGCCTTCCTTGTCTGATTGTATGGCAAACTCTTGGCAAGTCCTTGCGTCAGGCGGTCCATGACAATCGCGATGAAGACAATCGACAGGCCGGCTTCAAAGCCACGGCCTACTTCCAGTCGGTTGATGGCAATCAGGACTTCAGTGCCCAGTCCTTTGGCCCCGATCATGGACGAGGTCACAACCATCGCAACGGCCATCATGGTCGTCTGGTTGACACCGGTCAGGATGGTGGGAGCGGCCTGGGGCAGCTTGACCTGGAGCAGGGATTGCATCCGGGTGGTTCCGAATGCCTTGGCAGCTTCGAGCGTTTCCTGGTCGACATGGAGCACCGCATGACTGGTCAGGCGGATCACAGGCGGCAGGGCATAGATCAGCGTCGCGAAAACAGCTGGCACGCGTCCGAGGCCAAAGAAAGAGACCGCTGGAATCAGGTAGACCCAGCTTGGCATCGTCTGCATGGCATCGAGAATGACCAGTGAGAAATGCTCAACCTTTTTGTTTTCCGCCATTAGGATGCCATAGGGCAGCCCGATGACGAGGGCAAATACAACCGAAACAAAGACAATCGACAGGGTGTAGACCATCAAGTCCCAGTAGCCGAACAGGCCAATGATCAAAACCATGGCGCCGTAGCTGATTGCCGATCCGATGCGGCGGATGGCCAGATAGCCACCCGCCATGATGATCAGGATCAAAACCCACCAAGGGATCAAAAACAAAATGTCTTGGGCCAAGTTCAGGAAAAAGGAGATGAAAGCATTGACACCGTCGAAAAAACCCGCAAACTGCCTGCTGATTGCCTTGATTCCAGCATCGATCGGTGTCGCAATGTCCAAGGACCAGCTTTCGGGGAATTTAATCAGACCGTCCATGGATCAAGCCTCTTTGGCCAGGGCATCCGTGACTTTTTTGAGCACATCAGCATCGGTCAGCCAGGCTGTGAGCAGCTCCGGATGATCCTTGAGCATGCGGATGGCTGCCTGGTCGGTCGTCAGGCCTTCAGAATTCATGACAGCCAAGCCAGCGGCAGTCAGCGCGCTGCTGGTTTCGTAATGCGACAGGAATTCAACGATTTCCGGCTGCGTTTTTTCCAACTCGGCGTTCACGGCAACGGTGACACGGTTGGCTGGGAAAGCAGTCAGACCGGCATTCATGGCTTCTTCATCCCCGGTATAGGGTTCATCATCCAGCAGGACCAGATCGTACTGGCCGCTGATCCAGGTCGGGGCCCAGTAGTAGCCAACCCACGCTTCGCCCTTCTCATAGGCTGAAACCAGGGATGCCGCCAGAGCAGCATCTGAACCAGGCTGGAAATAGTTGAAGGTATCGGCAAAACCATAAGCGTTGAATTTGTTTGACAGGATTTTGTCAACACCCCAGCCCGAAATGGCACCATAGATGCGACCCTTGTCGGATTCTTCCGGATCTGCGAAGACATCTTTGTAATTCAAAAGGTCCTTGACCGTTTTCAGATCCGGAGCCATCGGCTCGATGCCACGTTCGGCATCGCCTTCGATGACATAGCGCGGGACATAGAGGCCCTGGGCATTGTCGTCAAAATTGACCGAGACTTCCTTGACCACACCAGAAGCGATGTCGTCCTTGTAAGAAGCAATGTTCTCGCTCCAGACCTCAGTGTAGATCTGGATGTCGTTTTCCAGCAGGGCCTTCCAGGTGATCGGGGTTGTACCGGTCACCTGCTCGGTCTGCACGCCATAGCCATGCTTGAGAATGTAGGAAACGATGGAATTGTGCAGCTGAATGCTGTCCCAGCCGGCGTCAGCCATTTTCAAGACAACTGGTTCTTCCTTTTTGGCACAGCCTGCTGCACCGACGGTCATCAGCAACAGCGCTGTGATGATGATCAGGACTGTGAAAAATTTCTTTTTGGACTTCATTTAGTTTGTTACCTCCATGATGTGGGTATGTGTCATGCGATTTACCATATGTTGAGTGACAACTTGCAATAAACCACAAGTTGCCAGGCTATAATACCATCATGAAAGCCACTTGGCAAATCTGGGGTGGTGAGAATAGGTGGTAGAGACAGGCAGTAGAGGGGAGAAAAGCGGGTGCTTGCTGTGAGGCGGAATTGGCTGGCGGGACAAATTATGGCGTTGATCAGACCATGAGCCGCAAGTCCGATACCCGCACCGGCACCCGATCCGTGCCACCCTCACTCAGCTGGCTTTTCCAGCAGTTTGGGCACATAAAGATGGATGTCATAGGCATGGCAGCAAAGACGGGTGGCAATGATGATCCCAAGCCCCAGATAAGGTGCGGCCAGATGCAGGGGCGAATCCTGCAACAGATAATAAACCAGTGATCCGACGAGGGCAGCGACGGCGTAGATATCTTTGGTCAGGATGGTAGGGACTTGCTGGCTTAACAGGTCGCGCAGGACGCCACCACCGACGCCGGATGTGACCGAGACAAAAAGGAAAGCCATCAAACCGAGGTCTTTGTCGATCACCTTGCTGCCGGCATCGATGGCAAAACAAGCCAGACCGACTGCATCGAGCCAGATGATCAGGCGCCCGGCTTTGAGGACAAGTTGGCGTGCGGTCAGTGCAATCAGGCAGGCTGCCAGGATATAGACCATGTAGCTGGGCCGGCGAAAAAAAGTCGGAATGCCATTGTCCATGACCACATCACGAATGATTCCGCCGCCGGTGGCAGTCAAGGTCGCCAGCATCAAGATGCCAAATAAGTCCATTTTCCTTTCGCGGGCAGCTAAGGCCCCGGACAAGGCAAAAACAATGATTCCAATGGGTTCAAAAAGGTTGATGATCGACATACTTTGCTCCGCAATCATATGGTTTACGATTCAAGCTGGTTTTTTTGAAATAGCCGTTTTGCCGCTCCTGCTAAGCACCATGGATCAGCTGCCCGATTTTTTCCCCGCACAGGATTTTGCTGGCCGCAGCTTCAAGAGCAACCTGCATGGGTGAATTCTGAGCGCGCCGTGTTAGAACCAAACTCCAGACTGCTGACTGGGTGGCGCAGAATTCGCGGTATTGAGCTTCGACCTGCCGAACGTGATCAGTACTTGAACCAGTCTTGGCATCGGAACTGGCACCAGGCTCCAGCAATTTTTTCATTTCATCCTGTGACAGGGCTTGCTTCAGGGTGCAGATCATGATCAGCTGTGCCAGCAAGGCGCGGCTGTATTTTTTGCCATTTGGCCGGGCAATCAGGCCGCTTTTAACGTAATTGTTGACCATGGCTGGAGTCAGGAATTTTTCCTGGGCGTACAGGGCGCGGCATTGCTGCTCAACATATGTGATGACCTGGTCCATATATAGTCCCAAGTCTGGCAACTGATCCCAGACTGCTGGCTGGAAAACAGACCAGTCGGCCGGTTCAGGCTGTGTGTTCGATTGGATATCCCGGGTGGTCTTGGCCATGATTCACCTCTTTTACGCTCATGATGAGTCATTTTAACATGAAATATCAGGTTCTAGAAAGAACCGATCGAGCAAGTGTTGACAAGGTTAAATAGATTATGTAATCTAGTATTGAAAACTAGAAAAGATCTCAAGGGGAACTAGAATCATGATATCTTCGATCCATATCTGGGGCGATTCGATCGGTAAAGGCGTCGTTTTTGATGAAAGCCGCGGCCGCTATGCCATTTCTGGCCATCGCTGGACATCCCAAATCGAACAACACTTGGGAATCCCCGTTCAAAATCATGCACGGATGGGGGCGGTCATCCGGGATGGCCTCAGGGAACTCGAACGCAGCCAGGATCTATCTGGAGCCATCGCTGTGATCGAGTTCGGTGGCAACGACTGTGATTTGCCCTGGGCGGAAGTGGCCGCCGAGCCGGATCAGGAACACCCAGCAAAAGTGCCCGTCGATCTTTTCCGGAACCTGCTCGGGCAATTTATCCGCCAAGTCCGGAACCTGGGAGCCAAGCCTCTTTTAGTGACACCGCCGCCACTTGACGCGTCGCGCTACTTTGCCTGGGTCACCCGCCAGCTCAATGCAGAAGCGGTACAGCATTACCTGGGAGACATCCAGCACATTTACCGCTGGCAGGAACGCTATGCCATTGCTGTGCGCGATGTTGCCCAACAACTCAATTGTGAGTTGTTTGACCTGCGCGATGCCTTTCTGGCCGAGCGTGATGTCGCATCTTTTCTCTGCGTTGACGGTATCCATCCCAATGAACGCGGCCAGTCCCTGATTGCCCAGGCGGCTCTGCTTCGGGACCGGCGCTACTTTAAAACTGGGCAGGAAACCAGGCCTGATCCAGTGCTAGCCGGAACATGACACCCACGCAACTACATTGCGCAATGGATGGATGATCCATTAAACTAGCAGCATGACATTGCAGCAATTAAAATACATCATCAAGACAGTCGAATGCGGTTCGATCAGCGAAGCGGCCAAGCAGCTGTTTATTTCGCAACCGAGTTTATCGACGGCGATCCGCGAGCTGGAGACCGAACTTGGCATTGAGATTTTTGGCCGTTCGGCACGCGGGATCACCTTATCGACCGATGGCGCCGAGTTCCTTTCCTATGCGCGTCAGGTGGTCGAGCAGGCGGAGCTTTTGGAACAGCGCTACCTCGACCGCAAGCCAACACGCCGGCAGGGTTCGATATCGACCCAGCACTACGCTTTTTCCGTCAATGCCTTTGTCAACTTGGTCCAGGCTTCCGATGTGGATGAATATGAATTCACCCTGCGTGAGACGAGGACATATGAAATCATCGAAGATGTCAAAAGCCTGCGCAGTGAAATCGGTGTGATTTACCTCAATGCGTTCAATGAAAAGGTGATGGGCAAACTCCTGAAGGAAAACCATCTCGAGTTTCATCCCCTCTTTGTTGCCCGGCCGCATGTCTTTATCAGTTCCAGTCACCCCCTGGCTGACCGCAACGTTGTTTCACTGCAGGATCTGGAAGAGTTTCCCTATCTGTCTTTCGAACAAGGAGAATTTAATTCGTTTTACTTTGCCGAGGAAATCCTCAGCACGGTGTATCATAAGAAAAACATCCGGGTCAGCGACCGGGCCACGCTTTTCAACCTGCTGATCGGGCTCAATGGCTACACGATCAGCACCGGTGTCCTGAGCAGTGATCTCAATGGCAGCAACATCAAGGCCATCCCGCTCGAAAGCGAAGAGACCCTGACGGTAGGCTGGATCACGAACAGCAAAACCGCACTCAGCGGCTTTGGCCAGCGCTACGTTGAGGAATTGAAACGCCTGATCAGCACGATTTAATCAGGATTTCCAGCTGCCCGACTTGATCAGGGTGCGTACGGCTTCGTCGATGCGGTGGGCGACCAGGCTGTTGTTCATCGTGTACAGGTGGATGCCATCGACACCGTTGGCCAGCAGATCGATGATCTGCTCGACTGCATAAGCCAGGCCAGCGTCGCGCAGGGCCTCCGGATTATCGGCGAACCGGTCCATCATGACGCGGAATTTTTTCGGCAGCTGAACACCACACATCGAGATGACCCGCTCGGCCTGGGCCTTGTTGATGACCGGCATGATCCCGACTTCAACCGGGACATGGATGCCGGTAGCAGTGATTTTGTCGCGGAAATTGTAAAAATAGGAATTGTCGAAGAAGAGCTGGGTGATCAGGTGGTCCACACCAGCGTCCACCTTGGTCTTGAGATGGCGGATATCGGTATCAAGATCGGGAGCAGCCGGATGGCCTTCCGGGTAGCAAGCGGCCAGGATATTGAGGTCGCTATTGGCCTTGATGAAGGTGACCAGGTCACTGGCGTGCTTGAAATCGTCCCGCGGCGTGATACCGGGGACTGGATCGCCCAGCAACGCCAGGATGTTCTCAATGTTATTGTCCTTCAGTTCCAGAAGCAGGTCACGCACTTCGTCCTTGGTATGGTTGATGCAGGTCAGGTGGGCGACCGACTCGGTGTGGTATTCATTTTTGATCCGGGAAGCGATGGCGAGGGTGGCGTCCTTGTTGGCCCGGCCGCTGGCGCTGTAAGTGACACTGATGAAATCAGGCGTCATGTCACGCAGCGCTTCGAGGGTCGAATAGATCGACTCGATCGGAGTGTCCTTGCGGGGCGGAAAGATTTCGAAAGAAAAGACGGTCTTTTCCTTGAATAGGTCTGCTGTTTTCATCGTATCTGCTCCTGTCGGACTCGCTTGGGCATCAAGGATGTTGTTCCTATGCTCAGCCTTGTCTTGGTCATCAAACTTTTACTTATCTTAGCGGGTTTTATTGTTATAGGGTAACATGGAATAACTATACAAATCCATAGGAATTAACTATGCCTGGTAGCCACGATCGCATCTGACAGTTTGGCTAATATCCTGCTGGGGGGGAAATTTCCTGTCAATTCCTGACACAGGTGGTATAATAGCCGGGATGTCTTTCGCAAGATCCTTCATCAATGACGTCTTTGGAGATTAATACTTTGGTTTTCAGCAGCTTGTCCTTCCTCTTTGTCTTTTTACCGATCGTGGTGATCTTGTACCACCTCGCCCGGACCATCAATTGGAAAAACCTGGTCCTGCTTTTGTCCTCCCTGGTCTTCTACGCCTGGGGTGAGCCCGTCTATGTCATCCTGATGCTGGTGTCTACAGCCAATGACTATTTGCATGCCCTGGTCATTGACGCCCTGCTGCGCATGAAACACCGCGGACTGGCCAAGGTTTTCCTGATCTCGTCTTTTGTCGTCAACCTCGGCCTGCTGTCCTTCTACAAATATTCGGACTTTGTTATTTCCAGCATCAACTCCCTGACGGGCGCGAGTCTGCCGCTTTTGAACCTGCCTTTGCCGGTCGGCATCAGCTTCTACACCTTCCAGACCATGTCCTACACGATCGATGTCTACCGCCGTGAGGTCAAAGTCCAGCGCAACATCCTGACCCTGGCGACCTATGTCACGATGTTCCCACAACTGATCGCCGGACCGATCGTCCGCTATGCGACGATCGAACAGGAACTCCGCAAGCGTGACATCAGCTGGACCCACACCGCCCAAGGCCTGAGGCGCTTCATAGCCGGCCTGGCCAAAAAGGTCGTCATTGCCAACCAGATGGCGATTTTGGCGGATGCATCCTTCAACATGGCAGATGGCGACCGCGGTCTCCTGATGGCCTGGCTCGGTATCATCGCATATGCTTTCCAGATCTATTTCGACTTTTCTGGATACAGTGACATGGCGATTGGCCTCGGACATGTGTTCGGCTTCCATTTCCTGGAGAACTTCAATTATCCTTATATATCGCGCTCGGTGACCGAATTCTGGCGCCGCTGGCACATCTCTCTGAGCACCTGGTTCCGCGATTATGTCTACATTCCGCTCGGCGGCAACCGGGTCAGTGCGACCAACTGGCTGCGCAATATTTTCATTGTCTGGGCCTTGACCGGCCTCTGGCACGGTGCTGCATGGAATTTTGTCTTCTGGGGCCTGTTCTTCGGCGTGCTGCTGGTGATTGAACGGATGTTTTTGCTCAACATCGTCCGCAGAGTACCGCCACTGGGCTACGTCTATGCCATGCTCAGTGTCCTTATAGGCTGGGTCCTGTTCCGCAGTGAGTCCTTGTCCCAGGTGAAAAACTTCCTCAAGGCGATGCTGGGCTTTCACGGCACCAATCCCTTCAGCTACCTGGTCCAGAACAACCTGGTCTACCTGCTGCCGTTCATGATCTTGGCAGCCATCGGTTCAACCCCTTTGCCGAAAATGGCAGCTGATGCCCTGGCCCGCTCGCGCTTCCCGAAACTCCTGCTCGATATCGGCTATGCTTTTCTGTTCGCCCTGTCGGTCCTGTTTCTGGTCAACGAAAGCTTTAACCCGTTCATCTATTACCGTTTCTAGTCGAGGTCGTATTTGATGATGCCATTTTCTTCGTAGACCAGTTTCTTGATGAAGAGGTCTTCGACGATCGCTTCGACATCCTGTTTTTTGGCGCCTTTCAGTAAATCAACGATGAATCCTTGCAGGCTGTTGCGTTTTTTCGGCCGCTTGTTGGCAGCCAGCTTGCCCAAGCTGTCCCGGACTTTCTTGACCCCGGCTTCATCGATCTCAATGGGTGTATTCTGGTCGAGCTCTTGGAAGCTGACAATGCGTCGGGCTTTGATGCCGCTTTTTTTCAGGTAATTGATCAAGGGGTCATAGCCAGTATCCTTGGAATAGATGATGAAATTTTTGCTGCGATCGATTGCAACATCGCGGCCGAGGAAAAAGGCGATGAAGAAGTCCAGCGCGTTGCGGCCTTTGCCGCTGACCTGGATCCACTCCACAGCGCCGCCAAATGGCTGGGTTTTCTGGACCAGGTCGATCGGGACTTTTGTCTGGTCCTGACCGACGATGATCGCGACCTTGACGGTTTTCTTGATCACCTCGACCTGGACATCCTGGACATTTTCGTAATCGATGTAGAGATACTCATCAACGTTTGACACGGGTGGCCTCCTCGGTAGATTGGTTAACACGCTTTTATTTCTATTCTAAGCGATTGTTGCATGTTGTGGAGAAGTTTAATTTTGGGGAAATGCGATCTTGCTCGAGCCGGCTTGTCATTTGATTTGCCAAATCGATGAGTTGATACATGGAATGGATTATGTTAAAAATAACATATATATTGTAAAATTTGATAGTTTAAGGGTAGGACTGACCTTGTGGATATCTTCTTGCGTATCGATATTTCTCTTTGGTCATTGTTTGTACTTTTGATTTTATTCTGGTCTGCCAGGAACCGTTTCGATTTCCGCAGCCGATCCAACCGTCTTTTATTCATTTTCATCGGGAGCACAGCGCTCGCCTGTGCGTTTGATATCATGGGCTGGCTATTTGAAGGGCAGCCAGGCCGTGTGGCCTTGTTCCTGAACCAGATCGGGAATGTGATGCTCTACATCATCAACCTCGTACCGATTTCGATCTGGCTCTTCTACACCCAGACCTTGACCAGCCAGAAAACCAGGATCTTCAGGTTTTCAACAATTCTCGTCCAGATGACGCTCGTGATCAATTCACTTCTGGCAGTTGCATCGCTTCGCACCGGCTGGTATTTTTACATTTCACCAGATAACCGCTATAACCGCGGTCCGCTGTTCCTTATGCATGCCAGCATGGCTTTGGGAATCATTATCTTATCCAGCGGCCTGATCATCCTGCATCGCAAGCAGATTCCACTGCAGATGTCTGGCTTGTTATTGTCTTACTATGCATTCCCCATCGTTGGCTCGATTATCCAGATCTTGTTTTATGGGGTCACAGTGACTTGGCCTATGACAACCCTGAGTGTGCTTTTCATTTACCAGCATATCATCGACAATCACTTGACCACGGATTATCTTACTGGGACCTTGAACCGGCGCCATTTTGAAAAACTGATAGCCCGACGACTGACCCAGACCCGTCCAGATCATTACCTGGCCTTGATCGCAGCCGATATTGACCATTTCAAGCAGATCAACGATCGCTTTGGGCATGCAGTTGGTGACGAGGCGTTGCAGGCAACCGTGCAGATTTTGCACCAGTGCCTGCGCCATGACGATGTGATCGCCCGGGTCGGTGGCGATGAGTTTTACATCATCCTGCAAGGCCGCAACTGGATCGATCTGGACCAGACCGTTGCCCGATTCCACCAGGCGTTCGCGCACTACAATGAGCACAACGGCAAGCCGTTCACACTCCAGTTGAGCTTCGGTGGTGTTGTCTATGACAAAACCAGGCATCCAACAGTCCAGACTTTGCTGGAGCATGCCGACATTCGAATGTATGAGTGCAAATCAGCTGCGACAATAAAGAGAACCCCCGCACTGTCAGAGCAGTAACCAGGGGTTCTGTTCAATCTGATTGTTCAATTTCGTCCAAGACAGATCGTGTTGCTCTCAGGCCTCCTCGTAGCGTGGTACGGCAATCGTTCCCGTGCGCACAATCCGCAGGATTTTGAAATCCTCGAGCAAATTGAGAAAACCACTGATTTTATCAGCCTGGCCGGTCAGCTCCAGCGTGATGTGGTGCAGGGAAACATCGACAATTTTTGCCCGGAAAATCTCGGCGATCTGCAACAGTTCAGTCCGCTGGCTGGCCTCGACGGCCACCTTGGCCAGGACCATTTCCCGGTACACCGAATTCTGGACCGGCAAATGCTCGATTTCGATGACATCGATCAGCTTGTCCAATTGCTTGATGACCTGGTCGACCATGGCTTCATCACCATTGACCACGATCGTCATGCGCGAGCAGTCGGGGATCTCACATATGCCGACCGCAAGGCTGTGGATGTTGAAACTGCGGCGGCTGAACAGTCCGGAAACCTTGGACAGCAGGCCGGGGTGGTTGTTGACCAGGACAGAGAGGGTATGCTGACTCATCCTTTTTCCTCCTTGCGCACCGGGTAGAGGGTCGGTTCATGAGGGTCGATCTGGCATTCGAGCAGATAGGGGCCCGGGGTGTCGAGCATCGTCCGGATGGCGTCTGCGATCTGGTCATTGCTATGGATCCGGCCATAGCCTAATCCATAGGCCGCGGCCAGTTTCCCGAAGTCGGGATTTTCCTCGAGAAACACCTGGGAGTAGCGCTTGTAGCGCATGCTCTGGATCTCATGCACCATGCCAAGGCGACTGTTGTTGAGAAGGACGAATTTGACGGCAGCTCGTTCCTGCTTGACGGTGCCAAGCTCCTGCAACGACATCTGGAAACTGCCATCTCCGCTGACCGCAATGACTGTTTGCTCGGGACAGCCAACCTTGGCGCCTAATGAAGAAGGTAAGCCGTATCCCATGGTGCCCATACCACCTGAGGTGATGAAGGCATGCGGTTTGCGGAACGGGTAATGGTTGGCAACCCAGATCTGGTTCTGGCCCACCTCTGTGGTCACCAGGGCATCTGGACCGGCTAATTCGCCCAGAATCCGCATCAGGGTAGGAGGGTAGATGGTTTCGGATGCCGTGGCTGGCTTCTCTGGTAAATGGTGGCTGGCTTTGATTTCATCGGTTTTCGCCACCCATTCAGAGGTGTCTGTCTGGGGCGCAAGCGCGAGCAGTCCCGTGAGGGCTGACTTGGCATCGGCGACGATTGCCGTATGTGGCTTGATGTTTTTACCGATCTCGGCCGGATCGATATCAATGTGGACGATCTGGGCCCGTCGGGCGATTTCCTGCGCCGAGCCCATGGCCCTGTTGCCGACGCGAGCCCCGATGAGCATGACCAAGTCCGCCTGGTTGAGGGCATAATTGGCCGCGAACAGACCATGTGATCCCAAGGTACCCAGATACAGAGGGTGATCATACGGGATGGCACTGATGCCCATCATGGTGGTGACCACCGGGATCTGGCACATTTCGGCCAGCGCCAGCAGCTCCTGGGTGGCTTTGCTGCTGAGAACGCCGCCGCCGGCACAGATGATTGGGGCTCTGGCACTCTCCAACTGTGCCTTGACGGCGAGCAGCTGCTCAGGATCGGCTTCCGTTACGAGCCGGTAGCCCGGAAGATAAAGATCTCCAGGCTCTACAAAATCAAAAACCGCCATCTGGATGTCCTGAGGCACATCGATCAGGACCGGTCCGGGCCGGCCAGTGGATGCCAGGTAAAAGGCTTCCTTGATGATCCGAGGCAGGTCTTGGGCCGCTTTGACCAGGTAATTGTGCTTGGTAAACGGTGAAGTGGCTCCGGTGATATCGACCTCCTGGAAACTGTCGCTGCCAATCAGGTCGGTCGTGACCTGGCCCGTGATGGCGACCAGCGGGATCGAATCCATGTAAGCCGTGGCAATGCCTGTGATCACGTTCGTTGCCCCGGGACCTGACGTGACCACGCAGACCCCCGTGACTTGCCGCGCCCTTGCATAGCCGCTGGCAGCATGGGCTGCCCCCTGCTCGTTGCGAGTCAGAACATGCCGGATGTTCGAATCGACCAGTGCATCATAAAAAGGTGCAATGGCTGCCCCCGGATAGCCAAATATCGTCGTGACTCCTGCTTGTTCCAGGGCCTGGACCATGGCCTGGGCTCCAGTTAGCTGCATAGATACACCTCCTGCTTTGTTGCGTTGTTTGGTGGCGAAAAGGTTAATCAGCATTTTAGCACAAGATATATGGCAGTGAAGCATTGCTGTGGCACGAAAAAATGGCTGAGTTCAAGATGTTGGCTGTATAATGCAAAATAGCAACTTGCCGGGGAGATCAGAAACATGTCAGCTACGATCAAAGACATCGCCAGAGAATTGGGAATTACGCATTCCTCTGTTTCCAGAGCTTTGAATGGCAAGCAGGGCGTCAGTTCACAGCTGCGCCGGAAAATCCTGGAAACGGCCCGGCAGATGGGTTACACCCCCAATGCACTGGCCAGAGGACTTGTGACCCGGCAGAGCATGACCATTGCCTTTATTGTGCCTGACTTCTCCAACCCCTTTTTCGTGGAGATCGCCCATGCGGTCAACTCGACTGCCTCCGCCCGCGGTTTCACGACCATCATGTGTGACAACCAGTGGGATCACGAGGAGGAGCTCAAGCAAATCAAGCTGATGGCGGAAAAGAGGGTGGACGGGATCATTATAAAATCATTTGGCGAAGACGACTCCTATCTGGTTGATCTGGGCATCCCGGTGGTCAAGCTCAACCCCGCTACCAGTCCAGATCTTTCATCCATCGATGTGGACAATGTCTTGGGGGCCTTTCTGGCGACCGAACATCTGATCCAGTGTGGTTACCAGAATATTGCCTTCATTGGCAGTCATACCGATGCCAAGACCTTTGCCGACCGCTTCAAAGGTTACACGAAAGCCCTGTCCCGCCATCTCAGGGCAGTTGATGACCGACTGGTCTGCCAGGGTGAATACACGCACGAATCCGGCGCACGCTGCTATGACCAATTGCTGGCAACCGGTGTGCCCTTCGACGCAGCCTTGTGTGAAAACGACATGATCGCCCTTGGAGTCTATGACCGCGCGATGCGGGACAAAAAGAGCATCCCGGAGGAGTTTGGCCTGATCGGCTATGACGATATGTTCTTTGCCGGCCTGCCAATGACCCAGTTGACCACCATGGCCCAGCCAAAACAGAAAATCGGAGTCAAAGCGGCAAACTTGCTTTTGGACCTGATCACAGCTCCGGAAAAAACGAAACACCGCAGCATCGTTTACAAGCCTGAACTGGTTATCCGCAAGACGACAAGACCCTTGTAGAAGACTGTTTCAATAGACTCTATGAATGTTTTGACCTGTTATTTTTCCTGCCATTCCCGTATACTGACATTGGTAGATACTTTTATAAAATAAAAGTTGATTATTAAAAACCCAAGTATCAGGCAGGAGAGACGTACATGCAGAGCAAACGGGCCAGCAACATCGAAGTCAAACGGATCAATCGCAATCAGGTGTACTGGCTGATCAATCAGCGCGAACGGATTTCCAAACCTGAAATCGCTGCTGCACTGGGTCTTTCCATGCCCACCGTGCTACAGAATGTTGATGAATTGATCGAACGAGGCCTCGTCAATGAAGTCGGTACGTTTGAATCGACCGGTGGCCGCAAGGCCAAAGTCCTGTCCCCGGTTCACGATGCTCGATTCGCCATCGGAATTGATATCACACAAAACCACATTGGACTGGCTTTGACCGACCTCTCCGGTGATGTTCATCTGCATCGCCGCCTGCAAAAGCCTTTTGACGATACGGAAAATTACTATCGGGAACTGGGCGAACTGGCCATGGCCTTCCTCAGCGAAACACGACGTCCGCTTGAGCGTTTTCTCGGCTTTGGCATCTCGATACCAGGTATTGTGTCTCTGGATGGAAAGACCATCACGCACTCGCATGCACTGGGCTTCGCAGGCGTACCCTGCCGGCGTTTCTATGAGTTCATTCCGTATCCTTGCGTGCTTACCAATGATGCCAATTCAGCCATGATCGCGGAAATGTACCACAATCCAGGTCCGATGACAGCCATCTATTTCTCGCTGAGCAATTATGTCGGAGGCGCCATTTTCACACAGGCTGCGCAGGATTTTGATCATCGACCGGTTTTTGACCGCCTGTTCCTGGGTGACCATTGCCGCAGCGGCGAATTCGGCCACATGACCCTGTTCCCTGCCGGCACACAATGCTACTGTGGCAAGCTGGGCTGCATCGACAGCTATTGCTCTGCCAAGCTGCTGTCCGGTTTAACCGGAGGCAAGCTGGAAACCTTCTTCCAGGAGCTCGCCGAGGATCAGGCGCTTCAGGCTGCCTGGGCGAAATACCTGGATCATCTGGCGATCGCCGTCAATTCACTGCGCATGGCCTTTGACAGCCCTGTGATCATTGGCGGATATGTCGGCAGTTTTATGGAACCTTATCTTTCAGACTTGCAGCAGCGAGCCAGCCAGCTCAATACCTTTGGTCTGGATGCCAGTTACATTCGTCTATGTCAGTTCAAAGTCGAAGCTTCAGCCCTGGGTGCCGCCCTGCGCCACATTGAGGTCTTTATCCAGACGATCTGAATCTTTTAGGGGACAGGGACGCCTCACGCCATCCCTGCTCACGTGCGACCCTTGGGACCAATGTTGGCAATTGCCGGTTTCAAGGCCATTTTTCGCGCGACCGCGCGCGTTCTCATCCCTCAGAAACAGCACCTTCTTGCCGATTGATTGGCAATTTCGCACAAAATCCAGGTGCTGTTTCATCGCAATCTGGCAAACTTGAGCAGAAGTGATTGACGCCAAAGCTGAATCGGATTATTATAAGGATACTTTAATAAAATAGATTAATAAAGTATGAAAATAAGTGAAAGCACCAGAGATATGACATAATCATCAAAAATATTTATAAAATTTTAAAAATAGTATTGACAGTGCACATGTGACGTAGTAATTTAAGGACATAAGTTTTACAAAAGCATTTTACAAAATGATTTAAACAAAACCCGGATAGTCGTAACCGTTTACGATCGAACACGATCACAATCAAATAGGTCATAGGCAGCACCTGCTGCTTATAATAAAAAAGGGAGGAAATTCAATGAAAAAGATCTTGTCCATTGCCCTGCTCGTTGCCCTGATGGTCGGCGTTTTGGCTGGCTGCTCCACAACCCCGCCCACCGCGGCACCTGCTGCCACCACAGCCGCTCCGGCCGGTGAGACCACCGCTGCTCCTGCTGCTGGCAATTTCAAAGTCGGCATCACCATCCAGTCTCTCGAGAACAGCTACTGGGCTGGCGTCTTCGGCGAAGTCGAAGCTCTGCTCAAAGGCAAGGGCTGGGAATACACGATCCTGGCTTGCAACGACAACTCTGCCACCCAGATCCAGCAGATCGAAAACTTCATCACCAACGAAGTTGACCTGATCATGGTCCATCCTTCAGACCCGAATGCCATCGAAGACTACCTCAAGAATGCCCGCGACGCTGGCATCAAAGTCATGGTCTGGGACGACAAGATGACCAACACCGACCTCAACTGGGTCCTCGACAACACCAAGCTCGGCTACACCATCGGTTCTGCCGCTGCTGACTTCATCAATGCCCACTACTCTGCTGACAACAAAGCCGAGATCGCTGTCATGAACTACCCGCAGACCCCCATCCTGCTCGAACGTGAAACCGGTATCCTCAATGCCCTGAAAGAAAAGGCTGATGGCAAGTACGAAGTCGTCGCCCAGCAGCCCGCTCTCGATGCCCAGACCGCCATGTCCAACATGGAAACCATCTTCCAGGCCAATCCGGATGTCAAAGTTGTCTGCTCCATCGGTGCCGGCGGCGACATCGGCGCCAACGAGGCCTTCATGTCCAAGTTCGGTGGCGCGATCCCGGAAGACGTCGGTATCTTCTCCGCTGACGCCACCCAGCAGCAGCTCGAAGCCATCGTCGCTGGCCAGGCTTCCCGTGCCTCCGTCGGTTTCGAAGGTTCCAACAAGAAAACTGCTGAAGCAGTTGTCGACCTCTACGAGAGACTGATGACCGGTGAAAAATTCGCCGAACAGAACCTCTTCAGACCGCTCCTGACCATCGACGCCAAGAACGCAGCTGAATACCTGGCCGACTACAAGTAATAGCATCAGATAGGTGTTACCAAGTGTGGAGCTGCCTTGACGGGCAGCTCCACATTTTAAAGAAAAAGGGTGCTAGATTATGAATGAAGAATACGTCCTGCAATTGCAGCACATTTCCAAGGAATACCCCGGTGTCCAGGCCTTAAAGGATGTCTCGCTCGAAGTCAAAAAAGGCGAGATCCTGGCTCTGATCGGTGAAAATGGTGCTGGCAAATCCACCTTGATCAAGACCTGCTCCGGCGCGGTTATTCCGACATCCGGCAAGATCATTGTCAATGGCAAGGAATTCACCAGCATGTCACCCCAACTGGCAGCCGAAAACGGCATCGCCATCATCTACCAGGAATTCAATAACGTCAAAGGCCTTTCCGCCGCTGAGAACCTTTTCCTGGGCAATCCGATCCGGAAGGGCATGTTGATTGACAAGAAGGCGATGGAAAATGAGGCCGAAAAGGCGTTCGTCCAGCTCAACATCAAGATCGACCCGAAAAAGCTCTGCGGCGACCTGACGGTCGGCTATCAGCAGATGGTCGAAATTGCCAAGGCGATCAAGCAAAATGCCAAAGTCCTGATCATGGACGAGCCCTCGGCCCCGCTGACCAGTGCTGAAGTCGAGAGCATGTTCAAGGTTTGCGAACTGCTGAAATCGCAAGGCGTATCCATCATCTACATTTCCCATCGTCTCGATGAAATCTTCCGTCTGTCCGACCGCATCGTGGTCCTGCGCGACGGCGAATACATCAAGACACTGATCACCAAGGAATCCCATGTCGATGAACTGATCCGCCTGATGGTCGGCCGTGAATTGACCGAAACTTATCCAACCCGTCCGGACTGCATCCGCCACGATGAAACCATCCTCGAACTGCAGGATGTGACCGGTAATGGCGACACGAACATCAGCTTCAAGCTGCACAAAGGCGAAGTCCTCGGCCTCGGTGGCCTGGTCGGCGCCGGTCGGACTGAGCTGGCCCAGATGATCTTCGGCGCGGTCGAAAAAACCTCGGGCAAGATCATATTCAAGGGCAAGGAAATCCATCCCAGAAGCCCGCGCCAGGCGATCGATGCCGGCATCGCTCTCGTCCCCGAGGATCGAAAACGCCACGGCGCGCTGCTGACCTTGTCAGTCAAGAACAACATCAACATGGCCATCTACAACCGGATCTCCAAGTTGTCTGTGATCAATTCCAAAAAGGAAGCGGACACTGCCAGCTCCTATAAAACAAATTTGCTGATCAAGACACCGAGTATCCACCAGCTGGTGCGAAACTTATCCGGCGGTAACCAGCAGAAAGTCATCCTGGGTAAATGGCTGGCCGCCAATTCCGAGCTGATTATCTTTGACGAGCCCACCCGAGGGATCGACGTTGGTGCCAAGTTTGAAATCTATTCGCTGATCAATAACCTGGTGGAACAAGGCAAGAGCATCCTGCTCATCTCTTCGGAAATGGAAGAGCTGATGGGCATGTCGGACAGAATCATCGTCCTGGCCGAAGGCAAGATGACCGGTGAACTGCAAAAAGAATCCTTTGACCAGAACGCGATTATGCGATTGGCATCTGCCGTATAGGAGGTTTTCCATGAACATGAAAAACAATATCATGAACCAGATTCGTGACAAGGCGATTTGGCTGGTTCTCGTCGTCCTCTTCATAGCCTTTGCTGCGGCAAATGACAAATTCGTTTCCGCTAACAACCTGTTTACCATCGCCCGCCAGGTCTCGATGTTCGGCATCGCGGCCGTCGGCATGACGTTTGTTATCCTGATCGGCGGTATCGACCTGGCCACCGGTTCGATCATTACACTGGTCAACGTCGTGGCTGCCTACCTGATGGTCAAGATGAACTTTTCGATCATTGCCGCGATCATCACCTCCCTGATGCTGGCCACTGCGATTGGTGCCCTCAACGGTTTCATGGTCGCCAAGATCAAAATGCCTGCCATAATCGCCACCTTTGCCACCCAGATCATTTTTGAAGGCGCTGCCTACATCATGTCCGGAGGAACACCCATTTACGGTTTTGACCCGGCATTCAAAATGATCGGCCAGGGTTATGTTGGACCGGTCCCGGTTCCGGTCATCATCATGGCCGTCACATTTGGTGTCGGTGGGTTCATCCTTAACAAAACCTATTTTGGCCGCTACTTCTATGCCGTCGGTGGTAACGAAGAAGCTTCCCGCCTGTCTGGTATCAAAGTCAATTCCGTCAAGTTCATGATCTACGCTCTGTCTGGTTTCTTTGCCGGTCTGGCTGGCATCGTCATGCTGTCCCGCACCAACTCGGCTCAGCCGACTGCTGGTAAAGGTTTTGAATTTGACGTCATCACCTGCGTTGTCCTCGGCGGTGTCTCAGTCAGCGGTGGCTACGGCAAGATCTCCAATGTCATCGCCGGTACCCTGATCATCGGTATCCTGACCAACGGCATGGTTCTGATGAATGTCAGTACCTACATGCAGATGGTCGTCAAAGGCATCGTCCTGATCCTGGCCGTCGGGTTTGACAGCATCCAGAACAAGGGCAGCCTGGCCAAGGCTTGATCTAAGCCGTTGTTTCCAGCCGGCCTTGCGTCCGGCTCTTGAACACAAAGGAAGTGAACGTATGAAATCAACCATGTCCCAGCAAGAAATGACGGGCCCCCATACCATAGAAATCAAGGAAGTCCCTGTGCCACAAGTCAAGCCCGGACAGGTCCTCGTGGCGATGAAACGGGTCGGTGTCTGTGGCAGCGACATCCATGTTTTCCACGGCCAGCACCCGTATGTGACCTACCCCCTGACCCAGGGCCATGAAGTTTCCGGCGAAATCATCGCCCTCGGCGAAGGTGTGACGGATCTGGCCATCGGCCAGAAAGTGACCATCGAACCGCAGGTGACCTGCGGCCAGTGCCACCCCTGCCGCCACGGCAAGTACAATCTCTGCGAAAATCTCAAGGTCATGGGCTTCCAGACTATTGGTGCCGCCAGTGAATATTTTGCCGTCGATGCGAAAAAAATCACGCCGCTGCCCGATTCGATGACCTTCGAAGAAGGCGCCATGATCGAACCGCTGGCCGTCACCGTCCATGCCGTCAAACGCGTCGGTGATGTGGCGGGCAAAAAAGTCGCTGTCCTGGGCGCAGGCCCGATCGGCATTCTGCTGGTCCAGACCCTGAAAGCCTTTGGCGCGGCCGAGGTCCTGGTCACAGACGTATCTGACCTGCGCCTGCAACTGGCCAAGGATTGTGGTGCCGACTATGCTTTCAATACCCGCACAGCTGATTTTGGCCAGGTTGTGGTCGAGAGTTTCGGCCCCGACAAGGCTGACCTGATTTTTGACTGTGCCGGCAACAACATCACCATGGGCCAGGCCATCCAGAACGCCCGCAAAGGCAGCATCATCGTCCTGGTCGCCGTCTTCGCCGGCATGGCCACGGTCGACCTGGCCAAGCTCAATGACTCGGAGCTCGACCTGTACACCTCGATGATGTACCGCCATGACGACTACGTCGATGCCATCCGCATCGTCAACGAAGGAAAGGTCAACCTCAAACCGCTGGTCAGCAAACATTTCCCGTTGTCCCAGTATCAGGATGCCTACGAATTCATCGACCAGAACCGCGAAACAACGATGAAAGTGCTCATCGACATGGATCGCTGAATATTGGATTGTCAATAAAAGAAACCAGGAGGATTTTATGGGAATATTAGAAAAAATGAGACTGGATGGCAAAGTTGCCTTCGTCACAGGCGGCGCCCGCGGCATTGGCAAATCCATCGCCACCGCGCTTGCAGAAGCCGGCAGCCATGTGGTCATTGTCGACATGGATCTTGAGGAATCCCAGAAAACAGCTGCAGAAATCGCCCAGCTCGGTGTGGAGACGCTTGCCATCAAGACCGACGTTACAGACGAAGCTGATGTCAACCAAATGATCGACACCATCCTTGCCAAGTTCGACAAAATCGATGTGGCCTTCTGCAATGCCGGCATCTGCATCAACGCCCCGGCTGACGAAATGACCTATGCCCAGTTCAAGAAAGTCATCGACGTCAACCTCAACGGTGTCTTTTTGACCTCTCAGGCTGCCGCTAAAGTCATGATCAAACAGGGCCGTGGCTCGATCATCAACACCGCCTCGATGTCCGGCCATATCGTCAATGTACCCCAGCCCCAGTGCGCCTACAACGCCTCCAAGGCTGGCGTCATCATGCTGACCAAGTCGATGGCAGTTGAGTTTGCCAAGACCGGTGTCCGTGTCAACTCGATCAGCCCCGGCTACATCGGCACCGACCTGGTTCTGGAATCCCCCAACCTCAAACCCCTGATCGAAAAATGGAACGCGCTCTCCCCGATCGGCCGCATGGGCCGCCCGGATGAACTCCAGGCCATTGCTGTCTACCTGGCTGGTGATGCCAGCGATTTTACCACCGGATCTGACTTCGTGGTCGACGGCGCTTTCACCTGTTTTTAAGGAACAGACTATGCTATTCTCGGATCATCCCGACCTGATTATCCGGGGATAGCGGGAAGACCCTGCCGCCGTTGAAGCCGCAGAGGATTCCCCTGACCACGCGGAAGAAAGTAACCGGATTCACATGAACATTGCAGACATTAAAACGGACAACAGAAAACGGATCTATTTTTATCTTCGCGAGCAAGGCCAGGCGACCAAGCAGGAAATTGCCTACACGTTGCAGCTCAGCTTGCCGACGGTGACGCAAAACCTGACCTACCTCAGCGAACTGGGGTTGATCAGCTGCGAAAACAAAGTGGTCAATCGGGCGGGCGGTAGGAATCCTGTCGCCTACTCGTACATCCCTGACGCCAAAGTGGCGATCGGTCTCGACATCACCCGCCACCACATCAAGAGCATCGCGATTGACCTCGATGGCCAGATCATCAAGTATGTCTACCGCCGGAAAGATTACCAGCGCAACGACGACTACCTGAAAGTACTGGGGAATGAGGTCGAGAACATCATAGCCATGGCAGGCCTGGACCGGGGAAAAATCCTCGGGGTCGGCATCGCGGTCCCCGGTATCCTTGACCAGACTGGCGAATATGTCTACGACGGTCGCGTCATTGACAACCATGGCATGACCCGGACTGAATTTTCCAAGTACATTGACTTGAAAACCAAGCTGATCCACGATTCTGCAGCCGCCGGCTTTTCCGAGATCGTCCATTCACCGGACATCCACAACGCTTGCTATGTCAGCCTGGGCAGCAGCATCGGCGGATCCGTTTTCATCAATGACAAAGTCTATCTCGGCGATGGCCTGTTCAGCTGCGAATTCGGCCATCTTAACCTGATTCCGGATGGCTTGCCCTGTTATTGCGGCCAGAAAGGCTGCTTTGACCCTTATTGCAATGCCGAAGTCCTGTCCAATCTTACCAATGGCGATCTTTTCACCTTTTTTGACCGCCTGAACAATGGCGATGAAAAGCTCAGGAAAATCTGGGACACCTATCTTGAGAACTTGGCTACGCTGATCACGGAAATCCGGATGATGTTTGGCAGTTCCATCATCATTGGCGGTGACATCGGTCCCTTCATCGACAAGTACATACCGCAACTCCAGGCCAAAATCGATGTGAAAAGTCCTTTCAGTGAAAAATCTGCCCGCTTCCTGTACCCTTGCCGCAACAAGATGGAAGCGATCGCCTCCGGAGCAGCCCTCTATTTTGTCCAGGAATTCCTCGACACTGCCTTGGAGACAACCGATTAAAAGGTAAATGGTGAATGATGATGACTACCGCACTCGAATCGAAAATCCAGAAAATCCTCGACAGCCGCGATGACATGCCCCTGATCATCAAGACAATCTTGAAGCAAGAGCAAGCCCTGGCAGCTACTGAGGAAATCCTTGATGTCGTGTATCTGAACCGCTCCTATGCAGACCCCACAAAAAAAGCGGGCGTCCTGTCCGGGGCCACGCTGCTGGTTGCGACCAACTATGGCCTGGTTGCCGTTGAAGAAGGGAAGGAAGACCTGCCGATCGAAGCTGGTGGCTACCGTATCCGCCACATCTTGTATCCCAAGATCAAATGCCTCGATTTCAACACCTGCCTTCTGATCGGCCATTTGAAAGTTACGACCGGTCTGGTCAACGAACCTGACCTGCAAGTCGAATTCAACACCGCCCATTTTTATCAAGACTTTGCTTCTCTGGTCACGACCATCCGGAGCAAAATGATCGAAGCCGCTTACAGAGTTTGATCGCCTGAAAGGAGACGCCCCAGCATGGAAACCAATCAGAACACCATTCGCCAGGCCATTATCGAGGGCCGGACCGCCATTGGCATCGAGCTCGGCTCGACCCGGATCAAGACCGTCCTGATCGGACCGGACCATTTTCCCGTCGCCTCAGGCAGCTTTGACTGGGAAAACAGCCAAGTTAATGGCATCTGGACGTATGACCTGGACGATGTCTGGCAGGGCGTACAGGCCAGTTACGGTGACATGGCCCGGCGCGTACAGGCCGACTATGGCGTCACACTCGAGACAACAGGTGCGATCGGGTTTTCCGGCATGATGCACGGCTACATCACCCATGACAAGGACGGCAATCTCCTGGTGCCTTTCCGCACGTGGCGTAACAACATCACCGGCCAGGCTTCCGAAGCCCTGACGGCGTTGTTCGACTACCCGATCCCGCAGCGCTGGAGCGTGGCCCATCTATACCAGGCGATCCTGAATGGTGAAGACCATGTTGGCAAAATCGACTATCTGACCACACTTGCCGGCTATGTCCATTGGAAACTGACTGGTCGCCGCGTCATGGGTATCGGTGAAGCCTCGGGCATGTTCCCGATCGACCTTGCCACCCATTCCTTCAATACCAAATTCGCTGTCCAGTTCGACACGCTGGTCCAGGACAAGGGCTTTGCCTGGAAGCTGCTCGACATTCTGCCAGAGGTCCTGGTCTCCGGTGACAACGCCGGCCAGCTGACTGCAGAAGGTGCCCGGCTGCTCGACGTCACGGGCAGCCTCAAGCCGGGCATTCCGTTCTGCGCACCGGAAGGCGACGCCGGTACCGGCATGGTTGCCACCAACAGTGTCGCGGTCCGCACCGGAAACGTCTCAGCCGGCACCTCAGTCTTTGCCATGATCGTTCTGGAAAAAGACCTCTCCAAGGCGTATCCGGAAATCGATCTGGTCACGACCCCGGACGGCAGTCTGGTCGCGATGGTCCACTCCAACAACTGCACATCCGACTATGATGCCTGGATCGGCCTGTTTGGCGAGCTGACCCGCGAGCTCGGCCTTGATATCCCCAAACCGAAGCTCTACGACACCCTGCTCAACATGGCGCTCAAGGGCGATGCCGACTGCGGCGGTCTTCTAGCTTATGGCTATGTCTCCGGTGAGCACATCACCCATTTCACCGAGGGTCGGCCGCTGGTTGTCCGTTCCGCCCAGAACAACTTCAACCTGGCCAATTTCATGCGTGTCCTGCTGTTCACGCCGTTTGGCGCTCTGCGCACAGGCCTGAACATCCTGTTTGAAAAAGAAGGCGTCGAAGTCGATGAAATTCGCGGCCACGGCGGCTTCTTCAAAACCCGCGAAGTGGGCCAGAAAATCATGGCGGCTGCCACCACCGTGCCGATTTCCGTCATGGAAACAGCAGGGGAGGGCGGCGCCTGGGGCATCGCCCTGCTGGCCGACTATGCCATCAACCGCCAGCCTGGTGAGACACTGCCGGACTTCCTCAACACCCGCGTCTTTGCCGGCAAGCTGGGCGCCCGCATCGAGCCGGATCCAGCGGATCTGGCCGGCTACAATGAATTCTTTCAGCGCTATACCCAAGGTCTGGCCATTGAACGGGCTGCTGTCGAGTATCTGCGCTGAGGGAGGTAATCCATGTTAGCTGCTGTCTTTAAAGGTAAACACCAGATCGCGCTCGAGGACATCCCGATCCGCCAGCCAGAGCCGGATGAAATTGTCATCAAAGTTGCTGCCTGCGGTGTCTGCGGGACTGACCTGCACATCTACCACGGTGACCAGGGCGCTGCAGATTGTCCGCCCGGAACGATCCTGGGCCATGAGTTTTCCGGCACGGTCACCCAGGTGGGCAGTGCCGTCACCAGCCTCAAAGTGGATGACCGGGTCAGTGTCGACCCCAATGACTATTGCGGCGCCTGCTATTATTGCCGCAATGGCCAGGCTCATTTCTGCGAAAGCATGATCGGCATCGGTACGACCACCCATGGTGGGTTTGCCGAATACTGCACATTCAAGGCCAAACAAGCCTACAAGATCCCGGACAGTCTGCCCCTGGAGCTGGCTGCCATGGCTGAGCCTGTCGGTTGCTGCCTGCATGGCATCGACCTGTCCCGGATCAAAGCCGGCAGCACGGTTCTCGTGATCGGTGCTGGCACGATCGGCCTGATGATGCTCCAGCTGGCCAAGCAGTCCGGAGCTGCCCGCGTCGTGGTGATTGAACCGGTTGTGGAGAAGCACGCGGCCGCCTATGCCCTGGGTGCAACGCTCTGCATCAATCCCAAAGACGCGGATCCAGCAGTCGCAATGGCCGAAAAATGCTACCCGCCGGTCGATGTCAGCATCGAATGCGTCGGTCTAGGCGCGACGGTGAATGAAGCGATCCGTCTCTGCGGCAAAGGTGGCACGGTCATGATGTTCGGCCTGACTCCGCCTGACTGTGAAATTGCCCTCAGGCCCTTTGATGTCTTCCGGCGCGAACTGCACCTCACGGCGTCCTTCATCAATCCCTACACGCTGCAACGCTCCCTCAACCTGATCGAGAGCGGGACGATCCAGATCGAACCCCTGTTCGGTGCCCGCGTACCACTCAAAGACATCGCCCAGGTTTTTGAGGACCCGTCCTACCGCAAACTGGGCAAGATCCTGATCATCCCCTGACGGCGTGCCTGACAATTCCCCCGAAGGAGCTTAAACCATGATCCTTGCGATTGACCTGGGCACAACAGCCACCAAAGTCAGCTTTGTTTCGCCCGAAATGGCTGTCCTGGCCAGTAGCCAGCGCCGGATCCAGACTTATACTGCACCAGGAGGCATCTCTGAGCAGGAATCCAGCGACTGGCTGGAGGCAGTCCGGTCTTGTGTGCAAGACCTGCACCAGCAGCACCCAGCCATGGCCCAGTCCGTCGCCGCCATCGCGGTCACCGGCCACATGCTCGGCTGCCTGCCTGTCGATGCAGACGGTCAACCGCTGTCGCGCCACCTGCTGCATGGCGACACTCGCTCGCGCAACCAGGCAGAAACGATCGACCAGATTCTCGGTGCCGGCCAGCTCTACGCGCTGACGGGAAACCGGGCCGGCCCATCGACCCTGGCCAAAATGTTCTGGTTTCGTGAGGAATGTCCGGATATCTACAGCCGGACAGCCAAATTCCTCCAGTCCAAGGACTATGTCACCAGCTGGCTCACCGGCTCATTTGATTCGACTGATTATTCGGATGCCTCACATGCTTGCCTGATCAATGTCCACAACCTGACCTACTTTGACGATGTGTATGCTGGATTGGGCCTGGACCGCTCGAAATTGCCAGAATTGCACCGCGGGACGGACTTGGTCGGACGTCTCTGTCCGGCCACGGCGGCCATCCTCGGCCTGCCCGCTGGCATCCCCGTCGCGGCTGGTGCCGGTGACGGGGCCGGATCAGCGATCGGAGCCGGTGCGGCCCGCGCTGGTGACCATTATGTCTGCCTCGGCACCACCGCCTGGACTGCCTGCATGTCGGAAAAGGCCGTCCTCGATCCGGCGATGCGCAATTTCAATATCGTCAGCGGCGACGGTTACTCTGTCGGTTCCTTCGGCACGATCCAGAACGCTGGCCGTGCCATCGACTGGGCCCAGGCCGCCTGCCAGGTCCCAGATTTGCGCCAGTTTGACACATTAGCCGCTTCCGTGGCACCCGGTTCAGACGGCCTGATCTTCCTGCCTTATCTGGCCGGCGAACGGACGCCCCATTTCAATCCCGATGCCCGCGGCGCATTCATCGGGCTGGCCCCGGAACACCAGACCGCCCACCTCTTGCGCGCCGTCCTGGAAGGCATTTCCCTGGCCCTGCGTGACACAGTCGCGATGCACCGTGACGATGGCCTTATCATCAACCACATGCACCTGATCGGCGGCGGCGGTAAAAGCAGCCTCTGGCGCCAGATCCTGTCCGATGTCCTGGGTGTGCCGGTCAGCCGGCTGAAAAGTCCCAGCGAACATGCCACCACCGTGGGTGCGGCGATCATCGCCGGCACGGCTATTGGACATTTTTCCGACCTGTCTGCCGGCACGGCCAAACTGGCGCTCCTCGACACCATCCAGCCCGACCTGGCTGCTGCCCAGCGCTATGACAGCCTGCATGATATTTTCCAGTCTCTTTACACCGCCCTGGCCCCTGCCTATGAAAAACTTGCCCTTTATCGCACAGACTTCGGCTGCTGATTCGATCAGTTGCGCTGTTTGACCATCCAGCATGTTAGACTGCACGGAATACCTCCTCATTCCGCGCAGCCTGCCTGCTGGATTATTTTTTGACAAGGATTGTGAACATGCTCGAAGCAGTGATTTTTGACATGGATGGCGTCATCATCGATTCCGAAGCCAGTTTCCTACGCTCCAAACAACAGCTGTTGCGTGAATTGGGTGTCGAAGTCGATGTCAGCTACCATTACGACTTTTTTGGCACCACCTCCGTCTACACCTGGACCACCCTGAAAAAAATCTTTGGCCTGGACCCATCGGTCGAACAACTGATCGAACGGGCCAATACCTTGCGCGAGGCGGTTTTACGGGAAGAAGGGATGAAGCCGATCCCTGGCGTGCTCGACCTGATCCGCCATCTCCATGACAGCGGCATCCGCCTCGCCGTCGCCTCCTCCTCACCGATGGCCGACATCCTCCACACCGTCTCCAGCTTCCAGGTCCAGGACTGCTTTTCAACCTTTGCCAGCGGCGGCGAATGCCATAACGGCAAGCCCTTTCCCGATGTCTTCTTCCTGGCCGCTGAGCGCCTCGGCGTCGACCCGTCCACCTGTCTTGTGATCGAAGATTCCCGCAATGGACTCCTGGCTGCCAAAGCCGCCGGCATGGCCTGCATCGCCTTTGTCAATCCCGACTACGTCCGCCAGGATCTGAAGGAAGCTGACCGGATCGTGACCGGCTTTGCCGGTCTGACCGTGGCAGATTGCCACCAAGTCTGGAACGCTGCGCGGTAATTGGCGAAAACGGCCCCGGGGTCGCGCGAGGGGTGGTCCTGAAAGCGGCAATTGCCGGAAAAGGAACTCCCGGCTGCGTCCGGCCCCGCTCACCCGCTGCGCACCGATCCTGTCCCCAGCCTGTCGGCTGTGTCCAGTCTAGCCGCCCAGCTCCTCAAATCCCGCCCGCGCTCCCGCCCGCGCGACCCCGCGTAAAAAATCTCCTTGCAGGACCTGCACAGATCCGCTACAATGACAACCAGCACAAGATCTTGTGGATCTGGTTGATCTGACAACTACATCTTGTAAACACATCGGTCCAGGGAAGCAGGGTGGAAATCCCGCGCGGTCCCGCCGCCGTCATGAGTTTGCTGCCGGCTGATGCCACTGGGGGAGGGTCCCTGGGAAGGCGCCGGCAGCGTGTGCTCTGTAGCCGGAAGACCTGCCGATTGTGACATTCGCGCCACGGAGCATGGCAGCAGGCGAAATAGATGCGATCACAGCATCGCCTTTTCCATCCTCCGAGAGCAGACATCCGGAGGATTTTTTCATGCCAGTCACCACTTCAGCCCCTGTTCTGACCCAGATCCAGAAACGCGACGGTTCTCTCGTGAATTTTGACGCGCTGAAAATCCTCGAGGCGATCCGCAAGGCCAGCGAAGCCACGATCGACCAGGCGATCCCAGCCGGCGATCTGTCGACCATCACCCGGCGCGTGCTGGCGCGCATTCCTGCTGGAACCACACCGACCGTCGAAGCCATCCAGGACCTCGTAGAAGAAACCCTGGTCGATTTTGGCTATTTCAAAGTTGCCAAGGCCTATGTCCTGTACCGGGCCGAGCATGCCAAGATCCGCCAGAGCAAGGAAGACCTGATGGCGATCTACCAGGAGCTGACCTTCAGCGATGCCCGTGACGCCGACCTCAAACGTGAAAATGCCAACATCGACGCCAATACCTCGATGGGCACCATGCTCAAATACGGCTCCGAAGGGTCTAATTATTTTGTCAACAACTACATCCTGCCCAAGGATATGGCCGGCGCCCACATTCATGGTGACATCCATATCCATGACAAGGATTTCTACATGCTGACCGAGACCTGCTGCCAGATCGATCTCGAAAAGCTGTTCAAAGGCGGCTTTTCCACCGGGCACGGCTACCTGCGCCAGCCCAACAGCATCCAGAGCTATTCCGCCCTGGCCTGCATCGCCATCCAGGCCAACCAGAACGAAATGCATGGCGGCCAGTCTGTGCCCAATTTCGACTATTACATGGCGCCCGGCGTGGCGAAGACTTTTGCCAAGGAATATGAAACCGCTCTGGCGCTTTATTGCGAAGCCGCTGGCTGTAGCGCCGACGACACCCGCGCCCAGGAATTCGCCGAAAAGACCGCTTGGCAGCGCACCGACCGCCTGACTTATCAGGCCATGGAGGCCCTGATCCACAATCTCAATACGATGAATTCACGTGCTGGCGCTCAAGTCCCGTTCAGCTCGCTTAACTACGGCACCGATATCTCGCGCGAAGGCCGGATGGTTACCGCGAATCTCTTGAAAGCGACTCTGGCCGGTCTGGGCAACGGCGAGACTCCGATTTTCCCGGTGCAGATTTTCAAGGTCAAGGAAGGTATCAACTACAATCTCGGTGACCCCAATTACGACCTGTTCCAGCTGGCCCTCGAAACCTCAGCCAAGCGGCTGTTCCCAAATTTCAGCTTCCTTGATGCGCCATTCAACCTCCAGTATTACAAGGATGGTGACTGCAACACCGAGGTCGCCTACATGGGCTGCCGCACCCGCGTGATCGGCAATGCCCACGACCGTGAACGTGAAATCACCAGCGGCCGCGGCAATCTCAGCTTCACCTCGATCAACCTGCCGCGCCTCGGCCTCCTCGCCAACCGCGATCTCGACCGCTTTTTCACCCTGCTCGACGAACGGATCGACTTGGTATTCCGCCAACTGGAGCACCGCCTGCAGATCCAGTGCCGCAAGAAATGCTACAACTACCCCTTCCTGATGGGCCAGGGCGTCTGGATCGACTCCGAAAAGCTCAAGTGGGATGACCCTATCGCTGACGTTCTCAAACACGGCACCCTGAGCCTGGGTTTCATCGGCCTGGCTGAAACCCTGGTTGCCCTGACCGGTGAGCATCACGCCGCAAGTGTCGAAAGCCAGGCCCTGGGTCTGCGCATCGTCTCTCACCTCCGAAAACGGACCGACGAACAGACCGCTCATACCGGGCTCAATTTCACCCTGATCGCCACCCCGGCCGAAGGCCTCTCCGGCCGCTTTGTCCGCATCGACCGCAAGCAGTTTGGCACCATCCCGGGCATCACCGACCGCGACTACTACACCAATTCCTTCCATGTACCGGTTTATCACCCAATTACCGCTTTCCGCAAGATCGCCCTTGAAGCGCCCTACCATGCCCTGACCAATGCCGGCCATATCAGCTATGTCGAAATGGATGGCGACCTCTCGAAAAACATCAAGGCCTTCGAGTCGGTGATCCGCTACATGAAAGAACAAGGCATCGGCTACGGCTCGGTCAACCACCCGGTCGACCGCGACCCTGCCTGCGGCTACACGGGCATCATCGATTCCGAATGCCCCCGCTGCGGCCGGACTGAAGACACCGATAGCCGCTTTGAACGGATCCGCCGCATCACCGGATATCTGGTCGGCACCACGGACCGCTTCAACAATGCCAAGCAGGCGGAGGAGAGAGATCGTGTCAAACACCACATCGCCCCTGCGCATTCATTCGAATGTTGCTGAATCCATCGTCGATGGGCCCGGAATCCGCTTTGTGATCTTCACCCAGGGCTGTCCGCACCACTGCCCCGGCTGCCACAATCCCCAGACCCACGATTTTGCCGGTGGCCGAATTGTCGACCCCCAAGCCATCGTCACTGAGATCCTGGCCAACCCGCTGCTGTCGGGCGTTACCTTTTCCGGCGGCGAGCCCTTTTGCCAGCCCGCCCCGCTCGCGGACATCGCCCGAGCCGTTCATGCGGCCGGGCTTGACGTCGTTGCCTATTCGGGCTATACGCTCGAACAGCTGGTGGCGATGTCACAGGAGGATCCGGCCATCAGCGACCTGCTCGACCAGGTCGACCTTCTGATCGACGGCCCCTTCATCCTCGCTGAACGCGATCTGACGCTTCAGTTCCGCGGCAGCCATAACCAGCGCTTGCTGGGTCAGGCTGAGATACGTCAGAGAATGTTCCAATTTTGAGAACCTTTCTCGATAAGTTCTGTTTTAGCAGCTCAATTATCTAGGCAGAAGCCCAAGATTCTGATAAAATTCCCTAACCTCGTATCTGAAACTGCTCAGATCACGAGGTATTGCACAAAAGCACACAGGGAACAGAGCCCAGACCAGAAAGGATTTGACCATGGAACAGATACTTGGCCAAATGGCCGGACTCCAGCTACTCAATCATTTTTTCATCACCTTGCTGATCATCATCCCGATGGTTCTCATCGCCCGGACAGTTGTTGCCGGGACCCGCTATTCTCCGATCCTGATCATTGTCATATTCGGCTTGCTGATGGGACTTGTCCTGGTCAAGACCGGGACGACGACGCCAGGTTTGCCGGAATTCCCGATCGTCGGCCTGATGAGCAAAGTGACGATCATCGCCTTGATCGCATCCTTTTTCGTCGGTGGCCAGGAATTGTTCAAGATCCTGTCCGGAAAATCCTTTGACATCGAAGACATCATCAAACCATCCGATGAAGAGATGGTCTTGGGTACCAAACGGACCCAACTCGTTTTCATTGTCCGGGCCTTTTTCATTCTCATCGGCCTGGAAAGCACCAAACGGTTGATTCAGGGTTACCCGGCAGATGACATCCTCGGATCGTTTTATCCCCTGATTGCCTATCTCGGTCTGGTCGGATCCGTCATCCTGATCGACTACAAGGCCATCATCCTGGATAAGCGCCGCTACATCGGCAAAGGCCTGGCAGAATTGGCCGGAATCCTGGTGATCCTGCTGCTATCACAAGTGATAGCCACCTGGATCAAGCCCCTGATCGGTCTGCCGCAGATCTTTTTTGCCATGATCCTGTCCGCTGCCCTGGGCATGATGTTCACCAACTGGAAATTTGGTCCGACCCTGCGCGCCTTGCTGTTTGCCGGGATCCCCGTCGTTCTGGCCGCCAATTTCATTGTCGGTGGTTCGCAATTTCTCGAGGCTTTCCAGCTGACTGAACTGTACTCGGTCATTGGCTATGGCTTTTTTGGCCAGATTTTCTGGATGTTCGGCGGGCTGGCCCTGCTGATTTTCCTTGGCAAGGCCAATCATGTACGTAATCTGGCACCGGGCATGGCCGGCGCCCTGTCTCACTCCGGTCTGACGGGTGCCTGTACCGCCGGCGATTTAGGCCATGAAGCTGCAGCCAGAGCCCCGATCATGATCAATGTGCCTTTCTTCGGTCATGTTTTCGTCTTCTCGATCCTTGCCGCCAGTGCCGGTGCCGGCCAGCTGATGACTGGCTGGGCAGGCGCTGTCGGCCTGGTTGGGATCGTCTTGACGATCCTGTCCCTGGGCCGCCTGAAAAAGGCCAATGGCGATGATGCCCTGGAGGTCAAAGGCCTGATGTTGTTTGCCTTCGGCTGGCAGCTGACCGCCGTGTTTGGCAGCTTCCTGCTGATGCATATTTCCGGCGCCCCGATTTCATCGGCGGCCATGGCCACCTCATCGGCCCTGTCCCATTTCGGTCTGTTTGCAGCGACCCAGGGCGGCATGTTTGGTGACCAGGCTGCCGGCCTGATTCCATTCATCTTTGCCATGCCCTTCCTGGTCCATCCAGCTGTCTTTGGCATGTTTGGCCGCGCTGCCTCGAACGAAGGCCGTATGCCCAGCAAAACAACCCTTGTCTTTGCCATCATCGGCACCTTGGGTGTCATCGCCTCCCTGTTTATCCTCCCCACTTTGTAAGAACTTTCCGGCCAACATTTCCGGGTGAAAAAACCCCGGGCATTGCGCAAAGGCGATGCCCGGGGTTTTGTCTATGTGCGTAAATATTTCTGCGTTCGAATCTGAGTGCGGGTGTTTCTATCGATCCGCCAGCGCCGCCAGCGGGTCGGGGTGTTCGATGTACCAGCGGATCATGCGCCCGGCGATGCTCGTCGTGTCCGGAATTTCCGGCAGGTCGTCTCGACGGTACCAGTCGGCTGATTCGATTTCAATGCCGTCGACCTGAATCTCACCGCTTTCATATTCGCCGAAAAGGCCGATCATCAGGGAATCGGGGAAGGGCCAGGGCTGGCTGGCGAAATAGCGGATTGAGCCGATTTTGATCCCGACTTCCTCGAAGACTTCGCGCCGGGCTGTGTCCTCAAAAGTTTCGCCGGGCTCCATAAAACCCGCCACCACACTGTGCAACTGGGGCCGGAAATTCTTGTTGTGGGCTAAAAGGATCTGGTCATCCTTGATAATCGCGATGATGATTGCCGGTGAAATCCTCGGAAAAATCAGGTTGCCGCAGGAATTGCAGACCTTGGCCCGCTCATCGTCCTTCATCCGGGTCGGTGCGCCGCAGCGGCCGCAGAAACGGCTCTGACTGTCCCAGTGCAGGATCTGCGAAGCCCGGCCGGCCAGCATGAAGAGGTCATAGGGAAAATCTTTTCCCAGGGCGCGCAAATGGCTGAAGGCATACCCCACTGGCGCCTCGGCACCACTCGGAACGGCAATACAATAGTAATCCTCGCCCCGGTATTCGCCCAGATAGAGATGGCCCTGTGGGCTGTCCGTGAAAAAGGATATCACCGATGGTCCCGGTATCTCGGGTCTTGCCTCCGCGGTTCGTGTCAGGAGCAGCATGTCGCTGAAAACCAGCCAGCGCTCGGGACGATCCCCTGGATTTTCCGGCGCCAAGCCAGGCTTGTATTGGTCGTAAAAATTGGGACGGTGCATCGGAATTTTTGCCTCCAGAGGTCTTTATCAAAGCCAGCATACACTTTTTTTCGTGCGCTGTAGAGTAGGGAGTCGTTTAGCACCTTGACAGACACCACTCCACCAACTATATTTTAACTAAGTTCAAATATGAACTTTGTTAAAAACCGGTGAAGAGGTTACACAATGACCCTGAGCAAAAAAGAGCGGACCTTGCAGGAGATCCTCCGGGCGGCCAAGGCGATTGTCCATGCCGATGGCCATGAATCGGTCACCGTGCGGCACCTGGCCGAAAAGACTGGTCTAGCCTACACCGGCCTGTATTACTATTTCAAAGATTTGAATGCGCTTCTATGGACCTTGCGCCTGGAGATGATCGAGGACATGATGGCAGAACTCTCTGCCGTGGATCTGGCGCAGGAGGACCCGGTGGAGGAGCTGCTGGCTGGGTTTTCCAGATACACCGAGTATTTTTTCCAGCATCCCACGGTTTTCCGCTTTTTCTATTTTTGCCAGTTTGTCCAGCCGGAAGGAGATGAGCGCTATCTGAAACTGCAAGCGCGGATGGGTGAGCTCTGGCAGCGGTCTTTTGCCCGGCTGGTTCAATCTGGCCAAGTCCTGCCAGAGGACATCGATCTTCTGGCCAGGACGATCATTTACGCGTTGCAGGGCATGATCACCTTGAGCTTTTCTGCCAATGGGCTCATGACCCGGGAAATCGTCCAGTCTGAATTGGACCGGCTGGTCCGTTATCTCATCAAGAATATGCAGCAAGCACTAAAGGGAGGTCACTGACATGGATCCGATTCTCAAGACAAATTTTCAACCGCTGTACCGTCTGGCGTGGTATCTGGCGATCGCCATGCTGGTCATCATCCCGCTGCAGATCGTGGTCTATGTGATGGCGCCACCACCAGACACGGTGATCGGACTGTTTGAGCGCTTTCAGGCCAATCCCTTTCTCGGACTTTTAAGCCTGGACTTGCTCTATCTGTTCAACAATCTGATCATCGTGGTCATCTATCTGGCCTTGTTTGTCCTGCTGTACCGGGAAAAACCGGTGACCGTCCTGCTGGCCATGATTTTTGGCCTGGTCGGCATCGCCTGCTATTATCCATCCAATCCAGCCTTTGAAATGCTGACGTTGAGCAGCCGTTACTTTGCTGCTCAGCCGGAGCAGCAAAGTCTCTATCTAGCCGCTGGCGAGACCCTGATGGCAGGCTACACCGGCACCACGTTCGATGTCTATTATGTCCTGAGTACGATCTGCCTCTTGCTGTTCAGCTTTGCCCTGATCAAAAGCCCCCAGTTTAAGAAATCCACCGGTTACTGGGGCCTGGCCTCGGGCTTTTTCATGATCATTCCATCCTCTGCCGGAACCGTGGGTGTGGTCTTTTCCCTGCTCTCCCTGATCCCCTGGATCGTATTTGTCGTCCTGTTGGCGGCCCGTTTCCGTCAGCTCACCCAATCCGTGATGTTATACTCGATCGACTCGAGCCTGATCCGGCCGTAGCAGTAGTCATCCTCTGGCAATTGCCAGTGGGCCTCGCCAGTGGATGCGAGCCGGATGCCGCCGTAACCCTGGTAGTCGCTGACCGGCGTCGACCAGAGGGCGATCTGGAAATCCTGCCCCGAAACGGTCATGTAGCGGTCGTTGGAGATGAAATTGACCAGCTCGTGCTGGTCGTTGAAAACCAGCTCGGCGCTGACCGTGATGCCCTGGTGTGTGAAAATCGCCCGCACCCGGTCTTCGTCGATCGGTTCCCAAGTGATCCTGGGATCAATCAGGGTGGCTGGCGCGATCAGGCACATATCATTCAGGACTGTGACGGTCTCGGCCTTGTTCATGAGCTCACCGCGGGCATCGGCGACGGTCACCAGACCCGCGAGCCGGATCTGCATCGTAGCGGCAGCATCCTTGTAGACATGGAGGCCGACGACTGGCAGACCAGACATTTTCAGCGCCATGAAATAGACGCGCCGGGATGCATCCACGATCGTGTATTGCTCAGCACGCGAGGGGACAAAGCCCTTGTCCGGGGCAGTCTTAAATTCACCTGAGCAGACCATGCGAAAGCTTCTGACCTTGGGCTTGCCGACGACCCCGACCGCGCGCAGATAAGCCTGGACTTGCTCTGGCAGGTGTAGAAGATCCGCTTCGGTCAGAAGGAGGGCCGGATCGGTTTCGGGGCTGAGCGTGGCAAGAGCGGACGCAACTTCCTGCCGAAAGGACCGTTGCAAGTGCTGGGACCGCTGGTACAAGGCGATGATTAAGAAGATAAGAACGATGAGAATGATCCAAGGGGTGAATTTTGCCATGAAGATACCATGCTTTCCGTCGGATGACAAAAATTTCAAAAAGCGCTTAGAAGGGTCTTTGCCCCGAAAGCCAGCCCAACTTTTCCCAATGCGCCCGGTCCAACTGATTCCAGTCGTTTTTCTTCTGCATGCCGCGCATCAGTGCGAAAAAGAAACTGCGGAAGACGGGATTTGGCAAATGTCGGGGTGACCGGGCCGCCCGGACAATCCGGGTCGCGAGAGTCATGGCCTGCTTAGCAATTTTTTCCTGGTTTCTGGCAGTGATATCGTCCCATTTCATTGCTGCAACAGGAAATTTGAACGTAAACACGTTCTGGACACCCCAGAAAACCAAGCTGTTCTTCATCGTTTTTGTTGTATGGCCCAGACCGGCTCCGGCTGATGTCGTAACTGTCAGGCCGATTTTCCGGAACATCGCTGGATGCGGACGATGGCTCATCCACTGGAAACAGAGATGATCAATCAGGGTTTTCATCGCACCAGACACATCCATTCCATAGACCGGCGAGGCCAGGATGATCAGGTCCGCCGCGACCAGTGCTTCCACGATCGGACGGGTGTGCGAAACATGAGGGCAAGTATCTTCGCCGTTGCAGATACAGGAAAAACAGCCGCTACAGAAGTGTGGCAGATCCCTGGGCAGGCTGAATTCGGTCACTTCGGCAGGTTCCAGTAGCTGGATCTGCTGGAGGATTTCCTGGGTGCAATGCCAGGTGCTGCCATGGCGCTGGTTGCCATGGAAAACAACGATGTTCATCAGATGCCCCTTTCCCAGGCAGTCAGCAGGGCGGCTGGACCGATGATCCCCATGTCGAGGACATAGGTGATTTCCGTCGTGTAGTTTTCGATCAAAGCCAGGGAGCGGCCAGCCGCATGGGCCGCCAGGATATCCGGCAGCCAGGCGCCGATCAGGGCCAGGCCAGAAAGAATCAGGAATGTGAAGAAGCCCCGGTATGGCAGCCGGATGCGCGTGCCCCGTGTGATGCTATCTGCCAGCGCACAGCTGGCCAGCTGGCTGGTCAGCCAGATGAAAGCAAACAGGCTGGCAGAATCCCAGGCGTATAGCCCGGAACCAGCCAAAACCACTGAGTCGCCGTAAGGATTTTGGTAGGTAATGGACGAACCTCGACTCGGATTGAACAAGCCGCTGGCGGAGACGAATCCAGTGAGAGCCATGACCAGACTGATGATAACAATCATGGGTTTTGTCAATTTCATATCAACCTCAAATACGGCGATGTCAAGAACTTGGGGTCAACGCGTCTTCGATCGCTTTCAAAATGACCTTGCTGCTATAGGTCGCACCGGCAATGATATCTACGGCAAGGGATTGCTGTTCCACCACCTCCGGGAGGATGGCTTCGGCTGGCTTGCCCTGGCCATGGTTGTGCTCGAGAAGATCGATGTTCTGGATGATACCATCCGAAAGGGTGACCCGAACCTTGGCCGAGACCGGAACGGTCCGGAATTCACCTTCATATATGCCGTCGCTGAGGTGCGAAAAATCTAAATCACCGATTTCAATCGCGGCCAGAGTAGCCATATCCCGTTCCAGACTGGCTTTTACCTTGAAAAAACCGATGGCAATCAGCACGATCAGGAGGACAAGGAAGGTCAGGAGAAGCCAACGTTTACGAACTTTCACACCTACACCTCAATTCAAAAAGAAAACCATTTTCGACAAATAAATGTAAAAGTATAAGTATATTTATGTAAAAAAATGATGCTTATTTGCATCGATGCTATTATTGCACGAGGGTGAAAAGCCGTCAATCGGCGCAATCTGGCAGGTCTTTGCCAAAACCCGAGAAGAGCAATGAAATGATGTAACCATACTTCCGATAATTATGACCAACCTGGAACTACAAAAAGGGTCGGTGCAACAAAAAAACCGCCGACGCTTACAGCGTCAGCGGTTTTCAGTTGGCTGCCGGACTAGGATTCGAACCCAGACAGACTGAGTCAGAGAAGGGTACTATACTTGCAGTCTTTTGTAGTCTAATGTCGTCAAACGCCTGAGACTGTAGTATTTCAGGAATTCAGATTAGAGTTTCATATAGGCTCTTTAAGTCCGTTGTCGGCCTATAAATTCCTCTATAAACCACGAAATAAACCACGAGAAAAAGGGGAGGGGTATCAATAATATTCCGAACAAAGTGTAATGCATCGATAGCCTAAAGTGGATTTCAAGTCTTTGAGGGATTGTTTTGGGGGCAAAGACAGCCTAGCCTCTTTGTACACATCGTCGATCATATTGATTCAATATTCAAAATTACTTGCCGTACCAGCCCCGGTGTTGGATAGAAAGCGCCATTGTATTTTTTCGCCAGCGCCAAACCATGCCTGGCGTGATTCCAAAACTGCCAATGACGCCGGTCAATGATCGCTCACTGCAGTAACTCATCCGTACAGCTCGCTTTTTGAATTTGTCGTAGCACTTTTTTGCGATTTGTTGACATATTGATAAGCACTTCAGATTTTATTTCTATTTTATCAATTTGTCCGCTATTTTAGCACCGACCCGGGTTGGCTTCCTTTTTATGAAAGCTCATCTATTAAAATAATCCCGTACAGAAAATTAATCAACTTAATGCAATCAAGCCTGCTTTTCATAATTTTAGATCGGCCATGCATTATCCAATTGCGGTTTAAATACTGTGGCTCTTCTTCTGAAAATCGAATTGTTTCAAAAAGTGAATCGACAGTTGCTTGAAAAGTTAGTCCAAGCATTAAGATTGCATACTCATCACTATCAACTGAACTTTTTTCCGAAATTTTATTCAAAATGGCTTTGCATCGGTCAAACGGCCTGTGTGTATAATTGCCGCTAGCCTCGGTTAATACACTATCAATCACAGCCACAAAGCCGAGAACAGCTAAATCATAATTGCCATTGTGGTATGCGTCAACAGTCTGCTCAAATACAAGTTTTTGCGGAGCTATATAGGGATTTTGCCTGCACTTTTCAATTATGGTATTTGATTTTGTATATTCGCTTTGACTTTCATGAAACAACAGAATTTCATTAACATTATCTGAGCTAATTACTTCATCTACAAAATCTCCTGGAATAAAATCCCAATACACATATTGAGCGACTCTGAACTTTTCGATTACGATAAGACGACGTGCTGCCTTCGCATATATGGCAACAAAATCGCTAATACGAGCATTAATAGCTCCAGCAGCTACAGTATATGGTTGCATCATTTCGGCAAACTTTTTTGCAGCCTCATTTAAAGGCTGCAACATATCCGCATATCTTTGAGCTGTTTCCATAATTGGACGGAGTATTTCTTGATACTTTTGAGCTGCTTCTGTAACTGGACGCATTATCTCTTGATACCTTTGAGCTGCTTCCGTAATTGGGCGCATTGTTTCTTGGATTTTTAACGCTGTTTCAACAAGTGAATTTCCAGCTGAAGAAAGATATGATGAACTTAAATTTTCAACCGGGCTTGAATTGCTCATTTTCAACTATCTCCTACAAATCGCTTTGATCATTACATCCATGTCATTTGTGAAGTTATATTTGATAGTATATGCTGAAAGGTTTAGTACAATTAACCTGCCTCATTCTCACACATCTGCCTAGCCTGTTCCATCACCAATACAACTGCGCCTTCTTCCTCATCAGGCGGGTACTTATACTTTCGCAACAGTTTCTTGATCGTCAGGCGCATCCTAGCCTGAACATTCTCGCGGACCGTCCAATCAACCGTCATGTTCTTGCGGATTGTATTAGCGAGTTCGGCAGCGATCTGACGCAGCACCGTATCCCCGATCAGCTCAACTGCCGACTTGTTCGTCGTCAATGCATCGTAAAATGCCAGCTCCTCTGGTGTCAGCCCCAGTTCCTCGCCACGCTGCACTGCTGCCTTGACGTGCTTGGCGATCTCGATCATCTCCAAGATCACCTGAGTGGCATCCAGAGCCCTTGCAGTGTACTTGTTGACTGCTTCCTGCAGCATTTCAGAGAACTTTCTAGCCTGGACCAGATTGATCATACCGATTGCGTGGATCTGCCCGTTGAGCAATCGTTTCAAAGTCTCCAAGGCCAGATTCTTATGTGGTAGGTGGCGGATCTCATCAAGGAATTCATCAGAAAGGATTGAGATATTCTGGCGTTTCAAGCCGATCGTCTCCAGAATGTCGACAATGTTCTCACTGATGACGGATTTGGAAACGAGCTGGTTGATCTCGCGGTCAATATCAGCAATCGTCCTTCCTTTGACTCGATCTAGCATTTCCAGCTTGGCAATCCCTGCCTTGACCGACTTGTGGAAGCTAACGAGCTCATCGAAATTTTTGACTTCAGCCAGTGTCTTGCAAAGGGCATACGCCGTGCTCATCTCGACAACAAAGTTCTTATAGTCCTTCTTGCGGTCATTGTCTTGCACGATGTAATCAATAGCTGAGGAAGTTGCATTTAATAGATCTTTGGCTGATCCAGTCAGTAATTTCTTGTACTTGAAAGGATAGAGCAGTGTGTCGATCTGCTCCAGTTTCTCCTGCAGGAAGGCTAGCGCCTGGTGGGGATCAATGCCAATTCTGCCCCGATCACTGGGTGTGTATTCCTGCAGGGCTTCCTTCAAGTTCTGGGCAAAGCCAATGTAGTCAACAATCAGACCACCGGGCTTGTCTTTAAAAACACGATTGACGCGGGATATGGCTTGGATCAGGTTGTGGCCAGACATCGGCTTGTCGATATACATCGTGTGCATGAATGGCACATCGAACCCTGTCAGCCACATGTCACGGACAATCACGATCTCCAAAGGATCCTTTTCATCCTTCATGCGGTTGGCCAGCAGTCTTTTTCGCTGATTGTTGCAGACATGAGGCTGAAAGGCTTTCGGGTCAGACGCACTGCCCGTCATGACAATCTTGATCTTGCCTTGGTGGTCGTCATCATCGTGCCAGTCGGGACGCAGCTTGGTAATGGCATCGTACATTTCGACACAGATCCGCCGTGACATGCAGACGATCATCGCCTTGCCCCAGATCGCGTTCTGTCGGGATTCAAAATGCTCGACGAGATCCTTGGCCACCAGATCGATGCGCTGCTGGGTTCCAACCACCTTTTCCAGCTGCGACCATTCATTCTTCTTCTGCTCCTGGATAGTCAGCTCCTGACCTTCAGTGATGTCGTCGAAATCCGTGTCAATTGAAGGCTTGAGATCATCCGGCAGATTCAAGCGGGCCAGGCGACTTTCATAATAGATCGGGACAGTCGTCTGATCATCGATCGAGCGTGACATGTCATAGATATCGATGTAGTCACCGAATACAGCGGGCGTGTTCTTGTCCTTGCGTTCGATCGGTGTGCCAGTGAATCCAACAAAGGATGCATTTGGTAGGGCGTCATGAAGATAGCGGGCATAACCGTACTTGATTGTAGCCTCATCTTCAGTCTTGACGATCCTGGCTTCAAAGCCATATTGTGAACGATGGGCTTCGTCGGCAATAACAATGATGTTTCGCCGGTCATTGAGGAGGGGATCCTGATCATCGTCGACTGGTTCGAACTTCTGGATCGTCGTGAAGATGATGCCACCGGAGCTTCTTTGTTGCAGTTTTTGGCGGAGCTCAGCCCGTGACATGGCCTGTTCTGGGGTCTGGTTCAGAAGCTCAGCAGACCGAGAGAAGGTGCTGAACAATTGGTCATCGAGATCATTTCGGTCTGTGATCACAAGGATCGTCGGGTTATTCATCTGGCGAATCAGCTTACCTGTGAAGAAAGTCATTGTGAAGCTTTTACCGGATCCTGTAGTGTGCCAGATAACGCCGATCTTCCGGTCGCCTGCGGTGCTTGTGGCCCGGATGGCATTATCGACAGCTTTGTTGACGGCATAGTATTGCTGATAGGCTGCTAGGATCTTCCAGGTGTTCTGGCCATCAGTCTGGAACATTGTGAAGTTGTGGATGATATCAAGAAGGGTTTTCTTGCCCAACATTCCCCGGGTCAGGACTTCCAGCTGGGTTAATGATGAGGGAGCCTGGATGATGCCGTCCATGGTTTTCCAGAATGTGTAGCGGTCGATGCTGGCAGTGAGGGATCCGGCTTTGGCCAGATAGCCGTCACTGATGATAAGGAAGGAATTGTAGACCATCAGGGACGGAATATCATTTCGGTAGGTTTCCAGCTGGTTCCACGCTGAGTCGATCGTTGTGTTTTCGTCGGCAGGGTTTTTAAGTTCGATGACGACGAGCGGCATACCGTTAATGAAGAGAATCACGTCTGGGCGTCGATTGTGGTTGTTCTCGATGATCGTAAATTGGTTGACGGCAAGCCAATCGTTATTGGATAGGACCTTCTGATCAAAGAGCCAGACCTTCTCAGTCTTGAACGAGCCATCATCTTGATGGATCTGGACATCAATACCCTGGGTGATGTAGCGATGAAAGTCGTGATTGTTCTGCAGAAGCCCTGGATGCTGTGGGATGATAATTCGCTGCATCGCTTCCTCGATCGCTTCTTCAGGCAAGTAGCTGTTGATCCGACGCAAGGCAGTGTAGAGTCTTTCCTTGAGGATGACTTCATCGTAACTGTAACGCTCTGAAGCAAGGCCCCCAGGCGAAATATCATTACCATGGACATAGGTGTAACCCTGTTCCTGTAGCCAGTCGAGAAGAATCAATTCAAGGTCGGACTCGTTCATGATGTCACTCCTTCGAGCCAAAAAACAAAAACAGACGAGATGGTGCAGGCACCTTCTCGTCTGAAACTTATCGTTTTTTGTTCGACGCCTTCATTATAGCGTAGTCGTAAAAATAGTCAACAACGATTTTCACAAATCTGTAGTGTGATAGTAATACTTGGTTCTTTTCAAAATACTCTCTTTTTTCAACAATTCTGCCGTCGAAAAGCATTTTCAGATCTTTCATCATCCTTACTGATGCTGTTGGACTGCAAACAATTTGGTACACATAAATCAAAGTTACGAAGTCATGAATAACCGGATTTATCATCATTTTATTTTTGACATCTTTACTTATCAACCGGTTCGTGGCACTTGATAGATGTAATGATAGAAAAGAATCAACTACTTTAGTCTTTGCAAAAGTTCTCTCGCATCTCTTTCCTGTATTAGTCAATCTCTCGCAAGGATTCTTAGGACATTCAATTGTGAAATAAGGTGATTTTAGTGAGTTTATTAAGCAATTGTTATGTGCGGCAGCATTTCGAAGAAATCTAACTGGCCACAAACAATTCATAAGTTCAGGCATGAAAGAGTATTTCTGATCATACAATTGAAACAATGAGATAAAGTCTCCAAAGGAAATCACTTCAACAATGTTCCATAAAGCCCAATTATCATAGTATTTAACAACAAGATCACTGCATGCCGATTTAGTGCATTTTTTCGAAATATCTTCTTTGATACGTGGATATTTGGCAAAGAATTCATCAACAATTGCATACCCATTTTCATTGGAATTTTCGGAGAAATGGGCAAGCATCTGCGTTTTCAAATAATGTTCTACATCGGTCGTCATTCGCATAATAATATTACGAAGATGCATATCTAAAGTTGATAACTCCTGAAGATATGCAAATTCCAGATTAATATATTTCCCCTGATTTGGTCCCTTTCTGTATTGCTCATAATTTTTTGCAAATGCTTTAATTTTAAAATAGTAGTTACTCTTTCTAAGGAATAGTTTAGCCTCATCTTCATTGACGATATTAAACTGAATTCCTTTATAGTCCCGCATATGTTCGACTTGTTGGTCGATTGTTAGCTTTTCCTTGCGACTAGAGTTGCCAATATTGGCTGATGCTTCAGTCATCTAATTTGTCCTCCGTCACAGGAACACGAATTTCGCCAGACATGAGTTTGGGAAGAAGGACGTCGCGGAGCTGGGTGAGAATTTGCGACTCTTGTTCATTCTTCTGTCTTTGTTTTCCGCTAGACCCAATAAGGATAGAAAATGTTTCGGCTATAGTCAAATTTGGCAAAATAATTTTGTATGACTTAAGTTCACCACCCGATACCTCTTTGAATGTTGATCCGGTAGCTTGATTCTCGATTTCTGGTGTTATGTATTTCATCAAGTAATATACAAATTCTGATCCATAGCCTTTGTTCGGAACAATAGACTTAAATCCTTGATTTGTGGATATTTCACTCAACGCAATGGCAAGATAACCTATTGGAGCTCTTGAAGAAAATAATACAGTTCCAGGTGGCATGATTTTCGCGGAACTATTTCTATAGCCTTCATGAGTGATATCAGTCGCTCCATGCGAAATATACTTATCCGAACAATTTGATAAGTCTTTTGGAGTTATCCAAGCAATACCTGAGTTGCAATAGAAATCCTCACGAGTTTTAGATGGGGTTCCACCACCAACAATTGTTCCAAGAGCTTCAACAGTTCCAACTCTCCACCCCTCAGGTATCAGCCCCAACTCGCTCTCAACCATCTTCCCACCCGACGATTTGTAGGGATTGCCATTTTCATCAGGAAATTCGAAATCGACGAACCAGCGCTTGAAAATGGCCTGGGCCATCTCTTCCAGCGTCTTGTTCATGCGGTTGTTAAGTTCGATCTTGTCGTCGAGCGAGGAGAGTATGCGGGCGATGGCACGTTGTTCGGGGAGCGGGGGGAGTGGAATTGTAATTTTCTTTAGCTGGTCAAATGTTATTTGAGGAAAAGTTCCTGATCTGTGCTCAGCAATTGACTGAAGCTCAGCCAAAACTGGTTTTGAAGTTAAATACTTGTAAAAGAATTTTGGATCACACCCCCCTGACTTGAACCTTAAAACCATCAATTTTGTGGATACGACAAATTTCTCGGAATTAAAATCAATCAGTGCATATCTACCATTCGCTGGACGAATTTCACTAAACAATATATCGCCTTTTTTTATTCTTTTTTTTGCTTGACCCGGCAAATCAGCTGTTGATACTTGCTTGAAATTAAGGACATTACCTTCATAAATATCAGAAGTATTTAGAAAAATAATCTTCTCAATATTCTTCAAATTATATGTTTCTGAGATGCTCTCGATAAACTCTCCCATCTCACACAATGCAAAACCCTCACAGCTCATACCCAATGCTCCCCAGGTTCAGCCGAATCTCATCTTCCAGCTCCTTCGACTTGGCAAACATATCAGACAGATCAGACGTCAATCGCGCCATCTTTTCCTCAAACGGTTCAGCATCTTCCTCCACGTCCTCAATGCCCACATAGCGGCCTGGCGTGAGGACATAATCATTGTTTCTGATCTCCTCCAGGGTAGCAGCCTTGCAGAATCCCTTCACATCCTCGTGCGCCCCGTCTTTATTCCGCCACTGATGATACGCTCCAGCGATCTTGGCGATGTCGTCATCAGTCAGGATTCTATGTGTGCGATCTTCCATCGTGCCAAGCTTTCGGGCATCGATGAACAAGGTCTCGCCCTTTCTCGCCCGATGGCCATTTGCACCTTTGCTTCTCGTAATGAACCACAAGCACACAGGGATCTGCGTCGCGTAAAAGAGCTGCCCTGGCAATGTCACAATGCAGTCGACGTGATCCTTCTCGATCAGGTTCTTCCTGATCTCATATTCAGCAGTCGTCGAAGTCGACATCGAACCATTGGCAAGTACAAAGCCAGCTGTGCCATTCGGCGCCAGCTTTGACAACATATGCAAGATCCAGGCGTAGTTGGCATTGCCAGCAGGGGGAATGCCGTAGCCTTGCCAGCGTTGATCATCGGTCAGTCGGTTGCCGCCCCAGTCCGAGATGTTAAAAGGCGGATTGGCTAGGATGTAATCTGCTTTTAAAGTCTTATGTAAATCATTGTGGAAGGTATCACCATTTTGTGGACCAAGGTTGTTGTCGAGGCCACGGATCGCCAAGTTCATTTTTGCCAGACGCCATGTCGTTGGATTACTTTCCTGGCCAAAGATCGAGATGCTACCGATGTTGCCCTGATGCTCTCTGATAAAACGGCTGGACTGGACAAACATGCCGCCAGATCCGCAGCAGGGATCATAGATGCGACCGCTGTATGGTTCAAGCATTTCAACTAAAGTGCGGACGACACTCAATGGTGTGAAGAACTCGCCGCCCAGTTTGCCTTCGGCTGAAGCAAATTTCGAGAGGAAATATTCGTAGACACGGCCTAGGATGTCCATTTCCTGGCTGATCCTGCCACCGATATTAAAGGACAAAGTATCGATTAATTCACCCAGCCTCGTTTTATCAAGATCTGGGCGGGCATAGTTTTTGGGAAGGACACCCTTTAAAGTCGGATTGTCCTTCTCGATCGCGATCATGGCATTGTCGATCATCTGGCCGATCGTCGGCTGCTTTGCATGATCAACGAGGTATTTCCAGCGTGCTTCCGGGACGACCCAGAAGACATTGTCAGCGAGGTATTCGTCGCGATCTTCGGGATCGGCATCAGGATCCTCATCGAGCTCTGTGTATTTTTCTTCAAATGCATCAGAGATGTACTTTAAGAAGATCAGTCCCAGGACGACATGCTTGTATTCAGCGGCATCCATATTATTTCTAAGCTTGTCGGCAGCCTGCCACAGTTGCTGTTCAAAACCGATGCTGCCGGAAAGATCGCCGTTGGCCATGATGATATACCTCAAATGAAATGATGTGATCTAGGTACTATATTTGAGATTATAACAAAGGATGGAAGTAAGGAATTTCTAGTATTGGAATTGACTAGGGAAATGGGCTTAAATTCGTTTAAATTGACTTTTGGATAATAGTATAATTATCAAAACAGATAAATCATTTATACGCTACAGGTGAAAATATGATTTCAGGTATTGAGCTAAATGAATATTCCAAAATTATTGATGATTGTAGAACATTAGTTAGCAAAATTATTATCAGGGAAGAGATAAGTTTTAGTTATTGTATTTTTCAACTATATTGTAAAAGTTTACTAACAATGTGTGAAATATATACTTTGCTGCTAAACGGATACCCTGAAGGCGCTATGGCATTATCAAGAAACCTATACGAAGCACTGGTAATTATGTCATATCTTTACGATCATAAATCAGACCAAGAATTAATCGAAAGATTTGTGTGTGACTATGATGTTAGAACATGCCAAGATGAAATCCGTTATCTTAATTGGTGTATTGATAATAGTATCGCAAATGATGATACATTAAATAAACTGGACCAACGAATGATGGAGTTTAATGAATTATGCGAAAAATATAAAAATTTCTGCACAACGAAAAGTAAAGGTCCTTTTTTTAGCCAATATTGGTGGGCAGGTGAAAGGATGAGCTTTAGTAAGTTAAGAGAAGCTGCAGGATTTAGTGATGATACATTTTATAATATATCCTGTTACAGAGTTCATGCAGGTATTGCAGGCTCCTTAATCAAATTTGACGATTATGATGATAGGGTTCTAATTGGGGCATGCGAAAATGGAAGAGAGATTCCAATGATATTCTCGTTAATGAGCTTTCAAACAATGACATATTTATTTTTCGGAATAAACAATATAGCTTGCACAGATATCTTAGAAAGTATAGATCAACTTATGAAAAAAGCTCGCAATTCAAGATTGGAATATGAATTCTCCGACTAATATTGAAAAATCAAGTTGTTTTAGACAATCGGTGGGGGTTAAAGAGTAGGTGTCAACGATTACCCAGACATTTCTTTACATAAATTCCTTGAACTTGAATTGCCAACAACTAGATTAGTTTGATAATAATTGCATGATATTTAATAGTACATCTATCTTTGTTTATGCTGATTTTAATGAAAAATTGATATCTGAACAGTAAATTTATTTGATAAGAATGTTGATAAGGCGAAAATATTTTCTGAGATTGCATAGGAGTAATACATTATGAATAATTTAAAATTAACTCCGTCATTTGACAATGTAATACTGTTTGCATTGTTAACTGGAAGCGGTTTAAACATTTTTGTATGGCTGTTTGACTTTTATCTTTTTAATTTAGAGGCTGATCAATTATTATACTTATACTCAACCATGGCACAGGTTATTGGCGGTATGTTTGGGTTTACTCTGGCTGCATATGTTTTCTTTGTTGATAAATTCAAAGATTCTGCGCGAAATGATGATACATATTATGATGCAATAAATTCATTGTTACAAAAATATCATCGTGCTTTGATAATTATTGCTTCTATATGTGGGGTGGCAATATCTTTTAGTGTGTTGGGTATAGTTAACCTGAATGGTTTGAACTTATTATTGAATGAAGCTGCGTTTATATTCATTTTAGGGCTTGTTTCAACATTAATATTTGGAATAAAATTGCTTGATCCAAGAAAATTGGATAAGGAATCCGTAAAATTAAGAAAAAATGCTGAGACATATTATGAAACCAACAAGGATGAATTCTCTTCAAATATTCGTGAATTCATATTAGCATATAACAATTTAGAGAATCTAATAAATATGTTTGCGAATGAACTTGATAATACTAAATATACATTTGATAAGGAATTTAAAGGAGTTAAAAATCTTCAACCGAAGATTATGGATTCATTAAAGAAATTATCATTAAGCGAAATAATTAATCGTAAACTATATAATGACATTAACGAGATTAGAGTATATAGAAATAGTCTCATTCACGGAACTGATCTGAGAGTTTCAAAAAAGGTTTATAATCGATTATTGACAATTTATCGCGCCTTGGAAAACGTTTACGAACAATACAAAAATGACCTTAAGGGAAGTCAATCTTGGAACGATGCATTAGAGAATCTTTATAAAATTTAATTACATTATGATTCCAATTCCCCCCAATTATTCCTCGTTAAACGACAAATTAATTTACAAATTTATTCATGAGGATTTATTAAATATCTCACTTTCTCCGTCGAGCTCTTCCCGCTCGGCGTAGTATGGACCACAACATCCCCTTCGCGCATGAATTTCTTCATCGCATAAGCAATTGCCGGGAACCTATTCTTTATCCCAATTGCTTTGGCCACTTCGCCTGAAACGATTTCAACGAACTCATCGCCATTCCTAGCAGCTTCATCGAGACGAGCCATAAGATAATGCTCGACCGCTGTCTTGATCGAACTCCGCTCACGACGCTGTCCTGGTTCGCTTGGTTCAGCTATAACTTCTTCTATTACAGCTACAGGCTTTTCTTTGCCATTTTCATTATCATACCCCTTCTGCCAGAAATACATGTCAATTAGCTTGGCTGGCGGATAGTAGATGCCTTTGCTGCTGATCTCTTCCATAGCAAAAGTGAACTCAGGATTTTTCTTATAGAATTCAGCGATTTGATGAAGGCTTTTTCTGCCGAACCGGTCATGTTTCAGGCTCATTAGATCAAGGCCTTTGCAGAAATATTGATCATAAGCCGGTGTGCAGCCGAATGTTCCTAATAGAATCTTGGTGATTAAGGTATCTGATGCTTCAATACCATCTGTGACCTTGCCGTTGACGACTTTGGTCTTTGCCAAGTAGGCCGCTTTGATCCTTACGCCACATTCAAGAATCAGATCAATAGTGGCATCGTCATTCAGGGA
>Ga0209269_1000200_pt1 | contig 80383 bp, 76 predicted proteins | sample MTBAKMMethaMetaG_FD_187455 | JGI IMG/M metagenome (GOLD analysis project Ga0209269, IMG submission 187455) | Enrichment culture microbial communities from Arthur Kill intertidal strait, New Jersey, USA, that are MTBE-degrading - MTBE-AKM (Arthur... | ecosystem: Environmental > Aquatic > Marine >...
GGTGTTCATCGACACGGCCAACCGCCGGCGCAGGGCCGGGGACGGCCTGTACAAGGCCATCCTGGAGACCGGCCGTTCGCGCTTCCGGCCCATCATGCTGACCACCCTGACCACCTTCTTCGGGGTGTTCCCCATGATCCTGGAGACCTCGCGCCAGGCCCGGTTCATGATCCCCATGGCCATCTCCCTGGGCTTCGGCATCCTGTTCGCCACGGGCATCACCCTGCTCCTGGTGCCGTGCCTGTACTGCGTGCTGGAGGACGTGAAGGCGCTCCTGGGCCGCACGGCCGAGACCGTGCCGGTGGACCAGGCCTGAGGGGCGTCGGCCGAGGGAGCGTCCCCAGGATAAGAACGGGCGATTCGTGAATCGCCCCTACAAAAGAGCGCCCAGCCAAACGCGCTGGTCCGGCTCTCTTGTGTAGGGGCGATTCACGAATCGCCCGTGTCTTTCGTCTTTTGCCTGTATGGTCGGGGATTCCCTAAACGTCCCCGTTCTCCAGGATCTTCTTGTCCTCGTAGGGCGCGGTGCGGCGGCGGTACCATTCCAGCTTGGCGTGCTCCATGGCCGAGGCGCACAGGGCCAGGTTGGCGTAGTTGGTGCCGATGCGCTCCAGGAACAGGGCGGCCAGCTTGGTGATGCAGTAGTTCAGGTCGCCTTCGGTCTCGATGGCGGCCGCGGCCGCCTCCAGGTGGGTGTCGAAGCGGGGCCGCCGCTCGGCCGGGATGTAGGGCATGGGGGCCTCCCTCGCAGGTCAGGGCGTGGCCGCCCCGAGTTGTTGGATGAACAGGGCGTCCGCGGGCAGGGTGGCCCGGGCCAGGTCCGCCAGGTGGCGGTGGTGGGTGAACAGGATCACCTGGGTGCGCTCGGCCAGCCGGGCCAGTTCGGCCAGGGCGGCGGTCGCGCGCTGGTCGTCGAAGTTCACCAGGATGTCGTCCAGGATCACCGGTTGTGGGGCGTTGGCCTCCAGGTAGTGGTGCAGATAGGCCAGGCGCAGGGCCAGGTACAACTGGTCCTTGGTGCCGTCGGACAGGGCGTCCAGCACCACTGGTGCGGGTCTGCCGTCCGGTCCGGGCCTGGTGGGCAGGATGAGGGGTTGGTCCTTGTCGTCGTAGCCCAGGTCCAGGCCGGCGTAGCGGCCCAGGGTGAGCGCCGCGAAGGCGCGGGAGGCCTCGGCCAGCACCGGGCCCTGGCGCTCCTGGCGGAAGCGCTCTATCTGGGTGGCCAGGATGGCGTGGGCCAGGCGCAGGGCCGCGTAGCGCTCCACGTCCGGGGCCAGGCCGTCCAGGCAGGCGCGGGCCTCCTGGGCCAGGTCCGCGGCCCTGGCCGAGCCGTCCATGCGGGAGAGCTGTTCGCGCAGGGCCCCGACCTGCTGGTTGGCCGCGTCGCGGCGGCTGGCCAGGTCGGCCTGGCTGGTCTCCAGGGCCGTGGCGTCGCTGTCCAGGGTGGCGCGGTCCCGGGCCAGGGCAGCGGCGGCAAAGGCGTCCAGGGGCTGGCCCGCGGCCAGGGGCAGGAGCTGTTCGGTGAGCAGCTTGAGCTGGTTCTCCAGGCCGCTGCGGGCGTCCGAGGCGCGCTCGGCCGGGTCCAGTCCCGCGGGGTCCGGGCAGCGGGCGTCGGTGCAGAGCTCGGCCAGCACCTTCTCGTGGCCGCGGGCGTCGGCCTGGGTGGCCTCCAACTCGGCCCGGGCCTCGTCCCGCCGGGTTTGCAGGTCCTGGCGCTTGTGGTTGCGCTCCTTGGCCTCGTCCAACCGGTCGGCCAGGGCCTCGGCAGCCTCGGCCGGCGAGGTCCGGGCCATGCCCGCCATGTCCGGGGCGAGCTCCTCCACCAGGCGGCCGACCTTGTCGGCGAACAGGGCGGCGTCGCGGTCGATGCCCGCGATGCGGCGTTCGGTCATGACCATGTCGTGCAGGGTCTGGGCCAGGCCGGCCAGGCCGGAGAGCAGAGCCGCTGCGGCCTCGGGCGCGGCGTCGGAGGCCAGGCCCAGGGGGGCCACGGCGGCTGCCCAGCGGCCGGACCAGGCGGCGAGCCCTTGCGCGGCCGCCTCGGCCTCATCCCGGGCCTCGGCCGCTCGGCGGGCAAGGTCGGCGCGCCGGGCCTCCAGGTCGCGGCGCAGGGCGGCCTGGTCGGCCAGGCGGGAGAGCACGGCCGAGCCGACACGGATGGCCGGGTCCAGGCCTGGGCTGGACGGTTCGGCCTCGTCCAGGGCCTGCAAGGCCGCGGCCAGGCCGGCGGAAAGGCGGGTGGCCGTGGCTTCCAGGCCTTCCAGGGCGGCGGCCTGGGTGCGCATGTCCTTCACCAGGGCGCAGAGCCCGGCGTGGTTGGCCAGCCAGGGCCGCATCTCGCGCGGGGGCAGGGGCGCGATGCCCGCGGCCTGCCAGAGCGCGGCCCATTCGACCTTGAGCGCCTCGCGTCGCTGGTCCAGTTCGGCGCGGCGAGCGGCCAGGTCGGAGGATTCCCTGTCCAGCCGGAGCACGGCCGCATCCAGGGCCGCGGCCCGGGCCGCGCGGTCGGCCTGCAGGCGCAGCCGGTCCGCGGCCTGGTCCGAGGCGGCCTGGGCGGCCTCGAACGCGGCGGAAAGATTGGGGGCCGGGGCGGCGTCGGCCATGAAGGCTGCCTCGGCAACGGGGTCGGGGTGCTCCTCCAGCCGGCCGCGCACCAGGACCCAGCCCGCATCGCGGCGCTGCCGCGCGGAGGTGAGCGCGGCTTCGGACGGGACCTCGCCCGAAGCCTCCAGGCCGGCGCGGTCCGCACGGGCCTGGTCCAGCTCCCGGGTCGATTCGGCGGCGCGGCGGTCCAGGTCGCGGACGTCCGCGGCCAGGGCGTCGAACTCGCCCTCGCAGCGGGCCACGGCCTCGTCCGGGGGCACGGGCAGGGCCACGGCCGCGTCAAGATCGCCGGTCCAGCAGGAGCCCAGGCGCGAGAGGCCGGTGGCGGCGCGGGAGCGGGCCGCGGCCAGGGCGGCGCGCTCCTGGTCCAGGCGCTGGTCCAGGCCGCCCTGTTCCTGGGCGGCCTCCAGGGCCGCGGCCAGGTCCGCGGCGTCCGGCGGCGCGGGCAGGGCGGCCAGTTCGGCGTCCGCGGCGGCCAGGTCCCGGGCGAGCTTGGCCGCATCGCGGCTGGCCCGGTCCAGGCGGTCGCCCAGGCTGCGGCGCTCGGCCACGAGGGCGGAAATGCGCTGCTGCTCGGCCTCGGGCAGGAACAGGCCCGGGGCTTGGTCCAGGGTTCGGCCCGGGGCCAGGCGGGACAGGCTCTCCTCGGCCTTGCCCCGCAGGCCGGCCAGGTCCAGGGCCAGGCCGGCGCGGTCCTCGAAGGCCTTGCGGTGCGCGCCGAGCTCTTTCTGCAGCGCCGCGATGCGGTGGGCGTGCGCGAGCCACGGCCCGGGCTCGGGCAGCCCGTCCAGGCCGGCCTGGGCGCGGTCCCGGGCCTGGGCTGCCGCCTCCATGCGGCCCCGGGCCTGCTCCAGGCCGGCCTGGGCCGCGAAGCGGCGCTCCCGGAAGTCCGGGGGCAGGAGCGGCACGTCGCCCAGTTCGGCCAGTTGGGCCAGGACCAGGGCGCGGCGGTCCAGGGGGTCCAGGGCGTCGCGCAGGCGCAGCAGGCTCGCCAGGTCCCGGGCTCGGGCGTCGTGCTCCGCGGCCAGGCTGTCGCGCGCGGCCTCGGCCTGGGCCAGTTCCCGGCTCAGGCGCTCGTGCTCGGCCGGAGGCACGGCCAGGTCCGCGGCCTCGGCGTTCAGGCGCTTGTAGTCGGCCAGGGCGGCGTTGATGCGCTGGTTCTGGCCGCGCGGCTTGAACAGGTTCTCGGCCTCCGCGAGCAGCCGCGCGTCGGTGGCGCGCAGGCTTGAAAGGCCCGAGGCCGCGGCGAATAGGGTTTGGCCCACATCGCCATGCGCTTTGCTCAACTCCTCGCCGCCCTTCCGCAGTTGGGCGTGGCCAAGGCCGAACAGGTTCGTGAAGGTTTCCTGGGGCAGTCCGGCCAGCTCGACCAGCAGGAGATTGTCGTCGAGTGGCTGGCCGTCCGGCCCGAGCAGGGTGTTCTTGCGGCCCTTGCGCCGGGTGGCGGCCAGGGTGGAGCCTGCGGCGGTGCGCAGCAGCGCGGCCACGCGCAACTCCTTGTGCCCCAAAAAGTTGTCCGCGCTGCGCTCCGGGATGCCGTAGAGGAACCCGAGCAGCCCGCGCAGGGCGCTGGACTTGCCCGCCTCGTTCACGCCCAGCACCAGGTGCAGCCCCCCCGGCGCGCCCGCGGAAAAGTCCAGGATCACGTCGGTGAACGGCCCGAACGCCGTCAACTCCAGCCGTTCGATCCTCACGTCCCCTCCCCGTCCGCCTGCTCCAGGAGCAGGGGCAGCAGGAGATCGCGCACCCGGGGCAGGAGCGCGGCCAGGGCCGCGGGGTCGTCCTGGGCCAGGGCCGCGGCCGGGCCGCGGTGCTCCCGAAGCTTGCGCCACAGTTCGTCCAGGCCCGGGTCCAGGGCCGCAAGCTGTGCGGGATCGGCCTCCAGTTCGTTCAGGAAGCGCAACAGGTCGCCCTGGGGCGTGTCGCTGGCCGCCAGGGCGGCCAGGTCCTGGGCCGGGGTGGTGTCCAGGATGACCTTCTCCACCCAGGCCCGGCCGCCGGACAGGTCCTGGGCCTCGGCGCGCAGGTCCGCGGCCAGGCGCTCCGGGTCCCGGGCCAGGCGGGAATGGGCCGGGCAGGGGCCGGAAAACCGGAACCGGGCGGCCAGGGCGCGGCCTTCGGACTGGTCCAGGGCCGCGGCCAGGGCGGCCGATGCCCGGGACAACACCTCGGCCCGGTCCGCCGCAGCGGTGGCGTCCACGTCCAGCACGGCCCAGCGCAACACGTCCAGGGGCACGAACTCCCGGGTGATCTTTCCGTTCTCGGCCTCCACCCAGACGCAGCCGTGCGCTCCGGGCTCGCCCACGTCTCGGCCCTGGCCCGCGCCGCAGAACAGGATGGGCGGGTCCTCGGACAGCACCTGGAGGTTGTGGCGGTGGCCCAGGGCCCAGTAATCGTAGCCCTTGGCCAGGAGGTCCGAAGTGGCGCAGGGGGAATAACGCTTGTCCGAGGCCGCGGTGTCCAGGGAGGTGTGCAGCAGCCCGATGTTGAAGGCCCCGGGCACCGGTGCGGGATAGTTCGCTCCCAGATTGTCAACGACCTGGCGATGCGGGTAGCTCTGGCCGTGCACCACCGTGCAGAACTCGTTGAGGAACTTGGAGAAGGGGGCGTCCGACGGGAAGGTGAACACGGTGTCCGGCAGCCTGAGGCCGCGGGTCATGACGCTGGCCGCGTCGTGGTTGCCGTGGATGAGCAGCACCGGGATGCCGGCCGCGCTGAGCCGGGACATCTGGGCTGCGAAGTACAGGCCGGTGTTGTAGTCCTTCCAGTCCCCGTCGTAGAGGTCGCCGGCCATGAGCACGAAGTCCGGCTTGCGGTCCAGGGCCAGGGCGACCAGGTTCTCCAGGGCGCGCCGCGAGGAGGCGCGCACCATGTCGGCCGGCGCGCCCTCGTAGCGGGCCAGGCCCCGGAGCGGGCTGTCCAGGTGCAGGTCCGCGGCGTGGATGAAGCGGGGCATGGGTTAGATCCCGAAGAACCGTTCGGCGTTCTTGCCCGTTGCCAGCCACAGTTCGGCCGGGTCCATGTCCCGGGCCTGGGCCACGGCCGCAGCGGTGAAGGCCAGGAAGGCGGGTTCGTTGCGCTTGCCGCGCCACGGCTCCGGGGCCAGGAAGGGGCAGTCGGTCTCCAGGAGCAGCCGGTCCAGGGAGATCTCGGCCACGGCCGCGCGCAGGTCCGCGCTCTTGCGGTAGCTCACCGGCCCGGGCGCCGAGATGTGCCAGCCGTGGGACAGGATCTCCCGGGCCAGGTCCGCGTCGCCGCCGAAGCAGTGCCAGAGCACCGGCCACGAGCGCGACATGCCCTGGTCCAGGAGGATGCGCAGGGTGTCGTAGATGGCGTCGCGGCAGTGGATGACCAGGGGGAGATTCAGGCTGCGGGCCAGCTCGGCCTGGGCCGCGAAGGCCTTGCGCTGCACGTCGCGCGGGGACAGGTCGTAGTAGTAGTCCAGCCCGGCCTCGCCCACCCCCCGAATGCGGGAGTCCGCGCGGCACAAGGCCTCCACCTCGGCCAGGGCCGCGTCCGTGGCGGTGGTGGCGTCGTGGGGGTGGATGCCCAGGATGAAGAAGGCCTGGGGCGCGTCCGCGAACTTGCCGGCATTTTTCGTGTACGCCTCTGGCCCCAAAAACACCTGGCCGAAGCGCGCCACCCCGGCCGCGGTGGCGCGGGCCAACACCGCGTCGAAATCCTCGGCGAACTCCGCCAGGTCCAGGTGGGCGTGGGAGTCCACCCCGCCCAGGGGCAGGCCCAGGGTCGCCGGGTCCGGCCGTTCGGTCTTCTTCTTTTTGCTCACGGCCGGGCCTCCCCGGCCGGGCCGGCGCACAGGCGCTGCCGCCAGAGTTCCACCGCGGCCGCAGCCTGGGCCTCCAGGGAGAAGGCCCGGGCCGTGGCCGCGCAGCCTTCCAGGGCGGCGCGGTGCAGGGCGTGTTCCGGCGAGTCCGGCAGCACGCGGCGGGCGGCGCGCTCCAGGGCCAGGGCCGCGGCGGGCGCGTCCGCGTCGTTCACCCACAGGCCGTTGCCGGGAAATTCGTCCGCGTGGTCGGTGGGCCACCAGGGCCGGGCCGCGCCGGGCAGGTCCGGGTCGGCCTGGCGCATGTAGTCGTGCCCGCCGAACCCGGTGAAGCCCACGGGCAGGCAGCCGCAGGCCATGGCCTCCAGGGGCGGCAGGGGGCAGCCCTCGGGAAATCCCGTGGCCAGGAAGAGATGGCAGGAGCGCAAGAGGTCCGCCACCCCGGCCTGGTCCTGGCCCGCTATCTCCACCCACGTGAGGGGCGGGCACAGGCCCCGGGCCTGGCGCGCGGCCAGGAAGTCCATGGCCATGCGGCCCTGGGCGCTGTTCTTGCGCGGCATCCAGGCCACTCGGACGGGCGCGGCCGCGGGTTTCTCGGCAGGAGGCGTGAACAGGGACAGGTCGATGCCCGGCCGCAGCAGCGGCGGCTCCTTCCCGGTGGCCTGGGCCAGGTGCCAGGCCACGGGCCGGCTCACGGCCAGAAATCCCACGGGCAGGCGGTCCCAGGTCACGCCCTCGGGCAGGGCCGAGAACAGGTAGGCCCAGTTCTGCACGTAGACCAGGCAGCGGGCGTGGGCGGCCAGGCCCGGCGAGAGCAGCCCCACCCAGCCCTCGGGCGCCAGCCACACGTCGCCCCGGCCGGGCCGGGCCTGGTCCCAGGGCACGGAGGGCACGTCCCGGCTGTAGTCCGGGGCCCAGCGCCGCTTCTCCCGCGCCGCGAAGCGCACGGAAAGCCCCGCCCCGTGCAGGGCCGCGGCCAGCCGGTGCAGCACCGCCAGCCCGCCGGTGGGCTTGGGCAGGGGAGGCAGGGCGAAGAACGTGACCATGCGCAGAGTGGTATGCGAGGCACGCGGCAAAGGCAAGGGCGGTGCTAATACTTGCGCATTTCCAGCAGCTTCTTGGTCTGGGTGGCGGTGATGTGGAAGTAGCCGTCCTGGGGCACGAAGATGTAGGGCACGTCCTCGGTGCGGCGGTAGAGGAAGAGCGAGAGGATGGCGCGGTTCACGGCCTGGTGGCCCACGATCATGATGTGCTCGGCGTTGCCCGAGAGGTACAGGGCCTTCTTGAGCCCGCGCTCGGCGCGCACCGCCAGGGATGCGTAGCCCTCGCCCCCGGGGTACACGTAGGAGAACTTGTCGCGGCTGCGCTGGTCGAACACCTCGGGCATGCGCTCCCGCACCTCGGCGTAGGTCAGGTCCTCGCACACCCCGGCGTCGATCTCGTCGAACTCGGCCAGGGCCACCAACCGGCAACCGGGCTGCAGGTCCAGGAGCGGCTGGGCGGTCTGCAGGGCGCGGCGCTTGCGGCTTGAGAAGATGAAGGGCAGGCCGGTGTGGCGGAAGTGCTCGGCCATCCGCCGGGCCTGGGAGCGGCCGGTCTCGGTGAGCTCCGAATCCCCGCCCAGCCGGTCCTCCAGGTTGTAGAAGGTCTGGCCGTGCCGCACCAGGTAGAGGTTGCGCACCCAGTCCGACACCAGCACGTCGCGCACCAGGGCGTAGCAGGGCAGGGACAGCCCGGCCTGCTCCCGCAGCACCCGGTTGTGCAGGGTGTCCAGCACCACCAGGTGCTCCTCGTCGGTGAGCGGCTCGTAGGCCGCGCGGTACAGCTCGATGCGGTCGCGGAAGCTCTGGGCCGCGGCCTCCTGGGTGAGGTGGCCGAACTCGTCCAGCCGGGTCTTGTGGGTGATGGAGAGGGAGAGGATCTCCTCGTCGTGGGTCACGCACTCCACGAAGAGCACCGGGATGCCGGCCATGGCCTCGCGGATGGCGGCGCGGCGCGCGCGGGTGACGTTGGTGGCGTCCAGGATGGCCACCTGGCCGCCGTCGTCCAGGTAGGCGCGGGCCGCGGCCATGTTGGTGCGGGCGATGGCCTCGCGCAGGTCGTGGCCCTCCCGGTTGGCCGGGGCGAAGAAGTCCGGGTGCGAGGAGGCGACCCCCAGCATCTCGCGCCGCAGTTCGCCGTTGTTGAAGATGCGCACCGCGAGGTCCTGGCCGGACAGGTTCTCGCGCAGCTTGCGGGCCAGGCTGGACTTGCCCCGGGCGGGCAGGCCCACCAGGGCGATGCATAGCCGCTTGCCGGAATGGGCCATGGTCAGCAGCACCCGGGGCTTTTGCTGCGGATGCCGGCCTGGTGCATCCAGGCGGATATGATGTACGCGGCGCAGCCCACGCCCGGGGTCACGGTGATGGCCCCGGTGGGGCAGTTCATGGCGCAGGCCCCGCACTCCATGCAGGCCCCGGGGTCGGCCAGCCGGGCCTTGCCGCCCTCGATGGCCGGCACCCCGTGCGGGCAGACCGTGGCGCAGGCCCCGCAGCCCACGCACAGGTCGCGGTTGAGCGCCAGGGTGGCCTTGTCTTCGAGATAGCGGAAGTCCTTCACGCAAGCCTCCTTCTAAAAAGCCCCCACCACGAAGGCCGCGACCCCGGCCAGCAGGGCCAGGGCCTGGGCCGGCATGGCGCGGCGCATCTCCCACTCCACGCCCGAGGGCGAGGTGTAGGGCGTGCAGCCCGTGAAGTTCATGCCCAGCCAGGAGGCCACGGCCGTGGCCACCAGCGCCAGGCCCAGCCGCTCCAGGCCGCCGGCCGGGACCAGCACGGCCAGGAGCAGGCCTCCGGCCAGGCCCAGCAGCCCGGCCTTCACGCTGAACAGCCGGCCCGGCAGCCAGGGCAACAGCGCAGGCAGGCCCAGGCAGCCCAGGAACACCCCGGCCAGCAGGGCCAGGCCCAGCCAGGCCCCGCGCGTCACGGCCGCGGCCAGGGAGAACACCCCCGGCCCGACGCCCGCCAGCACGAAGGCCACGGCCAGGGCCACGGCCAGGGGCTTGAGCGCCAAGGCCAACTCCACCGGCGCGAGCACCAGCCGTTCGGCCAGGGTGAAGCTCACCCGGCGCATGGGCTCGTCCGCCTGCCGGTCCGCGGCCAGGAAGGCGGGCAGGTCGGCCGCGCGCACCGGCCCCCAGGCCACGGAAAAGCCCGTGGCCCGGCGCACCTTGTACCCGGCCACCCCGGTGGCGGCCAACTGGGGCAGGACCAGTTCGCGGTGGGACACCACCTCGGCCAGGCGGGAGGATTGCACCCGGCGCACCACCTCGTCGGTGGACAGGGTGCCCTTGCCCGCGGCGCACCACACGTTCACCCCGCGGGTGTCCAGGACCAGTATCCAGGCGCTGTGGCCGTGCAGCGCGAAGCGCAGGGCGTCGAACGAGAGCTTGTAGTTGGCCGTGACCAGCACCGGCGAGGCGGGGTCGGGCTCACCCACGCAGTACAGGCCCGGCGTCACCAGGTGGGCCATGCGCCGGATGCCTACCCGCACCATGAGCGTGCCCAGCCGGTCCTGCGCGTCGGGCCGGGTGCGCACCCGGGGCGTGGGGCTGGCGGGCGTGGCCACGAATCCTTCGACATAGTGGCACAGGCTGAAGCCCGGCCGGTGCATGTCCCCGAACTCGGGGGCTCCGGGAGGGCCTCAGCAGGGTCCGTCGTCCGCCGGGGCAGGGCCGTTGCCCGTGCTGCAGGTGGGCCCGCACGTCGGCCCGCAGGACGGGCCGCAGCCCAAGGGCGGGGCAAGGGGTTCGAGGGGGCGCAGGGGGTCAAGCTCCTTCATCGCAACTCCCGAGGTCGAGGTCAGGGTTCCCGCTCCGGGCCAGTCCGGTTGCCAGGGCCGCCAGCCGGGCCAGGCGCTCCCGGTCCAGGCAGTAGCAGGTGCGCGGACCCTCCAGCGCGCCGCGCACCAGGCCGGCCTGCTTGAGCACCTTGAGGTGCTGGCTCACGGTGGACTGGGCCAGGGGCAGGCAGTCCACGATGCTGCCGCACATGCATCCCCCCACCCCGGCCAGGTGCTCCACGATGCGCACCCGGGCCGGATGCCCCAGGGCCTTGCACAGGGCCGCCAACTCGGCGTGCTCCGGGCGGTCGCCGGAGTCCGGGGGGGCAGCAGGGCCGGGCAGGAGGGGGGAAAGGTGTTCTTTCATCGTAATTCTACGATAAACGATGGAAAGGAGAAAGTCAAGGGAATTGCGGAAAGTCCTCGCCAGGGTTTCCCGGCCTGGAGTAGAATGCCGCATCCCCAACCCGAATCCAAGGAGCGCCCCATGAACCGCCTGGAGAGCTTGGCCGGGACGTGCCTCGCCGCCGGACTGCTGGCTGCGGTCCTGTTGTCCGCCCCTGCTCCGGCCATGGCCGCCGACATCACGCCCGGGACCGTCACCACCCTGCAGGAGAGCCAGTCCCGGGAGATGCAGGAGCTTCAGAAGCGGCAGCAGAAGGAGTTGCAGGCCCTGCAGAGGCGGCACAAGGCGGAGCGCCAGGCCCTGTTGCAGAAGCTCCGGGAGCGGAAGCAGACCACCCGGCAGGAAACGCCGCAGGTCCGGGAGCTGAAGCGCGAGGATTGGCAGGACAAGAAGCAGAACAAGGGCAAGAAGGGCGACGAGGAGTCCTCCGGCCAGTAGCGCCGAACCGCCCCGGCCTTGGGCCCCGCCTATCCCGCGGCCAGAAGCTCCACCCGGGCCAGGGCGTCGAGCTGTTCGGCCAGGTCCGCGGCCTGGGCCAGGGTCTCGGCCCAGCAGAGCAGGCCGTGGTTCAGCAGCAGCACCGCCGGGCAGAGGGTGGCGGCCTGGCCCACGGCCCTTGCCAGTTCGGCGCTGCCCGGGGCCAGGGCCGGGACCGAGGCCAGGCGGGCGCGCAGGTAGTCGGCCTCGGGCAGGGGCGAGGCGAACGGGTTGGGGCCGCGGCGCAGGCACAGCGCGATGAGGTGCGGCGGGTGGGTGTGCAGGATGGCCCCGGCCGCGGGCTGGCGGCGGTAGACCTCCAGGTGCATGAGAGCCTCGGTGGAGGCCGCGTCCGGCCCGGTGGCCCGGCCGGTCGTGAGGTCCAGCATGGTCAGGTCGCCCGGGGCCAGGCGGCCCTTGGCCGTGCCGGTGCGGGTGATGGCGACGGCGTCGCCCAGGCGCAGGGACGCGTTGCCGTCCACCCCGGCCATGAGCCCCCGGGACCAGGCCCGGCCGCACACGTCCCGGATGGCGGCCCCGGCCTCGGCCGGGATGCCCGCGCCCCAGTTCGTGTGGCCCGGGCATTCGTGGTACACGGGCTTGATGTCGATCACCGGCGTGCCGTCCAGAACCTCCAGGGCCGCTACCGTGAGCACTGTCCCCTCCACCGCGGTGAGGGTGCAGCGGTGCAGGCCCACGGGGTTGGGCCGGTCCGGGGAGCGGGTGTTGAACACCCCCTTTTTCGGCAGGTTCACGTCCCCGCGCGGGTGCACGGACAGGGTGTCCCGGTCCGACTCGTGCAGCCAGGTGAGCAGGATGACGTCCTGGCCGGCGGCCAGGGTATGCAGGGCCGGGGCGAAGGCGGGCAGCACGTGGATCTCGGCCGGGGGCGCTCCCTCGGTGTACTGCTTGGGGCAGTCCCGCCGATTCGTGAAAGGTGAGCGCACGTGGCCGACGACGAAGAGCGGGGGCGTTTCGGAAGGCAGGGGCATGGTCAGTTCCCTTCGCTGAAATGGTCGAATCCGGCCAGGTCGAGGGGTTGGCCGCTCAGGACGAGGCCGGGCTTGGCCGTTACCTGGCCGAAGGGCAGGGCCCGGGGCAGGGCGGTGAGCACCGCCGGGGCGTGGGCCGGGTCCACCGCGGCCAAGAGCGCGTAGTCCTCGCCGCCCAGCAGGGCGAAATGGTCAGGCGAGCCCAGGCCCCGGGCTGCGCAGAAGGCCGCGACCTCGGGGTGCACGAAGTGCGGGGGCAGGGCCAGGCAGGCGCCCAATCCAGGACCGAGGAAACGGGGCAGGTCGCGGGCCAGGCCGTCGGACACGTCCATGGCCCCGCGCACCCCGGGCAGGGAGGCCAGCTTCAGGCCCTCGTCCACCCGGGCCTGGGGCCGCAGGTGCGCGGCCACGGCGGCCGGGTAGTCCCGGCGCGCGGCTCGGGGGTCGGCCTCCAGGGCGAGCAGCCCGGCCCGGGCCAGGCCCGGTTTGCCCAGCACCAGGAGCACGTCGCCGGGCCGGCACCGGCCGCGCAGGAGCACCTGCCCGCCCGGGGCGGGCAGGCCCAGGATGGTGATGCACAGGCCCAGGGTCTTGCCCCTGGACAGGTCGCCGCCGGACAGGAACACCCCGTGTTGCCCGGCCAGTTCGGCCATGGCCGCGAACATCTCGGCAAAGAAGGAGCGGGACAGGCCGGGCGGCGCGGCCAGGCTCAGGGAGAAGCTGTGGGGCTTTCCGCCCATGGCCGCGATGTCCGAGATGTTCACGGCCAGGGCCTTGTGCCCGATGTCGCCGGCGGAAAAGTAGGAGCGCCTGAAGTGCATGTGCTCCAGGAACAGGTCAGTGGAGATGAGCAGGTCCCCGGGGGTGCGGATCAGGGCGCAGTCATCGCCGCGGGGGATGGCCAGGTCCGGGTGGGCCGTGGGGAAGCAGGCGTCGATGAGCGCGAGGAAGTCCTCTTCGGAGCGGAGCGGTTGCGGCATGGCCGCCTTAGAGCACAAAACGCCGGCCGGGAAAAGTCCCGCCTTTTCTTGCAGGCCGTTCAAAAGCCGTGAGGGCAAGGCGCAGGAAAACGTCAAGCCCGAAGCATATTCGACATATGTGAGGGTTTGGCGTTTTCGCAGCAACGCCGCCATCGCGAGGTTTTCAACGGCCTGCTAGGCGCAGCCGCAGAGTTTCGTGAAGTTGTCGCACTCGCGGCGGTTCACGAAGGGGCAGGGCTCGGCGCGGAACCAGCGTTTGCGGGGGCACCAGAACCGGCCCTTGAAGGGCTGGTTGCAGCCGCCCGGGTTCTTCGCTGTCCGCCGGCGTCCTCCCAGGCTGATGATTGCGCCCTGGGCGCGCACCTCCCATAGGGACATGGCGGTCACCTCCTGTGTGCGGTTCCCGGTTGCGGAGGCCACGTCCCGGCCGTTACAATCCCTATGCCACAACTGGGATTTCCAGTCCTGCCGGCAGGGTGGGGGAGCAGGGAGTGGGGAGCGGCAGGTTTTGCCTCGCCGATGACTCCGGTTTGACACACCATTTCCCTTGCCCTGCAAGGAGTGTGGCAATGCCCGCGGGCTTGGTGTATAGTACGTTTTCGCGCGGCCGTTCAGGCCGCAGCCTGGAGATTGGGAGGAGCCATGGCAGCGGGCCGGATGATGCTCAAGGTGAAACAGCACAGCCACCAGTACGGCAAGACCGTGGTGGATTTCACGGTCAAGGACAACGGCTGCTTCTTCGTGCTGAGCCACGACCACACCTTCGTGCGGAACCTGCGCAACACCCTGAACAAGGAGCTGGTCATCGGGTCGGACCTGATCCGCGCCATGACCGAGCCCTCCAAGTTCCTGGCCGAGATCAAGACCCCGCTCTTCAAGGACCGGCAGGTCATGATGCTCATCGAGCGGGTGCTGGACGGCCGCAACACCCTGGCCTTCATCAAGCAGCTCAAGGAGAGCTTCGACCGGATCTACGTCATCGTGCTCACCACCGAGGTGGACAAGAGCGTGCTGGTGCTGCTGCACGAGATGGGGGTGGACAACTTCATCACCAAGCCGGCGTCCATGGACACCATCATCGAGAAGATCGCCTTCACCATTCGGCCCCAGAGCAAGCTGGGCCAGTTGCTGGACACGGCCAAGGACTACCTGGCCCGGGGCCTGGCCAGGGAGGCCCTGACCCTGGCCGACAAGATCCTGGCGGACGTGAAGCCGGGCAGCGCCGCGGCGCTCATGATCCAGGGCGACGCGCACAAGGCCCTGGGCAATTTCGAGGCCGCCAAGGCCTCCTACGAGACCGCGGCCGAGAGCGCGTACATGTACCTGGAGCCCCTCAAGCGCCTGGCCGCCCTGTACAAGGAGGCCGGCGACGCGGACGGCCAGCTCTCCTACCTGGAGAAGCTGGACAAGCTCTCGCCGCTGAACGTGGAGCGCAAGGTGGACATGGGCTCCATCCACCTGGCCAATGGCGACAGCGAACGCGCCGAGTCCCTGTTCGGCGAGGCCGTGGCCGGGGCCACCAAGGAGGCCATGGGCATCATCGAGGAGATCAAGCGCTCCATTGCCGAACGCTGCCTGGAGCGCCAGCCCGACATGGCCGAACGCTATTTCCGCTCCATCATCGAGGACAAGAAGGGCAACCTCTGCCGGGAGGACATCGCCACCTTCAACCGCCTGGGGATCGCCCTGCGCCGCCAGGGCAAGTGGGAGGACGCGGTGGCCGAGTACACCCGCGCCCTGGATATCTCGCCCGAGGACGAGAACATCCTGTTCAACACCGCGGTGGCCTACACCGAGGGCGGCCGGCACAAGGACGCGGTGGCCAGCCTGGAAAAGGCCCTGGAGCTCAACCCCGCCTTCTACGCCGAGAGCCCGGTGACCTGCTTTAACATCGGGGTCATGTACCTGAACGCGCGCAACGGCGCCAAGGCCCGGCTCTTCCTCAGGAAGGCCCTGGAGCTTGACCCCGACCACCAGGGCGCGCAAAAGTTGCTGTCAGGACTTGGCTAGACCCCAACCCAAAGGACCCCATATGCCGGACGTGATCCACGGTCCCAGCCTGCTCAGCGAGCACGACATCTACCTGTTCAAGGAAGGCCGCCACATCCGGCTCTACCGCAAGCTGGGCTCCCACCCCATGATCGTGGACGGCCAGGCCGGCACGCTCTTCGCGGTCTGGGCCCCCAACGCCCGGTATGTGGCCGTGGTGGGCGACTTCAACGCCTGGGACCCGGGCGCGCACCCCCTGGCCGCGCGCCAGGACGGCTCGGGCATCTGGGAGGGCTTCGTGCCCGGGGTGGGCAACGGCTCGCTCTACAAGTACCATATCGCCTCGCAGCACAACGGCTACACCGAGGAAAAGGGCGACCCCTTCGCGTACCACTGGGAGATCCCGCCCAAGACCGCCTCGGTGGTCTGGGACCTCACCTACCTGTGGGGCGACACGGACTGGATGCGCACCCGCCGCGAGCACAACCGCCTGGCCGCGCCCCAGAGCGTGTACGAGCTGCACCTGGGCTCCTGGCGCCGGGTGCCGGGCGAGGACTGGCGCTCCCTGCACTACGACGAGCTGGCCCGGGACCTGCCCGCCTACGTCAAGGACCTGGGTTTCACCCATGTCGAATTCCTGCCGGTCATGGAGCACCCCTTCTACGGGTCCTGGGGCTACCAGACCCTGGGCTATTTCGCCCCGTCCCAGCGCTTCGGCACGCCCCAGGAGTTCATGGGCCTGGTGGACGCCCTGCACCGGGAGGGCATCGGGGTGATCCTGGACTGGGTGCCCTCCCACTTCCCCTCGGACGGCTACGGCCTGTCCTACTTCGACGGCACCCACCTGTTCGAGCACGAGGACTCGCGCCGCGGGTTCCACCCGGACTGGAACTCCTACATCTTCAACCTGGGCCGCTACGAGGTGCGGGCGTTCCTGCTCTCCAGCGCCATGTTCTGGATGGACACCTACCACGCCGACGGGATGCGCGTGGACGCGGTGGCCTCCATGCTCTACCACGACTACTCGCGCAAGGACGGGGAGTGGCTGCCCAACATCTACGGCGGCAAGGAGAACCTGGAGGCCATCAGCTTCCTGCGCGAGCTGAACGAGCACGTGTACCGGGAATACCCCGACACCCAGACCGTGGCCGAGGAGTCCACCTCCTGGCCCATGGTGTCGCGGCCCACCTACGTGGGCGGCCTGGGCTTCGGCATGAAGTGGAACATGGGCTGGATGCACGACACCCTGGACTACTTCGCCAAGGACCCGGCCTACCGCAAGTTCCACCAGAACCAGCTCACCTTCAACATGTGGTACGCCTTTACCGAGAACTTCGTGCTGCCGCTCAGCCATGACGAAGTGGTGCACGGCAAGGGCTCGCTCATCGGCCGCATGCCCGGCGACGACTGGCAGAAGATGGCCAACCTGCGCCTGCTCTTCTCCTACATGTTCGCCATGCCGGGCAAGAAGCTGCTCTTCATGGGCGCGGAGCTGGGCCAGTGGGCCGAGTGGAACCACGACGGCCAGCTCGACTGGGAGCTTCTGCGCTTCCCGCAGCACCAGGGCGCGCAGCGGCTGGTGCAGGACCTGAACCGCATGTACCGCGCCGAGCCCGCCCTGCACGCCGGGGACTTCTCGCCCGAGGGGTTCCAGTGGGTGGATTTCCACGACGCGGACCACTCGGTGATCAGCTTTTTGCGCCTGGCCGAGGGCGCGCCGCCCCTGCTCGCGGCCCTGAACTTCACCCCGGTGCCCCGGCTGGGCTACACCGTGGGCGCGCCCTGCGGCGGCTGGTGGCGGGAGGTGTTCAACTCCGACGCGGCCATCTACGGCGGCAGCGACGTGGGCAACGGCGGCGGGGCGCAGGCCGCGGACGAAACCTGCCAGGGCCGCCCCCACTGCCTGCGCGTCACCCTGCCGCCCCTGGCCATGGTGCTGTTCAGGCACGCGGGGTAGGGCTGCACGGCTGGGGGATGTTTCGCCTTGGCGGACGCCTTCCCGCCCTGCGCTAGTCCCCCGTCTCCTCCACCCACAGCGGCGTGGTGGCCGGGTCCGGCCAGTCCGGCTCCCACTCGGAGCGGGGGACCGGGCCGAGGTCGTTGATGGTGATGAAGGGCTGGTATCCCCATTCCTTGTGTATCTCTAAACGATGGTATGTCCATAACTTCCCGTCATCGGAAAGCGGGTGTTGGACGATCATGGAGAAAAGCAGCTCGTCGGGGTCTTCTTTTGAGTCAATGTATATTGAGTCTTTTTCGAGCTTGATGAAATAAATACGAGGTATAATGTAAGCCTTTACGTCGTCGTAGTAGTCATCCTTGTAGTGTCTGGTAATATAAAAGTATATATCATCATATCTTTGTCTGTATCGTTGAGAATAGTCATCCTGGACGTCTTTGCTCAAGAAGATACTGAGGCTTGCTTTTTTGCCATGTTGTTCGAGCAGTGTTTTTCTTGCAAACTGCACTTGGTACAAATCCTCGAGAGAAGGACGATTCCCCCAGTGTCCAAATCCCCATTTGTATATTTCATGGTCACCACCTGCGGGGTCATGAATTATGTCGCTCCCGAGCCATAGTGTGTAGTCATGGGTAATTGTCGCATTGCTTCCATATTTTTTGCAGGACAAGGTGAATGCGGGAGAAATATCTTGTTTAATGTTCCCTCTTTTGTGGTTGATTGCCGACCACTCCCCGATTTCTGGTAAATCACAATTTGTCCATATTGTATAATCACTTGTTTCATATCTTGCGGTAACAGTGTACGCCCATTTTATAGGTCGGTCTCCGTGGACGTATGTATTTCTGCTGTATTCCTTCGAGAGAATGAATTTGCATTCATCGTCTTCAAATTCGTAAATACGGTTATAGGTCGCAATAGACAGAGCGATGTGGGGCGACCCGATTATTGCTTCTTGTCGTGCGTACCCAAAAGAGGGAACTAGAAATAAAAGGAGGCAAAACCCGCCAAGGATTCTTGCCATGCTAGTATATGGCAATGTGTACATGGCCATCATGTGGCTTTAGCTTGTCTTTGAGGTCAAGGGGCCTTCCGCTATGATCATAGATAGCTAAGCGGCCAGGCCCCAAATTATCCTTTATCCCCAGCTCGTTTGCCTTTTCCTTGACAACTTCTTGGATGATCTTCGCCTGTTTTTGGGCTTTCTCGCTCCCCGCTATGGATTTCCCATTGATCCTGGAGATGTCCACGGCCTTGCCCTGGTAGTGGCGATCTTCAGGTTTGGCGTGCTGGCCGTCGGTGGTGGAGGAGACGGTGACTTCCGTGATGCCGGCCTCCTTGCAGCGGGGGTCGTCCAGCACCGTTTGCAGGGTGTCGCTCATCTTCTTGGCTACGCGGCGGTCTATCTGCTTGTCGTCCTTGACCTTGATTTTGACCCCGCCCTTGGTCTTGTCTGGCAGGACATGCCCCTTGAAGGTCTGATGCACCGACCTGTCCTTCTTATCCTTGCCGCTCACCGTCACCGGGTCCCCGTCTTTTTGCCACTGGCTGTCGTCCACGTAGGCGGGTGTCTTGGCCTTGATCTTGGCCGCCTGCTCTTCGCGCTGGATGCGGTCGTGCTCGGCATGGAGCGCCTGGGCCTGGCGGGCGAGGTCGCCTTGCAGGGCTGCGGCCTGCTGTCTGGTCAGTTCGCGGGATTCGATGCGGCACTTGCAGTTGGGGTGGGGACGCTCGGGCTCCTCGGTGGAGAGCCTGCCGGCCATGGCCAGGCAGTTGTCGCAGGCCGTGGGCTTGGGGGTCACGTACCAGTAAGTCTTCTTGGCTCCCGGCTGGCGGTCGTCGGCAGGGCCGGGCTCCACGTCAACCAGACGCAGGGGCTCGCCGTAGCCCAGGTGGCGCAGGGCGTCGGTCACTCCTTGTCCCTGGCGGGGGGCCTGTTCACTCCAGGGCTGGCGGCTGCGCTGGCCGGCGTTGGGGTCATCCCACAGGCCGCGTCGCCAGACGGCGTGCTCGTCCTGGACCTGGCGCAGGATGGCGTGGTCCGGGGAGGTTGGGGCTGTCGTGGCAGTCACGTCCAGGCCGGGGAAGACGGCCAGGAGGTTGTGGGCCACGCGGCGCTTGAGTTCGGTGCGGTCGGCCTGGGGCAGGTAGTCGCCCTGGTAGGTCCAGGCGTCGATGCGGCCGAAGGCCCGGCCCAGGTTGTCCAGGGCGCCCATCCGGCCCTGGGCCGCGGCCCCGTTGTCCACATCCAAGTCGAGCAGTTGGAGCAGGCGCTGCCGGTCGTGTTCCGGGCCGGTGTTGGCGAACAGGTCGCGGTAGTAGTCTTCCAGGCTTTGGTTGTTTTTCGCCGGCAGCCGGCTCAGTCGCGCGCCGGGGGTGAAGGTCGGGAGCTGGTGCGAGGGACGTTGCATGGCGGACTCCGGGTTCGGGTGTACCCCAAGCGGGACTCGTTTTCTAGGGGGACCTATATACCCAAGAGCGGATGAGGGCAAGAGAATTGGGCTAAAAAAGCCTAAAAAATATCTGTCATGAAAATTTAATTCAATTATACCATTATAAGATATGGCAGCATTTAGTCTGAATTAGCCTAATGTTTTTCCGCTCCCGGCAGCGTTCTCGAAGAGGGGGAAGAGAGAAAAATGGGGTGCGGGGGCAGCGCCCCCGCCGGGCCCGGCCGTGCCCCGGCCGGCTTGCCCTGCCCTGTCCTTTTGCAGTATCCATATATGCTGAACGCGCGCGTCACCGGTTCGGGGCCGGAGGTGTCGCGCGGCTGCGTCACGGGACGCCCGGCCGCTTTATCCCTGCGCGAGGATCGCCCATGTCCGACCATCCCTTGGCCGAGCGCGGCTTCGGCGTGCTGCTCCACCTGACCTCCCTGCCCGGGCCCTACGGGTGCGGGGACATGGGCAGCGCGGCCCGGGAGTTCGCGGCCTGGCTGGCGCGGGCCGGGGCGTCCTGCTGGCAGGTCCTGCCACTGACCCCCACCGAGACCTTCCTGGGCAACTCGCCCTATTCCAGCCCCTCGGCCTTTGCGGGCAACACCCTGCTCGTGAGCCCGGAGGGGCTCATGCGCCGCGGGCTGGCGCGGCTGGCCGACGCGCAGCAGAACCTGCCCCCCATGCGGGGCCGGGTGGACTTCGGCGCGGTGCGCCGCCACCGGGACCGCCTGCTGGGCGCGGCGTTTACGCGCGCCCGGCCGGGCCTGGGCCGGGACGCCGGCTTCCAGGAGTTCTGCGGGAAGCACGGCCCGGCCTGGCTCACGGACTACGCCCTGTTCTGCGCGCTCAAGGAGCGGGAGGCCGGCCGGCCCTGGTTCGAGTGGCCCGAGCCCCTGCGCCGGCGCGACCCCGAGGCCCTGGACGCCGCGGCCCGGGAGCTGGCCGGCGCGGTGGAGGCGGTGCGCTTCAACCAGTACCTGTTCTTCACGCAGTGGGCGGAGCTGCGCGCGCACTGCGCGGAGCTCTCCATCACCCTGGTGGGCGACCTGCCCATCTACGTGACCCACGACAGCGCGGACGTGTGGTCCCACCAGGAGCTCTTCAAGCTGGGCCCGGACGGCCAGCCCACGGTGGTGGCCGGGGTGCCGCCGGACTATTTCAGCGAGACCGGCCAGCGCTGGGGCAACCCGGTGTACGACTGGAGGGCCAACGCGTCGGAGGGCTACGCCTGGTGGCTCTCGCGCCTGGCGCACAACCTCGCGCTGTGCGACGTGGTGCGCCTCGACCACTTCCGGGGCTTTTCCGCCTACTGGGAGATTCCGGCCGAGGAGAAGACCGCGGTGAACGGGACCTGGGTGGACGGGCCGGGCGAGCACTTCTTCCGGGCCGTGGCCGGGCGTTTCCCGGACCTGCCCTTCATCGCCGAGGATCTGGGCGTCATCACCAAGGAGGTCACGGCCCTGCGCCGGATTTTCGGCCTGCCCGGCATGCACGTGCTCATGTTCGGCCTGGGCGGGGACGTGGGGGAGAGCACCAACGCCCTGCACCACCACGAGCGGGTGGGGGTGGCCTATTCCGGCACCCACGACAACAACACCGCCCTGGGCTGGTTCCGGGCCGAGACCGGGGGCAACGACGCGGCCCGGTTCGCCGCCTACCTGGGCCACCCCCTGACCGAGGCCAACGCCGCGGCCGAGCTGGTGCGCCTGGCCCTGCTCTCGCCGTCGCGCACCACGATTTTGCCCATGCAGGACGTGCTGGGCCTGGACGGGTCGGCGCGCATGAACGTCCCGGCCAGCGAGAACGGCAACTGGGGCTGGCGCATGGCCCCCCGCGCCGCCACCCCCGACCTGGCCGACGCCCTGCGCCGCAAGGCCGAACTGTTCGGGCGGGTGCGGGGATGACGATATGCGTTTCAAACATTCTTGCTTGTTGACATTCACATGGGAGGGTGCAAACCTCCCGATGCCAAAACGCCCCCTGCGTAACGCCGGGGGGTTTTCACGTGAATATCCGCAGACAAGGACGACCCCACCATGAAGAATTTTCGCATCGCAGCCCTCTGCGCCCTTTGCCTGATGCTGCTGGCCCCGGCGGCCCGGGCCGAGACCCTGACCCTGGAGCAGGCCGTGCTCCGCGCCCTGGAGAAGAACCCCTCCATGCAGGCGGTGCGCGCTGAACTGGCCGGCGCGGGCTATGGCCGCCAGGCGGCCCTGGGCTCCTTCGGCCCCTCCCTGAGCACGGGCTACGGCTTCACCCACTACGACCACAAGAAGCCCAAGCGCGATGTGCACACCAGCGACCAGGACGTGTACGCCTGGAACTTCAACGCGCACCAGGACCTGTTCACCGGGTTCAAGCTGCTCTCCACCTACGAGCGCGCGGCCCTGTCCGAGCAGTCCGCGGCCTCCAAGATAACCAACACCGAGTTGTCGCTCATCCAGGCCGTGCAGCAGAACTTCCTGTCCCTGCTCAAGGCCCGCGCGGACGTGCGCAGCGGCGAGGACTCGGTGGTTCGGCTCAAGGAGCAGCTCAAGGTCACCACCGCGTTCTACGACGTGGGGCTCAAGCCGCGGCTGGACGTGCTCCAGGCCGAGTCCGACCTGGCCAGCGCAGTGGATGCCCTGTTGCAGGCCAAGAACTCGGTGGCCACCCAGATCGCCCGGCTCAACACCCTGCTGGACATGCCCCTGGACGCCGACGTGGAATACGTGGGCGAACTGGAGTACCTGCCCTGCACCCTGGCCATCGGCCAGGCCCTGGACTCGGCCATGAAGAACCGGCCCGACCTGGACATCGCCCAGAAGAGCGTGGAGATCGCGCGCAAGGACAAGAAGATCACGGATTCGGCCTTCTACCCCACCCTGGGCGCCGACTACGACTGGTCGCGCTCGGGCAACGGCCCGGACGTGTCGGGCTCGTCCCTGTCCCGCACCGAGTGGTCCGAGTGGTCGGTGTCCGTGACCGCGTCCTGGAAGTTCTTCGAGTGGGGCAAGACCCTGAACCAGAGCAAGCAGGCCGGGCAGGCCATCACCCAGATGGAGGCCGAGCGCCGCAACCTGGAGCAGGAGGTGACCTACGAGGTCAAGGCCAACCACCTGAAGGTGGGCGAGGCCAGCGAGCGCATCAAGGTGACCCGCGCGGCCCTGGACACCGCCCGCGAAGCCTACCGCATGGCCGTGGCCCGCTACCAGGCCCAGGTGGGCACCAACTCCGACGTGCTGGACGCCCAGTACGCCCTGACCCTGGCCGAGACCAACCTGACCCAGGCCCTGGCCGACTACCAGCTGGCCCTGGCCAACCTCTACGTGTCCATCGGCGAGAAGAACCCCGGCCTCATGGTCAACTAGGCCGGGAGCCACAGACAGCAAAGGCCCTTCCGCCGCGAGGCGGGAGGGCCTTTGCTGTGGGCGGGCGGGACGAAGAGAAAGGGCGAAGGCAACAGGCACGGGCGATTCGTGACTCGCCCCTACATAAGAAGGTAACGTCGGGCGCGGAAATCAGGCTCTCTTCCGCAGCAGCCCCAGGGGAAGGGGAATCAGCCCGACGCGCGGGCGGGGTTCTCTTCTGTAGGGGCGATTCACGAATCGCCCGTCTTCGCCCCGCCCCGGCTTTACTCCGGGGCCGGGTGGTGGCATAGGCGGGGGGGACGACCGCCAAGGGGGTATGCGATGCAGACGTTGAAGATTCTGGTCCGGGTGCTGGGGCTGGTGCTGGCCATCCCGTTCGTGACCTACGGGTTTCTGGGCCTCATCCGGTTCATGGGCCTGGAGGGGGCCATCGAGCGGTACCTGGGGGTCATCGGGGCGCACGGCAATCCGGTGACCGCGCTCATCCTGGTCATCATCGGCTGTTGTCTGATATACGGGCTGAACGGGCTGGCCAACCGCATCAAGTAGGCCGGCGGGGAGGTGCCCATGGACCGGCGCAAGCGCAGCAGGGTGGAGGGGCAGTTCACGGCCACGCTCTTGGCCGGGGGACAGGAATATCCGGTGGAGACCCTGAACCTGAGCCTCAACGGCATGTGGTGCCGGGCCTTCCCGGGGTGCGAGAACCTGGTGGGCCAGGGCTGCTACCTGCACCTGGGCCTGGCCAAGGACGCCTTCATCGTGCTCCAGGCGCGGGTGGTGAGGGCCGAGGAGGGCCGCATGGCCCTGGAATACGAGTCCCTGCCCGACGAGGAGAGCTACGCCCACCTGCGCAACATCGTGCGCTTCCGCGCCGACGACCCGGACGCCATCGACCAGGAACAGATGACCCCGGCCTTTGGCAAGGACGCCTGACGGATTTTTCCGCGCGACGTGAGAACGCAAGGGGCCCTCGGGCCCCTTTTTCGCGCCTCAGCCCAGGCCCTGGGCCATGAGCACCGCCCCGGTGGCGGCCAGGAGCGCCAGCATCACCCGGCGGAACACCGCCTCGTCCAGGCGGCCGGAGCAGAGGTGGCCGGTGGTGAACCCCACGGCCAGGGCGGGCAGGCCCAGGCCGTAGAGCCCCAGCACCCGCGGGGTGGCCAGGCCCTGGCCAGCCTGGATGGCCACGATGGCCGCGCCGGCGCAGAGGAAATAGGCGAACAGGGTGGCCTTGAGCGCGTCCTTACCCCAGCCCTGGCGCGTGGACCAGGCCACCACCGGCGGGCCGTTGACCCCGATGGCCACCCCCAGGCTGCCCGCAACCAGGCCGGCCAGCGCGGCCCAGCCTAGGCCCGGGGCGCGGCGGGGCCTGCCCCCCAGCAAGGAGACCAGGGCCATGCCCAGCACCCCGACCCCGAGCAGGGCGCGCAGGGCGGACTCGGGCGCGCTGGCCAGGACCCATGCCCCCAACGCGGCCCCGGGCGCGGAGCAGGCCAACAGCAGGGCCAGTTCCCGGCGCTGCACGCAGCGGCGGAGCCGGGTGCCCAGCACCAGGGCCAGGTTGGTGGTCAGGGCCAGCAGGCAGCACAGGGGCGCGGCCTCGCGCACCGTGAGCGCAGTGACCAGGAGCGGCATGGCCACCAGGGTGGAGCCGAACCCGGCCAGGCCCTGGGTGAACCCGGCCAGGGCCGCGGCCGCGGCCACGATCCCGGCCTCGGGGGGCAGGGTCATGCGGGCCGCCCGGTTTCCGCGGCCATGGCTTCCGGGCCGAAGGCCTCGGCCATGGCCTCCAGGGCGAAGCGGGCCGACACCGTGGCCGGGCCGCCGCCCATCTCCATCCCCACCTCCACGGCCTCCAGCACCTGGCGCACGTTCGCGCCCGCGGCCTGGGCCTGGCCGATGTGCCACTGCATGCAGGAGCGGCAGTCCAGCACCACCGAGATGCCCACCGCGATGAGCTCCTTGGCCGAGCGGGGCAGGGCGCCGTCGCTGTACGTCGCGCGCTCCATGTCCAGGAACGCGGCGTAGGCGCGCGATCCCAGGTCCAGGAGCTGGGTGTGGGCCAGCTTGCGCTGGCGGGCCAGGGTGCGGAGTTCGTCCGGAGCGGGCATGGGGGTATCCTCCGTTCGATTATGCGGAACGATCGATCCGAAAGTTCCAGCCTTGCGTTCATGGATACTCCCGGGCATTGTCCCGGAACAAGCGAATCGTCGTGAACCTTCAGTTCGAGGAATCCGAACAGTCATGGACCTGACCCATCTGCAGACCTTCCTGGCCGTGGCCGGCCGGCTCTCCTTCCGCAAGGCGGCCGAGGCCCTGCACTACGCGCCCTCCACCGTGTCGGCCCAGGTCAAGGCCCTGGAGCAGGAGCTGGGCGCGGCCCTGTTCGAGCGCCTGGGCCGGCGGGTGCTGCTCACCGAGGCGGGGCGGCGGCTGTTGCCCCACGCCCGGCGCATGGCCGACCTGGCGGCCGAGGCCCGCTCCTGCCTGGGGGCCGGGGACGCGGGGCCCGGAGAGTTGTGCGTGCGCATCTCCGAGACCCTGGGCCTGCACTGCCTGCCCGCGGTGCTGGAGCGTTTCGCGCACAGGTTCCCCGCGGTGCGGCTCACCCTGCTCACGGCCTCGGGCCTGGGCCTGGCCCGGGACCTGCGGCACGGGGCCACGGACCTGGCCCTGATCCTGGGCGAGGCCGCCCTGGACCCCGGGTTGGCGGTGGAGGTGCTGGGCCGGGAGCGGCTCAGGGTGATGGCCCCGCGGGGTTCGGTCGTGGCGGCGCAGGGCTGGGTCGGGGCAGGCGGTCTGGATGGGGTGCGGCTGGTGCTCACCCCCCATGTGTGGGGGCTCAGGCGAGGCCTGGAGCAGGCGGTCTGGGCGGCCGGGGCGCGGCCCTCGGGCGTGGTGGAGTGCGGTTCCCTGGAGCTGGCCAAGCGCTGCGTGGCCGCTGGCCTGGGAGTGGGGTTCGCCCCGGGCTTCGCGCTGGAGGCCGAGGCCGCGCAGGGAAGCCTGGCCGCCCTGGACTGGGTGGACGGCCCCCTGGACGCCCCGGTGCTCATGGCCCGCAACCCGGCGCACGAGCCCAGCCCCGCGGCGCAGGCTTTCATGGCCGCGGTTCGGGAGTTCTTCGCCGCACGCAAGGCGGCTTGAAAGGGGAGTTCGCGAATCGTCGGTTTCTCGGCCAGAGCGTCTCCGCCTTGAAAAGGTCGGGCGCTCGTGCGCGGTTGACTGAAACAAGGAAACACTGAGGGCTTCCCGTCGTGCTCCAAGACGGAAACGCGCTAGCGCTGGCCCGTATCCTTCGTGTCCTTCGTGTCCGGCCCCGGCGTGTCCTCGTCGGGCTCGGGGAGGTCCTCGTCGTCCTCGCCGCAGCAGGGCGGCTTGAGGTACTCTTTGCGGATGCGGGGGTACTTGGTTTCGGGCAGGCGGCGGCCGAAGAGCGGGGAGAGCAGGAGCAGGAGCCCCATGGCCTCCAGGAGCAGGCCGAGGAACCGCGGGTCCGAGACGCCCTCGAAGGGGGAGATGCCCTCTTCCTGCATGGCGTAGCCGGCCAGGAACAGGGCCGCGCCGATCAGGGTGCGTACGATGCGTCCGCGCATGGCTGCCTCCGGGGCCATCCTGCCAGAAGCGGCGGCGCGCGTCACCCCTGCCAGGGGATGGGGAGCCGGGGCCAGTACCCGCGCAGGGTCCAGCCCAGGGCCGCGGCCAGGCCGGCTACCAGCAGGTGCTCCACCACCCCGCCCGTGGAGAAGGTGAGCGGCGCGCGCACCCGGTTCTCGGACGGCCAGAACAGCGGCACCCCCGAGGTGGTGAGTCCGTCCCCGGCCAGGTGCCCGGCATAGCCCACCCAGAAGGCCGCCGCCCCGGCCACGGGCAGGAGCCCCGCGCCCGTGGCCGCGGCCAGGCCGGCCAGGGTGACGGCCAGGGCGATGAGGGAGTGGGTGACGCCGCGGTGGCCGAAGATGAGCTTGATGGGCCAGGCGATGAAGCCCAGCTTCCGGCCGATGAGGCTCTGGGGCTCGTCGATGTCCGGCAGCAGGCTGCCCAGCGCGGCCAGGCCCAGCTCCGGCGGCAGGCTGTCCGGCGGCCCGGGGAACAGCACCCGAACCCCGGTCCACAGCGCGCAGCCCACGGCTATGTGGGAGTAGCCCATCATGTGGTACTTGTCCGAATGAATATGGCCTTAACCAAGGCGCAGCATATTGAGGCGGTAACCAACTTCATCTTTTACCAAGAAATTATGTTCAGAAAGCCGCTTGATATCCCGACGCCCGGTCTGTTCGCTGGCGCGTCGATACAGGGGGGCGAAGAGAGGGTCGGTCAGGAGTTCCTTGAGCGTGAAGGTTTTCTTGGGATTTCTGATGAGCAGGGACAACAAGTCGTGTTGCCGTTGCGTAAGCTCGCGAGACTGGCGCAAGGAATCAACCACATTCTGGAAGGTCAGGATGCGAATAAGCGCATGGATGTTTTGTTGCAGCTCTTCCACCGATTGGAGTAGGCCGCGCAGCACGAATTCCAAGAATGGGGTAAGGTCGCCATCCTTGCGTTTTTCTGTGGCCCGGAAGGCGATGAAGTACTCGTCCATGTTCCGGTAGTAGAAGTTGGAGAGCATCTTGGGCACGTAGCGCATGCCGCTCCGGGTGAGGATGGCCGCCTCCAGCAGCCGGGCGGCGCGGCCGTTGCCGTCGCCAAAGGGGTGGATGAGTCCCAGGTGGTAGTGGGCCAGGGCGGCCCGGATTTCGGTGGGTTCGGCCAGCATCTCCTCGCTGTTGAGCCACGTCACATATTCGGCCATAAGCTTTGTAATGTCCGCCTTGACCTTGGGCGGTGTGTAGACCCCGCCGTGTGACTTGTCGCCTACTTCCACGCGGTGGTCGCGGTATCGGCCCGGGGAGTGTTCCTCGCTGTTCAGGCCGTGGGTGATGGTTTGGTTCAACTTTCGGATATAGGCCTCGGTCACGGGAAAGGCTTCCGCGCCGGAGGCTGCGGGCTCGGCCAACATGGCATAGGCGGCCTTGAGATTGTGGATCTCCCGCTCCGAGCGCTCCAGCAGGTCGCGGGGCGCGGTCTCGGCGAGCAGCTCTCCCACCCGCTCTTCGGCCAGGGGGTTGCCCTCGATGGCCGCGGTGCCGTGGATGGAGCGGCGGATGATGTCCGCCTCCATTCGGGAGGACCATTCCGGCAGGATGGGCAGGGAGCCCACCGAGGCGTGGATGGTCTGGGCGCGGATGAGCAGGGGCGCAAGCGCCTCCCGGTCATACTTCCGGCTGAACAGGAAGCTTCCCGCCTTGAAGGTGAGCACCTTTTTGAAAAGAGTTTTGTCAGTCATTTTGTAACAGCTATTTCAGTGATTTTTTATACTTTTAGTCAAAGTCTAGATAATTTTCGTCAGGTGTTTTGTCAATCGTTTTGGAGCGGTTTTTTGTCTGCACTCCGAGGGTGCGTCCCGGCGAGGCGGACAAGGGGACTTCCGGCCACATCCATGGTTGGGGCGCGGAGGGATCGGCAGTCGTATTAATAATCGATGGGATTTCCGGCGGTTCTCAGGCGCAGGGAAACGCCTCGCAGCGTCGGCGCGGGATGGGGGAGTTTGCCGCGCGGCTCAGGCAGGCGCAGCCGGAGCCCATCATGGCCTAGTCCTGGTCTTTGTCCCGCCGGCCGCGCCGGCCGAGGATGAAGGGGCGCAGGACCGGGGCCAGGAGCAGGCCGGCGGCCACGCACATGACCACGCCGGCCATGCCGACGTTGGAGGCCCAGGCCGCGGCCCGGTTGCCGAAGGCCAGCATGGCCAGGCCGGCAACCAGGCTGACCACGCCGGCCACGATGCGCAACAGGGAGTGGTGCATGCGGCAGGCGCTATTTCTTGCGGCGGCGCTTGGCCTTGGCCTGGCCGCCGGGGGGCGCGACCTTGAAGTCCTGGCCGGTGATGGGTCCGCGCTTGCGCTCCTGCATGGCCCGGGCCAGGAACATGAGGCCGGACAGGCCCAGCACCCCGCCCGCGACCTTGGACCCGGGCAGCCAGGTGAACTGCCCCTCGGGCAGCAGCATGAGCACCAGCCCGCCCAGCAGGCAGAGCACCGCCACGATCATGCGAGTGTTCGGATTCATGGGGAGGTGGTACCGCGCCCCGCGGCCGGGGGCAAGAGGGAAGGCCGCAGGCAGGAGCAGGAAGCACGGCCGGCGGGCAGGGAAACCGTGGCGCGGGCCGCCGCGCCGCTCTTCAGGGCTTTCGGCGCGCGGTGTTGGTGAGCCAGACCCCGGTGAGCACCAGGCCGCCGCCCGCCAGGAGGCTCATGTCCACGGGTTCGCCCAGCAGGAAGAAGGCCAGGATCACCGCCGAGACCGGCACCAGGTTGATGAACACCCCGGCCCGGGATGCGCCCACGGCCCGGATGCCCTCGTAGAACCAGGTGAATCCGAGCACCGTGCCGCACACGCCCAGGTAGGCCAGGCCGGCCCAGGCCCCCAGGGGGTAGGCGCCGGGGGTGAGGCCCTCGGCCAGGGCCGCGGGCAGGAGCAGGAGCGTGCCGGCCAGGCTGGACCAGGTGACCGCGGCCAGGGGCGAGATGCGGCCCATGACCGCCTTGCCCAGGAGCGAATAGGCGGACCAGGAGGCCACGCAGCCCAGGATGGCCGCGTCCCCCGGGGTCAGTCCCGAGGCCAGCAGGGACAGGGGATTCCCGCGGCCGATGACCTCCACCGCCCCGGCCACGGACAGGGCGATGCCCAGCACCTTGCGCCGGGTCAGGCCCTCGCCGAAGAAGAGCGCCGCGCCCAGGGCGATGAGGATGGGGTTGCCGGCCACGATCACCGCGGCCCGGCCCGCGCCCACGGTCGCCAGGCCGGTGAAGAACAGGGCGTTGTAGGCGAAGACCCCGGTGGCCCCGAGCAGGAGCACGCCGACCAGGCCGCCCTTGTCCAGGCGCGGCAGGCCGCCCTCCTTGGCCCGCACGAAGGCGAGCAGGCAGGCGGTGGCGATGGCGAAGCGGAAAAAAGCCGCGGCGAATGGCCCCACCTGCCCGGCCAGCTGGCGGCCGGCCACGAAGGTCCCGCCCCAGAGGATCATGGTGAGCACGAGTTTGACGTAGACCATCGCGGCCTCCTTGCAGGGTTGCAGAGCGGCGTCAAGGGATTTCGCGGCAGCATGGCCGCAAACCCGCGGCCGCGCATCCCGGAACGCGACGGGCAATCCCGGCGGCTCCCGGTCCGGGTGGCCGGGCCGAGGACCGCAGTGCGGGAAGAGGGGGCAGGCGAAAGGGGGGCGGGCGGACGAGCTAGGCGCGGCGCAAGGCCGCGGCCTCGTGCAGCACGCGCACCAGGTCGCGCTTGCGCAGGGGCTTGGACAGGTAGTCGTCCATGCCCTGGGACAGGAACCGCTCCCGGTCGCCCTCCATGGCGTGGGCGGTCATGGCCACCACCCGGACCTTGGGGTCGATGCCGTTGTGCGCGTCGCGGATGCGGCGGGTGGCGGCCAGGCCGTCGGTGCCCGGCATCTGGATGTCCATGAGCACCAGGTCGAAGCGCTCCCGGGACAGGGCGTCCAGGGCCTCCTCCCCGTCCTCGGTGCAGACCGGCTCCAGGCCCAGGCGGTTGAGCATGTAGAGGATGGTCTTGCGGTTGCCCTCGTTGTCCTCGGCCACCAGCACCTTGAGGTCCCGGGGCAGTTCCCGGGCCTGGTCCGCGGCCACGGCCCCGGCGGCCTGGGCCGCCGGCCGGGGCTCGGCCGCGAAGAGCACGGTGAAGGCGAAGTCGCTGCCCTGGTGCCGGGCGCTGGACAGGGACAGGCTGCCGCCCATGAGCTGCACGTAGGCCTTGCAGATGGCCAGGCCCAGGCCGGTGCCCCCGTACTTGCGGGTGATGGAGCCGTCGGCCTGGGTGAAGCTGTCGAAGATGGTGCGCTGCAACTCCTCGCGGATGCCGATGCCGGAGTCGCTCACGGTGAAGAGCAGCCGCACCCCGGGCAGGCCCTCGGCGGTGCGGGGTTGGGTGAGCCAGCCCTGGTCATGGCCCCGGGACAGGGACTCCACGGTGAGTCGCACCCCGCCCTGCTCGGTGAACTTGAGCGCATTGCCCAGGAGGTTCACGATGACCTGGCGCAGCCGGCCGGGGTCGCCCACCACCACCTCGGGCACCTCGGGGTCCACCTCGGCGGAGAGCTCCAGCCCGCGCCGCCTGGCCTGCACCCGCATGTTGGTGAGCACGTTGCTCACCAGCCGGCGCAGGTCGAAGCGGATGCTCTCCAGCCGGACCATGCGGGCCTCGATCTTGGAGTAGTCCAGGATGTCGTTGATGATGGAGAGCAGGGATTCCGCGGCCGAGTCCACGGCCTCCATGAACTCCCGCTGCTCGGTGTTCAGGTTGGTTTCCAGGGTGAGTTGGGTCATGCCCAGGATGGCGTTCATGGGGGTGCGGATCTCGTGGCTCATGTTGGCCAGAAACTCGCTCTTGGCCCGGCTGGCCTCCTCGGCAGCCTCCTTGGCCGAGAGGAACTCCACCTCCATGCGCTTGCGCTCGGTGATGTCGATGACCAGGCCCTGGAAGTGGGTGATGCGGCCCGAGGCGTCGCGCCGCACCCAGGCGCGGCCGTCCACCCAGCGCACCTCCCCGCCCTTGGTCTGGATGCGGTACTCCAGGGAGAACTCCTCGGCCGAGTCGCTCTCCCAGCCCTGCATGTGGGCCGCCACCCGCGCCGCGTCCAGGGGGTGGACCAGCTGGGTGAAGCGCACCGCGCCGCTGGTCAGCTCCTCGGCCGAAAAGCCGAACTGCCGCACGTTGGCGGACACGTACTCCACCGGCCGGCCCGGGGCGTTGCGCCACAGGAGCACCACCACCGGGCTGCGCTCCACCACGTCCTCCAACTCCCGGAGGTCCTCCATGGTGCGCTCCAGGTCGGCCATCATGCGGCGCACCCCGTCGCTCACCGCCTCGAATTCGGCGATGCCGCGGTAGCGGGGGGGCTGGCCCTTTTCCAGGGCGGCCACGATCTCCGACACCGGCCGGCCCAGGCTGCGGTTGGCCCAGAACAGGAAGGCCGCCAGGGCCGCGGCCAGGAGCCCGCCGGTGGAGAGGTAGGCGGACAGCACGATGACCTTCAGGTGGTCGTAGCCTCGGGCCGGGACCAGCACGTGCAGCCGCCAGCCCCACGGCGCGAAGGCGGTGCGCAGGGTGTAGTAGGTCAGCCCGCCGGCGGTGGTTTCGGCATGCTCGTGGCCTGGGGGCGGAACGGAGAGGTCCGGGGGCGACTGGGCCAGGTTCCGGGAAACCAGAAGGCGTTCCCCGTTCTGGGTGGAGACCACCATGCCCTCCAGGCCCTGCTGGCGCAGGTAGTCGTCTATCTGGCCCAGGGCCGCGGCCTTCTGGACCCGGTTCTCCACCGCGTCCCCGGCCTTGCCCGAGTGCATGAGGGTGTCGAAGGCGTAGTTGCAGATCTCCAGGAGTTCCCGGGCGTGGGTCTGCAGGTCGCGGGAGATGCTCTCCGTGGTGAAGGAGTAGATGGCCGAGAGCACGAACAGGGAGAGCAGGACGTAGAGCAGGGTAAGCCCGAGGGCTACCGGCACGGCAATGTGCGCCGTGAGCTTGCGGGACGCCTGCACGTTGAATCTCCCCCCAGCCAGGGCATGGAACTGCCCAGGCAACGGATATATTTTACGGCCTTTCCTCTGGGCCGTCCAGATTTTCGGAGGGACAATCGTTCTTGTGTCTTTCCGGGCCATTGGCTAGAGTCCCGGGCATGGACAGCTGCGCCGACACCTATTTCGCCCCGGCGGCCCGCGCCCCGCGGGAGGAAATCCTGCGCAGCCGCGAAGCCGTGGCCCGCCAGTCCTGCCAGCACCTGGCCGACGCCCTGCCCCACCCGGTCATGGTGCTCAACCGCTGCCGCCAGCTGGTGTTCGGCAACCGCGCCCTGTGCGTTCTCCTGAACCAGGAGGACCTGGCCTCCAACCTGGGCCGGCGGCCCGGGGAGATTTTCGGCTGCATCCACGTCGCGGCGGGGCCCGGGGGCTGCGGCACCTCGGAGTTCTGCCGGGAATGCGGTTCGGTGCGGGCCATCCTGGGGGGGCTGGCCGGCCGGGTGGAGGTCCAGGAGTGCCGCATGCTGCGCACCGGCGACCGCGGCCTGGAGGCCCTGGACCTGCAGGTGCACTCGGTGCCCTTCGCGGTGGACGGCGAGGACTACACCGTGTTCTCGGTGCTGGACGTGAGCCACGAGAAGCGCCGCCGGGTGCTGGAGCGCATCTTCTTCCACGACATCCTGAACACCGCGGGCGGGGTCTGCGGCATCCTCTCCATCCTGAGCGACGAGGCGCCCGCGGAACTGGCCCGGGACCTGAACGAGTTGCACATCTCCATGGAGTACCTGCTGGAGGAGATCCACAGCCAGCGCGACCTGTTGGCCGCGGAGCACGGGGACCTGGCGCCCCGCCTGCAGGACGTGCTGGCCGGCGACATCCTGGAGAGGGCCGCGCAACGCTTCGCCGGCCATCCCATAGCCAGCCGGCGCACGGTGGAGCTGGCCGGCTGCCCCGAGGTCCGGTTGGTGAGCGATCCGGTGCTGCTCGGCCGCATCCTGGTCAACATGATCAAGAACGCCCTGGAGGCGGTTCCCCCAGGCGTGACCGTGACCCTGGGCGGGGAGGCGGTGGAGGGCGGGGTGCGGTTCTACGTGCGCAACCCCGGCCGGATGGAGGTCTCGGCCGCGCGCCAGGTGTTCAAGCGCTCCTTTTCCACCAAGGGCCGGGACCGCGGCCTGGGCACCTACAGCATGCTGCTTCTGGCCGAACGCTACCTGGGCGGCGCGGTGGATTTCACCGCGGCCAACGGCATGGTGGAGTTCTCCCTGCGCCTGCCGCTCGCGGGCCCTTCCCTAAAATAATTCCACCCGGTTGCGGCCCTTGTCCTTGGCCGCGTAGAGCGCGGCGTCGGCGCGGCGCATGATCTCGTCCAGGGTCTCCACCCCGGGCCCCAGGGCCGCCACCCCCACGCTCACCGTGAGCTCGGCCTGCTTGCCCTCGGGCAGGGCGACCCGCATCTCCTCCACCGCCTTGCGGAGCCGCTCGGCCACCACCACCGCCTGGGCCAGGTCGGTCTCGGGCAAAAGCAGGGCGAACTCCTCCCCGCCCAGCCGGCCCAGGTGGTCGGCGTCGCGCAGAAGCCTTCGGCCGGTATCGGCCAGGGCGCGCAGCACCGCGTCGCCAGCGGCGTGGCCGTGGGTGTCGTTGATCTGCTTGAAGTGGTCCGCGTCCACCATGAGCAGGGCCAGGGCCGAGCCGTAGCGCCGGGAGCGCTCCACCTCGCGCCGGGCTTGCTCCAGGAAATGGCGGCGGTTGGGCAGCCGGGTGAGCTCGTCCTGAGTGGCCAGGCGCACGAGGTCCGCCTCCATGCCGCGGCGCTCGGTCACGTCCTGGAGCACCCCCATGAGCCGGGTGGGCCGGCCGTCCGCGTCGCGGATCACGTTGCCCCGGGCCAGAATCCAGCAGATCCGGCCGTCGGGGCGCGGCACCCGGTACTCCACCCGGTATTCGCCGCCGGACAGGCAGCGCTGCCCGGCCTCCACCACCGCATCCCGGTCCTCGGGATGGACCAGTTCCAGGAAGTCCGTGAAGGTCCGGCCAAAGGACCCGGGCGCAAGGCCGAACATGGGCTCCACGTTGCCCGACCAGACGATTTCGCCGCTGGCCAGGTCCCGGTCCCAGGCGCCCACGCCGGCCGCGGCCAGGGCCAGGGCGTAGCGGGCTTCGCTCTGGCGCAGGGCCTCCTGCGCGGCCAGCCGGGCGGTCACGTCCCGGCCGTGCAGCACCAGGGAGCGCAGGGCGCGGTTGGCGGTGAGGTCGGCCAGGGTGGACTCGAAGTCCAGGTACCCGCCGTCCCGCCGGCGCAGGCGGTGCGCCAGGCGCGCCACGCCGCCCTTGGCCAGGTCCTGGCGGGCCTGCTCCAGGGCGGGCAGGTCGCCGGGATGGAACAGGGCCTCCACCCGGGTTCCCGCCAGCTCGCCCGGAGGGTAGCCCAGCACCGCCAGGTGGGAGGGGCTCTGGTACACGATGGTCCCGTCCGGGGAAAAGGCCAGGGTGAGGTCCAGGCTCTTTTCGGTGAGGCCTTTGAAGCGCTCCTCCCGCAGCCGAATCTGGCGGGTCCACAGGAGCACCAGGGCCAGGGCCGCGGCGCCCGCGCCCGCCACCTGGATGGCCACCTTCCGGATGCGTCGGGTGTCGAGGGCCCGCTCCACCTGCACCGGCAGCCAGCGCCGCCGGATGGCCTCGCGCTCGGCCGGGGTCACCGAGTCCAGGGCCTTGGCCAGGATGCCCGCCAGGGGCTCCAGCCCGCGCCGCACCCCCATGGCCAACTCGTTGTCCGGCCGGCCGGTGGGTGCCGCCACCTTGAGGTTGGTGAGGCCCAGCCGGGAAATCCAGTGGCCCGCCACCGCTAGGTTCACTATGTAGGCGTCAGCCTGGCCGAAGGCCACCGCCTGGAACGCATCGGGGATGCTCTTCACCTCCAGGATGCGTATCTCCGGGTGCTCCCGGGTGAGCCAGGAGTGGTTCACCTGCCAGGGCACCTCGGCCGCGGTCTTGCCCGCCAGGTCGTCGAGGCCGGCCACGAAAGGCGCATCGGCGCGGGTCACGATGACCTGGGGGAAGGTCAGGTAGGGGGCGGTGTAGGTGAGGAACTTGGCCCGTTCCGGGGTCACGGCCAGGGCCGGGAACAGGTCCACCTCGCCTGAGCGGGCCTTGTCCAGGGCCTCGTTGAAGGGCAGGTCCAGCCTGAGCTCCATGCGCACGCCCAGGCGTCTGGACAGGAGGTCCACGTAGTCGGCCACCATTCCCTTGAACACCTGCCGGCCGGTCTTGCGCTCCACCCACATCACCGGCGGGAAGGCGTTGCCCACGCCCAGGCGCAGCACGGGATGGCGGCGCAGGAATTCCCGCTCCTCGGGCGAGAGGTTGATGCGGCCGCTGTCCGGCCGGTAGAACCGCTCGGCCGGGCTCTCGATCCAGCGCGCCTCCAGGGCCGCGTACTCCTGCTCGGTGATGGCGGCCAGGCCCTGGTCCACCAGGGCCAGCAGGCCGGCGCGGCCCTTGCCCACCGCGGCGTGCACCGTGTTGCCGAAGTGCATCTCCCGCGACTCCACCGCCCCGGACAGGCCCATGCGGCGCAAGGCCGCGGCCGTGGGCAGGGCCTCGCCCAGGAAGGCCCGCACCCGGCCCGCGGCCAGAGAGGCCAGGGCGGCTTCCATGCTCTCGTACGGAACCGTCTCCACCCGGGGGAAGGCGCGGCGCAGGTATCCTTCCTGGAAGGTCCCTCCGAACACGCCCGCCCGCCGGCCGGCCAGGTCGTCCAGGCTGCGCGGCGCGTCGGGTCCGGCCAGCACGAAGAGCCGGGTGGCGATGTGGTAGAAGGGCGCGGAGAAGGCCATGGTTTCCCCGCGGCCGGGGCTCTCGAACAGGCCGGAGTGGATGTCCGCCCGGCCGTCCCCGAGGGCGGCCAGGGTGTCCATCCAGGGCGTAACCAGGAAGCGGACCGGCCGTCCGGTCTTCTGGGACCACAGGTTCCAGATGTCCACGAACAGGCCGGCGGGCCGGCCCGATGCGTCGAGCAGGGTGAAGGGGGCATAGTCCGGCTCCATGGCCACGATGAGGGGCGCGGACCCGGGCGGGGCGGAAGCGGCCGCGTCCCCGGCGTCCTGGGCGGCCCGGCAGGGCAGGGCGGCCAGGAGCAGGGCCAGGAGCAGGAGCAGGCGGGTGCGCGGCATCGGGTCTCCGGTTGGCGGGCCATGGGTGGCCCTTGCACGTTCATGCCATGTTTTCGCGGCGTCGTGCAAGAGGCCGCGCTAGAGGGGCTTTGCGCCGCGGGCCGGCAAAGGCCATTCCCTTTCCCGGAAAAATTTCTTACAACCCCTGCTCCGGCGTGAAGGCGCCGGGGGAGGAACGACCTTCAGGCGCGCAAGCGCCGGACCCGATCCACACGCCAGGGGGAGGACATGGACCAACACGGGGCCATCGTGCGGCTCTTTGGCGTTGCCAAGTCGTTCGGCGAAGAGACCGTGCTCACGCCGCTCTCCCTGGATGTGCGAAACGGCGAGTTCCTCACCATCCTCGGCCCCTCGGGCTGCGGCAAGACCACCATCCTCCGCCTCATCGCCGGGTTCGAGACCCCCTCCGAGGGCGACGTGTTCATCGCCGGGCAGCGGGTGAACGACACCCCGCCCAACCGCCGCCGGGTCAACACCGTGTTCCAGAGCTACGCGCTCTTTCCCCACATGACCGTGGCCCAGAACGTGGCCTTCGGCCTGCAGATGGCCCGCGCGCCCAGGGCCGAACGGGACGCCCGGGTGGCCGAGGCCCTGCGCATGGTGGGCCTGGAGAACCTGGCCGGCCGCCGGCCCCGCCACCTCTCCGGCGGCCAGCAGCAGCGGGTGGCCATCGCCCGCGCGGTGGTGAACCGGCCCCTGGTGCTCCTGCTCGACGAACCCCTGTCCGCCCTGGACGTGCAGCTGCGCAAGCAGATGCGCAGCGAGCTCAAGCACCTGCAGCGGAAACTGGGCATCACCTTCATCTTCGTGACCCACGACCAGGAGGAGGCCTTCGCCATGTCCGACCGGGTGGTGGTCATGAGCGAGGGCCGCATCGAGCAGGTGGGCGCGCCGGCCGAGGTCTACGAGGAGCCGGTGAACCTCTACGTGGCCCGGTTCGTGGGCGAGACCAACATCCTGGACGGCCGCGTGCTGGTGCGCGAGAACGGCCACGTGGCCGCGGTGGTGGAGGGCGAACCCTGCGCCCTGGCCACCAAGCGCGGCTTCGCGCCCGGAACCGCGGTCAAGGTCATCCTGCGGCCCGAGGACCTCTGGCTGGAGCGCGACCAGCCCGCCGGGGAGCGGCAGCTCTGGCTGCCCGGCACGGTGGAGGAGACGGTCTACAAGGGCACCACCTACGACATCGCTGTGAACCTGGACATCGGCAAGCGGGTGGTGGCCACCGAGTTCTTCAACGAGGACGCCGAGAAGATCGCCTTCTTCGCCGGAGAGCGCGTGTACGTGAGTTGGATCCAGGGCTGGGAAGTGGTGCTCCCCGATGGCGGCTAGGCCCTCGGACCGCAGCCTGTTCCGCACCCTGGCTGTGGGCGGGGTCATGGTGTGGCTGCTGGTCTTCGTGGCCGCGCCCAACCTGCTGGTGCTGGCCGCCAGCTTCGCCAGCCGCGGGGAGGCCGAGTTCCTGGCCCTGCCGCTCAGCCTGCACAGCTACGGCCGCCTGCTCTCCCCGCTCTTCGCCGGGGTGTTCGCCGATTCCTTCGCGCTGGCCGCGGGCACCACGCTGCTCTGCCTGCTCGCGGGCTACCCCTTCGCCTACATCCTGGCGAGGCTGCCCAAGGCCCGGCGGCCCATGTTGCTGCTTTTGGTCATCATCCCGTTCTGGACCAACTCCCTCATCCGCACCTACGCCCTGGTCTTCATCCTCAAGACCGAGGGGCTCCTGAACGACGTGCTGCTGGGACTCCACCTGCTGTCCGAGCCCCTGTCGCTCCTGTACACGGAGACCGCGGTGTTCGTGGGGCTCACCTACACGCTGCTCCCCTTCATGATCCTGCCCCTGTACGCCTCCATCGAGAAGCTGGACGAGCGCCTCCTGGAGGCGGCCCGGGACCTGGGGGCCAGCCGGCCGCGGGTGTTCTGGCGCATCACCGTGCCGCTCACCGCCCCGGGCATCGCGGCCGGGTGCATGCTGGTGTTTTTGCCCTCGTTCTGCCTGTTCTACATTCCGGACATCCTGGGCGGGGCCAAGACGCTGTTGGTGGGCAACTTCATCAAGAACCAGTTCCTCTCGGCCCGGGACTGGCCGCTGGGCAGCGCGGCCAGCATGCTGCTCACCGCGGTCATGGCGCTCCTGGCCGTGGTGCGGCTCAGGCTCTCCCCCCTGGCCGGCGAGAAGGTGCGGCGATGAGCAGGCTCGTCAAGGCCGCCTACGCCGTGCTGGTGTACCTGTTCCTGTACACCCCCATCGCGGTGCTCATCGCCTTCTCCTTCAACGACTCCAAGTACGGGGCGTCCTGGCGCGGGTTCACCTTCAAGTGGTACGACGCCTTGGCCCAGGATGCGGCGCTCCTGGACGCGGCGCTCAACTCGCTTTTGGTGGCGGCCCTGGCCGCCACCGCGGCCACGGCCCTGGGCACCCTGGCCGCGGTGGCCCTGCACCAGTACCGCTTCCGGGGCCGCCGCCTGACCCAGACCTGCCTGTTCGTGACCATGATGAGCCCGGACATCGTGATGGGCGTGTCGCTGCTCGTGCTCTTCGTGTCCCTGGGCCTGACCCCGGGCTTCCTGACCCTGCTCCTGGCCCACGTCACCTTCTGCCTGCCCTTCGTGGCGGTGACGGTCTATTCCCGGCTGGCGGGCTTCGACCCCCACCTGGTGGAGGCGGCCCAGGACCTGGGGGCCGGGGAGTTCGACACCTTCCGCCTGGTGATCCTGCCCATGCTCATGCCCGCGGTGGCCGCGGGCTGGCTTCTCTCCTTCACCCTTTCCATGGACGACGTGATCGTCAGCTTCTTCACCACCGGCCCGACCTTCGAGGTGCTGCCCCTGCGCATCTACTCCATGGTCAAGGTGGGGGTGAAGCCCGTGGTCAATGCGCTGTCGGCCATCCTGGTGGGCGCCACCGTGGTCATCGTCCTCACCTCGCACCTACTCCTGGGGGAAAAGAAATGAAGCGGCTGTTCCTGATCCCGGCCCTCCTGGCGTGCCTGTGCGCCGCCATTCCGGCCCCGGCCTTTGCGGCCGAGGAAATCCATTTCTACAACTGGACCGAATACCTGCCCGAAGCGGTGCTCAGGAAGTTCACCAAGGAGACCGGGATCAAGGTGGTGTACTCCACCTACGAGTCCAACGAGGCCATGTACGCCAAGCTCAAGATGCTCTCCGGCGAGGGCTACGACCTGGTGGTGCCCTCGGCCTACTTCGTGTCCCGCATGCGGCGCGAGGGCATGCTCCTGCCCCTGGACAAGGGCCTGCTCCCCAACTGGAAGAACCTGGACCCGGACCTCCTGGACAAGCCCTTCGACCCGGGCAACGTCTACTCCGTGCCCTACAACTGGGGCGGCACGGGCATCGCGGTGGACACCACCAAGGTCAAGGCCGACTCCATCACCTCCTTCGCCGACCTCTGGAAGCCCGAGTTCGCCAACGCCCTGGTGCTCAACGACGACCTGCGCGACGTGTTCGGCATGGCGCTCCGGCGCCTGGGCTACTCCCAGAACGAGACCGATCCGGGGCGCATCGAGGAGGCGTACAACGCCCTGCGGGAACTCCTGCCCAACGTGCGCACCTTCAACTCCGACGCGCCCAAGATGCCCTTCCTGAACCACGAGGTGGCGGCCGGGGCCATCTGGAACGGCGAGGCCTACCAGGCCCAGTCCGAGATGCGCACCCTTGCCTTCATCTGGCCCAAGGAGGGCGGGCTGTTCTGGATGGACCTGCTGGCCATTCCCAAGGCGGCCAAGAACGTGGCGGGCGCACACAAGCTCATCGACTTCCTGTTGCGGCCGGACATCGCCAAGATGATCTGCGAGGAGCTGGGCTATCCCACCCCCAACCAGGCCGCGCGCCAGCTCCTGCCCGTGTCCCTGCGCAACAACAAGACCGTGTACCCGCCCGCGGACGTGGTGGCCAGGAGCGAGTTCCAGAGCGACGTGGGCGAGGCCGTGGCCGTGTACGACGAATTCTGGAACCGGCTCAAGGCCGGGAACTAGCATATGCCGAAAATGCCGGCAGGTGTTTTCATGAAAAAAATCGTCCAGATTCGGTCCCGCAGCGCAGCCCGGCCCCGCCGCCGGGCTGCGCGGGCAGGGGGCTAGCCCATGGCCGACGTGGCGCAGCACCGCTACGGCCTGCTGGTCCTGGACTACGACGGCACCCTGGCCGAGTCCGATGCGGCGGTGGGGCATTGCCTGGGCGCGGTGCTGCGCGCCCGGGGCCTGCCCGCCCCGGGCCCGGAGCAGGTGCGCGCCACCATCGGCCTGAGCCTGCCCGCCACCTTCCGGCACTTCGCCCCGGGCCTGGCCGAGGCCGAGGTGGAAGCCTGCGTGGCCGACTACCGCAGCCTGTACCTGGAGGAGGGCCTGCCCCGCATGGCCCTGTACCCCGGGGTGGCCCGGACCCTGGAGCGCCTGCACCGGGCCGGGGTGCGCCTGGCCGTGTTGAGCAACCGCGGCCACGAGGTGCTGGCCGAGTGCCTGCGCCAGCAGGGCCTGGCGGGATTCCTGGACCTGGCCCTGGGCGACGCGCCGGGACGGCCCCGCAAGCCCGACCCCGCCTCCTACCAGGGCGAGGTGCGGCCCGCCTTTCCCCACATCGCGCCCGGCCGCACCCTGGTGGTGGGCGACACGGGCATCGACCTGGCCCTGGCCCGGGCCGCGGGCCTGGCCTGCTGCCTGGCGGCTTACGGGTATGGCGGCTACGGCGGCCTCGCCGCGCTTCCCGCCCCGGGGCCGGAGCACGTCATCGCCAGCTTTCCGGACCTGGCCGCCCTGGTCCTGGGCACACCGGCCTAGGGCGGTTCCTTCCCAGGCCCCGGCCCTGCCGGGGCGCATCCCTGCCTGCCTTCCACCGTGCGCCGCGTCGCGATCCCTGCGGTTAGCCGGCGCACCCCCATGCCACAGGGCTCCCCCTGGCCGCTTCGGCCCTGTCTCAGCACCGGCTTGGGCTTGCGCAACCAAGTATTTGGAAATTTAATTGACCATTTTATTAACCGTGGGGTATTTCTATGGCAGGAGTCGTAACGTAGGAATTTCCCATGGGGGGCCAGACGCAAGGGGGGTGCTGTGATGTTCAAGAACCTCAAGATGGCCGTGAAGCTGACCCTGGGGTTTGGCGTGATGGCGGCGCTGATCCTGGTTGTCGGGGGATTCTCCTGGGTGAGCCTGGAGAAGATCGGCGCCTCCACGCGCAACGTGGAGCAGTACCAGGCGATGATCGACAACCTGTTCCTGGCCCGTATGGATGGCAAGGACTTCCTCCGGACCACGGACCCGGCCCTGCCCCCCAAGGTGAGCGCCTCGGTGCGGAAGGTCCAGGAGGTGGCCCAGGGGGCCAGGTCGTCCTTCAGCGCGGCCGAGGACCTCAAGCGGCTGGACGACATCGCGGCCGGGGCGGTGCAGTATGACCGCGATTTCGGCCGGCTGGTGGGGGCCATCAACGTGGGCTCGGAGGTGTTCGCAGCCTGGGGCAAGCTGGGAGGCCGCTTCGTGGCCCTGTTCGAGAAGGTGCGCGCGGAGTACCTGACCACCGCCCGGCGGGAGGTCCGCGACGCCTTCAACGAGGGCGTGGTGCAGAACTTCCTGTCCCTGCGGGTGGCAGCGGTCTACTTCGCCAAGGACAAGAACGACGCGCGCTGGGAGGGCTTCCAGGCCGCGGTCAGGACCGTGGAGCAGGGGCTGGCCGCCTGGGACGCCATGCTGGGCGACAATGCGCAGGCCCGGGCCGCGGCGGCCGAGATCAAGGGCGCGGTGGGCGAGTACCTGGACGCGGGCAAGCGTTTTTCCGACGCCATAGCCGATGAGCGCGAGGTGAACGCCGCGCTGCTGCGCAACGCCACGGCCCTGCAGAACGCGGTGGTGCAGGGCCTGGCCCAGCAGAAGGCCCTCATGGAAGAGGTCATGGCCAACACCCGCACCCTCATTTTCGCCTGCATCGCGGTGTCGCTCCTGGTGGGCGCGTTCCTGGCCCTGGTCATCACCCGGGCCATCACCAAGCCGGTGAACAAGGGCGTGCTCTTCGCCACGGCCATGGCCCAGGGCGATTTCACCCATGAACTGGACATCGACCAGAGGGACGAGATCGGCGACCTGGTCGCGTCCCTGAACACCATGCTCTTCAAGCTGCGCGAGGTGGTTTCCGAGGTCCAGTCCGCGGGCGAGAACGTGGCCTCCGGGTCCGAGGAGTTGTCCGCCTCGTCCGAGAACCTGTCCCAGGGGGCCACCGAGCAGGCGGCTTCCGTCGAGGAGGTCTCCTCCTCCATGGAGCAGATGACCGCCAACATCCGGCAGAACGCGGAGAACGCGGCCCAGACCGAGAAGATCGCCACCCAGTCGGCCACCGACGCCGCGGCCGGGGGCCAGGCCGTGACCGAGACCGTGGGCGCCATGAAGCAGATCGCGGAGAAGATCAGCATCATCGAGGAGATCGCCCGCCAGACCAACCTGCTGGCGCTGAACGCGGCCATCGAGGCGGCCCGGGCCGGAGAGCACGGCAAGGGCTTCGCGGTGGTGGCGGCCGAGGTGCGCAAGCTGGCCGAGCGCTCGGGCGCGGCCGCGGCCGAGATCAGCGAGCTGTCCGCGCGCAGCGTGGCCGTGGCCGAGAAGGCCGGGGAGATGCTCACCAGGATGGTGCCGGACATCCGCAAGACCGCTGACCTGGTGCAGGAGATCGCCGCGGCCAGCCGGGAGCAGGACGCCGGGGCCGAGCAGATCAACAAGGCCATCCAGCAACTCGACCAGGTGATCCAGTCCAACGCCTCGGCGTCCGAGGAGATGGCCTCCACCTCCGAGGAGCTGTCCTCCCAGGCCGAGCAGCTCCAGGTCACCATGAGCTTCTTCCGGCTCGCCGGAGGCGGGCCCAAGGGCCGGCCCGCGGCCAAGCCGGCGAAGGCCGTGGCGGCCCGGCCGGCTACCCCGCGCAAGCTGGCGGCCCCGGCGGAGACGCCCCGGGCCACGGCCGGCGGCCTGGCCTTGGACATGGGATCGGACAGCGGCGACGAGGAGTTTGAACGGTTCTAGCCGGGCGCAGGCAGGTCCCGACCCTGCCTCCTCCTCCCCTCCCATCACGGCCGGCCGCCTCTTCTCCCCCCTGGAGGCGGCCGGCCCCTTTTGGCGCAGGCTCAGCGCCAGAGAACCGCGCGCACCGGCGAGGCCTCCAGCCCGGGCAGGAGCAGGGGGAAGCAGGCCAGGGTCCAGTCCCCGGGCTCGGCAGTGGACAGGTCCAGGTTCTCCAGGATGAAGATCCCGGCCCCGAGCAGGGCATGGTGGGCCGGAAGCTCCGCGGAGCCCAGGGGGTCCACCGAGGGGCCGTCCACTCCGGCCAGGGCGCAGCCCGCCCGGGCCAGCACCTCGGCCGCCTCCGGGGCCAGGGCCGCGAAGCCCCGGGTCGGATCCAGGTCCGGGATGGCCGAGTTGCGGGTCTTGAACAGCACCGCCATGCCGGGCTCCGGCCGGGCCGCCGCGGCCAGGGCCGCGTCCGCCAGCATGGCGTCCCCGGCGTCCACCACCCGGGCGGGCAGGAGGAACCGCCCGGCGGGATAGGCGTCCAGGGTTCTGCCCCCGGGGAACAGGTGGGCCGGGGTGTCCAGGTGGGTGCCGGAGTGGGCGCACAGGGACAGGGTGGAGGTGCGCACCCCGAATGCCGCGTGCTCCGCGACCTCGCCCACGGCCAGGCGCGGGTCGCCGGGATAGGGCGGGGTGGCCGGGGTGAGGGGCCGGGTGATGTCCAGGACCAGGCGATGGGACATGGGGGTGCTTCCTTGACAGCCGTGCTTCCGGCCGAATACAACCGGACGGAATCAAAGGGAAGGGGCGCAATGAAGGATCCGCAATCGGTCTTTGCCGAATTTTTGAGCCGCCGCAAGCTCAAGATGACGCCGCAACGCCGGCTGATCCTGGACACGTTCCTGGCCGCCGCGGGGCACCTGGCCTCGGAGGAGCTCTACGAACTGGTCAAGCGCCAGGACAAGTCCATCGGCCAGGCCACGGTGTACCGCACGCTCAAGCTGTTCTCCGAGTCCGGGCTGGCCAAGGAGGTGCACTTCGGCGACGGGGTCACCCGCTACGAGCGCAAGTACGGGGCCGACCACCACGACCACCTCATCTGCGACCGCTGCGGCGTGAACGTGGAGGTCCTGGACGAGCGCATCGAGGCCCTGCAGGAAGACCTGGCCCGCAGCCACGGGTTCGAACTCACCGGCCACAAGATGTACCTCTACGGCATCTGCGCCAAGTGCCGCAAGGCGCGCTGATCCTTCCACATCCACGGCACGGACAAGAAGCTGGGCGCGTTTCTTCAGGGGATGTAGCCGTTCAGGCCCGGGGCCGCACCCCGGCCAGGACCTGCTCCAGTTCCTCCATCACGATGGGCTTGGCCACGTAGCCGTCCATGCCCGCGGCCAGGATCTTCTCCCGGTCGCCGCTCATGGCATGGGCCGTGGTGGCGATGATGGGCACCCCCGCCAGGCTGCGCATGTCCTTTCGGGTGCGGATGGCTTGGGTGGCCTCCAGCCCGTCCATGCCCGGCATCTGCACGTCCATGAGGATGCAGTCCGGGTTCAGGTCCTTGAGCCTGTCCAGGGCCTCCAGCCCGTCCCCGGCCTCGACCACCTCGTGCCCCAGCTTCTCCAGGATGAGGCGCAGGGCCATGCGGTTGACCACCTCGTCCTCCACCAGCAGGACGCGCAGCCGGCGATGGGACCGGGGCGCGGCCGACAGACGGGCCACGGGCTGCACCGCCTCGGCCTCGGGCAGGTGCAGGAGCAGGGCGCACTGGATGGTGGTGCCGCGGCCCGGGGCGCTCTCGATGGTGATGCTTCCCTCCATGAGCTCCACCAGCCGGCGCACGATGGCCAGGCCCAGGCCCGCGCCCTGGAAGCGGCGGGTGGTGGCGCTCTCCACCTGGCAGAACGAGTCGAAGATGCTGTCCAGCTTGTCCTCGGGGATGCCGATGCCGGTGTCCGCCACGGAGAAGATCACCTGGGCCTGGCCGGGCTGCGCGCCGGGCAGGAACGAGGCCTCCACCGCCACCTCGCCCGAGGGGGTGAACTTCACCGAGTTGCCCACCAGGTTGAAGAGCACCTGGCGGATTCGGGCCTCGTCGCCCACCAGCCGTTCGGGCAGGGACGGGTCCACGGCCTGGCGCAGCGCGATGCCGCGCTCCCGGCAGGCCGGGCCGAAGGCCGCGGCCAGGTCCGCGAACAGGTCGCGCACCGGGAAGGGCTCCTGGGCCAGGCTCAGCTTGCCGGACTCCACCCGGGAGAGATCCAGGATGTCCGAGAGCAGGGCCGTGAGCCGGCGGCCGGACTGGATGGCGGTGTCCACGAATTCGTTCTGCTCGCGGTCCAGGGCGGAGAGCCGCAACAGCTGGAGCATGCCCAGCAGGCCGTTGAGCGGGGTGCGGATCTCGTGGCTCATGTTGGCCAGGAACTGGCTCTTGACCTGGCTGGCCGCCTCGGCCTCCTCCTTGGCCGCGCGCAGGGCCTCCTCGGCCTGGGCCTGGCCGGTGATGAAGCGGGCCTGCTGCAGGTTGGCGAAGGCGGTGCGGGAGAGCTGGGTGGCGATGAGGTACAGGGCGTTGCAGACCTGGGCGAACCGCTCCTTGGGCATGCGGGTGACCTCGGCCAGGGCCGCGCGGTATTCGGCCTGGTCCGCCCCGATCTTGTGGGCGTAGGCCAGCATGGCCTTCTCGCCCCTCTCCTCGTTTGGGCAGTCCAGGACCTGGCCGATGAGCCAGTTGGCGATGTGGCGGTCGCCCAGGGTGATGCTGGTGCCGCCGTCCCACAGTCCGCCCGAGAGGCAGGGCTGCATGATGGGGCCGTCGGGGTTGAGCCGGCCCAGGGCCGCGTCGGAGCGCTGGCAGTTGGCCAGTCCCTGGGGGGTCTTGCGGATGATGTCCGCGCACAGCCGGCAGAAGTTGCTGGGCCGGGTCAGGGGCCGGCCCTCCACGTCGGTGATGATGGACGCCACCCCTGTGGCCTGGGCAAAGGCGTCCTGGATGCGCTGGATCTCCTCCAGGTCGAACACGTCGGTGAAGGCCACGTCCGACACGTCTCCCGCCGGCCGGGTCAGGGCCTGCACCCGGCTTTCCAACTGGGCGTTCAGGGCCGCGATGCGCGCCTCGGCCTCCTTGCGGCCGGAGATGTCCCGGGCCTGGCCCAGGATGAAATGCTCCCCGTCCTCCACAAAGGCCAGGGCCTTGACCTCCACCGGGAAGGTGGTCCCGTCCTTGCGGCGGTGGACCGCCTCGAAGACCACGGGCTGCTCCAGGGCGATGTCTTTCCAGCGAGCGGAGAAGTCGTCGGGCACACCCCCGTAGTCCACGTCGGCCACGGTCATGCCCAGCAGTTCGTCCCGGGCATAGCCCAGGCTGCGGCAGGCCGCCTCGTTCACCTCGTGCAGCCGGCCCGCGGCGTCGGCCAGGAACACCGGGTCCGCGGCGTTCTCCACCAGCCGGCGGTAGCGCCGCTCGTTGCGCTGGACATCCCGGTTGATGAACTCGAAATGCACCAGGAGGATGCCCACCGCGGCCAGCACCGCACAGGCCGCGCCCAGCAGAAAGCCCCAGGGCGCGAACCATTCCACGGTGCGCAGGAAGGGATAGTCGAACTTGTGCAGGCCCCAGATCACCAACGGCAGGCCGCTGTACCAGGCCGTCCGTCCGACCCCGGCAAGGCGCAGGAACATGAGCCCGGTGACGATCTGGGCCAGGCCCGTGAAGAGGAATACCGGCAGGGTGGACGGGATGAAGGGCAACTCCGCCAGGACCGCGTACACGGTCCAGGCCGCGGTGGCCGCGGCCGTGACGGGCCATATCCTCCGGGGCCGGACGTTGTTGAAGACCTCCGTGCCGAGCAGGATGAGCAGCGAGCTGCCCAGGGTGGCGAGCAGCACGGCGCAGGACAGGATCGGGTTCGGGCCGAGGCGCAGCAGGATCAGCACGAACACGAAGCGCAGCCCGTACAGGCCCCAGCCCCAGGTCCACAGCCGCATGGCCGGGGAGGGACGTTCCCGTCCCAGGCCGGCGTAGGCCAGCCAGAGCGCGACCGAGGAAACCAGGGCCGCCACCACCGAGGGGAAGAGCCAGCCAGCCATGCAGGATAGATCTCCAGATTTATACGAACTGGGTAATTATATAGCCGGTCAACACAGTTACCGCAAGGCTTGATGCAATGCCCGCGAGGGCTGCAGCGGGGTTCGCATGCGTCCCGGCTTGACAATCCCCCCTGCCGTTGCCACCTAGTTAAACGCTATGACTACACGTTTCCGCAAGGAGGCCAACCATGCGCACCCTGCTTATCGCCCTCGCCGTGGCGCTCCTGGCGGTGCTCGCGCAACCGGCCCAAGTGGCGTGGTCCGGTTCGGACACAGGAGGCCCCGCCATGGACACGACCAACGACAAGCTGGCCGCGGCGTATTTCGCGGGCGGCTGCTTCTGGTGTACGGAATCGGATTTCGAACATCTTGACGGGGTCGTGGACGCCATCTCCGGCTACGCCGGCGGCCATGTGGACCACCCCAGCTACGAGCAGGTCTCGGCCGGCGTCACCGGCCACGTGGAGGCCGTGAAGGTCCTCTACGATCCGGCCAAGGTCACCTACGCCCAGCTCCTGGACTGGTTCTGGCGGCACGTGGACCCCACGGACGCCGGCGGCCAGTTCGTGGACCGCGGCTCCCAGTACCGGGCGGTCATCTTCGTGCGGAACGCCGAGGAGCGCCGCCTGGCCGAGGCGTCCAGGAAGAAGCTGATGGACTCGGGCCGGTTCGAGAGGCCCATAGTCACCGAAATCCTTGACTTCACCACCTTCTTCGAGGCCGAAGGCTACCACCAGGACTACTTCAAGACCCACACCCTCAAGTACCAGTTCTACCGCTACGGCTCGGGCCGCGACCAGTTCCTGGACAAGGCCTGGGGCGAGGCCAAGGACGCGCCGCCCGTGGGCATGATGCACGGGGGAGCGGTCACGCCGGACGGCAAGCAGCGCGGCATGGGCTTCGACCCGGCCGCCTTCCGCAAGCCCTCCCCGGAGGAGCTGAAGTCCCGGCTCACCCTGCTGCAGTACTCGGTCACCCAGGAGGAGGACACCGAGCCGCCTTTCAAGAACGCGTACGCCGACAACCACGCGGACGGCATCTACGTGGACGTGGTTTCGGGTGAGCCGCTCTTCTCCTCCGCGGACAAGTACGAGTCGGGCACCGGCTGGCCCAGCTTCACCCGGCCCCTGGAGCCGGGCAACATCGTGACCCGCGAGGACCGCACGCTGTTCTCGGTGCGCACCGAGGTGCGCAGCAGGCACGCGGACAGCCACCTGGGCCACGTGTTCGACGACGGCCCCGCGCCCACCGGCCTGCGCTACTGCATGAACTCCGCGGCCCTGCGCTTCATCCCCAAGGGCAAGCTGGAAGCCGAGGGGTACGGCCAGTACCTGAAGCTGTTCAAGTAGGAGCCCCGTTCCGGGGCCTGGATGCGGGGGCGCCCGCGCCCAGAGGCAACGAAGACGGGCGATTCGTGAATCGCCCCTACGGAAGAGAGCCTTGCCGGCCGTGTTGGTCCGGCCCTCTTGTGTAGGGGCGATTCACGAATCGCCCGTCTTTTCCGTCCGTTGCGCTTGGCTGGGCTAGTCGCCGTAGCGCGCGCCGCGGGCCGCGCCCAGGGGGGCGACGCGGTCCAGTTCCGCCAGGTCGTCCGGGGAGAGCGCCACGTCCAGGGCTCCCAGGTTCTCCTCCAGGTACGTGGTGCGCCGGGTCCCGGCGATGGGGACCACGTCCTCGCCCCGGGCCAGGACCCAGGCCAGGGAGAGCTGGGCCGGGGTGCAGCCCTTGGCCGCGGCCAGGGCCTCCACGCCCTGCACGATGGCCAGGTTGTGCTCCAGGTTGGCCCCGGCGAAGCGCGGGAAGAAGGGCGTCGCACGCAGGTCCGTGGGCTCCAGGTCCGACCCGCTCTTGATGCGGCCGGTCAGGAAGCCCCGGCCCAGCGGGCTGTACGCCACGAACCCGATGCCCAGCTCCCGGCAGGTGGCCAGGATCTCCTGCTCCACGTCCCGGGTCCACAGGGAGTACTCGGTCTGCAACACGCTGATGGGGTGCACCGCATGCGCCCGCCGGATCTGCTCCGGGCTGGCCTCGGACAGGCCCAGGCAGCGCACCTTGCCCTCGGCCACCAGCTCGGCCATGGCCCCCACGGTCTCCTCCACGGGCGTGTCCGGGGCCACCCGGTGCTGGTAGTACAGGTCGATGTGGTCCACCCCGAGCCGCTTGAGGCTGGCCTCGCACGCCCGGCGCACGTAGGCCGGGCTGCCGTCGAGGCGGCTGTCCCGCAGCGCGGCGGTGGGACGCACCACGCCGAACTTGGTGGCCAGCACCACCTGGCCGCGCCGTCCCGAGATGGCCTTGCCCACCAGCTCCTCGTTGTGGCCGCGGCCGTACATGTCCGCGGTGTCCAGGAAGTCCAGGCCCAGGTCCAGGGCGCGCCGGATGGTGGCCACGGACTGGACGTCGTCGGTGCTCCCGTAGAACTCCGACATGCCCATGCACCCCAGGCCCAGGGCCGAGACCTTGAGCCCCTGCGTTCCCAATGTCCGATACTGCATGACGTTCCTCCTTTAGAATTCCTGCAAGGACGGCCGGATGACCAGGTCGTTCACCGCCACCTCGGCCGGCTGGGACAGGGCGTAGAGCACGCCCTCGGCAATGGCCCCGGCCGGGATGGCCAACGACATGAGCCCATCCACGGCCTGCCGCACCTCGGGCACGGTGATGCTGTCCACCAGTTCGGTGTCCACCGCGCCGGGATAGATGGTGGTCACCCGCACCTTGCCCAGGGTCTCCATGCGCAAGGCGTCGCCAATGGCCCGCACCGCATACTTGGTGGCGCAATACACCGCGCAGGAGGGCAGCACCTTGAGCCCGCCCACCGACGAGATGTTCACGAAGTGCCCGCTGCCCCGCTCGAGCATGTGCCCCAGGGCCGCGTGGATGCCCCAGAGCACGCCCTTCACGTTCACGTCCACGGTGCGTTCCCAGTCCTCCACCTTGTCCATGGCCAGGGGCGAGATGGGCATGACGCCCGCATTGCTGACCCAGACGTCCATGCGGCCGAACCGCGCCAAGGCCGCCTGGGCCAGGGCCTCCACCTGCTCCCGCCGGGTCACATCCACCACCTGGTGCGCGGCCGGGCCGGGCAGCCGCGCCTCCAACTCTTCCAGGCGCTCCTTGCGCCGCGCCCCCAGCATGAGCAGTGCGCCGTTTGCAGACAGCTTTTCCGCCACGGCCATGCCGATGCCGCTGCTGGCCCCGGTCACCACCACCACCTTGTCCTTGAGTGCGTTCATGGTCGTCTCCCTGTTTATAAACGAACGTTCGTTCTTTTTCAGGTGAAAAAAAGGGGCGGACAGGGCCGCGGTCAGGCGGCCACCGAGCGCCAGGCCATGTCGAACAGGGTGTCCAGCTCCTCCGGCGTTTGGGGGGCGCCGTTCTGCGCGCCGAGCTTCATCACCAGCCCCAGCGGGCCGAACACATAGGTGAAGGCCACGGCAAAGGGCAGGGGCCGGATGAGGCCCTGCGCCTCGGCCTCGGCGAACAGCGCGGCCATGGGCCTGTAGATCCGGTCGATCCTCTCCGGGGGCAGGGCCAGGATGTAGGGCGAGTTGTAGAACTGCTCGCAGAACCGGTAGATATCGGGCCGGGAGGTGAGCAGGCCGTGGAAATTGAGCCAGGCCCGGCGCAGCTTGCCCTTGAGGGTCGTCTCCTGGTCCGTGCCGGCCATGATGCCCTGGAGCAGGCCGGCCTTGAGCTCCAGGTACAGGCTCTGGACCATGTGCTCCTTGTTCTCGAAATACAGGTAGATGGTGGCCGGGGACACCCCCGCCGCCTTGGCGATCTTGGACATGCTCGCGCCGGCGAAGCCCATCTCGTTGATGAGTCGCACCGCGGCGTCCCGTATCTGCTGGCGTTTCTCCTCGTCCTTCACGCGCATGGCCGGCCTCCATAAACGAACGATTGTTTATTTATGGCCGGGCAAGGAGTGTGTCAAGAGGCGGGGATGAGAAGACGGGCGATTCGTGAATCGCCCCTACAGAAGAGAGCCGGACCTGCGCCGGGCCGGGCTTAAGGCGCCACGCGGACCAGGGCGGTGGTTTCCAGGAGGGGGGCGGCCTTGACTCCGCCGCAGCTCGACTTGGCGATGAGGTTCACCCGCAGGTCCAGGCGGTAGACCCCGGGCGCGGCGGCCGTGAACCGGATGCGGGGGAAGCCGGGCAGGATGTCCGGCCGCCTCTTTCCGGTTGCGCCGGCCGGGGCCTCCGACACTTCCGCTAGGCTGGAGACGTAGAAGCCCGGGGGGACGTGGGGCGGGATGAGCTCCAGGAGCAGGTAGGCGGGTTCGCCCACCCGGCCCTCCACCTCCGGGGTCAGGAGCCGGGCCGTGTGGCTGGGCGCGGTGAGCGGGCAGGACCCGGCCGGGGGGGGCTCGGCCGGGTCCGCAGCCCGAGCCGGGGCGGCAGGAGCCGGGAGGAGGCACAGGGCCAGGACCAGAGCGGCGGTCCAGCGGCCCGCCTGGGAGGGATACGCCTGCGGAACGGCCATGCGCGCCCCGGGTTTGCCGCGCCGCCGGGGCCGGAGCCCCGGCGGCGCGGGTTGTGGGATCAGTACAGCCCGCCCAGGTTGGCGGCGGTGTGCACCGTGGCCGCGAAGAACACCATGCGGCCCAGGAGTTCGCCGGCCAGCAGGAGGACGAACAGCCAGTTCGGAACGCTCCGGGTCCTGGCGAGCACCAGGAGCGGGACGGCCAATCCGATCACGATGCGGCCCCAGTACAGGGGCGAGGCGATCCAGGCCTGGCCCGTGGCGGCCATGACCGTGGAGCCCGACAGCCAGATGCAGGGCGCGGCCAGGTGCGCCACCAGGCTCACCACCAGGCTCGTGCCCAGGATGGCCCGCACCAGGGGCTGGCCGGCCTCGGGCGTGAACCGGGCGGCCAGGCCCGCGCCCAGCACCAGGGCGGTGAGCAGGAAGAACAGCGCGGGCAGGGCGTTGTTCAGGGCCGGGAAGCTGGGCGGGGCGTAGGTCATGCCCATGCTGAACAGGGCCAGCAGCCCCACGAGGCAGGCGGCCCAGGCCAGGCCCGCGCCCACCTTTTGCCGCGCGGTGTACGCGCCGGCCGCGGCCAGGACCAGGAACAGGCCGGTGCCCGCCACCTCGCGGGAGAGCCAGGCCGCGCCCAGGTGCTTGAGGGCCGTGGGCGCGCCCAGGGGATGGCCCAGGTGGAGCAGGGAGGCGGCCAGGCCCAGGGCCAGCACGGCCAGGGCTGCGGTCCACTCCTTGCGCACCTCGCCGGCCGGGCCGGCCGTGGCGTGCTGCCGCAGGCTGCTCACCAGCACCGTGCCCACCGCGGCCTGGGCCAGCACGGTGAAGACCACCAGGGGGAGTTCGAAGCTGCTCATACGCCCTCCCTTCTCACGAACTTGGGCTGCCGCGGGGCGCGGAAGCGCACCGACGGGTTGAGTTCCGGAAACCTGGGGAAGCCCGGGGGGAACCGGGTCAGGCCGGTCTGGTCCAGTTCGGCCAGGTCCACCAGGCGCAGGGCCTCCACCGGGCAGGCCTGCACGCAGGCGGGCTTGAGGCCCTGGTCGATGCGCTGCCAGCACATGCTGCACTTCTCGGCCCGCTTGGCCACCGGGTTGTAGCGCGGCGCGCCGTAGGGGCAGGAGCGGATGCAGTTGCCGCAGCCGATGCATTTGTCCTGGTGGTGCACCACGATGCCGTCCTCCTCCCGCTTGGTGTAGGCCTGCACCGGGCAGACGTTCAGGCAGGTGGGGTTCTCGCAGTGGTTGCAGGCCAGGGAGTAGAAGGCCCGCTCCCGGTGGGGGTAGACCCCGTCCTTGAGGTCGTAGACGTTGCGCCAGACCACGCCGTTCTCCTGGTGGTACTGGTTCTTGCACGCCATGGCGCAGGTGAAGCAGCCGATGCAGCGCTCGGCGTCCACGTAAAAGGCGAGTTGCTTTTTCATGGGGAGTCTCCCTAGGCCCTGGCCAGGTCGGCGAACTGGTCGTGGATGGCCACCCCGGGCTGGCCGGTCTTGAACGCGCCCATGTCCGCCGAGGTGTCGTCCACCAGTGCCTGGCAGTTGTAGGCCAGCTTGCGGAACCAGGCCTCGTACATGAGCAGGGTGTCCGCGGGCACGTTGTCCGTGAGCTTGCAGCGCAGCCGCTCCTCTCCCAGGCGGTTGAAGACCCGCACCAGGTCGCCGTCCTTGATGTTGCGTTCGGCCGCGGTGCGGGGGTGGACGTAGACGAAGGGCTCGGGATTGAACTCCTCCATCCAGTCCAGGTTCACGAACTGGGAGTGCAGGCCGAACTTGGTGTGCGGGGTGAGCAGCCGCAGCCTGTCCGTGGGCGTGCGCGGGGCCACGTACTCGGGCAGGGCCTTGTGCCCGTGCGACGCGGCCAGCTCGGAGGCGAACTCGTACTTGCCCGAGGGCGTGGCGAACTTCCCGTCGCTCCAGGACGCCATGGACATGCGGGCCTTGCGCGGCCCCCGGCGCAGGTCCTCCCAGGACGTGATGCCGAACAGGTCGTGGATGCCCTGGTTGAACTCCTTGGCCATCCACTCCTTGGTGTCGATGGCGGTGGGGAAGGTGCAGGAGCCGGGGGTGATTTCGTTCATGCGCTTGGACAGGGCCGCGGCGATCTCGATGTTGGACTTGGTCTCGTACATGGGCGTGATGGCCTGCTCGTTGAGGGACAGCCAGTAGTGCCAGTAGGAGGCGTTGACGGTCCATTCCTCGAACAGGGTGGTCACGGGCAGCACGATGTCGGCCATGGCCGCGGTCTGGTTGAAGAACTGGTCCACCACCACCACGGTCTCCAGCTTGGCGAAGGCCTTCTCCATCTTGTTGCGGTCGAAGTCCTGGCTGAAGGGGTTCTTGCAGGAGACCCAGAGCATGCGCACCGGCGGGTTCTGGGCGTCCAGGAGCTCCTGGGCGGTCTTGTTGATGTTCAGGATGCGGTCGGAGTAGGTCACGCCCTGGCCCTTGTCGTCGGTGAAGTGGAAGTCGCCCTTGACCTCCACCTTGCCGGGCACGCCCTTCTTGCCCGCGGGCTGCTTCTGGAGCAGGGCGTGGTAGTTGAAGCCCCAGGTCTGGAGGTGGCCGTAGCGCGCGCCGCCGCCGGCCTTGCCCACGTTGCCGGTCATGGCCGCCAGGGCGTCCACCGCGCGCACCGCGGCCCCGCCGTTGGTGTGGCGCTGCATGCCGTAGCCGATCCAGATGGTGGCGGGCTTGGCCTGGGCGAATTCCTCGGCCACCCGGGCGATGTGCCCGGCCGGGATGCCGCACTCGCGCGAGGCCCACTCCAGGGTGACGCTGCCGCGCAGGTAGGCGGCGAAGTCGTCGAAGCCCTTGGCGTTGGCCTTGACCCAGGCCTCGTCCACCAGGCCCTGGTCCAGGATGTGGCGGGCCATGCCCAGGGCCAGGGCCCCGTCGGTGGAGGCCTTGACCTGCCAGTACTCGTCGGCCTTGGCCGCGGTCTGGGTGAAGACCGGGTCGATGCACACGATCTTGGCCCCGCGGTCGCGGGCCTCGTACACGTACTTCATGGAGTGCACGGAGTTCCAGGCCGGATTCGCGCCCCAGAGAATGACGTAGCGGGCGCTGGCCAGGTCCTCGGGGTCGTTGCACCACATGCCGCCCATGTCGTAGTTCTGGGCGTCGATGCCCGCGGGCCAGCAGGGGGTGCCGGTCAGGCGGGTGGTGTAGCCCAGGGAGCTCATCATGCCTTCCACGCCGTAGTTGGTGATGCCGAAGTTCCCGGAGTACTTGGTCATGGCCAGGCCCAGCAGGGTGCCGTCCTTCTGCTCCATCTCCAGGAGCTTGTGGGCGATGCGGTCCATGGCCTCGTCCCAGGAGATGCGCTTCCAGTTGCCGCTGCCCCGGCCCGACTGGAGCATGGGGTACTTGATGCGGTCCGGGCTGTAGACCCGGCGGGGATAGGCGTAGCCCTTCACGCACAGGCCTCCCCGGGTGAAGGTGGATTCGGGCGCGCCCTCGATGAACTGGATCACGCCGTCCTTGACGAAGGTCTTGATGCTGCACGTGTCGTAACAGTTGCGCGGGCAGGCGTTGCGGAAGACCTGCAGCGCCTCCTCCGCCGCCCGGGCGTCAACGGCCCGGAAGAAGGTCCCGGGCACGGCGGCCGCCGCGCCCAGGGCCGCCAGGCCCTTGAGAAAGCACCTGCGGGACAGGCAGCCGGCAGGCGGCTGCGGGCGTTCCTTGGCCAGGTTTCGTTTCATGGTCTTCTCCTCCGGTTGGGGTATGCTCACGCCGCGCCCTGCGCGGCGGCGGTCTCCTGGTCCAGCCAGCGCACGAGCTGGTTGGCGCAGTAGGTGGTGACGGGATGGGCCGAGGGCGCGGCCGAGATGCGCTGGGCAAAGGCGGGAATCCAGGCGGCCATGTGCCCGGCCACGAACCGGGCGTGCAGGTCGGCCAGCCCCGGCCCGGGCTCCCGGTCCAGGGCGGTGCGCAGGGCCGCGGCGCAGTCCAGCTCCAGGCCCACGTGGTCGTCGGGCAGGCGGCCCTCCAGGCGGGAGGCCAGGCCCAGGGCGTGGTACGCGCCGCGCACCTCCAAGGTGGTGACGCCCATGACCAGGGGCTCGGGCTCCAGGTAGACCGAGGCGTAGGGCGGCGCCTCCAGGGCCATGGGGCCGACGAAGAGCCGGTTGAAGGCGAACTCCGTCTGCTCCAGGCCGGCCCCGGGCGGACTGGGACGCCCCGAGGCCTCGGCCACGGCCTGCACGGCGCAGGCCAGCTCCCAGCTGTCGCGGGCCATGAAGAAGTCGCGCAGGGCAGCGGCCAGGCGGACGCTGCCCGGGGCCTGCCCGGGGGATGGCGTGAAGGCTTTTGTCATGCTTCACCCATACGGGCATGGGCGAATGCAACAAGGAGAGGCATGGGAGAATTATTGGGTAGAAAAATCTACCCACTCCCCTGCCATTTCCCGCTAACGTGATGTAGAAACTAAGGTATTCAGGATGCCGGCGCGCCAGAGGACTGGAGGAAGGTGTAGAGGTTCACGTCGCTGCCCGCGATGCCGAGCTTGCGCCGGATGCTCTTGCGGTGGGTTTGGACCGTGCCGGGGGAGAGGTTCAGGGATTCGGCGATGTCCTTGGTGGAGCTGCCGGCGCGGATGAAGCGGCAGACCTTCATCTCCATTGAGGTGAGCTTGAGCAGCCGCGCGTCGCCGTCCGGCCCGGCCCCGGGGGCGAGCGTGAGGAGCTGGTCCTCCAGCACGTCCAGGTAGCCCTTGCGCACGTCGGCCTGCTTCTCCCGGCGCACCCGGGCCAGGGCCGGCGCGAGCACGGTCTCCACGGTGTGGGCGATGGCCCGGCGGTCGTTCTCGCGCTCCTTCTCCACCGCGGCCATGACGTGGCGCAGGGTGATGTTCATCTCCTCGAGCTGCTCCTTTTCGGCGAGCAGGGCCGCGGTGCGCTCGTCCACCACCTGCTCCAGGACGGAGCGCTGGCGCACGTGGGCGGTGATGTCGTTGAGCACCAGGATGTAGCCGCTGGAGGCCAGGCTGACCCGGGAGAGGGGGATGATCTTGAGGTCGTAGTAGCGGCCCGGGCCGGGATTCCCCCCGGGCTCGGGCGCATGGACCTCGTGGTGCTGCTCGGGCGGGTAGTAGCGCAGCACTTCGTCCATGGAGCCGCCTTCCAGGTCCAGGGTCTTCCAGGCGGGCAGGTTGCGGGCCAGGCGGTCCCCGAAGACTTCGTGCGCGGCCAGGTTGGCCTCCAGCACCGCGCCGTCCCCGGCCACCACGAAGACCAGGTCGGAAATGGAGGCCAGGATGTTTTCGTACTTGTTCTTCTCCAGGGTGAGCAGGCGGTTGGACTCCTCGAACCGGGCGTCGGCCTCGCGGCGGGACTGGGCCGACCACTCGGCCACGAGCACGGTCTCGAAGGCGTCGGCGAAACGCTGCATGGTGCGCAGGGCGGCCAGGCGGTCGGTGTCCGGGGCGGCGATGCGGGGCAGGATGTCCGCGACGCTGTGCACCAGGGTCTTGAAGCACCCCACGAACATCTCCGGGGTGACGCCCCGGAAGTGGTGCCGCCAGGCGGTGCCCAGCAGGTCGCGGCACCACTCGGCATGCCGGATGAGCTCGGGGAACGTGGGCTCTTCCTGTTTTCCGGCCAGCACCCCGAGCATGGGCTCGATGAAGTAGCGGAAGGAGAGGATGCAGTCCTCGCGCTTGGCCGTGGTGAGTTCCAGATACCCGGCGTCGCGCATGGCCTCGGTCCAGCGGACGAGGAAGAATTCAAGGTGTTCCGGCAGGTTGTGCAGAACGCGCTGTGCTCCCTTCATGGAGCCATTGTACCGAATCCAGGAATTTTCCGCCAGGGGCGGGAGGCTTGGGTGGTGGAGCGGTGGGTGAAGGCGGGAAGGCGCGGGCGATTCGTGAATCGCCCCTATATGAAGAGAGCCGAACCTGCCGTGTGGGTCAGGACCCTCTTGTGTAGGGGCGATTCACGAATCGCCCGTCTTTTCTTGTTCGCCTACTTCCGCCCCGCCGCGTTGATGAACGTCCGGTGGCGTTCGGCGTAGGGCGGGCAGCCGAAGAAGGCGGAGCCGGAGACCAGCACGTCCGCGCCGGCCTTGGTCAGGGCCTTGGTGTTGTCCGGGGTGACCCCGCCGTCCACCTGGATGAGCATCTCGGGGTTGGCCTCCTCGCGCAGGGCCGCGAGCTGGCGCAGCTTCTTCGCGGTGAAGGGGATGAAGGACTGGCCGCCGAAGCCCGGGTTCACGCTCATGATGAGGGTCATATGCAGCTGGGGGATGAGGTAGAGCATGTGGTCCAGCGGGGTGGCCGGGTTCAGGGCCACCGCGGGCTTGGCGCCCAGGCGCGCTATCTCGGCCACGGTGCGCTCCAGGTGCACCGTGGCTTCGGCGTGCACGCAGACGAGGTCCGCGCCCGCGTCCACGAATTCGGCCAGGTAGCGCTCGGGCTTCTCGATCATGAGGTGCACGTCGAAGAAGAGCTTGGAGCGCTTGCGCAGGGCCTTGATGACCGGCGGGCCGAAGGTGATGTTGGGCACGAAGGCCCCGTCCATCACGTCCCAGTGCACCCAGGAGAGCCCGGCCTCCTCCAGGGCGGCCAGCTCGTCGGCCAGGCGGCCGAAGTCCGAGGAGAGCAGGGAGGGCGAGAGGATGAAGGGCCGGCCCATGCTACTTCTTCTTGGGGGCAGCCTTCTTGGGCGCCGCCTTCTTGGCCGCGGGCTTCTTGGGCGCGGCCTTTTTCGCAACCGCCTTCTTTGGGACGGCCTTTTTCGCCGGGGCCTTCTTGGCGGGTGCGGGCTTCTGGGCGGCAGCGGCGGCCTTCTTGCGCGCGGCCACGAAGTCCGGTCCGTAGAGGCCGTCGATGCACCAGTTCTCCGGGGCCACTTCCTGCAGCACCACCTTGACCGCCTGGGTGGGAATGCCGCAGATGCGGGCGCATTCCGCGGCCAGGGTCATGGCGAGGTCCTTCTTCTGCTGGACGGTGCGGCCGGTGAGCATCTGCACGGTGATGATGGGCATGGCGTCACTCCTCGTCGTTGTTGGCCATCTTGAAGTCGACCTTGATCTTGTACATGCGCGAGGCGGGCAGGTTGAGGATGTCGATGCCGGTGGCCTTGCGCATCTGGGCCAGGGTGTCGTCCACCTGTTGGCGGGAGGGGCCGATGAAGGTGAACCAGACGTTGTAGGGGTGGCGGCGCAGGTAGTTGTGGGTCACGCCGGGGTGGGCGTTGACCTCGGCCACGAAGGCGTCCAGCCGGTCTTCGGGCACGCGGGCCGCGCATAGGGTGGAGTGGAAGCCGAGCTTGCGGGACTGGAAGTTGCCGCCGATGCGGCGGATGACCCCCTGCGCCTTGAGCGCCCGCACCCGCGCGAGGGCCTCGTCCTCGGACAGCCCCAGGCGCTGGCCCACCGCGGCGTAGGGCCGGGCCTCCAGGGGGAAGTCGGACTGGATAATGTCGAGCAGGCGCTTGTCTATCTCGTCCATACGAGGGGCGTCCACGTAACTCAGGCTCCCTTGCAGGCGTTCTTCAGCCGCGCGGGCTGGTGCGAACACAGGGGCTCCTCGGCCAGGTGGGAGCCCTTCATGGTGTAGGCGCGGGCGCGGCAGCCGGCGCAGACCTTGTGGTATTCGCATACGCCGCACTTGCCCTCATAGTGCGACTGGTCCCGGAACTCAAGGAAATGCTTCGACTTGGCCCAGATTTCCGGGAAGGGAGTGGTGCGCACGTTGCCGCAGTCCAGGTCCAGGTAGCCGCAGGGCTGGACCTGGCCGGTGTGGGAGATGAAGCAGAATCCGGTGCCTCCCAGGCAGCCGCGGGATACGGCGTCCAGGCCGAAGTTCTCGAAGGTGACGGGGATGCCGTCCTCCTTGGCGCGCTGCCGCAGGATGCGGTGGTAGTGCGGCGCGCAGGTGGCCTTGAGCTGCATGCTGGTGGTTTTGCGGAAGTCGTAGAACCAGTTGAGCACGTCCTCGTATTCCTTGGCCGTGATGACCTGGTCCGCGAGCCCTGCGCCGCGGCCCGTGGGCACCAGCAGGAAGATGTGCCAGGCGGCTGCGCCGAGCCGTTCGGCCAGGTGGAAGATGTCCTTGAACTGGCCCAGGTTGTTGCGGGTGACGGTGGTGTTGATCTGGAACTCGATGCCCGCATCTTTCAGGAACTGTATCCCCCGCATGGAGCCCTCGAACGCGCCGGGCACGCAGCGGAAGGCGTCGTGGGTTTCGGCGTCGGGCCCGTCGATGGAGATGGAGCACCGCTCGATGCCGGCCTCCTTCATCTGGCGGGCGTTCTCGGCGGTAATCAAGGTCCCGTTGGGGGCCATGACCGGGCGCAGGCCCAAGGACTTGGCGTGCCTCACCAGGGTGAACACGTCCTTGCGCAGCAGGGGCTCGCCGCCGGTGAAGATGACGATGGGCTTGCCCACCTTGGGGAAGGTGTCGATGAGGGCCAGGGCCTCCTCGGTGGAGAATTCGCCGGGGTAGGGCTCCAGGTGGGCCTCGGCGCGGCAGTGCTTGCAGGCGAGGTTGCAGGAGCGGGTGATCTCCCAGGCGATGAGCCGGCACTCGGGCACGTCGGGTCCCAGGTCGTGGCTGGGCTTGGGCTTCCCGTCCGGGTGGCCGCCCGGATGCCCCCCGGGATGCCCGCCCGGGTGTCCCGCAGGCTTCTCGAAACTGTCCTTGGTCATGGCTGTATCTTCTTCAATCGATAAAAGTTTTTGGGATAGGGGATGGGGGTGTGGGGGAAGGGGAAAGGACTTTTTTCAAAAAGTCCTTTCCCCTTCCCCCACTAGCCATTCATCCACTCGAGCACCTGCGCGGCGTAGTAGGTGATGATCAGGTCCGCGCCGGCGCGCTTGATGGCGAGCAGGGATTCCAGGGCGGTGGCCTTTTCGTCGGTCCAGCCGTTCTGGGCTGCGGCCTTGAGCATGGAGTACTCGCCGCTGACCTGGTAGGCGGCCACGGGGTTGTCGAAGTTGTCGCGCACCATGCGGACGAGGTCCAGGCAGGGGCCGGCGGGCTTGACCATGAGGATGTCCGCGCCTTCGAAGGCGTCGGCCGCGGCCTCGCGCATGGCCTCGCGGGAGTTGGCCGGGTCCATCTGGTAGGTGCGGCGGTCGCCGAAGGCGGGAGCGGACTCGGCGGCCTCGCGGAACGGGCCGTAGAAGGAGGAGGCGTACTTGACCGCGTAGCTCATGATGGGGGTTTCGGCGTAGCCCTTGGCGTCCAGGGCCGCGCGGATGGCGGCGATGCGGCCGTCCATCATGTCCGAGGGGGCCACCATGTCCGCGCCGGCGTCCACGTGGGACAGGGCGGTGCGGGCGAGCAACTCCAGGGTTTCGTCGTTGACCACGCAGCCCTGCGTGTCGCCCTTGCGGATGACGCCGCAGTGGCCGTGGGAGGTGTACTCGCACAGGCACACGTCGGTGATGACGGTGAGGCCGGGGAAGCTGGACTTGAGCAGGGTGATGGCCTTTTGCACCGCGCCGTCGGCGGCCCAGGCCCCGGAGCCCTTGGCGTCCTTCTTCTTGGGGATGCCGAAGAGGATGACCGCGCCCAGGCCGTGCTCCATGGCCTCGCCCACCTGGTTTTCCAGCTTTTTCAGGCCGAGTTGGGAGACGCCGGGCATGGCGTCGATGGGTTTTTCGAAGTCCGCGGCCGCCTCGGCCACGAAGTAGGGCATGATGAGGTCTTCGGCGCGCAGGAAGTTCTCGCGCACCAGGGCGCGCAGGCCCGGGGTGCGGCGCAGCCGGCGGCCGCGGTGGAACGGGGCGGTGTCCATTCTAGGCTCCTGACTGTAAGGTTCCGTCCTATTTGTCCTTTTTCTCCGACACCCGAGCCGCAGCCCACAGGCCGGCGATGGGCTTGCGGCGGCGGCTGAAGAACCCCAGGCGCGTGCGCAGGGGCGAGGTTCGCTTGCGGCCCAGCAGGAAGTACTGCCGCCGGGTCAGCGTTTGATTTCGGCGTCGGTTAAATAGCAGGCCGGGTCCTCGGCCCAGATGTCCCCATGATAGGCCTCGGCGCGAGCCCGGAAGTTGCCGGCGCATATGTCCAGGAAGCGGCATGTGGCGCATCTCCCCTTGACGTGCGGTTTCTTGTCCTTGAGCTTGGCGAGCAGATCGATCTCGGGATCGTCCCAGATCTGGGAGAAGGGCCGCTGGCGCACGTTGCCGAAGGTGTGGTTGCGCCAGAACTGGTCGGCGTGGACCTGGCCGTCCCAGGAGATGCAGCCGATGCCGCGGCCGGAGTTGTTGCCCTCGTTGAAGGAGAGCAGCTCGAAGACCTCGGCCGCGCGCTTGGGGTCTTCCTTGAGCAGGCGCATCCAGACGTAGGGGCCGTCGGCGTGGTTGTCCACGGTGAGGACTTCCTTGGGCAGGCCGTCGTCGAACAGGGCGCGGGTCTCGTCCATGATGAGGTCCAGGAGCGCGCGGGTCTCGGCGTGGTCCAGGTCCTCCTTGATGAGCTCGGAGCCGCGGCCGGAGTAGACCAGGTGGTAGAAGCAGACCCGGGGCACCTCCAGTTCGCGCAGGACCTTGAAGATCTTGGGCACCTCGGCCACGTTGCGCTTGTTGACCGTGAAGCGCAGGCCCACCTTGAGGCCCTCGGCCTGGCAGTTCTCCACGCCCTCCAGGGCCTTGCGGTAGGCGCCGGGCACGCCGCGGAACTTGTCGTGCACCTCTTCCCCGCCGTCCAGGGAGATGCCCACGTAGGACAGACCCACGCCCTTGAGTTCGCGGGCCTTGGCCTTGGTGATGAGGGTGCCGTTGGTGGAGATGACCGCGCGCATGCCCTTGCCCACGGCGTGGTGGGCGAGCTCCACCAGGTCCTTGCGCACCAGGGGCTCGCCCCCGGAGAAGAGCATGACCGGCGCGCCGTAGGCGGCCAGGTCGTCGATCATGGCCTTGGCCTCGGTGGTGGGGATGGGGTCTTCCCCCTGCTCCTCCAGGGCCTTGGCGTAGCAGTGGACGCACTTCAGGTTGCAGCGCCGGGTCATGTTCCAGACCACGACGGGCTTCTTGTCCTTGGAGAACTGCAACAGGTGCGAGGGGAGTTTGCCGGACTGGCGGCCGTAGCGCAGGGCGTCGGACGCCTCGACAGCGCCGCAATAGAGCTTGGAAATGCCGATCATCTGTCCTCCGTGAATGCCGGCGGTCCCGGCGGGGAAGCGACCATAGACGAGAGACGCCCGGCCGTCAAAGCCGGGATGCGGTCCGGCCGGGTTTCAGGGAAACCCTAGCGGACTAGGAGGAAATGATAAGGCAGGGGACGGGGATGGCAAGGGGGGAATCAATCAACTATGGATATTATGTCGCTGCAATCTCCTAGTGTTATTTCCAGGTAATCGCAGTGATATTGGTGCGGCGTACCTCTATAAACAACAATGCGATATTCTTGCTGCCAGCTATAATCAGCATGTTTTTGGAATGCGTTGAAGTTAAATATTTGATCGTTTAAAGTTTTTTTATCGACATCTATGCCCTTGTCGTATTGCACTTTCCCCCATTGAACCCAGAATTTTGAATCTATGAACGTTAAGAACGTTCTGGTTCGTTTTATAAAATCTAATATTTTTATCTCGACAATGGTATCGTATTTGTCATCTATACTGTAAAGTCTGGAGTGAGCCACGCTTGTAGAAGACATGCAGAATATGTATTGAATAAAACATGAGCTTGTCTCACAGAGATGACCATCACAATAATAACTTCCATTTCCTTCATCTGGATCACCCTGACCAGTGCGGTCTTCTATTTGCTTATAGTAATCAAGTGGGCGAAGTAGAAATTTTCCACGGAAAATCAGTTCGTCAGCCCATTGTTTCTCCGTCGCGCGAATCAGGGTAGGCGGAGGAGGGGCTTCGCATTCATTGTACTCAATGCCATCCTCAATCTTCGTTTCTTTAAAAGTCTTTTGCATAGTAAAGTTACAGACCACCTTGCAGCAGCGGCGCGAGCTTGGCGAGGACTTCTTCCAGAGTTTCGGGTGGGACCGTGCAGGAGTATTCCACTTGGCGAGCCCGCCAGTCCATGTTCCGGACGTGGTCGGCGACTGCGACGCCCTTGATGGGCAGGCCGGGGGGGAGGGCCACTTCGAAGGGGTAGTTTTTGACCTTGCTCGTGATGGGACAGATGAGCATCAACCCCCGGCGGGAAGCATAATGCAACGGAGAAAGGACGAGTCCCGGCCGTCTCCCTGCCTGCTCGTGCCCCATTGTGGGATCAAACGACACCCACACCACATCGCCGCGGCCTGGGACGTATTTCTCAGGCATGGCTACCAGATTTCCTTGCCCATGGGTCTGCCCCAATCAAGGTCGTCGTGGCAGTTCTCGGGCGTGATGCCCGCGACAAGCTCTTCCAGGGTGTATTTGGGCTTGGGGGGACGCAGGGTGAGCGCGCCGTTTTCGGTCATTTCCAGGTCCAGGCGGTCGCCCTCCTTCAGGCCGGCCTTTTCGGCCACGGCCTTGGGAATGCGCACCGCGAGGCTGTGTCCCCATTTGGAGAGTTGGGTCTGCATGGTGAACCTCCCGAATGTATATCCAAAGTATATACTTCGGAAGGGAGAGGGTCAAGCCTCACCAGCGCGGGTCCCTCCTGAGCAGCGCCTCGGCCTCGTCCCGGGGCAGGGGCTTGGCGAAGAGGTAGCCCTGGCCAAAGTGGCAGCCAAGTTCGCGCAGGGTGGCGAGTTGCGCCGGGGTCTCCACGCCCTCGGCGATGATCTGCTTGCCCAGGGAGTGGGCCAGGCTGGTGATGGTGCGTACGATGGCCATGCTCTCGGGGTTGTCGTGCATGGCGCGCACGAAGCTCATGTCCACCTTGAGGAAGTCGAAGGGGAAGCGGGTGAGGTGGGCCAGCGACGAGTAGCCCGTGCCGAAGTCGTCGATGGCCAGGCTCACGCCCAGGCCCTGGAAGGCGCGCATGACCTCGCGGGCCTGGGCCACGCTGCCCATGATGCCGCTCTCGGTGACCTCCAGCTTGATGCAGGCCGGGTCCGCGCCGGTGGAGGCCAGGGCCCGGGCCACGTCCTCGACGATGCCCGGCTTCTGGAGCTGGCGCACGGCCAGGTTCACGGCCACGGACAGGCCGGGCCGGGCGACGTTCCACTCATGGGCCGCGGCGAACGAGGCCAGGAGCATCTGTTCGCCCAGGGGCACGATGAGCCCGGTCTCCTCGGCCAGGGGGATGAACACCCCGGGCGGGATGATGCCGCCGTCGGGCCTCAGCCAGCGCACCAGGGCCTCGAAACCGGCCACGCGGCCGGTTCCCAGATCCACCAGGGGCTGGAAGAAGGGCACGAACTCGCGCGCCTCCACGGCCTTCTTGAGCATGAGCTGGAGGGTGAACTGTTCGGTGGCCTCGAAGTGCATGTTGGGGTCGAAGACCACGCTGCGCCCGGCGCCCAGGGCCTTGGCCCGGTACATGGCGGTGTCCGCGTCGCGCAACAGGTCGCCCGGGTCCTCGCCGCCCAGCCCCAGGGCCACGCCGATGGAGGCGGTGGCGAACAGCTCGCGCCCGTCCACGGCAAAGGCCGGCTCCAGGGCGTCCTGCAGGTCCTGGATCAAGGCCAGGGCCTGGGCAGCGTCGTCCACCGGGTCCAGGAGGATGCCGAACTCGTCGCCCGAGAACCGGGCCAGGGTGTCCCCGGGCCGCATGCGGGGGGCGATGCGCTCGGCCAGGGCCAGGAGCAGGCGATCGCCCACGGCGTGGCCCAGGGAGTCGTTGATGTGCTTGAACCGGTCCAGGTCCAGCAGGCACACGGCGAACGGCTGGCCCGTGGACGACGCGGCGCGGGCGGCCTGGCCGGCGCGGTCCAGGAACAGGGTCTTGTTGGGCAGGCTGGTGAGCCCGTCGTGGAAGGCGTCGTGCAGCAGTTGCTCCTCGGCGCGGTGGCGCTCGGTCACGTCCGCGGCGTAGAGGTGCACCAGGCCTTGTTCGACCAGGGGGTGGTAGGTCCAGGTGAACACGTGGTCCGCGGCGCGGTGCTCCACCTCGTAGCGACTCTGGCCGGTAGCCAGGCAGGCGGCCACGATCTCGGCGTGCTGTTCGGGCAGGAACTCGTCCAGGGTCAGGCCGGTGTGCTCCAGAAAGGCTGCGGTGGCCACGTTCTGGTAGGCCAGGCCGCCGGCGTCGGCGGAGAGCACCGGGAAGGGGCTGGAGCGGGGGAAGGAAGCCAGGCGCTCGATCTCCTTTTGCTGCTCCTTGAGCTCGGTGAGGTCCACGATGACCGCGAACGCGCCGATGAGCTGGCGGTCCAGGTCGTAGAGCGGGGCCACGTCGTAGCGCACGTGCACGGTGCGGCCCGCGGCGTTGGGCGTGGATACCTCGATGTTGCGGAAGGGCCGGCCCTCGCGCATGCACCGGCCGGTGATGGTCTCGTGCCCGGGGTCGCCGTAGAAGAGTTCGCCCAAGGTCATGCCCAGGTACTCCTGGGTGTCGCCAGGCCGTTGGTAGAGGTCGAGATAGGGCTGGTTGATGAAGGTCAGGCGCTCCTCGCGGTCCACCACCAGGCAGGGCACGGTAAGGCCGTCCAAGAGGCCCTGGGCGAACCCGTGCCGGTGCTTGATCTGGACCACCATGCTGCGCAGGCCCTCGTAGAGAAAGGCCAGCTCCTCGCCCTCGATGGTGCGGCACTCGGCGGAGTAGTCGCCGGCCGCCACCTGGCCGGCGTACTCGGACAGGCAGCGCACGTCTCGGGCCACCCCGCGGGCCGCGGACCAGAGCACGGCCGCGGCCGCCAGCAGGGCCAGGGCCGAGAATCCCACGCCCATGGCCCGCCAGAGGCGGTAGGAGTCGTGGCGCAGGCCCACCAGCACGTCCATCTCGTCCATGCCCGCGGCGCGCAGGTCGCGGCCCGCGGCCACGGCGTTCCGTGTGGCCTCGGCCAGCCCCGGGGTGATCATGTGGCTGTCCGCCTCCTCGTCCAGGAGGTCGGCCAGGGCGCGGGAGGCGGCCTCGAAGCGCTCCAGGGCCGGGGCGAAACGGCTGGCCAGGGTGGGGCTCGCCCCGTAGTGGAAGGGGTCCTCGCGCAGGGCGGCCCGGGAATTCCCGGCCACGCCCGTGTCCGTGGTTTCGCGGAGCACGGCCGAGGCCGCTGTGAGGCGGTCGTGCAGCATGCCCGGGGACTCGGCCCCGGGGGTGGCGGCGGCCAGGTACAGGTCCATCTCGGCCAGGTGCTGCAGGGCCAGGGGCAGGGCCAGGGTCACGGCCTTGGCCAGGGAGGAGCTGTCCGGCACCGGGTCCTGGGAGAGCATGGAGGCCTCGGTGGCGAAGCGGGACAGGGCCAGCATGCGGCGCAGCAACAGGGCTGTGTTTGGTTGTCCGGCGTCGGAATCGAGCGTCTTCCAGTCCTGCATGAGCCGCCCGGGGTGCAGGTTCTCCAGGCCGCGCTCGGCCAGGGCCTCGACGTCCAGCGCCAGGTCGGCTTCGGCCGCGCGGTGGGCGTCGAGCAGGGCGGCCATGGCCGTTTCGGCCCGGCGGCGGGCCTCCTGGGCCACCGCGCCGTCCAGGCCCTTGCCGCGCAAGGGGCGCAGGCGCTCGCAGTCCTCCACCGCCTCGGCCGCGGTGTTGAGCACGCGCAGGTACCGGGTGCCGGCCAACTCGTGCCGGGCGATGTCCAGGTCGAAGCGGAAGGAGGCGTCCATGAACCAGGCCAGCACGGCCAGGGGCAGGATGAAGGCCAGGCCGCCCAGGAGCAGGCGGCGGGATATGGTCATGCGGCGGAAGAGCGGGGCCATGGGAACTCCCGGGATGGCGAGGTGTTCCTGACTATTCTAGCCCCTCTTCCAGGAAAAGGACAAGCCGTTGCCTGGGGAAAGTGCAAGTCGGCTTTTGGCGTCAGGGGCCAGGCCCATCCGCAATATTCCCTGGTAGGTTGTGAAGAAATGCTCCCCGGCTAGATGCGGGCTACGCCCAGGAAGGCGGCGTGCATGCCGGCCACCAGGGCCAGGAACAGGGCGCGGGAGGCGGCGGGGGGGAGGCCGGGGAAGCGGTATTCCATGGCCGCGTGCTTGCACGCGCCCAGGCAGTCGCCGCACAAGGTGCAGGACAGGCCGGGCTGGCCGCGCTCGATGTCGGCCGGGGTGAGGGCGTCGTAGCGGCAGGCGCGGGCGCAGCCCCCGCACTGGGTGCAGTCGTTGGTCATGCGCACCCGGAAGGGGTTCAGCCGGCCCAGGAGATTGGCCAGCGGGCCGATGGGGCACCAGGCCGAGCAGTGGGCCATGACTCCCAGGCGGCGGGAGATGATGAGCATGATTCCCACTCCGGCCAGGCCGAAGCCGGCGGCCAGCCAGACGGCAGGCAGGGGCTCCACGCCCATGGCCCGGAGCACGAGGGCCGAGGCGCAGGCCAGGGCCAGGAGGCCCAGGCGCAGGGGCCAGCGCCAGCCCGGCAGGGGGCCGCGCGGCCGGCGGCCCGAGGCGGCCCAGCCGTCCCAGGCACCCACGTAGCACAGCCAGGAGCACCAGGCCGGCCCCACCAGGGCCACGGCGGCGGCGAACAGGATGAGCATGAACAGCCCGTGGCCCCGAAAGAGCGGCCCGGCCACGATGAGGGCGGGCACGGGCAGGTGGAGCCGGCCGGTCATGAGCAGGGAGTCCGCGCCCGCGAGCCCCAGGCCGAGTTGGCCGAAGAACACCAGGGAGAACAGGCCCCAGGCGCGCAGCCGCCAGCGGGCCGAGCGGGCCGGGTCCAGCAGGCCGTGGGCCAGCCAGCCGGCGTAGGCGGCCAGGCCCACGGCCTCCAGCCAGCCCCAGCCGGGCCAGAATCTGTCGGCCAGGAGCACCTGGACCGGCGACTTGGCCCGGGCCGCGAGCACCAGGCCCAGGCACAGGAAGAAGGCCAGCGCGCCCGGCCAGCCCGGGCCGCCTTCGGACCGTTGCCGGGCCTTCTTCGTATCCAGGGCCCAGGCCGAAGCCGCGCAGGCCAGGGCCACGGCCCCCAGGATCAGGGCCATGCGCACCCAGGGCGCGCCCATGGCCAGGCGCAGGCGGGCCAGGTCGGCGGCCACGTCCAGCCAGAAGAAGAATCCCGCCACCAGCACCCCCTGCACCGCGCGCCGCGCCCAGGGCTGGCGCACCAGGAGCAGCCCGGCCACGGCCAGCCAGGCGGCCACCTGCCCCATCTCGCCGAAGCGCAGGGCATGGGCGGCCAGCACCAGCAGGGAGAGGACGGCGGGGACGTAGGCCAGCATGCGCTACTTCTTCAGACCCGCCACGGCCTTGGCCCCGTGCCTGGCCACCAGGTCGCCCAGGCGCTGGCCGGGCCTGGCATGTTCGAGAAAATAGCGGGCGGCGCGCAGGGTGTAGTCCACGGCCTGGTCGGCGCTGTGCAGGCCGGGCAGCTCCTCGGCCAGGCGGGGGTGGCGGCCCAGGCGGCCGCCGAGTTGGACCCGCCAGCCGCTTCGGCCCGGGGAGAGCGCGCCCGTGGGGCAGGCTGCGATGCAGGCCCCGCAGGCCAGGCAGGCGGCCTCGTCGATGGCGTCCAGCTGGCTGCTGGGCAGGAGCACCACGGCCTGCTCGCGGCAGGCGTCCTGGCAGGCCCCGCAGCGGGTGCAGCAGGACGGGTCGGTCGTGGGCCGCTGGGCCGCGATGAGGCCCACGTCCGCGATCTGGGGCCGGGAACAGGCGTTGGGGCAGCAGGACAGGGACACGGTGAACTGCTCGTGCCGCTTGGGCGGGCGGCCCAGGAGCCTGGCCAGGCCGGCGGCCAGGCCCATGGCCTCCAGTTCCGCGGCCAGGCGCTCCGGCAGGCCGCCGGGATCCAGGGCGCGGTGTTCGCAGCCCTGGGGGCCGCGGCAGGCGGTGACCGCGAAGCCGGAGGAGGGGGGGGCGGAATGCGCGCGGTGCTCGTGGTGCGTGGACATGGGGCGATGATACTCCGGTAGGGGTGGGGGGCTTTGACCCGGGTCAAAAAAGCCCGGCCCGGAGGATTCCGGGCCGGGCGAAGGTAGCAGGAACGGCGGCTGCGGGCTAGTCGGCGGGCTTGGGCTGGGGCTTGGGGTCCTCCAGGGGGGAGGGCTGGGGATTCTTCTTGCGCTCTTCTTCCTTGAGCCAGTTCCACTCCCGCACCGGCTTGCCCATGTCCTCGGCCAGGGCGGCCACGATGGCGGCCGCGGGCTCGCTGGGCAGGCGGTTCTTGGTGGCGAACACGAAATAGTCGCGGGTCAGGTCCGCGGACATGGTCCCGGCGTGGGCCATGGACCAGATGAGCTCGCCCGAGGCGGTGTCGTAGATGTCCAGGCGCAGGCTCACGGTGGAGGTGCCGGCCGAGCCGCCGAAGAGCAGGTAGGTGAACTCGCCGCCCACGGCCAGGTCGAAGCCCGCGGCGCGGGCCCGGGCCACGGCCTTGGCCGGGTCCTTGAAGGGTTCGTTCTCGGCGAATGGCAGGGTGTCGAAGACCTTGAGCCTGAGCCACTGGCCCCAGAACACCCGGGAGAGTTGCTGGCTCACGTGGGCCGCGTCCTTCATGCCCAGGCGGTTGGCCAGGGGGAAGAACAGGGCGGTCTGGGGGGTCATGGGCGTGTCCGCGGGCGTGACCGTGCTTTCCGGGAAGAAGTTCCGGTGCACGTACTCGTCGATGTAGATGGTGGGCGGCTGGGCCAGGTCGGGCGAGACCGCGCAGGCGGCCAGGAGCAGGACCGGGGCCAGGAGCAGGGCCTTCAGGGCCGGGATGGGGCGCAGGGGCATGGCGTACCTCGCTGGAATGGGCCGGGCGCGACGCGAGCCTGGCCGGTCAGGGAGGAGCAAAACCCGTGCCGTCGAGCCAGCCTGGGGCCGCCGACCGTTCAAAAACCGCGAGGGTAAGGCGCGAGGGAACGCCAAGGCCGATGCGTATGCGAAATACGCGAGGGTTTGGCGTTGCCGAAGCAACGCAGCCATCGCGGGATTTTCAACGGCCGGCTACTGCAAGAGCGTGGTGGGCGGCGGTGCCTGGTGCATGGAGTCCAGGAGCTGCTGGCGCGACTCCACCAGGCTCTGCTTGAGCTCCAGGCGGCGCTCCGCGGGCAGGCGCTTGAACTCGGGCCGCGCGGCCAGGGCCTCCAACTGGGCCATGTCCGACTTGATGCGCTGCACCCGGGCCTGGAGCTCGGGTTCCTGCTGCCAGAGTTTTGACGCGGCCTCGGCCAGCTCGCGCAGCTCGGCGGTGAGTTCCAGGAAGGCCCGGGGGTCTATCTCCCGGGACACGCGCTGGGCCATGAACAGGCGCAAGAAGAAGGCCCGGACGCGGGCCCAGAGGCGGGCCAGGGCGCTGGTGCGGGCGGGAACGGCCATGCCTAGGAGGCTCCTCCGGGCAGCATGAAGGCCACCCAGGCGGCCAGGATGACCACCACCACCGGGATGTGGATGGCCAGGAGCACCCGGCCGTAGGAGGCGCGGTGCACCTCCTTGAGCGCGATGAGGTAGATGACCATCCACCAGAACATGCCCACCAGCGGCCCCAGGAAGGGCACCAGGGAGAACACGCCCACCGCGTTGGTGTAGGCCATGGCCCGCACGGTGCCCTCGAAGCGGCCGGACGCGGCGTTCATGGTGCGCAGGCCCAGGTGCATGACGGCCGAGAACACGAAGATGTAGAGCACGGACAGGGCCGGGATCACCGCCACCAGGGCGATGAGGCTCTGGCCCAGGTCGACGTGGAAGTGCGCGGCCAGCTCGGGCGGGAGCTGGAAGCGCTGGTTCAGCGCATCGAAGAGCAGGGAGTTCCAGGCGGTCTGCAGGGCCGTGGAGAGCACCGTGAGCAGGATGTAGAAGCTCATGGGCTTGGCGATGCCGCCGGTGGCGGGCATGGCCCGGAAGAACTGCGTGGGGTGGAACACCGCGCCGGTGATGGTGGCCCACAGGCCGCGGAAGAAGCCGTGCTCGGCCAGGTTCTCCCAGGGCACCTTCCAGGAGCCGCCGGCGGCGTCGGCGGCGTCGGCTTCGTCCTCGGCCCCGGCGCGGCGGTCCTCCTCCCGGGCCAGGTTCTCCAGCTTCTGCCAGATGTCGCCGGGCTTGGCCGGGGCCTGGGCGTCCTCGTTGCGGGACGGGGCCGCGGCATGGTCGGCGGGCTCGTCGGCGTACTCGTCGCGCAGCACGATGCGCCGCACGGGCCGGTTGTCCGGCTGGGGCGGCAGGGGCGGCGAGGAGGGCTGGGGCGCGGGCGGGGCCGGGTCGGTCGGGGCGGACTCGATCCGGGTGGCCGGGGCCGGAGGCTCCGGCGCGGGCGGAGCCTGCGGCGCGGGGACCTCGGGCTCCTCCTCGGCCAGGTCGAATTCGTACTCGTCCAGGCTGCGGAAGCGGAACTTGAAGCGGCACTTGGGGCAGGTGGCGAACACGGACTTGGCCGGGACCTTGTCGTCGGCCACCTGGCGGCCGAACCCGCATTGCGGGCAGATGATTTCCATAGGTTCTACCTTGTCGGGGACGTAAGATATGAGCCTACCCCACAATCCCCCGGTGCCGCAAGGGAGGGGAGGGAGCGGGGCTGGGCGTCAGGCCTTCTCCTGCCCCTTTTGCTTCAGAACGGCCAGGGCTCTTTCGAGCACGATCCGATCCGGGGCGTCCTTCTCCCGCAGGGATTGTTTGGTCCGCAGCAGGCCCTCCAGGTCCACGGTGCGCACCGGCACGCCGTCCAGGTCCACGGTTTGGACATGCCCGACCAGGGTGGCGAAGGTCTCGCCGCAGGCATTGAAGATGATGTCCACCACGATATCGTCGGCCACCCGGATGTTTTCGCCCTCGTCGAACCAGGCCGGCTCCAGGTCGCGGGCGGCCTTGTCGGGCAGGATCATGAGGGCCTGGCGCAGGCGTTCCCCGGTTGCTCTGCCGGTGGGGACCAGCAGGTCGATGTCGATGGTCGTCCGGCTGTAGCCGTGCAAAAGCAGGGCATAGCCGCCGATGAGCAGGTAGTCCACGCCGTGGGTGTTGAGGGCCGCAACCAGGGCCTTGAGGTCGTCCAGGGTGGCGGGGCGGCTGTATTCTTCCATCGCGAGTGGGGCGGGACGCGGGCCGTTCAGCCGCGTTCCCGGGCCAGCCGGGCCATGCCTTGGGCCAGGCAGGCGTTGCGGTGCCGGTCGGCGTCGTCCAGGGTGGCGAAGCGATAGACGCCCTTGGGAATGAAGGTGGAGCCGGCCCCGGGCAGGCCGTGTGCGGCCTCGTTGAGCCGAGCCCCGGCCTTGAGCAGTTCGGCCGAGGCGGTGGCGGTGACGGCCGGTTCGCGCCGTTTTCCCACGGTCTTCATGCCCGCCATATAGCCACGCCTCGGCCCCGGGTCAAACCGGCGGGCTACTCCCCGACCAGGGCCGCGGCGAAGTCGTCGCCCGAGAAGGGGCGCAGGTCCTCCATCTTCTCGCCCAGGCCCACGAAGGTGATGGGGAGCCCGAACTGCAGGGCGATGGCCACCACCACCCCGCCCTTGGCCGTGCCGTCCAGCTTGGTGAGCACGATCTCGTCCACGCCCACGGCCTCGGAGAAGAGCTTGGTCTGGGAGATGGCGTTCTGGCCGGTGGTGGCGTCCACCACCAGCACGCAACGGTGCGGCGCGCCGGGGTGCTTCTTGCCCAGCACCGCCTTCACCTTCTTCAGCTCTTCCATGAGGTTGGTCTTGGTGTGCAGCCGGCCCGCGGTGTCCACGAACAGGATGTCGTAGCCCCCGCGCAGGGCCGCGTCCACGGCCTCGAAGGCCACGGCCGCGGGGTCCGCGCCCTCGCCCTTGCCGTAGAAGCCCGCGCCGGTGCGGTCCGCCCAGATCTTGAGCTGCTCCATGGCCGCGGCCCGGAAGGTGTCGCCCGCGGCGATGAGCACCTTCTTGCCCTGCATGGCCGCGCGGTGGGCCAGCTTGGCGATGGTGGTGGTCTTGCCCACCCCGTTGACCCCGATCATGAGCACCACCTCGGGCGGGTTCACCGCGGTGATGCGCTTGGCCGGGGTGAACACCGCGGCCAGTTCGTCGCGCAAAATGGCCTTGAAATCCTCGGGCTTGGCCGCGTCCTTGCGCACCCGGTCGCGCAGCCGTTTGGTCAGGCCCGCCACCGCGTCCATGCCCACGTCGGCCATGATGAGGATCTCTTCCAGCTCCTCCCAGAAGGCCTCGTCCAACTCGGCGCGGCCCGAGAGCAGGCCGTCGATCTGGCGGGTGATGCGCTCCTTGGTCTTTTCCAGCCCGGCCGAGAGCTTGAGCATGAGCCGGGAGCGCTCGTCCTCCTCGTCCTCCAGGTCCAGGGCCAGGGCCAGGCGGTATTGCAGCTCCGAGCGGAAGTCCGCCAGGCGCTCGTACTCCATGGCGTCCAGCCAGGACTCGAACTGGGCCACGAACCTGGCGGCCTCGTCGGCCGGGGCCTCCAGGGCCGCGAACAGGAAGAGCAGGCGTTCCTTTAGCAGGTCCCCGCGCGTCTCCACCCCGTCCAGCGCCACCCCGAGCCAGGCCGAGAGCCTGGGCTCGGCCGCGCGCAGGGCCAGGGTCATGGCCTTCTGCCAGTCCTCGCCCGCCACCAGCCGGGTTTCCCCGGAAGGGGGGGCCGGGGCCGCGGGCGCGGCGGGCGTTTCCGGCGCAGCCGCCGGGGTTTGGGCCTCGGGCTGGGGCGCCGGGGCGGGCTCGCCGGGCTTGCCCTTGAAGATGCTCGTTATCTTGGAGAAGAATCCCATGTCAGGGCCTCGCGGGTTTGCGGCAGAGGTACATGGCCCGGTAGGCGGGCTCGCGGTCCTCGATCTGCGCAAAGTGGTGGTTGAAGAAGGAGCTGATGGAGTGGCGCAGGTCCGCTTCCACCCCGTGCATGAGCAGCATCATGGCGGTCCAGGAGGGCAGGCTGGCGCTGGGCCGGCGCTCGAACGTGAGACCCAGGGCGGAGAGCACCGCCTCCACCTGCTCCGGCTCGGGCAGGCTCAGGTCCTGGTGCTCGGCCAGCCACGTGGAGCCGGTGAGGGAAAGCACGAAGCGCTCGGCCTCGGCCGCCGCGGGCACCGGGAAGCAGAGCACGAAGCCCTGCCGGCTCACCCGGGCCAGCTCGGCCAGGAAGAAGGCGCGGTCCGCGGGGGCCACATGCTCCAGCACGTCCAGGGCCGCGGCCGCGTCCACCTCGCCGTCGGCCAGGGGCAGGCCCGCGCCGCGGGTGACCATGCCGTCGTAGGCCCGCACCGCGCAATCCGGCAGGAACGCGGCGAACGCCGCGTCGTGCCCGCCCACGTCCAGCACCGTGGCCCCGGAGCCCGGCAGGTCCCCGAGCAGATTCCCCAGCAGTTCGGCGGCCAGGCGGAAGCGCTGGAAACGGTCGAAGTAGAGGTCGTTGGGCAGGTGCATGGTGGTGTCGGGCGCAGTGGCCCGGCGCATACTTTCCTACATGGGGGGGGCAGGTCAAGTCGCGCTGGGGCGGCCTTGCAAAAGTGTCGGGAAAGGGGCAGGAAAGAGCCGGCCCCGGGGCCTGCCCCGGGATAAAAAGCGTAATAATCACGGGGGAATCATGCGCGTGATTTCGGTCAAGGCCGCACTGGCGGCGGATGCGCCCCAGGCCGCGGTGCAGGTGCAGGGCTGGGTGCGCACCAAGCGCGAGGGCAAGGGCTTCGCCTTCCTGGAGGTCAACGACGGCTCGTGCCTGAAGAACCTCCAGGTGGTGGTGGACGACGGCGTGGTCGATCCCGCGGTGCTGGCCCAGGCGGGCACCGGCGCGGCGGTGGCCGTGGACGGGGCCCTGGTGGAGTCGCCCGGCAAGGGCCAGAAGTGGGAGATGAAGGCCACCGGGCTGGCCGTGGTGGGCGGCGCGGACCAGGAGGCGTACCCGCTCCAGAAGAAGCGCCACTCGGACGAGTTCCTGCGCACCATCGCGCACCTGCGGCCACGCACCAACAAGTTCGGGGCGCTCTTCCGCCTGCGCTCGGAACTGGCCTTCGCGGTGCACGAGTTCTTCCGTTCGCGCGGTTTCGTGTGCCTGCACTCGCCCCTGCTCACCGGCTCGGACTGCGAGGGAGCGGGCGAGCTGTTCAGGGTCACCACCCAGGGCCGGGGCGCGGGAGCCGCGGACGAGGATTTCTTCGGCCGCGACGCCTTTCTTACGGTGTCCGGCCAGCTCTCGGCCGAGGCGTTCGCCCAGGCCCTGGGCAAGGTCTACACCTTCGGCCCCACCTTCCGCGCCGAGAATTCCAACACCCCGCGCCACGCGGCCGAGTTCTGGATGATCGAGCCCGAGGTGGCCTTTGCGGACCTCACGGCCAACATGGACCTGGCCGAGGCCATGCTCCAGCACCTGGTCGCGGTGCTGCGCGAGCGCTGCGCCGACGACCTGGAGCTCTTCGCCAAGTTCGTGGACCCGCAGCTCACCGCCCGGCTGGACAGCATCACGGCCCAGCCCTTTGCCCGCATGTCCTACACCGAGGCGGTGGAGGTGCTGGAAAAGGCCCAGGCCTCGGGCAAGGCGACGTTCGAGTACCCGGTGGAGTGGGGCCTGGACCTGCAGACCGAGCACGAGCGCTACCTGGCCGAGGCGCACTGCAAGCGGCCGGTGGCGGTGTACGACTATCCCAAGAGCATCAAGCCCTTCTACATGCGGGTCAACGAGGATGGCAGGACCGTGGCGGCCATGGACGTGCTGGCCCCGGGCGTGGGCGAGATCGTGGGCGGCAGCCAGCGCGAGGAGCGCCTCGACGTGATGCTGGCGCGCATGGCCGAGATGGGCATGGAGGAGGCCCCCTACTGGTGGTACCTGGACCTGCGCCGCTTCGGGTCCACGCCCCACGCCGGGTTCGGCCTGGGCTTCGAGCGGCTGCTCATGTTCCTCACCGGGGTGTCCAACATCCGCGACGCCATTCCCTTCCCCCGCACCCCGAGAAGCCTCGAGTTCTAGCGATACGAAACGAACCGGGCGCAGGGCCGAAACCCTGCGCCCGGACGCACCCCTCCCTCCTGTCGCCAGGGCAGGGGAGGGGGAACAGGTTGGGTTGGCCTACACCGAGCGGCGCTCGCGGCTGGTGCGGCGTTCGCTGGCGCGGCGCTCCAGGTCGCGGCGGTTGCCGTCTTCCCGTGTGTTCACGCGGCGGTCGGGCACGGCGCGCCGCTCGTCGTTGCGGCGGTCCAGATCCATGCGGCGCTCCATGCCGGAGCGGCGTTCCTTGCTGTCCATGGCGACCTCCTTGCGGTCTGGGGCCGGTTTTGCTCCACTTTCCTAAAAGTCACCATTTTAGTGGGAATGTCAACGCCGGCGCTTTGCGGCGAGGTCCAGGGGCGCGGCGGTGAGGACCCCGAATTCCTGGGTCACCACCCAGTTGTCCAGGTCGAACTGGAGGTTTCGGATGTGGGGGTGGCGCAACAGCTCCGCGCCCAGGCCGCGCACCTCTTCCGGGGTGAACTGGCCGGCCGGTTCGCGCAGCAGGCTGCCGGACAGGTACAGGGTGGCCCCGGTGAAGGAGTAGGAAAGCTTGCCCAGGTCCACGCCGGCGCGCACCAGGATGGTCGCGGCCTCCTGGTTGACCTTGTAGCGGTTGATTTCCGTGCTCATGTCCGCCTCCTCGCCACGCTGGGCCGGGTCCCAGGATAGCACAGAGGCCGGCCTGCGTAAAACCGGGCCGGGATGCGGGCAACAGCTTGGAAAGAGGGGAGATTAGGAAGAGGGGAAAAAAGGCAAAAGAGGATTTGCCGAGCACCGGTTCCGGTTATCCGGATGAGCCCTGCCTGCGTGCGATCCTGCGGCGTGGGCTCTTTGGTGCCTTAGCGGCAAACCCTCCGGGGCGCCTCCAAGCGCCGGGTATGGGACTTCAGGTTCAACTCCACGCGGCCCTCCTGTTGGGATCTCCCCACATCAGGTCTCGGGGGTTGTAGCCGGGGGGCTTGAGGGTCCCCCATCGGCTCTTCCCATGCTTGCAGGATACGACTCCGGCATGGGAAGTCAAGGGGAAAGTGGAAAGGTTTTTGGCCGCTCGTGGCGAGGGCTGCGGGCCGCCGTCGCGAAAAATTCACACTCCTGCCGCAGGCCCGCCACCGACCCTGTTCTAGGGTCTGGCAACGGCCTCGCTCCGCGGAGGTGGAGTATGCGCGACATCCCTTTGTATTCCTTGCTCATCCTGGCGATGGTGGCGGCCGATGCGGCCGGGGCCTTCCCGCGCTGCTGACGCGCCTGCGGACCCGTGCACGGCTCGGCGCGAGCAACGCCGCGGAATCGGCGAGGCATTTCCAGGATACCCGCAGGACCCCCGGGCGCGTTCGAAATGCCGGGCCTTGCCCTTTTCCTTGGTCTGGGGCAAAGCTCCGGCCCATGAACGCTCAACCCCGTTTCCCCCGACTGGCCCTGGCCGTGGCGGCCCTGGCCCTGCTCCTGGCTGCCGGCTGCGCAAGCAGGGCCAGCCGCGACGACATCCGGGCCGCTCTGCGCCAGGACCCTGACCTGGTCCTGGACGTGCTGCGCGAGAACCCCGCGGCGTTGGACCACATCCTGGCGGCCATGGTGGCGAACCGCCAGGAGCGGCTGCGCCAGGCCCGCCGCCAGGCGGAGCTGGCCACTCCCCTTGAGCCGGACCTCTCCGGCGACCGTCCGGCCCTGGGGGCGGCCGACGCACCGGTGGCCATGGTGGCCTACTCGGACTTTTTGTGCGGCCACTGCGCCCGCGCGGTCCAGACAGTGCACGCGCTGCTCGCGCGCCACCCCGGGGTGCGCTTCGTGTTCAAGCACTTCCCCCACTCCCGGCTGGCCGCGGAACTGGCCCTGACCTTCGAGGCCCTGGGCCGGCAGGACCCGGCCCTGGCCTGGCGCTTCCACGACGAGGTCTTCCGCCGGCAGCGCGAGCTGGCCCAGGACGAGGGCGTGCTGGCCCAAATCCTGTCGGGGCTGGCGCCGGACCGGGAGCGGCTGGATGCGGACATGCGCGACCCGGCCCTGCAGGAGCGCCTGGTGGCCGACGCCCGGGAGGCGGACCGGTTCGGGTTCGACGGAACCCCCAGCTTCGTCATCGGCGGGGTGTCCCTGGTGGGCAACCAGCCCCTGGCGCAGTTCGAGGAGGTGCTGGGCCTGGTGGAAAAGAAGGGCGCGGCCGGCGTCAAGGACTGGGCCCCCTCGGGCGGGGAGGCCTGCACCGACTGCCCGCGGAAATAGCCCGGCCCCACGGCCCACGCGCGGCCCGGGGAGAGGACGATCCTCTCCCCGGGCCGCACGCGTTTCGCGGGTTGGCGAGCGGCCTGCTAGTCCTCGGCCAGGAGCCTGGCGACCCGGTCGGGGTCCAGGGCGTGGTGCGCAAAGGGCGAGGTGTTCTCCTGGGCCGCGGTCACCTGGCCCAGGAACTGGCCCAGGACCTCGGGATCGGCGAAGTCCATCTCCTCTGCTTGGGCCGTGGCGGCCTGGGCCGGGGCGGATGCGCCGACATTGCCAAGCTTGCGCTGGGCGCGCTGCACCAACTGGTCGAGCTGGTTCAGGGGGTCGCCGGTGGGGGACAGGGGAATGCGTTGCAGCATGGGACTCTCCTTTCCATTTGAGAATGCGTGCTGCACCAAGCAAGATTGGTGCAAGCTTAAGGAATCTTATCAATTGCAAGGGGTTTCGATAGCCAGGTCACGCAGGCGGGAAAAAACTGCCCGGATTGGTCCGCAGCCATGTCTTGCGCCGCGGGCAAGGGGCTGGTATTCTCGAAAGAATGCAGTAGCCGGAGGTGCCATGAAGGAACGACGCAAGGCTCGGCGTGTCTCCCTGGACGCCATGCTCTTCTGCACCCTGGAAGTGCAGGGCGAGCGCAAGGTGGAGGCGGTGGTCACCGACGCCAGCCCCGAGGGGTTGCGCCTGGGCTTTCCCAGCGCCGAGGACACCGACCTGCTCCAGCCGGGTGACCGGGTGACCTTCGTGGAGAGTTCGGAGGAGGCCGCCATCCTGGAGGGCCTGGACGCCACGGTGATCTGGGTCAAGGAAGGGGCCTGCGGCGTGTCCCTGCCCGAAGGCGTGGAGCCTCCCCAGGGCCTGCTCAAGCCGGGCGCGCGCAAGAAGCCCTAGCCTCCCTCGGCAGTTCTGCGGCCGGTGCTCCCGGCCACCTCATCCCGGTTTTCCCCCTATATAATGATGCAAGCCCGACGCCCCATCCCGGGGCGGTGGGGCCCAGGAATCCATGTGGCACAACAGTCCGGCGGGATTAACGATTTTTTTTCGCGGACCAGGGAAGAATCCTGTTGACTTGGGTAGGTGCTTTCTGTAGACATGCGCCTCCTGCACGGGGACGGCGGTTGGCCGGGCCGGGTGGGGCCGCGAAAAAGATTCGCGGGGGGCTTGACGGGGACGGCGGAATCGAATAACTTCCCCGTCTCGCGCTGAGCGAAAGCCGGGAGCCACAGGGGCTCCGAGAGACCCGGAAGGGTGTCGAGCGGCGGGTTCTTT
>Ga0209269_1000201_pt1 | contig 80374 bp, 79 predicted proteins | sample MTBAKMMethaMetaG_FD_187455 | JGI IMG/M metagenome (GOLD analysis project Ga0209269, IMG submission 187455) | Enrichment culture microbial communities from Arthur Kill intertidal strait, New Jersey, USA, that are MTBE-degrading - MTBE-AKM (Arthur... | ecosystem: Environmental > Aquatic > Marine >...
CGTCGTGCTGGAGGGAGAAGAACCCGACGACTACAGGATCCTGGCGGCGAACCCTTCTCTTGAACGGATCCTGGGGATCGATCGGCAGTCCATTATCGGGAAACTGAGCAGGGATGCCTACGGAACAAATGAACCCCCATATCTTCAGAGGTATGCCCGGGTTGCACAGACTGGCATACCTGATTCCTTTGAAACCTATTTCCCCCCGCTTGACAAACACTTCAGAATATCGGTTTATTCTCCCAGAAAAAACCAGTTTGCCACGATATTCGAGGATATCACCGGGAGGATACAGAAGGAAGAGGCGCTGCGAAAGAGCGAAGAAAAGTTCAGAAACCTCGTCGAAAATCTCAACGAAATATTCTACGTCCTGGACGAAAATGCCACTATCACGTATATCTCCCGAAATATCGAATCGATTGGCGGATATCCTGCCTCCGAGGTGATCGGGAGGCCGTACATCGACTTCGTTCACCCGGACGACAGAGCCGGGCGAATTCTGCAGTTCAGGTCAATCCTCTCCGGCAGCAACGAGCCGACCGAATATCGCTTTCTCAAAGCAGATGGCGGATCTGTCTGGGTGAAGACGGCTGCCCGCCCGATACTCAGGGAGGGTCGCGTCGTCGGCATTCAGGGCATGCTTACTGATATCACCAGCCTTAAAATGATGGAGGCGGCGTTGCGGGAGAGCGAGGAACAGTACCGTGACCTGGCGGAAAATGCCCCGATCGGCATCCTCACCTGCGACACCGAGGGGCGTATCACCTACGTCAACCAGCGTGGGCTTGAGATCCTCGGATCGCCAGGGGAGGAGGAGACCCGCAGGATCAACCTCCTGACCTTCCCCTCTCTGGTCCGGATCGGGTTTGCAGAAATGCTTCGAAAAACCATGGATTCCGGCAGGCCCATCCCTGCCATTGAGGGAGAATACTGTACTAAGTGGGGAAAAGCAGCCTATTATCGCGTACACTTCTCACCCATTCTCTATCAGGGAACGATAACCGGCGCCCGGATCATCCTGGACGATATATCCGAGCATAAAAAAGCTGAAGGCGCCCTCAATAAGGCAAACAAGAAACTCCAGCTCCTCTCAGGGATCACCCGCCACGATATCCTGAACCAGATCATGGTAATCCAGGGATACCTCGATCTTGCAAAGGATGTGGATAAAGACCCGGCACTCTCAGAGTTTTGTGGGTATGTGGGCAGGGCGGCGGCAGCCATCCAGCGGCAGATCGAGTTCACCCGCGAGTATGAGCAACTGGGCCTAAAGGAACCCACCTGGCTCTCCCTGGGCGGCCTGATTGAAGAGAGCGATGATCCCCGCCTTCCAATCAGGCATGAATGCCGCGGCATCTCAATCTATGCTGACCCGATGATAGAGAAGGTCTTTTCGAACCTGATGGACAACACCATCCGCCATGCCGAAGGGGCAACCGGCGTGCAGATCAGGTGTTCAAAGAGCGGATCCGCCCTCATGATCACCTGGGAGGATGACGGCCCCGGTGTCCCTGATGATCAAAAGGGGCGGATCTTTGAACGTGGGTTTGGGAAGAACACCGGCCTTGGCCTCTTCCTTGCACGCGAGATCCTCGGGATCACCGGGATTGCCATCGCTGAGACCGGGGTGTATGGGGAAGGGGCGAGGTTTGAGATGCTGGTTCCAGAAGGCGGGTACCGGATCGATGCCTGACCTCATCCCCTCAGGATCGTAGGCAGGGTTTCGCCTGCTTCAATTCCAGGGGCCGCGGATCCGCAGACACCTCGGGCATGAGGGACAGTCGGTGCCGGGATGAAAGTGAGAGTATAAGAAGGGAAAATATGTTTTTCGCCAGGAATTTAAAGATAATAGTAAACGCCGGGGGGGAGATTTGAACTCCCGAGGTGTCAGACACCAGTAGCTTTCGAGGCTACCGCCTTCCCGGACTAGACTACCCCGGCACTGCGTGGGTAAAAATATCTGTCGGCAGTCCAGATAACCTTTACGATGGAATGCACGCTCCACTTCCCCCGCGAGGGGGTGACGCTCACCTACACCGGCGCCGCCGGCGACACCTGGGAGACGGCCCTCCTATCCCTCGGAGTGAACCCCGACACCGTCATCGTCTTTGCAAACGGCGTACCGGTTCCGCAGGACGATGAGATAAAAATAGATGAGGCCGAGATAATCTCGACCTGTTCGCGCGGGTAAATGTGGCTGTTCAGGCCATCGGGCCTGCACCCGGACCCTTCTTGACCGTAACAAACATATCGTCGACGCGGATGAGCATGCTCGCCATCTCGGCGGCCGACATGATCGCCTGCTTCTTCACGCGGGCGGGCTCGAAGACGCGCTCCTCCTTCATGTCGATGATCTCGCCGGTGTAGACGTTGAGCCCGGCGTACTTCTGGCCCTGTGCATGGGCCTGCTTGAGGGCGACCACCTTGTCGATCGGGTCGAAGCCCGAGTTCTCTGCAAGGGTCTTTGGAACCTCCTCGAAGACATCGGCGAAGGCCTCAAGGGCGATCTGGATCCGGCCGCCGACGGTCGCCGCATACTCGCGGATCTTAAGCATCATCTCGGTCTCGACCGAGCCGCCGCCGACGACAAAGGTCCGGTCTTCGAGGGCGTCCTGAACGACCCGCCGGGCGTCTTCGACGGCGCGCTCCAGTTCGTCGATCAGGTGCTGGGTCGAGCCGCGCAGCAGGATGGTGACCGCCTTCGGGTTCGTGCACTCGGCAATCTTCACGAGCTCGGCGTCCTCGACCTGCTCGACATATCCAGCCGTGCCGAGCACTTCGGGGGAGAGTTCATGGACCTTGTTCACGATCACGCCGCCGACCGCCTTTGCCATGAACTTCATGTCATTCTCCTTGACGTCCTCGACGGCGAAGATGCCGTACTTCGCAAGGTAATACTGGACGGCGTCGGCGATGCCCTTCTGGCAGAACACGACATTGGCGCCGGCGTCCCTGACGGCGTCCGCGAGTTTCTTCAGGCTCTCGCGCTCCTGTTCGCCGAAGGCGGCGAGCTGCTCCGACCCCGAGATCTTGATCTTCGACTTCACCTGGGTCTTGGTGATCTCCAGGGGCTGGGCAAGGAGGGCGACCTTCGCTCCGACAACCTTCCGCGGCATGCCGTCTGAGACCCGCTTCTTGTTGATGACGACGCCCTTTACGAGTTCGGCGTCGTTCATCGTCTCGCCGACCTCCTTGGTGACCATCACGTCGTCCTCGTCGATGACGAGTTTACCGTCCTTCTCCTCGGCGATGCTCTTCACCGCATCGACGATGATCCCGGCGACCTTCTCCTTCACCGACTCGATCGACTTGCCGGTCATCGAGGTGGAGGCGATCTGGAGGAGGATCTCGCGGTCCTCGGGGGTGACGGTGATGGTGAGGTCTTTGAGGATCTCAAGGGCCTTCTCCATGCCCATGCGGTAGCCGTGGGCGATGACCGTCGGGTGGATCTCCTTGGCAAGCATCACGCCGGCCCGCTCCATCATCGCTCCGCCGAGGATGCAGGCGGTGGTGGTTCCGTCGCCGACCTCGTCGTCCTGGGTCTCGGCGACCTCGACCATCATCTTCGCGCCGGGGTGCTGGACCGAGAGCTCGCGAAGGATCGTCGCGCCGTCGTTGGTGATCGTGACGTCCCCACTTGGGGAAACGAGCATCTTGTCCATGCCGCGGGGGCCGAGGGTCGTCCTGACGGCCGAGGCGATTGCTTTTGCCGCAAGAATATTGGACTGCTGGGCCTCGTGGCCCCGGGTGCGCTCTACATTATCTCTTAATACTACGATTGGCTGTCCAGCAAGCATGGTATAATCCTCCGATATCTCAATAATATGGATTTGAACTTCTATATATGGTATTCGGTGACGATCCGCCGTACCGCTGGCGCCCCGAGATTCAGGCGGTCAATTCGGAAGGGCTTTGTGTGCCGGCGGCTCACGGAAGATCGATGAGGCATATCGCCGGTTTCACCGCCCTCGAGTGGACCATCCTGATCGTCATGGCCGGCCTCCTCTTCACCGTCGCCGGTCACGTGACAGGCGGCGGCAAACCTTCTGGACTGGTCTATATGACACTCGGGGAGACCGGCAGCCTGATCGAGGTCGACAATGTGGTGGGGTATCAGGCCGCCGCCGACCCCGGCGCCCTCGACTCGGCGTCCTTCACGATCCGCCTCTTTCTCGGGGACATGGGCGGCGTGGATATGGACCGGTCGACGGTTACGTTCTCGGACAGAAGCGGCGCCACCGTTCTCCCACAGGGCACAGCGGGCGACGCCCCGCCGTGCTGGATGATCGCCGACCGGCTGAACCGCCCCCCCTTCCTGACCGCAGACAGAGACGATCGCCTCGAACCGGGCGAGTCATTTGTGATCAGGGTGCTCTTCCCTCACCCCGTGGGAGCGGGCGAGACCTTCACCATCGCCCTCACCCCGCCGGGCGGCCTTCAAGAGAGCATACAGAGGGCAGTCCCCCCGCGGGTGACGCCGGTGACGGTGCTCGGATGACCCTCTTCCCCGTCATCGGCGGCGGCGCCTATCTGCCCGCTGACCGACAGTCACCGTGACGGCGATGAGACGGAAAAAAAGAGAAGATCAGTCGATCCTGGATACGGTATAGAGCGGGAAGACCGGGACACCCTCGACCGCTTTTACTCCCCGCTTGTCGAAGAGCACCCAGATGGCGATCGGTTTAGCCCCATGCGAGCGCAGATACTCGACGACTTCGTGGAGCGTCTTGCCGGTGGTAATCACGTCGTCGACGATGATGCAGGACCGCCCTGCGACCGATGCAAAACTCCCCGAAACCGAACCGACCTTTTTCTGAGCCGGGCTGTGCTTTGCCGGGTGATAGATGGCAAGGCGCGTCCCGGTCCCCCGGGCGATGAGGGTCGCCACCGGGACACCGGAGAGCGATATGCCGACGACCGTATCAAAGTCCGCCTCACCTGATCTGAGGGGAATCTGCCCTTCCTCGACGGCGATCTCGTAGCGGCGTATCATCATCTCGGTCGTCAGGTCGAGCATCCGGGCGTCGGCGCTCGTCGCCGTCCAGTCGATGTGCACGTCCTTGGGCGCCTCCTCCCCCCGCTGCTGGGTCAACAGCCAGGTCACCGTCTCCATCGAGAGGGAGAGTTCGTCACCGATCTGTTCGGGGCTATGGCCGTCCGAGAGGAGGATCTGCGCCTTATTGATCAGTTCGTCGAGGGAAGTCATACAGAGTGGTCTGTTGGGAGATATATAAGGGTTTGCGGGGAGGCGGATTGCGCCTTCTTCCCTGATTCCCGGGCCCATTTCACCGCCGCGTCCGCCTGATCGCCGCACCGCAGACCATGCACTCGCCCTCATGATCCGCGTAGCGCCCGCAGCCTGAGCAGCGGTACTTCCACCGCACCCGCACCGCCCGGCGCTGCTGGAGAGGCTCGGTCCCGACGCCGAGAACGATCGCCGCGTTCTGAAGGGCGAAATCGTCGGTGTAGATGACGCCCCCGATATCGAGGGCGAGGGCGAGCACCGAGAGATCGGTCGGTGAAAGCACCCCGATGTCGCGGCTCTTCTCAGCCGCACGTCTGGCCCGTTCCAGGGCCCCGGCCGACGCTCCCGAAACGGTGAGTCCGGTTGCGAGCAGCGCCTCGTACCGGCACTTCGCCCTGAGATCGACGAGTTCGGCAACGACCTCAGGGGTCGTGAAGAGATCCCCTTCCATCGGCCGCTCCACAAAGAACGCCGTGGCGTCCAGCACCGCCTTCATGCCGAGAACACCGCCGGGGAGGTGCCTGAGACGGCGATCTCGTAGCCGAACGTTGAGAGCAGGGAGCAGGCGGTCAGGGCATGGCTTGAGGCGGTCGGGGCCGTGTACCTCCCGCCGCTCAGGGCGAGATAGACGAGCAGCTGGTCGGCAAGGTGCTCGTCGACCGCACCCGGCGCCGCACAGGCGGCAAGAAGCCCTTCGGCCGCAGCCCGCCCGACCCGTTCGGCAGGCAGCCCCAGCCGCCCGAGGGCCGACGCCCCCTTCGCCCCGGCCCATGCAGTCACCGACGTTCCCGTGCTCCTCCCGGTCCGGCGGTCGATCGTCACCGGAAAATCCGGGAGCACGGCGGACGCTGCGGACGCCTGCCGATCCGCCACATGGTCAGGCAGGTTCTGGGTGCAGGAGAGGATCCCCTGCTCCTTCGGGAAGCGGGCCGGATCGATCGGTGCGAGTACAGATGGCCCGGCCGTCACATGCACCTCGCCACCGCCGGCCGGATAATAGCCGCGGGCCCGCACCTCGACCCGGACCTCCGCCCCGTGGGCCCTGAGCAGGGGGAGAAACACCTGCATAAAATAGTCGATCGTCGGGCTCTTCTCGACCTCGGTCCCGCCGGTGAGGGTGACCGACCCCCCGTGCACCAGCGCCACCGGGAGCCATGCCTGCAGCACCAGGGGGATGCTGCCGGCCGTGCCGATATCTAGGGCGATCGCCGTGTGCCTGATCTCCCCGGGCTCGAATACAAGGGTGTCGCTGCCGGCCGAGCACCCTTCAAGCGCCGCGCCACAGGCGAGGGCGACCGCCCGCACCGCCGTGCAGTGCTGGGCCGCGAGGCCGGGTTTCGGGCGTCCCGCCCGGATCTTTCTGATCCGCACCGGCGTTCCCGTCAGCGCCGAGAGGGCGACGGCGGTCCGCACCACCTGCCCCCCGCCCTCCCCGAAGGATCCGTCGATCTCTAACATTTCTTCAGCGCTTCGGCGATGCGGTTTGCCGCCGTGAACGCCGAGCACGCCCGCTCGATCGTGTCCGAGCAGACGAGGCTCTTCACCCCGGCCGCCCGCAGACGGACATAGGCCCCGCCGGTGAAGACCCCGTGGACGCAGGCGGCGTGCACGGCATACGCCCCCTGATCGTAGAGCATCTTCGTCGCCGTGGCGAGCGTCCCTCCGGTCGAGATGATGTCGTCGACGATGACAACCTCTCTCCCCTTCACGTCGAAGGTCTTGGGCTCCATCCGCACCTCTTCCCCGGATAGCCGGGTCTTTTTCAGGTAATCGGCCTGCCAGCCGCCTTCCGCTGCAATCTCCATCGCGAAATCCGCCGCACCGCTGTCAGGGGCGAGGATCAGGGGATCGGCAAAACCCCGCCCTTTGATGTACTCCCCGACATCGGCGGCAAGCGAGAGGTCATGGGCCGCCGCATCGAAGTAGCGGGCGATCTCCTTCTCGTGGATGTTGACCGTGATCACGTCGCTGACCCCGCGGGAGAGAGCCCGTGCCGCAACACGGGCGCTCACCGGTTCTCCGTCCCTGAACTTCTTATCCTGCCGTGCATATCCCATGTACGGGATAACAAGCGTATTCGTCGTCGCCTCGCAGGCATCGATAAGGAGCATCAGCTGGATAAAGGCGTCATTATCGGTGACGCTCCCGACGATCACGGTCTCGTCATCCAGCGGGCCGGCCACCTGCAGGTAGAGTTCACCGTCAGGAAACTGAGAGAAGCGGGTCTCGACCGCCTGCACCCCGAGGTGGTCGGCGATCCGAACGGCGAGAATCTGTGATTTTTCTGTGCATACGACCTTCATTTCTGGTCTTTCCTCCAGCTGAAACTACTTAAACTATCATGAAAATAGTATATAAAGTATCATTGCTTAACGAGGTTGCACCAATAATGGAAGAGAGTGTTTCTGAAATCCTTGAGATGAAATCCGAGGAAGACGTCCTCCAGGGCTATGATGTCTCGAGTTCCTCCGAGATCACCGTGCCCCCCAGACTGATCGATCAGGTGATCGGTCAGGAGAACGCCGTGGAGGTGATAAAGAAGGCCGCCACCCAGCGCCGACATGTGATGATGATCGGCAACCCCGGTACAGGCAAGTCGATGCTGGCGAAAGCAATGGCCGAACTCCTCCCCAAAGAGGAACTCAAGGACATCCTTGTCTACCCGAACCTCGATGACTCGAACAACCCGATCATCAGGACGGTGGCTTCGGGGAGGGGCAAGCAGATCGTTGCCGCCCACAAGGCCGAGGCAGGGAAACGCAAACAGATGCGCAACACCCTGATAATGCTCCTCATATTCGGCATCATCGGCTACGCCCTCATATCGGGCCAGTGGCTGATGGGCATCATCGCCGCCGCCTTCATCTTCATGGCCCTCCAGTACTCGAGGCCGCGTGAAGAGGCGATGATCCCCAAACTCCTCGTCTCCAGCGAGCCCAACGCCGTCGCCCCCTTCATCGACGGCACCGGGTCGCATGCCGGCGCCCTTCTCGGCGACGTGCGCCACGACCCCTTCCAGTCCGGCGGGCTCGAGACCCCGGCCCACGACCGGGTCGAGGCCGGCGCCATCCACCGCTCGAACGGCGGCGTGCTCTTCATCGACGAGATCAACACCTTGACCCCGCACTCCCAGCAGAACCTGCTCACGGCCCTGCAGGAAGGGGAGTTCCCGATCACCGGCCAGTCAGAGCGGTCGAGCGGGGCGATGGTCAGGACCGAACCGGTCCCCTGCCGTTTCATCATGGTGGCGGCCGGCAACCTGGACGCCGTGCAGGGGATGCACCCGGCGCTGCGCTCCCGTATCAGGGGCTACGGCTACGAGGTGTATATGCAGGACACGATGCTCGACACCCCTGAGAACCGCGTGAAGTTTGTCAGGTTCATTGCGCAGGAGGTGAAGAACGACGGGAAGATCCCGCACTTTGACCGGAGCGCGATCGAAGAGGTGATCAGGGAAGGGCAGCGCCGGTCCAACCGCAAGGGGCACCTGACCCTGAAGCTCCGTGACATGGGCGGGCTGATCCGGGTCGCCGGCGACATTGCCCGCCAGGAAGGCGCCGACATGACGACCGCCGAGCATGTGCTCAAGGCGAAGCAGTCTGCCCGCTCGATCGAGCAGCAGATCTCAGACGAGTACATCACGCGGATACGGGACTACGACCTCTCCGTCGTTACCGGCACACTGATCGGGCGGGTGAACGGCCTTGCCGTGATGGGCAGCGACTCGGGTTCGATCCTGCCGATCGTCGCCGAGGTCACCCCGTCGCAGGGGGCGAACGGGACGGTGATCGCCACCGGCCTGTTAAAGGAGATCGCAAAGGAGTCGATCCAGAACGTCTCGGCGATCCTGAAGAAGTTCACCGGCCGGGACATCAGGAACATGGACGTGCACGTCCAGTTCATCGGCACCTACAGCGGCGTCGAGGGTGACTCGGCATCCATATCGGTGGCGACCGCCGTCATCTCGGCGATCGAGGGCATCCCGGTGAAGCAGGACGTGGCGATGACCGGCTCCCTCTCGGTCCGCGGCGACGTCCTGCCCATCGGCGGCGTCACCTACAAGATCGAGGCGGCCGCCAAGGCCGGGATCAAGACCGTGATCATCCCGAAGGCGAACTTCGGGGACGTGCTGATCGAGGACCGGTACCGCACGATGGTGGAGATCATCCCGGTGGAGCATATCGAGGAGGTGCTCGAAGTGGCGCTCGTCCCGCAGAACCGTGAGGTCTTCCTGAACAAACTGAAAAAACTTGCCGCGGAACCGGCGAAGGTCTTTGAGTCCTCCACCGGTGCCGCCGGCAGCCATTCGGCGGCATAAACCATGCATAATCTCCGCTATTACGATATTCGCCACGTCCGCGGCTCCTCGACCCATATCGACATCGACAACGGTGTGGTCGAGTCGGCGGGCACCAGTTTTTTCGACCATGCGGTCGTCAGGGTGCTCGGGGAGAAGGGGTGGGGAATCCTCACCCTCGAAAACCTCGATCCCGACGGTCCGGTTGAGGCGCTGATCAGGGAGGCGCTCGACCTTGCCCGGATCACCGAGGACCCGGTGGACCTTGCCGACGCTCCGCGCCAGATCCTGCCGGTGCCGGCGGTGGGCGAGGACCCCCGCGATGTCTCGCTCGAAGAGAAAACGCACCTTCTGGCCGGGATCGAGGGGACCGCCCGCATCCCCGGCATCGTGAACACGCGGGCCAGGTATAGCGAGACGATCGAAGAGGTCAGGTTCCTCGACTCGTCGGGTGTGGAGTTCTCCTACGAGATTCCCAGATGCGGATTCTCGGTGATGGCCGTTGCGGCCAGGAAGGGAGAGATGCAGATGGGACGCGAGAGCCTGCACACCATCCGCGGCCTCAACCTCCGCCACCGCGAAGAGATGGGCGTGAAAGCGGCAAATACCGCCGTCGCCCTCCTCGATGCGAGGGCGGCGAAAGGGGGACGGATGCGGACAGTGCTCGACCCTGAACTCGCGGGTGTCTTTGCTCACGAGGCGATCGGCCATGCGAGCGAGGGCGACCTCGTCAGAGAAGGCAACTCCGTCCTCGCCGGCAGGACCGGCGAGGTGATCGGCAGCCCGACCATCACGATCGTCGACGATCCCACTCTCCCTGAGTTCGGGTTCGAACCGGTGGACGCCGAGGGCGTCTCAGTCGGCCGGACCGAACTGATCAGAAACGGACGGGTGAACGCCTACATGCACTCGCGCCAGACGCTGGCGGCGGTGGGAAACGGCCGCGCCGGCCATGCCCGCGCCAGTGCCGGCGATCCCCCGCTCGTGCGGATGAGCAACACCTTCATCGAGGAGGGTGACGCCGCCTACGACGAGATCATCGCCGAGTGCCGGAGCGGCATCCTCTTAAAGGGCTCGCGTGGAGGGCAGGTCGATCCCGGCCGCGGCGTCTTCCAGTTCAACGCCGAGTACGGGTATATCATCGAGGACGGCGCTCTCGGGGCGATGGTGCGGGACGTCTCCCTCTCAGGCGAGATCCTGGGCACGCTCCACGCGATCGCTCTGGTCGGCAACGACCGGGCGATGCACCAGGGGTATTGCGGCAAAGGCGGGCAGAGCGTCCCGGTGAGTGACGGGTCTCCCCATATTCTCCTCGAAGATGCGGTGGTGGGTGGCAGTGGAACTGATTGAAGAGATCCTCCGCACCGGCGGAGAGATGGTGGACGAGATCGAGGTCTATGTCTCAGAGGCGGAATCGGTCTCTGCAGAGCTGAAACGCACCCTCGTCGAGAACGCCGGGGGTGCAAAAGGGTTCGGCATCGGCATCCGCGTCATCGAGAGCGGGCGCATCGGCGTCTCCAGCACCGGCAGCCCGAAAGACTGGCGGGCCTGCCTGGAGGCGGCGATCGCCAGCGCACGCCTCGCCCACCCGCAGGAGTGGGGAGGACTCCCTGCCTCGGCGCCCCTGCCGGACGCCCCGCCGATCTTCGACCCCTCGCTCAGCCTCGACCCTGATTGGACGAGATCCACCCTTGAAGAGATGCTCCGCGGGGCTGAAGTCCACGACGCAGACGTGACCGGCGGCTCGGCCTCGCTCTCCCGGTCGAAGGTGACGATCGCCAACTCTTCGGGCCTCGTCTACGAACAGGAGCGCACCAGCGCCGGGTGTTCCCTGGAATGCATCAACGAGCAGTCCACCGGTTTCGAGTTCGACGTCTCCCCCTTTGTCGGGATCGATCCTTACCACACCGGCGAACAGGCGGCATTTTTTGCCGAGCACGGCGTTGACGGCGAGGAGATCGAAACCGGGGACTACGACCTCGTCCTCTCACCGGTCGCCCTCTCCCAGTTTCTCGGCCATGTCCTCGAACCCGCCCTCTCGGGCAGGAACGTGCATGCAGGCCGGTCCTGGCTTGCCGGGAAGGTGGGTGAGGAGTGCATCGGCGAGAACCTCTCGATCTATGACGATCCCTCCCGGTGCGGCCTTTCCAGCACCCGTTTCGACGCCGAAGGCGTGCCTGCAAGACGGATCGTCTTCTTCGAGAACGGCGTTTTGCAGGGCTATGCCTACGACCTGCGCACCGCCTACCGCTACGGACAGGAGAGCACCGGATCAGCGGTCCGCAGCGGGCCCGGCGGCGCTCCTGCGATCGGCGTCCACACCCTGGTCATCGACGGGGCGCGGGACACCGTCGACGACGAGCCTGCCGTCTATGTCCACGATATCGTCGGGGCGCACACGGCCAACCCCCTCACCGGCGACTTCTCGGTCGAACTCTCCAACCCTTCATGGGTCGAAGACGGGGCGTTCACCCTTCCGGTGCGGAGCGCCATGCTGGCCGGCAACGTCTTCGAACTCCTCGGTGCGGTCACCGCCATCGGAAAAGAGGAACGCCTCGTCGGCGGCGCCGTGCTTCCGGCGGTAAGATTAAATAAGCAGCATATCATTGGTAAATAGGATGATAGAGACCATTATCGCCATTGCACTCGTGATCGTGGCTGTCGGGGTTCTGTATTATTTTTTCAAGCAGGCGACGACCCTGATCATCAACGCCGTGGTCGGGCTGATCCTCCTCTTCCTGATCAACTACTTCCAGGTGACCGGTATGATCGGCGGGACCGAGATCCCGATAAACTGGGCGACCGTTCTCATCTGCGCCCTCGGCGGTGTTATCGGCGTGGTGCTGCTCGTCCTGCTCAACCTTGCCGGGATCACCATCTGACTTTTTTCAAAAGACGTTCGCCTCTGAATAGACCTGCACCCGGTCTTTGAGGATCTCGTAGGGCTTGATCTCGCGCGAGTGGTTCGATCCCCGCATCTTCACCACCTCGACCGCCGGGTGGACCTCTGAGAGGTCTGAGGGGCGGATATAGCGGAGAAGGATGACGGTGTCGACCATGTACTCGATGAGGGAGTACTTGCTCGCATACGGGTTGTTCTGAAGGGTCTCCGAGGTGAGGATGAGCGTGCAGTCCTCGTCCCGCATCCTCTCGATGAACCTGAAGAGTTCCTGCCGCCGGGTCGATTCGTCGGTGAAAATACCTTCGAAGAGCGAGATCGGATCGATCACCACCCTTCTTGCCCCGACGCTCCGGATCAGCTGCGGCAGTTCGTCCTTGATCTGGTTGACGGCGACGGTGAAATCGGTCGGATCGAGTTTTATTACAAACAGGGACTTGTCCAGATAGGTGTCGAGGTCCCATCCCCTCCGCAGGATATCCCGGTGGATCATCTCGGTCCGTTCGTCGAGCGAGATGAAGATCGCCTTCTCACCCTGTTTTAACCCTTCATAAATGAACTGGAGGGCAAACGTCGTCTTGCCGGTGCCGTAGGTCCCCACGATTGAGCAGATGGACCCTTCAAAAATCCCGCCGCTCAGCATGGAGTCGAGCCCCTCGATCCCGAACTGCACTCTCTGTTCGTCGTCCCCGTTCATATGACCACCCTGATATTGGATACCTCAAACCCGCCCCCGGCGGTGATCCGCACGCCGAACTTCACCAGGTCCTGCTCCTCGAGGTGGGGCATCACCCCCCTGAACTTCCTGAAGTACATCGTCCTCTGCCGCCGCATCGCCTGCGTCTCCTCCCACTGGAAGAGGGTGACGGCGTCGGCGATGTCCTGGATCTCGATCTCTTTCGCTGTTGGAAGGACGCCGCGCGTCAGGGGCAGGTAGACCACCGACCCCCACCGTTTTGTCACCCGCTGCAGGCCGCGAAGAAAACCGGTGAACGCTTTCCACTCCTGCGGCGTGTCGGCCTGTGCGGCAAGGTCGGTGAGCGAATCGAGATAAATGACGCTGCCCGGCGCCGCATCCGAGAGGATAGTCGAGAGCTCTCCGAGGATATTTTCCCGTGAAGAGCGGCTTTGCATCCGGGTGAGGATGTTGCTCCCCCCATACCAATCAACCGGAACGACGCTGGCGTCAAAATAACGTTCGGAAAGATCGCTGAACCTGACACCTTCCTCCATGGCGGCGTAGAGGTCCGGGCTCACCGAACTCACCGCCTCCCTGAGGATGTCGTCCCGTATGCGGGTGACCGTGATGTACAGGATCTCGCCGGCAGGTGCTGCTTCATCTCCCCGCTCTTTCTTCTCCTTTGACAGGAATATTGCTGATGACGTGATGAAGTCGCTGTTCCCTGCCCCGATATCCCCGAGAAGGAGTATCATCGACCCCGGCGGGACGCCGCCGTCCAGCACCGGGTCAAGGGAGGCGATCCCGGTTGGAACCCTCAGATCTGCTCTGTCCCTCATTTTCTCCCTGAAACTAATCGACACACTTCTATAAAATGGTTGTAGATTCTTTGTTCAGAAAAAATAAAGATAAATACTGGACCTGTTCAATCCTTCATAATCTGGAGTCAGCACATGAATATGCCGTTTCCCTGGAAACACCCGGATCAATCAGAGATCTTCACCGATTACGACCCGGAAACCGAGCCGGCCCTGGTCGAAGCGGTGATCCCCGATGCCTTCGATCTCGTTGAGAGTTACTGGGTCGATAAAGGGCGAGCGCTGGTCTGCATCCTCCTCAACCGGCATATCGGCCAGAGCGAGTATCACCTGATGGAGCCCGCCCTCTCCCCGTTTGAGTACGAACTCCTGGAGCGCCTCCACGAAGACCTGCGCGACACGCTGATCCTCTCGGACGACGAGATGATCCGTGAGCGCAAACAGGTGCTCATCGAAAGGATGAACAGTCTGATAAGGGAATACGGTGTCCGGATCGATCCCATCTCCCGCAGGAAGATCGAGTATTATATTTTGAGAAATTTCGTCGGCTGGTCCCGCCTGGAGGGGCTGATGAAAGACCCCGATATCGAGGATATCTCCTGCGACGGCACCAACATTCCTCTCTTCCTGTACCACCGGCGGTTCAAGAACATCAGGACAAACCTCGCCTTCTCCGAGGTCGAGTTGAACTCTCTCGGCATCTCACTTGCCCAGCGTTCGGGAAAACACGTCTCGATCGGAACGCCGGTGGTGGACGCAACCCTCCCGGACGGTTCAAGGCTCCAGCTCACCTTCGGCAAGGAGGTCTCGACGCGCGGCACCTCGTTTACGATCAGGAAGTTCCGGGCCGAACCTTTCACCCCGGTCGAACTCCTCAACCTCGGCACTTTCTCCCCCGAGGAACTGGCCTATTTCTGGATGTCGATCGAGAACAACAAGAGCCTGCTCTTTATCGGCGGCACGGCCTCGGGCAAGACCTCCTCGCTCAACGCTGTCTCACTCTTCATCCCGCCCCTGGCAAAGGTAGTCTCCATCGAGGACACCCGCGAGATCACCCTCTTCCACGAGAACTGGATCGCCTCGGTGACGCGGGATACGATTGCAGGGGAGGCGTCGACCTCGATCTCGATGTTCGATCTCCTGAAGGCGGCGATGCGGCAGCGGCCCGAGTTCATTCTGGTCGGCGAGGTGCGCGGTGCCGAGGCCCAGACGCTCTTCCAGGCGATGAACACCGGGCACACCACCTTCTCCACGATGCATGCAGGAGGTGTCGACGCCGCCATCCACCGCCTGGAGAACGAACCCCTCAACGTCCCGAGGAACATGGTGCAGGCCCTGGACGTCGTCAGCGTGCAGGCACTCATTTACCGGGGCACCGAGCGGGTCAGGCGCTGCCAGGAAGTCGTGGAGATTGCCGGCATCGACCCGGGCACCGGGAACCTCCGGGTGAACACCGTCTTCACCTACGACGCCATCCACGACGTGATGCGCTATTCGGGCAGGTCGCTCGTCTACGGCAGGATCATGGAGATGCGGGGCTGGACCCAGGCGAGGCTTGAAGAGGAGATCAACGAGCGGATCCACATCCTTGAGGCGATGCAGGAGCAGAAGATCACCGATTATCGGAAGGTCTCTCACATCTTCCACCTCTATGCGATCAACCGGAACACCGTGATGGAGAGCATCGACACCCTTTCAAGGCTGTTTTCATGAGCGACGAGAGCAGGCCCGGTTTCTTCAGGCGTTTTGTCGAGGCGGTCGTACGCCGGGACCCGGTAAAATACAACAACCTCAGGCAGGACCTGATCTCGGCGCGGCTCGGCATGACGGTCGAGGGATATGTGGGCCGCTCAGTCCAGTTTGCCCTCCTGGCAGGCATGTTCTTCGGCCTCCTCGTCTATTTCATCTCGGGCTTTGTACACCTGCCGGCAGGCAGCATCCACATCGTCAACATCCTCCACCTGCCGATGCCTCTTCTCGAAAAAGGCTCATCTTCCTGGTACCTGATCCGGATCCTTGCCTTTATGGCGGCTGCAGCCATTGCCGGGGCGGCGTCCTACGCCCTTGCCCTCAGGTACCCGGCGCTGGAGCGGGGAAACCGGGAGACGAAGATCAATCTCTCCCTCCACAACACCGTCTCATACATATATGCGATGCGGAGGGGGGGCGCCGAGATCATCGATATCTTCCGGTCTCTCTCGGAAAACGCCGGGATTTACGGCGAAAGCGCCATCGAGTTTCGGCAGGTGGTGCGCGACGCCGATTATTTCGGCATGGACGTGGTATCAGCGATCCGTCACCTCTCCGAGACGACCCCATCAAAAAAACTCAAAGAGTTCCTTGAAGACCTCCTCTCGGTCATCGAGAGCGGGGGAAACCTTTCGGCGTTTCTCTCGACCCGCGTCCGGATATACCAGGAAGAGGCGCGCTTTGAGCAGAAACAGTTCATCAGCACCCTGGAGTTTGTCGGAGAGGCCTATGTCACCGCTTTTGTCGCCGGCCCGCTCTTCCTCGTGATCGTGATGGTAGTGATGGGGCTGCTCGGCGGATCGGCGATCACCCAGCTCTCGGTCGTCGCCTATGCCCTGCTCCCGATCGGCTCCCTGATCATGATCCTTTTCATCGACCTGATCTCGGTGAAGGAAGAGGGCGCCGAGCGCTACACGAAGATGAAGGTGCTCGACGCCTTCGGAGAGGTCAGGGTGGTCGATGTCGACGGAGAGGAAAACCTGTTCAAGCAGCTCGCCCATTACGACCGCATCCGGGGGATCAGGGCGTTCATCAGAGCACCGTTGCGCGGCTTCGTGGTGGACGCGCGGCGGACCTTCCTCATCACGGTGCCGGCGGCATTCCTCTACCTGCTGGCAATCTTCCTGAACCTCCCCCCCTCTCTCCCCTTCGAGGCTGCCGTCTCGGCCGTCGACGACCATGTCGTCATTGCGGCCCTTCTGATCATGATCTGCTACGCGGTCTTCTTCGAGGTCTGGCGGCGCGAGATCAGGGGGATGGAGGGAGCGGTCCCCGAGTTTCTGGCCCGGATGGCCGGCATCAACCAGGTCGGCCTCACCCTTGCACAGGCGATCGAGATCCTGGTGCGGACAAACCTCGGCGTTCTTTCCTACGAGATAAAGCGGATCAGCAAGGACATCGCATGGGGGGCAAATGTCCAGGACGCCCTCGTCCGTTTCGAGCACAGGGTGCGCACCCCGGTGGTCTCCCGCTCGGTCACCCTGATCACGACCGCCACCAGGATGAGCGGCAACATCTCCGAGATCCTGACGATCGCCTCAAAAGATGCCCAGATGTCCCAGGTGCTCAGGCAGGAGAGAAACGCGGCGATGCTCCTCTATCTTGCTGTCATCTACATCGCCTTCTTCGTCTTCATCTTCGTGGTCGTGGTCATCTCGGCCCAGTTTCTCCCGCTGCTCGAGGATGTCGGTGCCCAGGCAAGCCAGATCGGTGGAACCTTCGGCGATATCGGGGGTGGGTCGCTCCTCTCGATCAAGAGACTTCTCTATCATATTTGCCTGATACAGGCCTTTTTCTCCGGCCTTGTCGCAGGGAAGATGGGCGAAGGCTCGGTGCGGGCCGGGGTGAAGCACGCCGCAATCATGCTCTTCATCGGACTGGCGGCGTTCAACCTGCTGGTGTGACCGATTCCTCTCTTTTTTAAGGCCAGAATATCCCGGCCCCAGAACCAAATGCTTATATTCCATCGTTGCCGTAGTTCCTCGTATGTGCTCCACTGGCGGTGGCCCCGATGTTGAGATCAACGAGAAAGTGAAGGAAGGAGAAGGAAAACGCTACCGGTGCGGTGAGTGCGGCTATACGTTCTCGTCCCTGAGCCGGCACCCGATCTGCCCCTCCTGTCAATCCGAGGACGTCGAACAGATATGATCCTGGAGCCCGGTGCCGGCGATCTCTTCCTGATACAGGGTTCCTCCTCTTTTCTTCTCGGCGGTGTCGTGCGCGAACGGTTCGCCCTTCCGGTGAACGCTGTCGATGACGTCTACTTCGAGCCGGTCCGTCCGGGCGATCTCGTCTGTGTCTCAGCCCCGGAGGGGGGGTCTCTGCGGGCGGCGACAATGCTCCTCCTCCTCGTCCGGGACCATCACTTCCCGGTCTTCGCCCTCCCGAAAGGCCATCCGGGATCGACATGGGTGCCGATGGTCCTCTCGACCGCCCCGTCGATCACCCTCTCCTGCGGGATCGTCAGGGGCACGCACCCTGACCAGCACCTCCTCTGTTCTTCAGCTGAACTTGCCGGCATCGTCCTGCGAGGCGGCGTGGACGCTGTCACGGTCGAGGGCCTTCCTGCGGGGTTCACGATCTCGTATATATGTGTTGACCGGGCGCTCGCCGCAGAATAACAACAAATATAAAGGTAATTTTCATCAAATATTGTAAGCCGTGAGAGGAGGGTTGGATGAAGAGTGAGGTTTTAAAAAGCATCAAGCAGGCAGAAGAAGAGTACATGTCAATGGTCAGCACCGCAAAGTCTGAACAGAAGCAGAAGATTGCGGATGCCAGGGTGGAGGCCGAACACATCGTTGAGAAGGCCACCGCCGATGCAGAGGCCCACAAAAAGCAGCGACTCGCAGACGCAGCGTCCGAGGCCGCCAAAAAGCGCGCCAATATCCTGAAGGACGGCGAAGTGCGGGCGACAAAACTCAGAGCTGACAGCCTTGCAAATCTTGACAGGGCAGTCGATCTGCTCGTCTCGCGTTTCAAGGAGCAGCTGCATGTTTCAGCCTGAACGGATGAGCCGTATCCTGGTTGCAGGGTCCAAGGACCAGATGGATACGATTGTCCGTGAGCTGTATCACCAGAACGCTTTTCACATCGAAGATTTTGTCGAGAAGGAAGACGAGGCCTACGAAGGGTTCAGGATCGGCATGCCTCTTGCGGGCGCAAGCGAAGCGTCCACAGAGCTGATCAAGATCCGTTCGATGGAGTCGATGTTCGGGATCTCCCCTGACACCGCCACCACCGCAAGGACGCATTCGTCCCCTGAACTCCGGGCCGGAATCGACCATAAGCTCGCTGTACTCGTCAGAGACGTCGAGGAAAGCACTGCACAACGGTCAAAATTAGAGGCGCAGGCGAAGGCGCTCGAAGCCAGGGCAACCGCTCTCGAACCCTTTGCCGCCGTCCCCCTCGATATGGACCTTTACCACGGCTATGAGGGCATCACCGTTTTTGCAGGCTATGTCGGGTCCGACGTCGAGATCCCTGTCCCCCATGAGAAGCACTATGTGCCGGGCGGAAAGGGCAGACAGAACTTCCTTGTGGTCTTTGTCCCTGCACGCGATGCAGAGGCTGCGAACAGCGCCCTGCTTGAAGCACGGTTCCAGGCGGTCCCCATCCCCGAAGGGAGCGGACCGGTGAACGATCTGATCTATGATACCCGGGGCAAAATTGCCCAGATCAACGAGCAGATCGCAAAAATCGAACGGAACCTTGAAGAAAAGAAGTCTGAATACAGCGAACTCCTTGTTGCTTACGACGAGTATTTCACGGCCGTTGTGGAGCAGGCCGAGGCCCCGCTCCGGTTTGCAACGACGGAGGACGCTTTTGTGGCAGAAGGCTGGGTCCCGACGGAGCGGGTCGAGGCGATCATCGCAGCGCTCACCCATGCGACCGCAGGCAAGGTCTATGTCACCAGGCTCGATATCGGCGACGACCCGAAGGAGGTTCCGGTTGAATACAAAAACCCGAACTTCTCGCGCCCGACCGAGCTCTTTATGGACATTTACTCGCGTCCGCGCTACGATGAGTTTGACCCGACGCTGCTCGTCTCGATCGTATTCCCGATCTTCTTCGGGTTGATCCTGGGCGATGTCGGCTACGGTTTCGTGCTGCTTGTGGCCTCGTTTGCCCTGAGAAAATTCCTCTCGGGCGAGGCGGGGAACCGGCTCCTCGACGTGCTGCGCAATGCAAGCATCATGAGCATCATCTTCGGCGTATTGTTCAGCGAATTCTTCGGCATGGGACTCCCGTGGGAGTCGATCATCTACACCAGACACTTAAACATCGGCGGGCATGCCGTCCACCACCCGATGGTGGCCGAACTGCTGATCGTCTCGGTCTGGATCGGCCTGCTGCACATCACGCTCGGGCGCCTGATCCACGTCAGAAACATCAGCCGTGCCATGCACAAAAGCCACCACGCCACCAAGGAGATCCTTGCCCAGCTCGGCTGGCTCTCCACAATGTGGGGCATTGTCATCGTGATCTGGTCGATGTTCGCCATCCCCCTGATGATCGACCTGACCGGATTTGCTCCGGTGGCAATGGGCCTGAATGCGGCCAGTATTGTCGGCGTCGTCCTCGGGCTGATCGGCATCGTCTTTATCGGCATGGAATCTCCGCTTGAACTGGTCGAGATCCCGACGATTATCAGTCACGTACTCTCGTACACCCGTCTTGTCGCCGTCGGCCTTTCGTCAGTCGCCATCGCGATGGTCACAAACTTCATCGCCCTGGACTTGATCATCGGCCCGCAGTTAGAATCGCTCTCTGCGGTCGGGGTGTTCATCGTCCTGCTGGGCCTTGTCGTCCTGGTGATCGGCCATGTGCTGAACACGGCACTGGGCATCCTGGGCGGCGGCCTGCACTCAATCAGGTTACACTATGTTGAGTTCTTCACCAAGTTTTACAATGGTGGAGGAAAGAAGTACAATCCATTTGGAATGATCAGGAAATTTACGGAGGATTAAATTATGGCAGATCCAGTAGTTGCAGAAATGACTCTTGAAATGGTTCAGGCATCGCAGTTCGGACTTAAGGCAGTTGGCGCAGGTCTGGCTGTCGGTCTTACCGGTATCGGCAGCGGTATTGCCGAAATGGGTATCGGCGCCGCTGCAGTGGGTGCGACCGCAGAGAACAAGGACATGTTCGGTCTTGCACTGCTCTTCACCGTTATTCCAGAAACAATCGTCATCTTTGGTCTTGTGGTCGCTCTGCTGGCGCTCTTCTAAGCACGGAGTAGACGATGGGACTGGAAGCTGTCGTTGGAGATATCAAGGAAAAGGGCAAAAGAGAGGTCGCTGCCGTTCAGGCGGAGACCCGGGCAGAGGTGACGCGCATCCTTACGGAGGCGCAGGAGCGTGCAGCAGGGATCAAGCAGCAGGCCAGCGAGGAGGTGGAGCGGGACGTCCAGCGGATCATCAACCAGGAGGTCTCGGCCGCCAACCTTTCGGTCAAACGCGAGATGCTCAATGCTGAGAAGGACACGCTCGGACGGGTCCACGACACCGTCGTCACCAGGATCGCCGGTATGCCTGCCACCTTCCACGAGATGGCCCTTCGCGCTCTCCTTCCGGAGGCGGCTGCAGCCGTCGGGGGTGGCGTGGTATATTGCAACGCCCGTGATATCCCCACCGTAAAGAAGATCCTTGCCGAGAGCAAGGACCTGGCAGCGTTCTCGATCGGCGAGCCCATATCAGTTGAGGGCGGAGTCGTCATTGAGAGCGCCGATGGCAGGATGAAGATCGATTATAGCTACCGTACGTTCCTGGAGACGGTATGGGAGTCAGGGCTTAAGGATGCGTCAGATATCCTGTTTCCCTGAGGAGGCCGGCAGATGGCTGACGTAGGGGGCCCTGCCCCATATATTTACGTCTCAACGCGCATGCGTGTGCGCAAAGCAAAGTTGATCCCGCGGGAGGAGTACCTGCGGATGCTCAACATGAGCCTGCCCGAGATCACCCGCCTGATCGGGGAGACCGAGTATAAACGGGAGATCGACGAGCTTTCCTCGTCCTTCTCCGGGATCAACCTCATCGAGGTTGCCCTTTCGTGGAACCTCGCAAAGGAATATCAGGAGATCCTGAAGATCACCCCGTCCGGACTGATGCGGTTCGTGCAGATTTACCTGCGCCACTGGGACATACAGAACGTCCTCACCATCCTGCGCGGGAAGGTGCAGGGCATGAAGCCCGGAAAGATCAAGGAGGTGCTCATCCCTGCAGGTGAACTCGACAGAGCCACGCTCGACCATCTCCTGAACGAGGACTCCCCCGAGCGGATCGTCGATTCGCTCAAAGACCGCCCGTTCGGAGCCGCTCTCGCTGCAGGGATCACCGAGGCGCTGGAGACCGGTTCGTTCGCAAACCTCGAGAACGAACTCTACAAGAAACTCTATGCCCGGATGATCGCCGAAGCGAAAGAAGGGATCAAGGGAGGCTACGAGTTCCTCGGCTACATCCAGATGGAGATCGACCTGAAGAACCTCATCAACCTCTTCCGGTTCCGTTCGCAGAACGCCGGCGAGGAGGTCAGAGAACTGCTCATTCCAGGCGGAAAAGCATTCACGGTCGACGAACTCCAGAGGATGAGTGCCATCGAAGACCTCAACGAGTTCATCGATGCTGCCAGGAAAAAGACACGTGACCCCGAACTGAACGCACTCTTCGATGAACTCGGCCAGAAACGCCCGGTTCATGAGGTCGAGGTGCTGGTGACGAAGTACCAGCTGAAGCAGATGGAGAGGCTGTCCAAGCTCTACGTCTTCTCGGTCTTCCCGATCCTGGCATATCTCGAGATGAAGAAGTACGAGGTGACAAACCTCCGTGCGATCGCGCGCGGTAAGGAGTACGGCCTGCCAAACGAACGCATTCAGGGATACCTGGTGATGTAAATGGTCGAGATTGCAGTTGTTGGCCAGGCTGAGTTCGTCATCGGGTTCCGGCTTGCAGGCATTCAGAAGACGATCGCTGTCGGAGACGACGAGGCACTGAAAAACACCGTTATAAACGTCCTCAAGGACAGTTCGGTCGGGATTCTGGTGCTGAGCAGCAGCGATATGAACAGGCTCCCTCTAAGGCTGCGGAACCAGCTCGAGGAATCCGTAAAACCGACGGTGATCGCAGTCGGCGAAGAAGAAGGAGGACTCTCCATGCGGGAGAGAATAAAGAGATCGGTCGGTGTTGATCTGTGGAAGTAAAAGGAGAATCGAAAACAGGCACTTCGACAGGGGTGCTCAAGAGAATTTCAGGCCCGGTGGTGACGGCCGTCGGTTTCAACGCCCACATGTACGATGTGGTCAAGGTGGGCAACGAGAAACTGATGGGCGAGGTCATCAAGATCACGGGCGAGAACATCATCATTCAGGTCTATGAGGCCACCGATGGCATCAGACCGGGCGAACCTGTGGAGAACACGGGCATGTCGCTCGCGGTCGAGCTCGGCCCTGGACTGCTGAAGAGCATCTACGACGGGATTCAGCGCCCGCTCGAGGTGCTCATGGATAAGATGGGCAGTTTCATCGAGCGTGGTGTGACCGCACCCGGCCTCGACCGCGCCACGAAGTGGGACTTTGTCCCGGTCGTGAAGGCGGGCGACAAGGTCGTGCCCGGCAGCATCCTCGGAACGGTGCAGGAAACCTCATCGATCCTCCACAAGATCATGGTCCCGCCCAATATGAAGGGCGGCGTGGTCAAGGAGATCAAGGGCGGTTCGTTCACCGTCGAAGAGGTCATCTGTACCCTCGAAGACGGAACGACGCTCACCATGATGCATAAGTGGCCGGTCCGCGTGCCGCGCCCGGTGACCGAGAAGATGAACCCGGACATTCCGCTGGTCACCGGCCAGCGCATTCTCGACGGGCTCTTCCCGATCGCAAAGGGCGGCACCGCGGCAATTCCGGGGCCGTTCGGCTCAGGCAAGACGGTCACCCAGCAGGCGCTTGCGAAGTGGTCTGACGCACAGATCGTCGTCTATATCGGCTGCGGCGAGCGCGGCAACGAGATGACCGAAGTGCTGACCGAGTTCCCCGAACTCGAGGACCCCAAGACCGGCAGGCCGCTCATGGAGCGGACGGTGCTCATCGCGAACACCTCGAACATGCCGGTGGCAGCCCGTGAAGCATCCGTGTACACCGGGATCACCATCGCGGAGTACTTCCGCGACCAGGGCTACGACGTCTCGCTGATGGCCGACTCCACCTCGCGGTGGGCAGAGGCGATGCGTGAGATCTCCTCCCGTCTTGAGGAGATGCCCGGTGAGGAAGGGTATCCTGCATATCTCTCCGCCCGTCTCTCTGAGTTCTACGAGCGCGCGGGGCGTGTGACCACCCTCAGCAAAGAGCAGGGCTCGGTCACCGTCATCGGCGCCGTTTCTCCGCCGGGCGGCGACTTTTCAGAGCCGGTCACCCAGAATACCCTCCGTATCGTGAAGGTCTTCTGGGCACTGGACGCGAAGCTCTCGCAGCGCCGGCACTTCCCGGCGATCAACTGGCTGAACTCGTACTCCCTGTATCTGAACGTGCTCAACCCCTGGTACGACAAGAACATCTCCCCTGAGTGGAATCCCCTCCGCAACTGGGCGATGGCCGTCCTCCAGAAAGAGTCCGAACTCCAGGAGATCGTGCAGCTCGTCGGTTCCGACGCCCTCCCCGAGGAGGAGCAGATCACCATCGAGGTCGCCAGGATGCTCCGTGAAGTGTTCCTGCAGCAGAACGCCTTCGACCCCGTCGACACCTACTGCTCCCTCGAGAAGCAGTTCGACATCATGAAGGCGATCCGTCTCTACGCCGACCTGGCCGCCACGGCCCACACCGCCGGCGTGATGCCGGCCCAGATCCTGGCGATCAAGGCGAAGAACGACCTGCCGCAGATCAAGTTCACGAAGGACTACAAGCCTGAACTCGAGAAGGTCCTCGCGCAGATGAAGAACGAGTTTGCCGGACTGAAGGCGGGTGCAGCATGAAGGAATATCGAACAATCAAGCAGATTGCAGGCCCGCTCGTCTTCGTCGAGAAGACCGAGCCGGTCGGCTACAACGAGCTCGTGAACATCGCTCTCGCCGACGGCTCGATCAAGCGCGGCCAGGTGCTCGACACCTCTGACGACCTCGTGGTCGTCCAGTGTTTCGAGACCACGGCCGGTATCGGCCGTGACTCCGGGGTCAGGTTCCTGGGCGAGACGATCAAGATGCCGCTCTCGAAGGAGATGCTCGGCCGTATCCTCTCGGGCGGCGGTAAGCCGATCGACGGCGGCCCGGAGATCGTCCCGGAGAAGAGGCTCGACATCATGGGCGCTGCGATCAACCCGTACGCCCGTGCGTCGCCGGCTGATTTCATTCAGACCGGTATCTCGACGATCGACGGGACGAACACCCTTGTGCGCGGTCAGAAGCTCCCGATCTTCTCGGCAGCCGGTCTGCCGCACAACGATGTCGCCCTGCAGATCGCCCGTCAGGCAAAGGTGCCGGGCTCGACCGAAGCGTTCGCCGTGGTCTTCGCCGCGATGGGTATCACGAAGGAAGAGGCCAACCATTTCATGGCCGACTTCGAGCGCACCGGCGCCCTCGAGAGCGCGGTCGTCTTCCTGAACCTTGCAGACGACCCGGCCGTAGAGCGGATCATCACGCCGCGTCTCGCCCTCACGACCGCCGAGTACCTTGCGTACGAACTCGGCTACCATGTGCTCGTCATCCTGACGGACATGACCAACTACTGTGAAGCGCTCCGTCAGATCGGCGCTGCCCGTGAAGAAGTGCCGGGCCGCCGCGGCTACCCGGGCTACATGTACACGGACCTGGCCTCGATCTACGAGCGTGCGGGTATCGTCAAGGGTAAAAAGGGCTCTGTGACCCAGATCCCGATCCTGACGATGCCGGGCGACGATATCACGCACCCGATCCCCGACCTGACCGGTTACATCACCGAGGGTCAGATCGTGGTCTCCCGTGAGCTGCACCGGAAGGGTATCTACCCGCCGATCAACGTCCTGCCGTCGCTGTCCCGTCTGATGAACCTCGGTATCGGCAAGGGCCACACCAGAGAAGACCACAAGAAGGTCTCCGACCAGCTCTACGCGGGCTATGCGGAAGGCAACGACCTGCGCGGCCTCGTGGCGATCGTCGGCAAGGACGCCCTTTCCGAGCGTGACCGCGGTTTCCTGGAGTTCGCCGACCTCTTCGAGGGCAGGTTTGTCACCCAGGGCATCGACGAGAACCGGACGATCGAGGACACCCTCGACCTCGGCTGGGAACTGCTGGCCTCGCTGCCGGTGGAGCAGCTCGTGCGTATCGACCGCGACCTGATCCAGAAGTACCACCCGCTCTACCGCAAGGGCGCAAAATCTGCAGGGGTGTAACCGTCGATGGCGCTTAGAGATGTCAAGCCGACCCGTTCCGAGCTGATCAACATCAAGCGCAAGATCAAGCTCTCCGAGCGGGGCTACAACATCCTCAAGATGAAGCGCGACGGGCTGATCCTTGAGTTCTTCAAGGTGCTGAAGGAGGCGAAGGACACCCGGGGCGAGATGCTGCGCAAGTTCCAGCACGCCCAGGAGATGATCGCCCTTGCAAACACGGTCGAGGGGACGATCGGGGTCAAGGCTGCGGCATTTTCCGTGAAGGAGAAGCCCGAGATCACCCTGAAGTCCAAGAACATCATGGGCGTCGTCGTGCCCGAGATCGAGGCCTCGAAGGTGAGGAAGAGCCTGGCCGAGCGCGGATACGGTGTGCTCGGCTCCCGTGCGGTCATCGATGAGACGGCCGAAGCCTACGAGGAGCTGGTCGAGGCGATCATCGAGAGCGCCGAGGTCGAGACGAAGATGAAGCGTCTCCTCGACGAGATTGACCGGACGAAGCGGCGTGTGAACGCCCTTGAGTTCAAGGTGATCCCCGAACTGAAGGAAGGCGCGGCCTTCATCAAGATGCGCCTCGACGAGATGGAGCGCGACGAGCTCTCCCGTCTGAAGCGGATCAAGGCGAAGAGTGCGGAGTAAATCCGCCTTCTTCTCCCGTTTCTTATTCCTCTGTTTTCAAATAAAGGCGATTTCCAGACTCTCAGGGATAAAATTAGGATGATGTCCGGGTCGACGCCCCTCCAGGCAGCGTCTTTCCTTATCACGGAGTCATGTCTTCCGGCGTCGGCGCGTCTCGGCAGGGGGAGGGCGGTGATCCCGGTGAGAGTGCAGGAGCCCCCTTCAACAGGCGCCGCTCTATGAAGAGGGCGGCAGGTTCGTCCATACTCAACGGTTCAGGACTGTGCCGACACTCTGCCCTGCGGTGATCCGGTCATTTCCCCACCCCGGATGACAAACAATATCATTTTATGTCTACAACCGTCTAAGGGAAATATACCCTATACGGCGGCAGGTTGTCCTATGACGATTGGAACACTCACTGATCTCGATATCTCCGGAAAGACCGTTCTTTTGCGCGTCGACTTCAACTCCCCGATCGATCCTGCATCAGGCGAGATCCTGGACGACAAACGCTTCCGGGAGCATCTCCCCACGGTCAGGGCGCTGGAGGATGCCCGGTGCGTCATCCTCGCCCACCAGAGCCGGCCCGGAAAGAAGGACTTCACCACGCTCCAGGCCCATGCCGACAAACTGGAGCACCTCCTCGGCCGTCAGGTCACCTATATCGACGACGTCTTCGGGCGTGCAGCACGGGACGCCGTCTCATCCATGCGTGCCGGCGAAGTGCTGATGCTTGAGAACGTCCGCTTCAATGCCGAAGAAAACCTGACGCTCCTCCCCGATGCGGCGAAGGGGACACACATCTGCCGGATGCTCTCGTCGATGGCCGATGTCTTCGTCAACGACGCCTTCGGCACCGCTCACCGCTCGCAGCCGACGGTGGTGGGCCTTCCGATGCTGATGCGCTCGGCCGCAGGTCTGCTGATGGAGCGGGAGGTCGCCACCCTCTCGCGGGTCTTTACCGGCGCACCGCGGCCGGTCACCTTTATCCTGGGCGGGACGAAGGTGGACGACTCGGTGGCGGTCGCCGAGAACGTCCTTGAGAAGGGTGTTGCCGACCGGGTGGTCGTCATCGGGGTCGTTGCGAACGTCTTTTTCCTCGCGGCCGGCCACGAGATCGGAAAGCCTTCGACCGATCTGGTCGCCCAGCTGAAATACATGGGCGAGGTCGAGAAGGCGAAGGCCCTCCTCTCGCGGTTCGGAGAGAAGATTGTCATGCCCGACCAGGTGGCGGTGCGGGAGGCCGGCGGCCGGGTCGAGTACTCCCTGGACCGGATCCCCGCAGACGCCCCGGTGATGGATATCGGGACCGGAGCGCTCGGCGCGGTGAACGAGGTGATCAGGTCCTCAGGCACGGTCGTCCTGAACGGTCCCGCCGGCGTCTTCGAGGACGCCGCCTTTGCGGTCGGCACGCACGAGATCCTCAGGACCTCCTCGAAGGTGCCGTTCTCGGTGGTCGGGGGCGGACATACGGCGGCGGTGATAGAGAAGATGGGGCTTGAGTCGGCGTTCACCCACATCTCCACCGGCGGCGGGGCATGCATCGAGTTTCTGACCGGGAAAAAACTCCCGGCCGTCGCCGCACTCGAACGCTCAAAAGAGATATTTGGATAGGCCGGTTTTGATCGCCTGACCCGAAGAAATCTCAGTCTTTTTTCTTCATTTCAACATATTTGAGGCGTTTAAGAATCTCAACGGCCTCTGCTTTGTTAGTTTTCTCAAGACGCCCGAATACCTCCCGTACATCGTGATCCGAAGAGTTGAGGACGGTGCAGACGTCCTCAAGGTCAGGATTTTTACCGAGGTACTCTTTCAGGCGTTCAAACCCCTCAGATTCGATCATCATAGCTGTTATGATCACTCCCGGTAAAAACATTTTGTTTTAATAGTTCAGAGCATTTCCCCCCTTTATCACTATAATCATCATTTTTTTCAGATTTGTTGTCTCGCTCTTCGATAAACGCCTTCAAAACTTCCATCGAAAATTTGATATTTTTTCGGTGGAAACGCGGCGCCCGGAGCGATAGTCCGGATGTCCCCTTCTCTGCCATTCGTCCCCCCCAGGACCCTCTGACATGATGATGGATGATGCGATCACTGTTATATATTGGTTTCTATGCCTCTGAGAATATGATTTTTTCACGATTCTAACGGGTATGATCGGGACATACCATGAAATAATCCGGCAATGCAAGCAGAAAGGGAAGTGAGACGAGCCGCAATGACAGGATCACTCATAGCGCAGCGCTTCGATCGGGTCGAGATGCGCCGCCTTCCATGCCGGATAGATCCCTGAGAGAACGCTGGTCCCGATGCCGAAGGAGATCCCGAGCAGGATCGCCCTGAGCCCCGCAGGATCGATGCCTGCCGGCGTGGTGCCGAAGCCTGCGAAGATCGTCTCGGCAACCAATGCCGAGATCGCATACCCGACGCCGATGGAGAGGAGGCCGCCGACCAGACTCCCGGCAAGGCCCAGGACCAGCGCCTCGTACAGGAACATGCTGAGGATCTCGCTGCGCAACGCCCCCAGAGAGCGCATGATCCCGATCTCGCGGGTGCGCTGGGTGACCGAGATGATCATCACGTTCAGGATCGAAACCCCTGCGACAAGGAGGGCGACGAGCCCGATGCCGAGGAGGAAGACCGATATGGCGTCGTAGGTCTGGTAGTAGAGTTCAAGGATCTCCCGCGAGTCCAGCACGTCCACCACCTCTTTTTGTCGGTTCATCTGCTCCTTCACCGCCTCCTTCACCGCCGGGATCTCGTCGAGGACGGCGACCTTGATCACCACCCGGTCATAGTCCTCCTCTCCCCGGCGATCGGTATACCAGTCCCGCGTGACGACGACGGCGTAATCGGGATTGATATCGATCGCCATCCCCCGGTCCTCAAGTACGCCGGCCACCCGCACCTCTTCCCCGTCGAGACCGATCCGCCCCCCGGCCCTGATATCGAACTCTTCGGCAAGGAGAGCACCGACCAGGACGCTGCTCCCGGTGGGAAACGCGCCCTCGGTGACGGTGAGGAGGAGGGGCATATCGCTCCGGCCAAGGACGATCATCGGCACATAACCACCTTCCCTCCCTTTTTTCATCAGCACTGCCGTTTGAATGAGGGGGATCGCGGGGTTCGCCCCTGCAGCCCGTGCAATTCGATCCGCGTCCCGCTCCGAGATCCCGGCGGCGAGGGCAGACCTCGGGTCGAAGGGGTCTCCGCTTGCGGCGGCAAGATGCGGACTGACGACGACCGTGTCCGAGACATCGGCGACGAGGCCGGAGAAGAGAATGATGAGGTTCGATCCGAGGATGCCGAGCGAGGCGATTGCGAGCACCCCGATGACAATCCCGAGCGCCGCAAGCCCTGACCTGACCGGATGGCGCCGCAGGTTCCTGAGGGCAAAGACCAGAAACACTCCCCGCAGCGATCGCATCCCTCTTTCACCCCCGCAACGCGTCGATCGGCGCCATCCGTGACGCCTGCCATGCCGGATACAGCCCCGCGGCCACACTTGTCACCATGCCAAAGCCCATCGCAAAGAGGATATAGGCGATAGAGAGCGGGTCGAAGACGGTCGCCCCTTCACCAAAGGTAGTCCCGGCGGTGAACACCTGCAGGGCGGCGACGCTGATGAGATAGCCCCCGATAAAACTGAAGGCCCCGCCGACCAGGCTCCCGACAATCCCGAGGACGAGCGCTTCGTATATGAACATCAGCAGGATCTCGCGGCGCAACGCCCCGATGGACCGCATCACCCCGATTTCTCGGATCCGTTCGGTGACCGAGATGATCATCACGTTCAGGATGGAGACGCCAGCGATCACCAGGGATATCGCACCGATACCGAGGAGAAACCAGCCCATCGCGGCATAGATCTCGTTCACCTGCCGCAGTATCTCCCTGGAGTCCACAACATCCACGGTCTTCTCCCGGCGGTTCATCAGGTTCTCGACCGAACCCTTCACGCCCTCGATCGCCGCCTGGTCGGTGACCTTGATGACGACGTAGTTGTAGCCGACCTTCTCAGGGAACATCTCGAAAAATCGCTCTTTTGTGACGACGATCGCGTAGTCCGGGTTGATGTCGAAGGCAAGACCTCGCTCCTGAAGGACGCCGGCGACCGGGACCGTCTCGCCGTCGATCCCGATCCTGCTCCCGGCCCGAAGGTCGTACTCACGGGCGAGATATACCCCGACCAGACAGGAGCGGGAACCGGGTCTGAGGTAATTGCCCTCCGAGAGGGAGAGGAGCGGAGGGACGGCATCGTAATCGAGGCCGATCACCAGGGCGTAGCCCCCTTCCTTCCCTGCCGTCAGTTCGGCCGCCCCTTCAAGCACCGGCACCGTCAGGTAACCCCCGGCCGCCCGCCTGATCCGCTCCACGTCCGCCTCCGGGATCGTCGCCGCCACCGCTGTCCTGGGATCGCCGACGATCCCGAGATCGCCGAGGGCGGTGTGCGGGGTGATCACCACCGTGTCGCCGACATCGGCGATCAGGCCGGCAGCAAGCAGATTGATGGCGTTTCCCATCACGCCGAGGGAGGCGATCGCAAAGACCCCGATCACGATCCCGAGGGTCGCCAGCAGGGATCGTGCCGGGTGCCGCCTGATGTTCCTGAGGGCGAACGAGAAAAAGATCATGCAATCCGGCCGTCGACGATGTTGATCGTTCGCCGGGCGTATTCGGCGATCCTGGGGTCGTGCGTGACCATGATGATCGTCTTGCCCCGCCTGTTCATCGCCGTGAGGAGTTCCATGATCCCGGTCCCGGTCTTTGTGTCGAGGTTTCCCGTCGGTTCGTCCGCAAGGAGGATCTCGGGGTCGTTGACGAGGGCCCGGGCGATCGCTACCCGCTGCTGCTGTCCGCCCGAGAGTTCGGCCGGTGTGTGGGTGAGGAGTTCGTCCTCAAGGCCGACGGCGTGGATGACGTCCCGGCACGTCTCGCTGCACCCCCCCTTCCGCTCCTTTAAGAGCCGCGGGAACTCCACGTTCTCGAGGACATTGAGGAGGGGGATCAGGTTGAACTGCTGGAAGATGAAGCCGATATGATCGCGCCGCAGGGCGGTGAGTTCATCGTCAGAGAGTTTTCCGATCTCTTTTCCCTTGATGGAGAGCGTTCCCGAGCTCGGGGTGTCGAGGCAGCCCATCAGGTTGAGGAGGGTAGACTTGCCCGAGCCCGACGGCCCCATGATCGCAAGAAACTCTCCGGCCGGGACGTCGAGGGAGACGTGGTCGAGGGCGACGACGTCGCCTGCCGGCAGGGGGTAGACCTTGGAGACGTCCACAAATCTGATGATAGGCCCCTGTTCAGTCATGGCGCAGCGCCTCGATCGGGTTCAGATGCGATGCTTTCCAGGCCGGATAAAAGCCCGAAACAATGCTCGTCCCGATGCCGAACGCCATCCCATAGAGGATGTAGACGAGGCTTGATGGGACGAAAAGGTATGACGTGTCTTCCAGCATGATGATCACGGCGATATAACCGCCGATGAAACTGAGGACGCCTCCAATGGCGCTCCCGATGAATCCAAGAATGAACGACTCGTAGATGAACATGCGCAGCACCTCGCCCTGCCTGGCCCCGATCGAACGGATCACCCCGATCTCGCGGGTCCGCTCGGTCACCGACATCATCATCACGTTGAAGATCGAGACGCCGGCGACTACAAGGGAGATCCCACCGATGGCGACGGTAAACGTCGAGATCCGGTTGAAGGTCTCTATGAGAGTCTCCAGGATCGCACGGGTGTCCAGCACGTTCACCACCTGCTCTCTCCGGTTGAGTTGCTCATCGATGGCGGCCCTGACCGTGTCGATCTTATTGAGGTCCCTGACCTTGACGATCACCATGCTCCAGTCATCGTCGCCGTAGAGGTCCCGGTAGAAGGCGTCTGATACGACGACGGCGAAGTCCGGGTTGATATCGAAACCGACGCCGCGCTCCTCCAGGATCCCGATCGTCCTGAGCCGCACCTCCTCATCGCCGATTGCCACCCTGCTGCCCACGATCAGGTCGTATTCGTCGGCAAGACTCGACCCGATCAGCGCTGTCGTCGAGCCTCGCAGGTAGACCCCGTCGCGGATCTCGAGGAGTTCAGGGATCTCTGACGGCCGCATCCCATAGATCTGGGCGGCGCCGATCTCACCGCCGATGACGATCCGGTCGCCGCCTGAATAGAGTGGGATCACCACGTTCGAACCGGCGGCCCGCTGGATCTCGATCACCTGCCGGTCGGTAATGCCCCTGGACGACGCCCCGCCGAACCCGCCCCCGCCCCCCCCGGCATGCGGAGTGATGACGATGGTGTCGCCGACGGTGGTCAGTGAGTCAGAGATCGAGAGGACGAGACTGTTGCCGAGGATGCCCATGGAGGCGATGGCGACGACTCCGATGACGATCCCTATGACGGCGAGGAGAGAGCGCAGGAGGTTCAGCCTGATGTTCCTTCGGGCAAACTCAAAAAAGATCATGTCCCATGCTATCCTTGCGGGAAGGACTATATAATAAAATTGGCCGGGAAGGGGGAGAAAGGACAGGGAGCGCACCCCCCATCCCGGCAGAATACGGTTCTACTCTTTCGGGTGATCCCGCAGCCACGAGGCGGCATAGCCGATCAGCCCGTGGACCCCGTCGGGAATGGGATGGACGTCCAGGAGGCCGTCGAGGTCGTGGACCGTCCGACGGTGGCGGATGGCGTCGGCCATATAGGTGGCGATGATCCCGGCGCCCGGCGATGCGGCCCAGACGCCGCGGACCTCGCCGCTCTCCCGGTCCACACGGATCTTTCCGAGCCCGGTGTCGCCTGACGGGACCGACCAGAACGAGCCAGGACCTGCAGGGGCGGGCACGGAGAACTCAACACCTTCATCGTCCCCTGCAGTGCAGAAAGCGAGTTCGTTTGCGAGGCTGATGCTCTGCGGGACGGCCGCAGGATCGAAACGGCGGTCGATGCCCAGGATGTTCTCGGCGGCGACGACCCCCTGCAGGCGGGCGACCGGGGTGAGGAAGGGGCCGCCGGTCACGTCCCCGGCGGCATACACACCCTTCACCGAGGTCTCCATCCGGTCGTTCACCCGCACCTCCCCCTTCAGACCTTTCTCGACCCCTTCGATCATGGCGGCGTTGGGAACAAGCCCGGCCGCAAGCAGGACGGCGTCTGCCCTGCAGTCCCCGGGTTCGTTCCCACCGTAAGAGACGCGTTCGACCCGTTCATTGCCGTTGACGCCGTTGAGTGCGGCACACTCCTTGATGTCGACGTCTTTGAGCTCTTTCAGGGCCAGACGGCGGAGACGGGGATCGAGCCCTTTCAGAAAGGCACTGCGTGCGAGCACGGTCACCCGGCTGCCAAGCATCGAGAAAATATAGGCGAACTCGGCCGCCTGGACACCGCCACCGACGATGACGAGATCTCCGGGCAACGTCTCCATGCGCGGGAGCGTGTGGGCTGTATAGACGCCGGGGAGAGAGATCCCTTCCACCGCCGGCACTGCCGGCACCGAACCGGTCGCGATCACGACGGCCTCTGCCTCGACCTCTTCACCGTCGATGAAGACCTTGCGGCCGTCGAGCCGCGCCGTGCTCCCGTAGAGGATCTCGACGCCGGCGTTTTTCGTCTCCTGATCAAGCACGGCCCTGATCTTCTCCTGGACGCGGTCCATGCCCACTAGGAGGGCCGGGAAATGGATCTCAGGAGCGCCGTCCAGGATGCCGGCGGCGGCGAACTCCCGGTTCCGCTGCATGTGCCGGGCTGCATCGTTGAGGGCGCAGACCGCCATGCACCCGTAGTTCAGGCACTGGCCGCCGATAGCCCCTTTTTCAACGAGCAGGACCTCACGTCCGGCATTGCCGAGCCGGACAGCCGCGAACCTTCCTGCGGGGCCTCCGCCGATGACGAGAATCATGGACGATCTAGAAGACCTCGACGCCTTCGTCCATCGGCATGGTGAGAATCTCTCCAGTATAGGCGTTCACCTCGACGATCTTGTCCCGCGCTTCGATTTCCCAGACCGGGACATAGACCAGCGTCACCTCGGTCGTGATATTCTTTCTATCCGGCTTGAGCGTCTCCTCCTGATAATAGATCGTGTCGCCCTCTTCGCGCTTGATACGCACGCGCTGGGTGAGGTTCTCGACCATTGCGGCGACCACCTGCACCTCTGCGTCCTCCTTTCGAATCTTCGGCGTGAGCACCTCGCAGTTCTCGGGCATGCCGGTGTCGACGGCTTCGGAGACCTTCATGTCCATCGTGGAGCCGTTGATGGCGTTCAGCCCCCCCCACTGGTCGGCTTCGAAGGAAACCCGGTGGTTCACCACCGTCTGGGATCCGGTGCTGGTGCAGTGGTAACACCAGTACGGAACGAACCTGCACCGCACCGACCCTCGCTTCCCTGAGATGATCATGGCATTCTTATCGCTGATCTGAACCGGAAGATGGAGGATGGCGATCCCTTTTCCCCCTCCAGACCGGGGAGTCGCCCGGGCCGGTTGCGCCACCGGTCCGCTTTCGAGTGCGATCCTGCGCCCAAAGATACCGGCAACCGCCGCTTCACCGGCATATCTGGCGATCTCCTCCTCGCCCCAGACGGTGCAGTTCGGTGCCCTCGCACGGGTGAAGGTCACCAGCACCTTTCTGCACTCCTGGACCCCATCCTCTCGTTTAAGGCGGAATTTTCTCGTGTCGAAGCGATCGATCTCATCAGGATTGTCCGATATGAGCACCACAATCCCGTCATCGTCGCCGACACCCGAGAGATCAAATGGCTCGTCGGCGCATTCGACCTCGTATCCCGCGGCTTCCAGGATCGTCTTCACAAGATCCTGCGCCCGCTCCCTCAGAACGCCTTCCATCTCTTTTTATATCGGCGTGAGGTATAGAACAATTTTGCTATCTGCACCAGAGGGCCGGTCCGGGGGGCAGCAGAGAGCGGTACGGGTGAGATGAGGAAAAACCGTGCATAGCCTTCATGCTGACGTCTGCACACCGCGCCGACCTGCATGGAATGATTTTTCTCTTTCTGTGGCAAGAGTATGGTGTGAATCACCCCCTGAAATTTCTCAACCACCTGATCGAAGAGGAGGCGATGCAGGTGACCTATGACCCTGCGGAGAACGAGGGAAAGGTCATTTACAATCTCTCTCTTGTGGATGCAGACGATCTGGATGCTGTCGTTGCAATCATGAAGGAGACCTACAGGGCAGGCATCAGCCCGAGCGGTCTGGTCCAGATCTTTCAAACCGGAGAAAAGGCCGGGGGTTACGCTGTTCCAAAGGGAAAGGCAGGGATATGCACCATATGCTCGATCACCCTTGACGGCGTGATGATCAGGAGAGGCGCCCCCCTCCACCCGATCGGTGGGGGCGTTGTGCAGATCGAGAACGGAACTCCAAGGCGCTTCACCGATATGGTGCTCTATGACGCCACGACCATCGATCCTCTCGAACTGCTCGTATCCCAGGAGATCACCAACGTCTCAGGGGTCATTGCAACAGGGCGGGGAAACGTCCTCGCCAACCTCCGGGAGTGCCACATGGAGGCCGAGTCCACCGTTGCGGCTGTCATTGAAGACCTGGAGCGGAGCATGATCGCCGGCGTGCTTGAGATCGGACCGCCGAACGCCCCCATCCTCGGCTTCACCTGTTCACCCCAGTATTTCGGCATCGCAATACTCGGCGGGACCAACGTGATGGCAGCGGTAAAAGAAGGCGGATACCATGTCGAGATCAACTCGCTCAAGGGCCTGATCGACGTCTCCAGCCTCGAACCGATCCATCACTTCTGATCCGGGATCCCGCCATAGCCCCGGATCAGGGACCAGTACCGGGAAAAAAAACGGTAAAACCCTTCAGACTCCGAGTACAGGGCGATTGGCATCTCCCCCTCCGAGCCCATCACCACCATTACCTTCGAGCCGTCAACAAAGAATATTCCTGCCCGCTCATTGCTCCCCATCTCCTTATGCCAGATCGGCGGGACGATGGCGCTGATCAGAATGCCGGGGAGCAGCGACTCCTCACAGCGATCGGTGATCACCTCCACCCTGACCCTGCCCGCCGCCATGGAGAGGGGTTCGCCGAGGTCCTCGATGAGATTCCAGTTCCCCAGCACATCGACCCGATCAGTTGCCTGAGCCATGAGATCCCGGATCCTGCTGATAATGTTTGCATCGCCGGTGATGGTCCAGACCAGTTCCTGGCCGCCCCCATCGGGTGTTTTTCTCCGGTCGTAGAGTTCCTGGAGCGTTTCTTTTGCATACGACGCTTTTTCGCCTATCCCCCGCATGAGGGAGTCAACCGCCTCCGTTGGAGGGAGGGCCGAGAAGCGTTTCGGGGCGGTATGGGAAACCGTCACCAGGTTTCTCTGGATGAGCCGGTCGAGGACAGGGTATGCCGATGCGCGTGGCACGCCTGAGAGCTCATGGATCTCGGTCGCCGTTGCTCGGGTGACCTGGAGGAGGGCGACATAGACGAGGCCCTCATATTTTGTAAGTCCAAGCGTTTTAAGGGCTTCTGTAATCGTGCCCGAGGATTCCGGAGAGGGGTGCATCACATAACTATTAATAGGATCTGCAGATAAATGTTGTTACAACAATAACAACACGGTGAACCTACATGGATATCAGGAAATTAGTCTTTCTCAGTCTTTTTATGGCTGTGCTCACCGTCCCTGCTTTGGCCGGGGTGGAGTCTCTCTATGGCAGTCCGGATCTGTCTGCAGTGGTTTCAGGAACCAATGAGTTCGCTCCCGGCGACGAGGTCACGCTCCAGGTGATCGTCTCGAACACCGGCCTGAACACGGTCATCCAGGTGACATCGTCCACAATATCCCCGCCAGACGCCCCGAACCTGGCTAAACTCGTCCAGGCAGGGCTTTCTGCAGGAGGAGCCCCCGTCACGATCAAATCCGAGCCCCAGCAGATCGGCGATATCGCCGGCGGGACGAGCAAGACCGTGAATTTTGTTGTAAAGATCGACAGGAATGCGCCGGCAGGCTCCTATGACCTCCCGCTCGGCCTCACCTACACCTATGCGGACTGGACCGACTCCGAGAGCGGCACCCTCATCAGGACCGGTTATCTCAAAAAGACCGAGACGATCAGCATCCCGGTAAAGGTGACCTCCGATGTGAACCTCGAGGTCGTATCCGCCTCTACTGAGTACCTCAACGTCGGCACCGAGGGCTACCTCCACCTCACCCTCAGCAACACCGGCCACGAACAGGCGACGAAGGCCGTCGCAACGCTGGTGCGGGACAGTTCCAGCCCCCTGATCCCGACCGACGGGAGTGTCTATATCGGCGACTTCAACCCCGGCGATGTCGCCACGGTCACCTTCAAGGTCTCGGCCTCGAGCAATGCCGGAGCCCAGACCTATCCTATCGGCGCCTATGTAGAGTATAAAAAGAGCAACGGTGAGACCTCAAAATCAGATACTGAGACCGTAGGCGTACCAGTCGGCGGCAAGATCGAGTTCGCCGTCGTCTCGGAGGCACCGGTCGTCCGTCCAGGTGAGAAAGCCACCCTGGAGGTCACCTACAAGAACACCGGCGCCGCAATGGCATATAATGCCCAGTCCAGGATCAGCTCAGTCGATCCCTTCACCTCCAGCGACGACACGGCGTACCTCGGCGACCTCGCCCCTGGCGAGACAGCAGTCGCCCGCTACTCTGTGACTGTCGACGCAGGAGCGACGATCAAGCAGTACGGCCTCGACACCGAGATCAGGTACCGCGACGCCCTTGACAACAGCCAGATCTCCGACACGATGAAACTGCCCGTCTCAGTGGAAAAAACCGGTTCGGCCACAGATATCTTCTCGAACCCGATCGTAATCATCCTCATCGCCGCCATCCTGATCGGGGCAGGGTATTATATCTTCAAAAAGCGCAAAGCCGAGTAATGTTTCACTGGAACGGACCACTGCCAGAGCCTCACATCCGCACTCTTGCCGATATGAACGGTGTTCTGGCGGCACCCCATAACGGGGCCGACGATCCCGACCGCCCCCTCTATTTTATGTATAGGGATCTCGCCCTGAATGAAGAAGACCGTTTGTGGCTTTCTGGCCGGTCCCTGCGATATGATATGACCGTGATCCCGCCGGGCGTCATCGGCCCCGAGTTTGTCAAGACAAAAGGTCACTATCACCCGGAAAACCCCGCCGGCGTCAGATATCCCGAAGTCTATGAGGTCATAGAAGGAGAGGCGCATTTTCTGCTCCAGAGGCCCGACGCCTCTGATGTCGTGCTGGTGAAGGCCGGGGCCGGAGATGTCGTGGTGATCCCGCCGGGGTTCGGCCATGTGACGATCAACCCGGGAAATGTCGACCTGGTGATGGCAAATCTGGTCTCGACCGCCTTTTCAAGTGACTACGCCCCCTATGCGGCGATGGGCGGGGCCGCATGCTATGAGATGGCTGACGGCACGTTTGTCAAAAATCCGCGGTATCCAGGCACCGCCACGGTACGGATGGCGGCGCCCCTGCCGGTGCCGGCCTTCTGCACGGCGCCGGGCACGCCGATCTACGGCCTTGTCGGAAGAGAGCGATGTCTCAGCTTCCTGAACCGACCTGAGGAGTATATCGAGGCGTTTAATGCGTGCCTCAGAGATGTGGGGGAGAACTGCGTTTGTGCTCCGAGGCCCTGACCCTTCGGAGCACCCGCTCTTCTACCTCGTTCCCTGCCTTCCAGCCTGAACGCTCCAGCGACTGCAGAGCAGCGTCTATCTCCGGGTAGGTGAGACCCAGCTCGCCCTCGTCGGTTTGCCCTGCCCAGAGCCCGGCCGAAGGCGGTTTTTCGAGGATACGTTGCACGATGCCCATCGCCCGCCCCACCGCAAAGATCTCGGTCTTGTAGAGGTGAAGGATCGGCTGGATATCTGCGGCGCTGTCGCCGTGTTTTGTGCAGTAGCCGAGCATGTACTCGGTCCGGTTCGACGTGCCGCAGACGAGCCGCCCTTCCCGGTTCGCGATCGCATACAGGATCGCCATACGCGTCCTGGCCATCAGGTTGCCGGCGAGGTACGGCGTATCGGTGAGCCCGGGATAGCCGCGGTAGGCCTGGAGCACCGGCTCGATCGAGAGTTCCCGGCACTCGATCCCGATCGATCGGCAGAGTGCCTGTGCGTCTTCGATATCCTCCGATACGGTCACCGCACTCGGGAGGCAGACGCCGACGACCCGTTCGGGTCCGACGGCCCGCGCCGCAAAGGCGGCGGCGACGGCGGAGTCGATCCCGCCGCTGACCCCGACGACGATGCCGCTCGCCCCTGCACTCCAGACTGCATGGCGGATCATCTGATCCACCGCCTCCATCTCACATCCGATTGCTCTCTCCATTGCAACGGGCTCCTTCGCCCTCCACCTCTGGCGCATAGGGGTTAAGATTTTTTCCTATGTATGTGCTCTGGATCCCCGGCACCTCCGTTTTGAGGGCGGAAAAGACCTGCTTATTCTCCCCGCGCCTCCCTGACCAGACTGCAGGAGCGGCAGGTGTCGCCACAGGGCTCCCCGCACTCAGGGCAGACTCTCAGCCGCGAAGGGGTGTCCCCGCAGATGGCGGGCAGGTGCTCGCCGAGATTTTTGAGGGCATATTTTGTGGCCGGGTGGCGATAGGCGTAGTCGTTGAGCAGGGTCCGCACGTCGGCCCTGAGGGCGTTATGGGCGTACGGGCACCCCTTCTCAGTAAACCCGCCGAAGCGGAGGATGGCATAGAGCGCCACCTCCCGCTCGGGGACGGCGGCGAAGGGTTTGATCCGCGGCACGACGCCCGGCACCGGCGCCGACGTCCTGACCATCCGTTCGGCATCCCCCCGCAGGGCATTCATCAGCACCGACTGGGCCTCGTCGTCGAGGTTCATACCCATGGCGAGTCTGGTGGCGCCAAGGCTCCGCGCCGCCGTGTTGAGACAGTGACGGCGGATAACCCCGCAGTAGGTGCAGGAGAGGGCGTCGCCCCGCCTCTGCACGATCTGGTCGGTGGTGGTGCCGACGATCTCCTCGAAGGAGACGCAGTGCCAGGTTACGCCGCACTCCTCCGCGATCCGGCGCGCCGCAGCGGTATCCCGATATCCCGCGATCCCTTCGTCCACGGTGAGGGCGATGATCGAGAGGTCACGGCGCTTGCCAAAGGTCTTTGTGAGAAAATGGAGAAGCGCACTCGAATCCTTCCCTCCGGAGAGGGCAACGGCGATCACGTCGCCCGAAGCGATCATCCGCCTCTGTCTGATCTCCCGTTTCGCTTTCGCCTCAAGGTCGGCGATGAAATGCTCACGACAGAGATGGAGCCCGGAATAACGCTGCCAGATGATCGCCTCATGTCTGCATTTCGAGCATTGCATCGCATCAACCCGGTCATACATTTATCCGTTTGCCTGATATAATCTGTAGTATTTATGCCACTTTCACCGGACTATATCAGGTTACTCCACAAATATGACCTCCGCATCCTTCAGGCCCTTGAGCGGATGATGCAGCGTTACGAATGGGTGCCGCTCGACGTCCTGAAAGGGGCGACGAGGCTCTCAGACTCAGAACTCGAGTACCGGTTGCAGCGGTTGATCGAGTGGGACATGGTCAGATACGATGCCGTGCCGTACCAGGGCTATGCCCTGATCTTTCCGGGCTACGATGCGATCGCCCTCCATACGCTCAGCCAGCGGGGGACGGTCTCGGCCCTTGGTTCACTTATCGGGGTCGGAAAAGAGTCCGAGGTCTATGCCGGCCTCGGCCTGGGGCCCGTGGTGCTGAAGTTCCACCATATCGGCCAGCAATCGTTTCAGGCGGCCAGAAAAGACCGCGGCTATATGCCCGAGGCCGGGCACTGCCCCTGGATCTTCGCCTCGGCCCGCTCTGCCGAGCAGGAGTATCTGGCCCTGCAGCGCCTCTCTCCCGATGTCTCGGTTCCGGTGCCGATCGATCGGTCCCGCCATGTGCTCGTGATGTCCGAGGTGCCGGGCGCAAACCTGAACCGCTGTGTGCTCGAGGACCCGGCCGGGGTGCTCGACGAGGTCCTCCAGAACGTGCGGCTGGCGTACCGGAAAGACATCATCCACGGCGATCTCTCTGAGTTCAATATCATGGTTGGGGAGGAGGGCGTCTGGATCATCGACTGGCCGCAGTGGATCTGGACCTCGCACCCGAACGCCGATGCGATCCTCCAGCGCGATATCGAGAATGTGCTCAGGTATTTTAAGAGGAAATACCGGATAGACTATCCCACCGTGGAGGCGGTGGGTGTGGTGGTCGGTTGAAGGTCTTCGGGATCGATATCATCAGGGGGTCGGTTCGGTCGCGGACCCGCCGCCCTGTCTATGCACTGGTCGTCATCGAGGACGGTCAGGTCGTCTCCACCGCGCAGATGACGGCGTTTGCACTCTCCAGACGGATCGCCGCAGAGGAGCCCGATATTCTTGCCACCGACTCGGTGCAGGAACTTGCTCCTGACCAGCATGACCTGGTTTCGTTCATGCAGACCCTGCCGACCGGGACCATGCTCGTCCAGGCGACCGGCGGCGAGCGCAAAGAAACCCTCCAGAAGGTGGCCGCGCGCTACAACATCCAGGTGGAGCGGACCGACCCCTTTGCCGAGGCCGGGGCGGCAGCACGGATCGCCTACCTCGGGGGCGGGGCGGCGGTGATCGCCTTCGAGAAGACGACCGAGATCACGGTTTCACGCCACCGTTCGCCTGGCAAAGGGGGATGGAGCCAGAACCGCTATATCAGGAAGATGCACGGGGCGGTGCGGGAGCGGGCCCGTGAGGTGGAGGGGCACCTGGTGGCGGCCGGTCTCCGCTACGAAAAGACCGAACGCCTTGCCTTCGGCGGGTTTTCCCGCGTCCACTTCACGGTCTATGCCTCCCGCGATGCGATCCCGGTGCGCGCCTCGACCGCGGCAGACGTGCAGGTGCGCATCGAGGGGCGGAGACTCGACCGGATCAGGTACGAGCCCCTGACGAAAAGGCCCAGGTACCTGATCGTGGGCATCGATCCCGGAACCACGACCGGTATAGGAGCGGTGGACCTGGACGGCGAGGTGGTAGAACTCTTTTCTTCCAGACAGATGGGGACGGCCGAGGTGATCGAGCATATCACCGGCATCGGAAAACCCCTGATCATCGCATCCGACGTGCAGCCGATGCCTGACGCGGTGGAGAAGGTGCGGCGGGCCTTCAATGCGATCGCCTACGTCCCACCGCAGGACCGGTCGGTGGAGGGGAAACTGGAGTTGACGGCCGGGACCGGGTATGCCAACCCCCATGAACGAGACGCCGTTTCCGCCGCCCTCGACGCCTACCGCTCTCTGAAAAACAAGTTCCAGAACATTGCGAAACGGGTGCCGCCGGGCATCGACCTCGACGAGGTGCGGGCCGGGGTGCTGCGAGGGCGGTCGATCGAGGCGGTGCTGGCCGACCTCTCGGGCAGGCAGAAGCCCGCGCCCGCACCGCCGGCGTCGCCGCAGCCCCAGCCGACGCCGCCTGCTCAGGCCGACGACCGCCTTGTCCAGCTCGAACGGCAGGTCCGCCGCCTGCAGGCGTTCGTGCAGGAACTTGAAGAGGGGATCGCCGGGAAGGACCGCGAGATCGCGAGCCTGAAACGGCAGATCAGGTACGAACGTTCCGAACGGGGAAAGACGCTCCAGCGGGACACCGATATTGCCACGCGGGAGGCGATCATCGCGAACCTCAGGACGCTCCTGCGGAAGGAAGAAAAACGGAATAAGAGCCTCAGGAAACGGATCGAACGGATGCGGCGGGTCGAGGAATTACAGATCGGCGAGGGGCAGGTCGCTGTGAAGGCGATTGCGTCCCTCACCCACGACGCCGTCCGCAGCCTGGCCGCCGACCTCGGTCTTGTCGAGGGCGATGTGATCGCGGTTGCGACGACCGGCGGCTGGGGGCGGAGCGTGGTGCGGGAGATCGCCGATGCGAAGGCGGCGGCGGTGGTCGTTCCGGGCAAGAGCCTGGAGGGGCTGGACCCGCACCTGATCGCTGCGGCGCTTGCCGCCTCCCTGCCCCTGGTGGCGGCGGGAGCGATCGGGCTGCGCCTCTCGGGAAAGATCGGGACCGCCGATGAGGAAGGGTTCGCCGCTGCCCTCGCCGCATGGGGGGAGCGGGTGGAGGAGCATGAGCGGGAGAAGAGGGCGGCGATGTTAAACCAGGTCTTCAAGGAGTACAGGAGCGAGCGGGAGAAGGAGGTGCGGCGGCATGGATGAACGGGCGCTGATCCGCTCGCTCGTTCCCGTCCTTGGGGCGGCGGCGACGGCCGACGACTGTGCGGCAATCCAGCACGGCGGCGAGTGGCTCGTACTCTCCACCGATATGCTCCACGAGACGACCGATTTCCCGGCCGGGATGACTGACCGGGAAATCGGCTGGATGGCAGCGGCGGTGACGATCTCGGATATTGCGGCGATGGGGGCGCGGCCCGTTGCCCTGCTCCTTGCGACCGGCCTCGACCGCCCAGAACGGCTGGCCGGGATCACGGCGGGGGCGCTCGAATGCTGCCGGGCCTATGGCTGCGACCTTGCCGGGGGGGACACCGACGCCCACACCGAACTGACGATCGTCTCCACCGGCCTCGGGACCGCTCTGCGGCCGGTCAGGCGGAGCGGCGCGGGGATCGGGGACCTGATCTGCGTCACTGGCTACCTGGGCGGGGCGCAGGCGGCCCTTTCCGGCTATGACCAGTTCTGGGAGCGCTTGATCGCGCCCGAACCACGCGTCGCCGCGGGCCTCGCCCTCAATGCCGGTGGGGCGACGGCGATGATGGACGTCTCGGACGGGCTTGCGATGTCCCTCCACGACATGCTCGGCGTGAACGACTGCGGTTTTACGGTGGAGACGGTCCGTCTCCCCATACCGGACGGTGTCCCTGCGGAGGAGGGTCGGGATTTCGCCCTTTTCGGCGGCGGGGACTTCGAGCTCCTCTTCACGGTCCCGCCCGAACGGTTCCCGGTGGCGGGAGTGGAGGCGACGGCGATCGGGCGGGTCGTGGCGGAGCATGGTGTCTGGGCCGACGGCGCCTCCCTGCCGGCGCGGGGATATGTGCACACATGGACAAAATAAAGTCGCAATCAAAATGCAATCTTAATACCTCATCCTCTCATAATGCCGTTTATGGAGATTTGCTATTCTAATGATGCCCCTCTCGAAGATCCCGCAGATGATGCTCTTGATATTGCTCCATTTGCGAAAAATCTTGCAGATGCTATCCCGGCAATGTTCAATCCTCAGGGTTTTGTGGTTGCAATATATGGGGAGTGGGGATCTGGAAAAACAACCCTCCTTAATTTTATAAAATATTACATTGGACAAATACCTGAATCAAATAAACCATTGATTATTGATTTCCACCCCTGGTGGTTCTCTGGGAGGGAAGATCTCATTCGGAGTTTTTTTAATCAATTTGCCGGGAGTGTAAGCAGGTGGTTTGGAAAGTCTGCAGAATGTGCAAAATTATTAGCGCAATTTGCTGATGCTCTTTCTCCAGTTAAGATCCCTATTGTTCAGACGGTGAATTATATTGCAGATAAGGCAGATCCTACGAAACGCGATGTTCCTGCTTTGAAAGAAGAGATCAAGAGATCTCTGAAGCAGAAGAATCGGCGGATCCTGATCGTCATCGATGACATCGATCGGTTGAGCTCGGAGGAGATACGGTTATTATTCATGGTGATTAAAGATATTGCCGATTTTCCAAATGTTGTTTATCTACTCGCGCTTGATAAACATATCGTAAGTGGAGCATTAGATCAGATCCATGGTTTTGATGGGACGAAATATCTTGAAAAAATCGTTCAAACAGGTTATGATCTTCCTCATCCTGATAAAAAATTACTGAGAATGATTCTTTCCAAAAAAATAGATAGTATTCTTGAAGGTACTCCTAAATATTTATGGGATAAGACCCGCTGGCAAAATATTTACTTTGATGGTATCGATCATTTTGTAAAATCTCCGCGAAATGTGCAACGCTTCTCTAATGCATTATTATTAACGTATCCTGTGGTGAAAGGAGAGGTGAACCCGGTTGATTTTATTGCAGTTGAATATCTGAGACTGTTCTGTCCCTCTATGTATCATTTTATTCAGGGATCTGGAGAAATCTTCGTTGGATCTGTTGATATTCGCTTAGATCCTGATCCTGATAAAAGAATAAAATTAAGGCTGGATACCCAACTTGAACAAATTCCTGAGCAAGATCGAGAATCTGTCAAAAAATTGCTCTTCAGAATATTTCCCAAAACCAATTATTATTTTGGAGGCGCGTCATATGGGAGTGATTGGCTCCCTGGTTGGAGAAATAGTCTTCGAGTGTGTACCTCTGAACATTTTGACACATATTTCAGATTATCTTTGTCCCAGGGTCAGATGTCCCAAACAGAGATTCAATCGATCCTTGAATGTATAGATAAACCTGAGGTTTTTGAACAGACATTGATAAATCTGAATCGTCAAAAACAAAGAAACGGCCTTTCGAACCTATCATATTTTTTGGAATGCCTCTTAGATCATGCCGCTCTCGATATCCTAGAGGGTGCAGCAATCCCTTCTATAATCTCCACATTTTTTAAGGTCGGTGATGATCTCCTCTGCCTGGAAGATGATGAGCAGCGTTTCTCAATTTACGGTAACGATGATCGGATCCTTAGGATTGTATGGAGACTTTTTGATCGTTTGGACGAGGCAAAACACTTTTCCTTGTTAGAAGATGCAATCCGTAGAGGAGATTCTATCTCTTTAATTGTGAAACTGATCACGATTTATGGCAGACAGCACGGAAAATATGGCACAAATGAGGAAACTGATGGAGAACGGATCATAAGCCTTGAACATCTGAGAGTACTTGAGGAGCTTACATTGGAAAAAATCCGACAGGCTTCTCAAGAGGGTTCTCTTATTGATACCCCACTTCTGTGGCGTGTTTTATTTTTCTGGAAAGAGAATAGACATGATGGAGAAGTCAGGTCATGGGTAGAGGAAACAACCCGTAATGATGATAAGTTACTGCTTTTTCTGGATCAGTTTATATCGGCAACATTCACTCAGTCCGCTGATGATGTAATCTCGGAACAACATTGGATTCTTGCTTCAAAGAGCATCAGTGCGTTCATTAATCTGGATGAGTTAAAGGGTCGTGTTCAAAATCTTATTGAATCCAAAATTGATCTAACGGAACGTCAGAGGGAGGCATTGACTAATTTCGTCAGTGGAGTTGAAGAGCCTCTCTGAGGGTGTTGTAATCAGTGAGATTTTGGTGACAATGACCGGTGCTCTGATATGGGCCATAATTCTGACTCTGGCATGCAACAGGAAGATCTTTCATGGCATGTCTCTGTCGGGATGGGGTTGTACCCCCTCCCATGCCCACACCCGCCTGCGATTGGGGCCGATAGGGATCATGCAGATCCGCAGGTTAAGGCATGGCTGTTCCATGATTTGTTTTGAGGGGCGTGTTTAACCATATCTACGAGCATTGAGGGTGCGCAGTTATTTCTCACCTTCCCTCCTAGGTAGATTCGTGATGTACCATCTCTTCAGAAGAGATATCCTCGTCCTCTTCGTCGCAGTCATGGCCGGCATCGCTGCCGGAAACTATGTCAGGGCCCTCTACGGGAGCAGCGTCCTTGCCGTCCTCGCCTCGGCGGCGGCGATCGTCGCCGTCGGGGCCGCGGCTGAGTACCTGCTCCGGCGGTTCTGCAGCCCCATGAGAGAGGGGGAATGACCGGCGCTCCTTCCGGGTTAAGAAAAAAAGGTTGGATCGGGCCCAGATCATGAACCCGCCGTTTCACTTCCCCGACGTGTTCTGGGGGAGGAACGGGATCAGGGAGGAGGCGAGTTTTGCGATGTCCATCGACTGGAGGACCACCTTGCCCGGCCCGGTGAGAGTGGTCAGGAAGAGCCCTTCGCCGCCAAAAAAGACCGTCTTCACGCCCCCGGCCATCTGGATGGAGTAATCCACCGTGGCGTCGAAGCCGACGACGAGCCCGGTCTCCACCTTCACGACCTCCCCCGCGGCCAGGTCCATCTCGATGGTGTCACCGCAGCAGTGGAGGAAGGCGGTCCCCGAACCCGAAAGGCGCTGGAGGATGAAACCCTCGCCGCCGAAAAAGCCCGATCGGATCTTTTTGGTGAAGGCGATGTCGAGGTGCACGCCCTGTTCAGAGCAGAGATATGCGTCTTTCTGGGCGAGGAACTCCCTGCCGGTGACGTCGACCGGGAAGATCCGGCCCGGAACGTTCCCGGCGAAGGAGACGAAACCGCTCTCCCCCTGCGGCGTGAACTCGGTCAGGAACAGGCTCTCGTTCGTGAGCGCCCGTTTCAGACCGCCAAGCAGCCCGCCCTTCAGGTGGGAGTCCATCTGCATGTTCCCGCTCATGTTCACCATGGCGCCGGCCTCGGCATTGACCCGCTCCCCCTGCGCGAGGGTGAGTTTCACCATCTGCAGGTTGTCACCGATGATCTCGTATTTCATGGTCAGTTCCCGGGGAATATTCGATGCCAGGAGGATATCACCCTTCCCCTTTTGATCGGGCGAGAGGAGGCCAGGGAAAAAAGCCGGATAAACCAGATTATTGCACTTTTTGAATCCAGCATGCATGTAAAAAATACAAATCAGATATATTTGTAAACTAATAGATACGATTTATTGATATATCATATCTCAATCATAATTTTCTGAATGCACTCCCATCAGGTGTTCTCCATGAAAACAAAGACACGATATTATTCTCTGATGCTCTGCGCCCTGATCGCCCTGCTTGCCGTCCCGGGCATATCAGGAGCGACGATCGAGGCCGCACCGCTCAACCCTGCCTTTCTGGAATACCTCGAAGGGCAGGAGGCGGCGGCAGAAGGCGCCATGCAGACCTGCAGTATTGCCTCGTCCCCTGATGAATTCAGATATCCCCTGACCGGTCTCTGCCCGGCCCCTGCAACACCGATCTGGTCGGGGCAGTATGTCGATCCGGTCGGCTCGAGCACCCTCCCCGCATCCTTCGACTTAAGGGAGGAGGGAAGGGTCACGCCGGTGCGGGACCAGGGGGACTGCGGGAGCTGCTGGGCCTTCGCCACCTATGCCTCCCTTGAATCGGCGCTGCTCACCAGCACCGGCACGGCATGGGACTTCTCCGAGAACAACATGAAGAACCTCTGCTCGAACCTCTACGGGTGCTTCGACCTCGGCCCCTGCAGCGGCGGTCAGGCCTTCATGTCCACCGCCTACCTCACACGCTGGTCCGGGCCGGTGAACGAGACCGACGACCCCTATCTCCTGCCCGTGCCATCGAACGACTCGCCGACCGATCTTTCGCCGGGGGTCCACGTCCAGAATATCACGTTCCTCCCGCCGCGGGATGGGCCGCTCGACAACGGCCTGATGAAGGAGACGATCCGCGAGGAGGGGGCCCTCTGGGTGGGGTTCATTGTCAACTGGTCCTGTTTTGCCGACAACTACCTGACCTACTACCGCCCGGATGACGGCACCTATACGAGCGACGGCGGCCATGCCGTCGCCCTCGTCGGCTGGGACGACAACTACCCGGCGGAGAACTTCAGTGTCACGCCGCCCGGCGACGGCGCCTTCATCGCCAAAAACTCCTGGGGTGAGGGGGTCGGCGACGGCGGCTACTTCTACATCTCGTATTACCAGCCAGAACCTGGCAGGTTCTGGGACAGGAACTCCACCTTTATCGGGGACCAGCGCGACTACTGTTCGGTCCTCTTCACCGGGGAGACCGCGAATTCCCTGGGACATGCCTACCAGTACGACCCCCTCGGCTGGACGAACAGCCTCGGCGCCGTCGGTTCCACCACCATCTATGGTGTGAACGTCTTCACGGCCGGAAACTACGAGGATCTGCAGGCAGCAGGTTTCTACACCCGTGAACCCGGCACCAACTACACCGTTTCCGTCTTACGCTCAATCAACACCCCGACAGGCGCCATCCCTGTCCCCGTGGCGCAGGTCTCCGGCACCGCCGCCCTCCCGGGCTACCACACCGTCCCTCTCCCCGACCCGGTCTTCCTCTCGCCGGGCCAGACCTTCTCGGTGGTGCTGGAGGTCGACGCCCCGACCGACACCCACCCCCTTGTCGTGGAGATGCCGATCGCGGGGTATTCCTCCAATGCCACCGCAGCGCCAGGAGAGAGTTATGTGAGTCTCGATGGCGAGCAATGGGCCGACCTGACCGCGATCTTCCCTGACACCAACGTCTGCATCAAGGCATTCACCACCGACGCCATCGTGGTGCCGCGGGACTACTCCACCATCCAGGCGGCGATCGACGCCGCCGATGACGGCGAGACGATCGTCGTGGAGAACGGCACCTATGATGAGCACCTGAACGTCACAAAATCGGTCACGATCGTCGGCATTGGCATGCCGGTCGTGGACGCTGCCGGGAGCGGGTCGGCGATCACGGTCACCGCCGACGGGGTGCACCTTTCCGGCATCGCTGCAACGAGCGCAAGTCCGGTCTTCCAACCGACCGCCTACAATGCAGGCATCCTGGTCTTTGGGGACGACGCCCTCGTCGAGAACTGCTCATCATACCAGAACGGTGCATGCGGCGTCTTTGTATCGGATGCCGCGGGTGCGGTCATCCGGGGCAACGAGATCTCTGAGAACCCCTACGGCATGATCCTGTGGAACTGTTCCAGGGCCATCATTGCCGCCAACAGAGTCCATGACAACGACCGGCTTGGCATCGAGATCGACGAGACCGACGGCGCCATGCTGGAGGGCAACACCGTCCAGGAGAGCGACGGGCAGGGGATCGGTCTCTATTATACCGCCAATACTACGATGCAGGGCAACGTAATGGGAGAGAACGCCTGGAACTTCGTGTATTATGGCGACGACCCGGCGCCCGGGAACAGCATCGATACCTCCAACACCGTCGACGGACGCCCGATCGTCTACCTTGAGGGGGCCTCAGGGATGACGATCGATCCCTCCAGCAATGCGGGTGCGGTCTGCTGCGTCGGTTGTGACTCGATGAGCATTGAGGGTCTCGCCCTTCAGGAGACCGGTTGCGGCATCAGCCTCCTCTCGACGCGGGAGAGCAGCATCGAGGGGTGCGCCATATCCAACGCCTATGACGGGATCCATCTCTCCAATGTCAGCGGGATCGCCATCGAGGACTGTTCAATCACCGCATCGAGGGTGAACGAGTGGTTGATCAATATCGACAGGGCAGAGAACTGCAGCCTCGTCGGCACCACGCTGACCGGCCTCGGCGAGTCCGGCATGGGGATGTACAACGTCTCAGGGGCTGAGATCACCGGGAGCACCATCAATTTCACCTCGACCGGCGGCCCTCTGAGGAGTGTGGATATCAGTTCGCTCACCAACAGCACGGTCAGAGAAAACCTGCTGGATCTCTCCGGGATAGATCTCTCTGTGGACGGCCTCAGAGGCAATCTGGTCTACCGCAATAACATCGTCCTTCCGGCACCGGTTCCAGCAGTTCTGTCCTCTGCTCTGTCCCTGCAGGAAAGATCCCCTGGTTATGCCCGCATCAAGCCAGTCTCCGACCTCCTTGACCGAGATGCCCAGGGTTCAAGCGTTTCTTGTGCGTCCGCAGCAGCCGTCCAGGCCGGGAACACCTGGCATTCGCCAGATCCGATTGCCTACTGGTACCGCGGGATCGGGCAGACGAACTTCACCGGAAACCACTGGAGCGCGTATGGCGGCACCGATGCAAACGGCGATGGTATCGGTGATACGCCGTTTGTAATCGCGGCGGATGAGACCGACCCCTACCCGCTGACGGAGCAGTTCGAAGCATATTCGACCGCACGCCCCTCAGATGGCAGTGAATCCTCCTCAGACGGCGCATCCGGTGCCTCAGGCAACCTGAATCCAGGGGAAACCGCATCGCTGCACTTTTCAGGCTCGGCGGTGACCGGAATCAGCATCACGGCAGGGCAGCGGATCGACGGGATCATGGTGACCATTGCCCCGGCGTCCTCCGGGCCTGCCGGTCTGGACGCACCTGTCTACCAGTATCTCGTCGCAAACCTCACCTACACCACCGACGATGCAATTGCAGGGGCAGTCTTCACCTTCGAGGTATCGACAGCCTGGCTTGAGGAGCAGGGGCTTTCACCCGGCGATATCAGCCTCTGGCGCTACCACGACGGGGCATGGGCAGTGCTCCCGACTGAGGTGCTCAGGGAGGAGGACGGCAGGGTGTACTTCCGTGCGACCTCGCCCGGGTTCTCGTACTTCGCGGTGGCCGGTGGCCGGACCATGACGGTGGAGCCGGTCGGGACGGTTCCGTCAGAGGAACCCGGCGATGCAGGAACGGTCAGGAATGTAACGGCAACAGAGAGCACGATCTCAGGCACACCGGTTTCGACGACCGCCGAACCAGGAACACCGACCGAAACGACGCCGCAAAAGAGCCCGGTCTGGTGGGGAGCGGCGCTTGCGGCGGTCGGAGGGATGGCGCTCGGCCTGAAGGGGAGGCGGTGAGCCCCTTCATCTCATTTTTAAGGCTTCACGCTCTCGATTTTTATACTGTAAAAAGCGAGTGGACCCGGCGGGAATTGAACCCGCGGCCTCATCGTTGCGAACGATGCGATCTTCCCCTGATCTACGAGCCCGCGACCGGCACAATGCCTGATCCTGCCTGATAATGTTGCCCCCGTTCCTTTATATCCCTTCCTGATGGTGACATCAGGGCGGTGCAGGTTGATGGGGAGCGCGGCGTACACGCGCGCACGGGCGATAAAAAAAGAGATCAGAGAATGATCTCGATATCGAGTTTCTCTGCGAGTTCCTTGTACCGGTTCCTGATGGTGACCTCGGTCACCCCGGCGACCTCTGCGACCTCGCGCTGGGTCCGTCGTTCTCCCGAGAGGATCGAGGAGATGTAGATAGCGGCGGCCGCAACGCCGGTCGGCCCCCTGCCGCTCGTCAGCTCGCGCTCGCCGGCCTGGCGCAGGATCTCCACGGCACGGCTCTGCACCTCCCCCTTTAAGGTGAGGCCCGAGCAGAACCGCGGAACGTAGTCGATCGGCGAGGTCGGCAGGAGTTTCAGGCCCAGTTCACGCGAGATAAACCGGTAGGTGCGCCCGATCTCTTTCCTGGATACCCTGGACACCTCGGCGATCTCGTCGAGGGTTCGGGGCACCGAGCACTGCCGGCATGCGGCATAGAGGGCGGCGGCGGCGACCCCTTCAATGGACCTGCCCCGAATCAGGTTCTTGTCCACGGCGTCGCGGTAGATCACCGCAGCAGTCTCCCGCACGTTCCTTGGAAGACCGAGAGCCGAGGCCATCCGATCCAGTTCGGAGAGGGCGAAGGCGAGGTTCCGCTCGGTGGCGTTCGAGACCCGGATCCGCCTCTGCCACTTGCGCAGACGATAGAGTTGCGCCCGGTTCTTCGACGAGATGGCGCGGCCGTAACTGTCGCGATTGCGCCAGTCGATCATCGTCGAGAGACCTTTGTCATGGATCGTAAAGGTCATCGGAGCCCCGACACGGGAGCGCTTCACCCGCTGGTCGTGGTCGAAGGCACGCCACTCAGGGCCACGGTCGATGAACTCCTCGTCAATGACCAATCCGCAGCTCTTGCACACGAGTTCGGCCCGTTCATAATCATGGACGAGCTGGCGGCTGCCGCACTCGGGGCATACATTTTCCGTCGCCTCCTCGCGCTTCTTTACCTGCTCCGTGACCGCGGTACGCGACCTTTTTTTGAGGGCCTCGCGCTCGCTCTGAAGCATTTTCAGTTTTTCGATTTCTGCCATTTCCCGTCACCTTTTGTATAGAGTTTCTCTCCCAGGCGCCCGCTGCAGCCCCCTCTGCAGGAGACTGCAGCATATGGCGAGGATACATTCCCGAAGATATCCACAACCTTTCCAACTGGCTTGAGGCGCCTATCGAGCACGTCACCATAGAGGCGGGGCAACTGCGCAGCGTCGCATCTGAGGATCAGCGTATGAGAACCGCAAATTTTAATAATGGGCCCCACCAGTTTCAATAGAATACCCCATAAGAACTCCCCCTCAGGTGGAGTGATATTTATAAATGGGAGTTATCAATATTTAAAGATATCGACAAAATATAAATACGGATTATCTCCCGAGTAAATCCGAAACAATTTTTAGGGAGAGTGATCTCGTAACTTCTTCCTCTGTTAGCCCTGCCCCGCGTGCTACTGCCACTTTTGCCTCTCGGCCGAGAAGGTCGGAGGGCGCATGGGCATCCGAGTCCACCACGATCATGCAGCCCGCCTCCCGCGCCGCCACTGCCACATAACCGTTCGTCCGGTTATGCCCGTTTCGCGAGGTGATCTCAAGAGCGACCCGGTTCTTCGCGGCGAGACGTGCATCCTCAGGGGTGATGAATCCCGGATGAGCAAGGATGTCCACATCGGCACAGGAGCAGGCGGCATGATTTGTACCCGGGGCGACCGGTTCCACCGGCGACTCGCCATGCACGACGACAATGTCTGCTCCCTCATCGCGTGCATAGGCTGCGAGTTCGGCGATCTCCTCCGGGGGGACGTGGGTGATCTCCACCCCGCTGAGGAGACGGACGCCATAGCGCGCGGCGCTCTTCTTCAGGCATGCGGTGGCGGCGATCACCTGCGCGATATTCGTGCAGTCGACGTGATCGGCGATGGCGACGATCTCGTAGCCGAGCACGCTGAGGCGGCGGACCAGCTCGATGGGGAGGAGTTCGCCGTCGCTCATCGTGGTATGGGTGTGCAGGTCGTAGAGCCCGCTCATCGCTTCACCTCAATGGCCTGCGCCACCTTCCTTATGACATCGCCCTTCGGTTCAGTGCAGGTCACCGCCACCCGCCCCTCACGTTTGTGCCAGTGTGCCGGGTGGTGTTTCTCCTCGACCCGGTATGGATAGCCGCATTTTTTCAGCGCTGCTTCGAGTTCCATGAGGGTGAGGCTCTTTACGGCTCGGCCCCGGGGGACGCGCCGCCCCTCAGCCCGCTTCAGCCCGGCCTGAAAATAGCAGGGATAGAGGATGCACAGACGTTCCATTGTTCATTAGGTAGATGGTGAATCTATATAGCCGTCTCCCTCATACCCATCTGTATGCACCACATCGACGTCAGGATCGAGAAGGATGTGTACGCGGCGAACGACCGTCTCGCCGCTGCCAACGCTGCCCACTTGAAGGAACACGGGGTCAGGGCGTTCGACCTCCTCGGTGCGATCGGATCGGGGAAGACGGCCCTGATCGAGCGGCTTGTGCCCCTCCTCGCCGCCCGCGGCCTTGCAGCCGGGGCAATCGCCGGCGATGTCTATGGCGACGACGATTTCAAGCGGATCGTGGCCCTGGGCATCCCGGCCGTCAACGCCAATACCGGGACCGAGTGCCACCTCGACGCCCACCTCGTCGAGCACGCAATCGACCACCTGCCTCTCGACAAAATCGACGTGCTCTTCATTGAGAATGTCGGCAACATGGTCTGCCCGACCGACTTTGCCCTCGGGGCCGAGAAACGGATCGTCATCGTCTCCTCGACCGAGGGCGACGATGTGGTGAACAAGCACCCGATGATGTTCCGCGGCGGTTCGATCGGCGTCATCAACAAGACCGACCTCGCCCCGCTGGTTGGCTGCAATATGGACCGAATGGAGGCGGACATGCGGCGGTACAACCCGGAGATGAAGGTATTCAGGACAAATATGAAGACCGGCGAAGGCGTTGCCGCTCTTCTCGACGCCATTATCGAGTGATCGGATTTAAATCCGATGAGCCAGAATATATATAGCACTCTGATAGGGATTATCGGTCTCACAGAACGAACACCTGAGGTGATACTATACAGTGGCAAGGTAGATCAGTCCGGCGCCTGACCGGCGGAAGGAACCACCTGGCGAGCGGCAAGAAGCGCTTTGAGCGCGGTCGCGCACCGGCGGAAACACATGTAGGCGAGAACAGGAACCGGCTTATGCGGGTTCACGGCGGAGACGTGAAGGTACGGGCGCTGCGTGCGAATGTCGCCGCAGTCTCGAGCCCCTCGACCGGCGAAACAAAGAAGGTCGCCATCCAGACCGTAGAGGCAAACCCGGCAAACATCAACTATGTGCGCCGGAACCTCCTCACCCGCGGTGCGATCATCAGGACCGAGATCGGGCGCGCACGGATCACAAGTCGCCCCGGACAGGACGGCGTCGTCAACGCGGTCCTGATCGAATAACCCTTTTTTTGTTTCGCTACTTTTATGGCCGGATATAGGCGTAGCCCTCGGCCTGCCGCCGCACAATCTCCCCGACACCAGAGGGCACCACCCGGATCGCCCGCGGAAAATCATCCCGTGTAAATCCAAGCGCCCGCATACTGTTGGCGCATACCGCAAACTGGACACCCTGCTCCACATATTCACGAAAAAGGCCGGCGTACTGTCCGGTGAGAAGAAAAGCCTTCACCCCTTCGCTGTTCGCCACCACTTCGACGACAACGGATCCGCCGAGGTCATCGAGAAGGTTCCTGACATTCGCAAAGACAAGGGGAACCTTTGCCAGCTCGTCGAGATGGAAGATCGTCCGGTAACCGTTCATGCGTCAGTTCACTCCCGTGGCCGCCGTGCCGGCGGCAGGTCAACGTCCACCCCTACCATGCCGCCCCATATCCACCTTTCGCTTCGTCGGGGTCGCGATGCCTTCCTGGTGGCTGACTCCTGTGCGGACGATCAGCAGAGATTATCTGATCCTGTTGCCCATACGTGTATGATGCGCAGAGTATACTACCGGTTTCCCAGCCGTTTCGATCTGAACTTCACCATCGGCGAGCCGTTCGCACGGGCGATCGGGCGGATCGCCGCCCTTCACCGCACCCATACCAACCAGAGACGCGGCGCCGACCTTTACAAGCACGATATTCTTCTCGAGATCGCCGACGATCGGACACGCTTTCTCCCGGTGGACCTCCTGCCGCGCCTTGCCGACGAGGTGACCGAGTCCTCGGATTTCAGGATCTCGATCCACGAGACGCTCCTGCGGGCCGAAGGACGTCGCCCGGTCTCAGAGATCGTCTTTCTGGTCAGGATCGTCGATCGGGGGGCGCAGTCAGAGGTCTTTGTCGTCAAGGAAGGAACAGCCGGTTCGATGGACGCACTCGGCCTGAAAGATCTCCTGAAGGGTGCCTGCGAGTGAGCCTGAAGGTCACGGTCGCCGCCCCTTTCAAGCAGATGCACCGGGGCGATCTCGACAAAAACCAGTTCGTTTTTTTCCTTGCTCTGGACAGGAAATGGATGAATGTCGATCAGGCACATACGATCTTGCGTCTTGCCGCGTCTGCAGGGCTTGTCAGGATTGATGGGGGGAAAATATCGCCGCTCTTCGATGTCTCCTCGGTCTCAATCCCCCTCGGTTTCAGGCCGGGAGAGGAGATTTTCTCCGCCCCAGATCCCTGTAGCGACCTCGTGGCGCGGATCGCCAGGGAGACCGGGCAGAAGGAGCAGGAGGTGGTTGCCGCGATGAACCGGACGATCGAGGAGTTTGATGGGAACCTGAGAGTGGAAGCTGCTGCCGTGCTGCTGGCGCGGACATACGGGGTCGGGTGGTCCGACCTCCTGCCTGCACTCCGCGAGAATCTTCTCAGGGAAAAATAGGATATTTTTTAATTTTCTGCTGCTTCGGCCTTGCCGAGGAGCTCGTCCATGGACTTTTCGCCATAGGCTGCGACGACCGCGTTGATCTGGACGAAGTCCTGCGTGATCTCGTTACCGCGAATAGTCTTTCTCCTCCGCTCACCCTCATGCTCAGGGTGGAAGCCGAACCCCTTCGAGAGAAGGATCTTCCTGCGGCCTGCACCCGGCAGGTCTTTGCGTGCAGCGATCCCGGTCCGGTCGGATCCCCCGGTAATCTGAAGGCTGTATCCGGCAAGGCCGAGAGCCGCGCCCTCGACCTTGTCCCCGATCTTCTTTCCGACGAATGCTGATGCTGCCGCCCCGCTCGCCTCAATATTGTAGGCGCGGCCAGCTTTTCTGTCAGATACGACAACTTTGAAATCGACCATTATCTCTGGCTCCTTCTCGACCTGATGCTATCAGACGTGTCTATAAAATTGGGTACTCGTATATTAAATACTACTTGCCCCAGAAGGGCTCGTCCTTCCTCCGCATCGCGGTGTACTCCTCGAGCACCTCGCGCATGCCTGGCTTCAGACTCCCGAGCATCTCCTTTTCCAGCACTTTTACGTGGTGTTCCGGGATATCTGCAAAGAGTTCGTCATTCTCACTGATCTGCCGCCCGATCGTCGGGCCCTCGATGGAAACTGCAACTTCCGCTCCAGCCTCCGCTTCAGAGACGTTTTCTCCCCGGACCTGAATATTCTTCAGCTGCCCGATCCGTTTGCCGTCGCGGCGCACCAGATAAACGCCGTTCCTCAACTTGCCGCCGAGCACCCTGACACCGACGACCGCCGGGTTGCTCTGGCGAAAGACACAGCCCTCGAGGATGGATATTTTCGCCGGCAGCACGATGTGTTCGAAGCGCTGGGCCTCGATCCGGCGCTGCTGCTCCTTGACCCATTCGGTGTAGTCTTCGATGAGCCGATAGATGATGTCGCCCGAGAAGAGCGTGACCTTGTTCGAGGGGTCTTTGAGGATCTCGACGGCGTCAGGAAGGATCGGCGTATTGAATGCGAGAAGAACAGCGTGGAATGGATCCTTCACGGTCCCGACCTCGATCAGGTCGTGGCGCGAGACCGGACCAACCTCGGCTTTCCTGATCCCGATCCCATGATCTTCGAGCTCCTTTGCAAGGGCTTCAAGGGCGCCGATGGTGTCGGCTTTGATGAAGATCCCCTCATCGACAAGATTGACATGGATCTCCTCGACCTCGCGGCGCACCTCTTCGTTGATGGCGTCGCGCCCTGCCGGGTCAGGAATGACCCTGAGGGGAGAGCCTGCGATCACGCCCTCGAGGTGGGGAGCAGAGACTTTGATCCCGGCAGCGGCCGTGACGGACTTCACCCGTTCGAACTTCTCCTCGACAAGGATCTCAGACATCGGTCTCGGTTTGAGGAGCGAGCGCACCTTCGGATTGATCACACCTTCGGCAGTGGCGACGGCGATCTCGTCGCCGACCCCGATCACGCCGTCGTACAGGATCACGTCGAGGGTCATGCCAAGCCCCCGCTCCTCCTTCACCTCGAGCACCGTACCCACGCCGGGACCGTCGACCGATACCGCAAGGGCATCGGTCATATAGCGCTGGGCGAGACCGATGAGCATCATCAGGAGGTCGGGCACCCCTTCGCCGGTGATCCCCGAGACCGGGACGATGGCGATATTCCGGGCGAAGTCGCTCACCCGATCGAAGCGTTCGCAGTTGAACCCCATCTCTGAGAGTTTGCCGATCAACTCGTAGGTCCTGGTCTCGAAGACCTGCTTCACCCGATCGCCCTGGGTCGCAAATGTGGTCTTGAAGGGTGCGTTCTGGTTTACCCGCCAGCCGTGGATACGGTCGATCTTGGTGGCGGCGACAACGAAGGGCGTACGGTAGGTGCGGAGAATCTCAAGCGCCTCGATGGTCTGGGGCTGGAAGCCCTCGTTGATGTCGACGACCAGGATTGCCATGTCTGCAAGGGCGCCGCCGCGTGCCCTGAGCGTCGTGAAAGCCTGGTGGCCCGGGGTGTCGATGAAGAGAAGGCCGGGAACATTGATCTGGAGGTTCTTGAGGGCTCCGCTCATCCGCGCAATGGCATCGAGCGGGACGAGCGTCGCCCCGATGTGCTGGGTGATCGCCCCGGCTTCGCCGGCAACGACCGAGGAACCCCTGATCCAGTCGAGAAGGGAGGTCTTCCCGTGGTCGACATGGCCGAGCACACAGACGATCGGCGTCCTGATCTTCGAACCTTCACTCTCTTTCTCTGCCTTTTTCTTCTTTGCCATCTCCCGCGCCCCCTTATCTCCGGGCCCCGATTCCGGGAAATCCCGTGTATGTGCTGATCTATTAGGGTATGCACCCCTATTAATGCTCTCCCGTGCCCGCGCGGGGCTGCCGGATGGGGCATCAGGGGCCTGATTTCGCCTGCGTGCCCCCGGTTCATCCGATAGGTTAATCTGTGGAGTCATACAACATTTTAAGAGTATTTTGCCGGGGTGGGGTAGTTGGTCATCCTAGGGGACTGTGGATCCCCCGACCCGGGTTCGAGTCTCGGCCCCGGCCCTCTTTCTTTTTGAAAATTCTGTTGAATCCGAACGCTCTGTTCTTTGCCCCGGTATCATCAGATTATTCACCCTGGCATACATCTTCAGCGCCTCCCCGCTTCCATCATCTGTTTCGCCTGGAAAAAAACGGGCAGGGCCAGGATCTGCGCCCCTGCAGCGAAGCCGATAACGACCGGAATCGAGATCTCGTAGGCCCATCCGAGAACGACGCTGCCCAGAAACCACCCCGCCCCATAAATCGTGTTGAAGATCCCATAGGCCAGAGCGCGCTTTGAGATATGGGTGTAATCGGCGATCGCCGCACGCATTACGGTTTCCTGGATGCCCATTGAGGCCCCCCAGAGGGCGGCACCGGCGAGCGCCCATAAAGAAGAGAGACTGAAGGCGAGAAAGGGGACGGCGATGCCGATCACCGGAACAGCAGCGAGCACAGAGAGACCGACACGGTCGTAGGCCCGCCCTGCGGCGAGGGCGACCACGGCGTCGACACCCATCGCAACGGCATAATACAGGGGGATCTGCGCTCCCGGGACGATGCCGGTCGTCGCAAAGTGGTAGGCGACGAGCGGGAAGGCGACAAAGCCGGCCATGGTGAGGGCGGTGAAGATCCCGTAAGGGACGAGGGCCCGGGTGGGCGGGGCCTGCGGCGCCGGTCTGGTTGCAGTCTCGATCGCCGCCGGTGCCGGCGCCCTGCTCCTGGTGAGGGTAAGGGCGAGCATCATCATGGCGAAGGGGATGAGCAGGAGGGCAAATCCGACCCTGTAATCGCCACGCAGAAAAAATGCGGTTGAGAGGATGACAGGACCGATGACCGCACCGATCTGGTCGAGGGCCTCGTGGATGCCAAACCCCCAGCCCCGCCCGATGCCTGCCGTCACGTTCGAGAGGATCGCATCCTTTGCCGGTGCCCGGATCCCCTTCCCGATTCGTTCAAGGATGAACAGGAGGGCGGCCACCTCCCATGAACCGGCAAGGGCAAGGAGGGGCACGGCGATCAGCATGCCGTAGCCAAGGAAGGTGAACGTCCAGTAGCGGCGTGTGGCGTCGGCAAGGCGGCCTGAGACAAGGCGGAGAGCGTAGCCGAGAAACTCCCCCAGCCCTGCCACGATCCCAACAACAAGCGCCGATCCCCCGAGGGCAAACAGGTACGGGCCGGTAACGCTCCGCGCCCCCTCATAGATGATATCACCGAAGAGGCTTACAAGGCCAAAGAGCAGGATGATCAGATATGCCGCCCTCCGATCGAAGGGCGCGGGCGGCGTGGCCTGTGTCATGGTCAGCAGAGGGGCATTCTGCCGGTCTTACATAATAAATACGTCTGCTGATCGGCGACCGCAGCCCCTGCCGCCAATAAAAAAAAGGAATTATGCCGCCGGGATCTCGGCGGCGTTCACTGCGTGCGGATGGGAGAAGCGGTACATTACGGCGAGCACGGCCGGCATCACCAGGATCGCACCCACAAGCGAGAACCCGACGGTGATCACCGTCACGATCCCGAAGTTCGAGATGATGTTGAAGGCAGAGAGGGTCAGCGCCGAGAACCCGAAGACCGTCGTCATGCCGGATACGGTGATCGCCATCCCGATCTTCTGGACGGCCGTCTGGATCGCCTCATAAATATTAAGACCGCGCGCAAGCTCCTCCTCGCACCGCTCCATGATCAGGATCGTGTACTCCGAGGCGACGCCGATGGTCATCGACCCCAGGGTGGCGGTCATGGGAGTGTAATCCAGACCGAGCAGATACATGATCGCCCCGTTCCACCCGACGATCATGACGATCGGGATTAAGGGGGTGACGGCGTTGAATTTCCGGTAGACGAGCAGGAGAAAACCGAGGATCAGGACGAAGCCGGCAATGACCATCGTCGTCTTCGAGTTGGTGATGTCGTCCATGAGGGCGGCGAACATCTCGGTGCTCCCGGTCACCCGTACCGTCGTCCCTGGCGGGGCCGGATACCAGGCCGCCTCTTTTACCAGGTTCTCGATCATGGAGCGTGCGGTGTCCATCTCCATGTCCACGGTAGAGAAGAGGATCGCTGCCTCCATATTCCCGTTGAGGTAGCGCCCTTTCGAATCCTCCGGGATCGTTGATAGGACATCCCTCACGCCTGCTTCGGTATCGGGGATCACGCCGTTGTTGTACTGTTTGATCAGGGTTACGATGCTGCTCGCCCCGGTGATCTTGTCGTTTCGTTCCAGTTCGTAGGTGGCGAATCCGTCGATCCACTTCAGGGTGTCGGCGCTGAGGACATCGTCTCCGGTCACCATGACCGGGATCGAGGTGGTGGAGCCCATCGTCCGCGTCACCTTCTCCATGTCGAGAAGGGCCGGCATGTCTGAAGGGACGAAGGTGTCCTGGTCGGCGTTGACCGGGACGCGGGTGTCCATCTGGAACCCGACCAGGGCGACAAGGCCGAAGATCAGCAGCACCGGGACCGGATTCTTCGCGATCTTGAGGGCAACGCTGCCCAGGGCGCGGTTGTAATGTTCGGTCAGGGAGCCGCGGGAACCTTTTTTGTGGAAAGGTTCCGTCTCACACCCCTTCCAGTCGAGTTCGCAGGCCGCCACGTCGTCGAGTACTCCGGTCTTCTCCTTCACGCGATATTTTGTGATGATCCCGAAGAGCGGGACGATGATCAGGGCCGAGAGATAACAGCAGACCACCCCGATGACACAGGTGACTCCGAAGTCGGCGATCATCGGGATGGGAGCGAGAAACATGGCGATAAACCCGAGCGAGGTCGCAAGCATGGCGATCAGCACAGAAGGCCCGGAATTGGCGACGGTCGCCTTCACCGCCTGGGGGATGGTGCCGTGCTGCATCTCCTCGTCAAAGCGGGTATGGAACTGGATCGCATAGTCGATCCCGATCCCGATGAGCACCGGGAACGCCCCGATGACGGTCATGGAGATCGGAATCCCGAAGAGCCCCATCAGCCCGAAGGTCAGGATCACCCCGACGGCAACGATTGCGACCGGGAGGAGGCGGTACCTGACATGGGAGAAGAGGGTGGAGACGGCAAGGAGCATCAGGAGCATCGCCGCCATGATGAGGATGCCCATCGAAGACCCCATCTCCTGCCCCATCTCCTGTGAGAATGCCGGCGTGCCCGAAACGGTGACGGTGAGGCCGGGTGGGGGGCTGGAGATGCTGATGATCGTCCTGATGTTGTCCAGCACCTGCTGCTGGACGGTGCTCTGGATGCCCGGCTCCAGGGTGACGCCCGTGATGGTCATCATCGAGGACGGCAGATACCGCTCAAGCGTCGCCGCAGGGATCGCGCTCTTGATCGCACTCACCTCGGCGACGGAGGACGGCAGGACGCCGCCGTTGATCTGCTTCATCATATCGGTGATGCCCGAGGCCGAGTCGATATACCGCTCCCGCCTGATCGTCTCTTCAAGCCGGTCGATATATTTCAGGACAGCGGGATCGGTGACGTCGTCGCACTCGAAGATGAGCATGATGGCGTCTGAGCCATAGGTGTCTTTGTAGTGGGAGAGCAATGCGCCTCTCGGCGTGTCCTTATCGATATAGGTGTCGTCCCCTGTCTCCATCGTCACCATCGAGAGGCCAAAGAGGGCGATGAGAAATACAGCCATGGCCACGCCGAACACGACGGCGGTATGTGCGTTGATGGCGTCTGCAAGGCGTTCGTAGGGTGTTTTCATGGAAATCTCCTGATGATATGAAGTATTTTTGTGATCCCCGGGATCACGGGGATCTCTGATCGGGCAGATAATCAGCGATGATCGCCCTGGCGATCGCCCGCGCCACGTCTTCCAGTCTCCTGCCGGCGACAGGAACGCCATAGGCGATCGCTGTCCTGATCATCTCTTCCTGATCAGTAATGACACATTCCTCTCGCGACGTGCAGGGATCCTGCATTCTGGCAAGCATCTCATACGCAAGAGTTCTGAAGGCATCGTCCCCCGCATCCTCGGCCATGCCAAGATGATGGAGCAGTTCAACGCCCAGAGCCAGATATCCTGGCGGCCAGAATCCAGATTCGTCCCAGATGGCACAGGTCTCAAGAGGTACAGCCGATAGCGGGTACATTGCCGCATCCGGCCGGCAGACCCCTGTCCCGACGGATCGCTCTTTGCAGGGGGTTATTCCTTCTGTCTCTGTTCCCGAATCGGTCATTCGCCTCAGCCTGTGAGGATCAGATCTGAGGGTCTCTCATATATGGTTGGTGCAACTCGCAGGAGGATTAATCGCCGGTTTCAGTGGATCGGGTCGCGGATCCCGGAGACGACGGATCGGTTATGCTCAAGGATATCCCTGACCCGCCCGATTCTGTACGGAGAAGAGGTAGTGCCCTGCGGCAGTGAGGGCGACAGCGTCATGACAGAAAGGGTTCCGTTGCATCTTGTTGCGTGATCAGGTGATTGATGAAAGATGGTTGACGCCGTTCCCCAGCGCGGTATCCCGGAACCCTCTGTGTCTATCTCATCTCAGCGCCGCCCCCCCATAAATGTGATGCAACCATATAGGGTTGCAGTCGGCAGAATTATCGGCGCCATCTTCCCATGATGATCGATGACAGAAGATCTCATCCCCCTGCTCAAGAACCTCGGGCTCAATGAGTACGAGGCGAAGGTGTATTCCACGCTCGTAGGCCTGAGAAGGGCCACCGCACGGGACATTCACGAGCTCAGCCGGGTGCCGCGGGGGAGAATCTACGAGATCCTGAACGATCTGGCGCGAAGGGGTTTTATCGGGGTAGAGGAAGGATCCCCGACCTGCTATTATCTGCTCGACCCCGACGAGGTGATCGACCACATGAAGGAGGAATATCTCTGCACGCTGGAGAAGACGCGGCGGGCAATCAGGGAGGTTTCGTTCACCCTGCCCAGACCCCCACCGTCGTTTTATATGCTGCGGAGCGAGTGGGCGATCGATAACCATGTCAGGGCCCTCCTGAAGAAGGCGAAGAAACAGATCCTCCTGATATGCCATGACGATCTCTTCCTGAAACGGTATTTAAAAGATCTGAAGGGAGTCGGGAGGAGGGTGGACCTGTGCATCATCGTCCGCAACAGAGGCGATTTTGCCGGGCTGGATCTCCCTTTCGTCGAGGCTAACGGTATCGTTGCCGAACTGCTGGACGACACCGTGACCAGCGCTTCTCACAGCCACCACTTTGACGGTACGGTCATGTTCGTGGACTATGGCGATTTCTTTTTCGTCGCTCTCGGCGGTCAGGAAACCTTCGCGATGACCGGGTCTGCCTCTCCACTGATGCGCTACCTGCAGTATTCACTGGTGGATAACCTGCGCCGGTGAGGAGGACGGCATACCTTTATCTCCGGCACCTCCCAATGGCAGAACCGTTACGTAAGGGGGGGAACAGCACTATGGAAGACGGACCAAGAGGCGCGATTCTCCAGCGCGATCGGGAGACCTATGCGATTGTGCCGAGGACGCCGGCAGGCATCGTCGCACCTGAGGACCTGGAGAACATCGCCAGGGTGGCGCGAAGATATGCGATCCCGGTGATCAAGATCACCTCAGGGCAGCGGATGGCCCTTGTCGGGATCAAGGCAGAGGATGTCGAGAAGATCTGGAACGAGATCGGGATGACGGTCGGGGAGGCGACCGCACCGTGCGTCCATTATGTGCAGGCGTGCCCGGGCACGGCGGTCTGCAAGTACGGCGTGCAGGATTCGCTCGGTCTCGGGCTCGAGCTTGAGAAGGTGTATCAGGACCTGAACCTCCCGGCGAAACTGAAGATGGGGATCTCGGGCTGCCCGCGGTGCTGCGGCGAGAGTTATGTGCGGGACATCGGGGTGCTCGGGACGGCGAAGGGCTGGACCGTGACCTTCGGCGGGAACTCGGGAGGGCGGCCCCGCATCGGCGACGTGATCGCAAAAGACCTCGCAAAAGAAGACGTGATCGCTCTTGTCAAACTTCTTCTCGATTATTATATTGAGAACGGAAAGCCGGGGGAGCGGACGGCGAGGCTTGTCGATCGGGTCGGGATCGACGCGGTAAAGGCTGCTGTCCAGAGTTAGTCGGTGAGAGTTGGCGGGCGGTTCGGCCCTCGCCTCTCTCGTGAGGCGGAGCCTTATCTATATGCCGCGTCTAATAGTTCCCTGATGAGGGACGGTGACGACGACAGCACCCTCGCCCCGGGACAGGACCTGGACTTTGTCGATGAACTCTCCGAGTATCTCGACGTTCTCAGCAGTCCGACCCGCCTGCGCATCCTGAAGATCATCGAGCGCCGACCCAGGGACGCGAAGGAGATCTCCCGCGCCGTAGGTACGAGTTACGAGAACACGAAAAAACACCTCAACAGACTTCTTCTTGCCGGTCTTATCAGGAAAGAGGCAGGCAGTTCGGCCGAGACGGTGACCGGCGTTCACCCGGTCTGGAAATACTCCCTTGTTCAGGGAGGCCTTGAGATGGTGATCCAGAACCTCGGGATCTTTGGGAACCTCGGGATCGCCGCGGACGGGTCAGGCGTTTCCCTCAGGCTGCGCGAGATGAAAGACCGTCTTTCCTCAGCTTTTTTCGGAGGGACGCCCATCATCCTCGTGGTAGGCGGCGAGGAGGACGGCCGAGCCGTTCCCCTCAGGTATGAGCAGTACGCCGTCGGCAGGGCCGATGCCACCGGCAGCCCTGCCGACGGCGAAACGATCGCGCTCGCCCCGTCATATGCGGCGGTGAGCCGCGTCTCACGCCCCCACTGCCTGCTGAAGCGCCTCGGCGGCACCTGGCATGTCAGGGACGCGGGGAGCACCGGCGGCACGATGGTGAACACCGTGCCGCTGAGAAAGAACGAGATGCGCCCTCTCCAGGACGGCGACCTGATCGACCTCGCTCGCGGGCCGCAGGGGGCGCGCCTCCTCTTCTCTGTGCCGCCGCCCGAGTCCGGGGAGGATGGATTGGATGAGACGTAGCGCGCTCTTCGGGTCGTTCGCCGCGGTCATCCTCGTGATCGCCCTCATAACCGTGCCGGCGGCAGCGGCGCAGGGTCAGGAGATGAAGGACGCTCATGGCATGGCGAATAAGAGCGCTCCTGCATATGGGAACGACCGGGCGGCATGGCAGGTTCCGATCACGCTCCCGGAAACGGTAGCCGTCGATGATCCCCCTGTGACAACGACAATCGCCGCTGCATCGGAGACCACGGCGATCCCGGAGGCGGCGAGCACACCGTCGGTCACGGAGCAGGCCCGCTTCATGGGACCGAATGGCACCGGGATGCAGGGCGGCAGCGGCGACCGGACCGATCTGATCGTGCTCGCCTTCATCGTCGTCGCCGTGATCGTCGCCGCCCTGTACGGTTATTTCCACCTCTCCGCCAGAGGCGCGTCCATCGACCCGGACCATACCGTCATCTTCGGAGGGAAAGACCCGCATTCCGACGACGGCGGATTCCCTCCGGCCCTTTCAGCACGCTATACCGGCATCGTCCCCGTCGGGAGCGGCGGGACCGCCCGTGTGTTTCTGGCGACGAGGGTAAGAGACGGGCAGACCGTCGCCGTCAAGGTGCCGCTCAGGACGGACGAGGCGACCGGCCGATCGTTTCTGAAAGAGATCGGCATCTGGCGGGGGCTCGTCCACCAGAACATCGTCAGGGTATGCGCGGTGAACATCCTTCCTTCTCCGTACGTGGAGATGGAGTACTTCGACCGTTCGCTCAAAGACCTCGAAAAACCGCTCTCGCCTGAGAGGGCCTGCAGTATCGTCGCCGGGATCGCCGAAGGGCTCGCCTACGCCCATGAAAAAGGCGTGATCCACCGCGATCTCAAGCCGGGAAACATCCTGCTCGCCCCGGACGGCACCCCGAAGATCGCCGACTGGGGGCTCGGCCGGGTGCTTGCGGACGGCGACGAGACGACCGCTCCCGGGTTCTCTCTCCACTATGCCGCCCCCGAACAGCTTGCTCCGGCCCGCTACGGCCCTGCCGGTGCAGGGACCGATCTCTTCCAGCTCGGCGTGGTGCTGTACGAACTCCTGACCGGGGCGTTCCCGTATAACGGGGTCGGTCCGGGGGAGTATGCAGCGGCCGTCCTCAGCGACGATCCGGTCCCGCCCTCGGCCGTCGAACCTGCCCTTGCACCCTTTGATCAGATCGTCCTCCGCTGCCTGGAGAAGGATCCCGCAACGCGCTATGCTTCGGCAGAGGCGTTTCTCGCCGATCTCCGGGCGATCAAATGCTGAACCTCCGGGTTATCCTCTGGAACCGGGATCATGACCGTTTCTTATCTTTCCCGGTGCGGACGTTCTGATCAGACCGCCCGGCAGGATGCCGGGGCGGCAGTGAGGAAAGAACCATATGAAAAGGAATTATGTCTCTATCGGGGCCGCCTGTCTTCTCTGCCTGGCCCTTGTGGCGGTGGTCCCGGCCGCCGCCCTTGGAGGATGGGAGAATGCGGGCGGGCAGCAGACGACCTCTCAGTCAGGGTGCACCGAAAACCGGGAGGGAGAACTCTGCCGCGGGCCGGCGGCCTGGGCCTGCCAGCACGGCGCCGCCGCAGGGGCCTGCGCATGCAACCGGACCTGCGATCAGGTCCGTAACCGAACCTGCCAGGCATAACCTGCCCACAGGCCCGGAACACCATTTTTCATCTCAGGCGCGTCCGCGGAAAGTTCAATATCTCCGACCTGCCATTCTCCACCATGACCGAACCCAGACCATTCCTGGTCGGCGGAGAGTGGCGGCGGAGCGACACGGTAGAAGAGGTCCGTTTTCCCTACGACCACTCGCCTGTCGACACCTTCTGCCTCGCCGGGGCGACCGACCTCGAGGACGCTGTCCGCTCTGCGCAGGAGGGCTTCGGACGGACACGGCGGCTTCCTGCCCACGAACGCATCAGGATCCTCAAAAGATTCGCCTGGCTGATCGAGGAGCGAAAAGAAGACCTTTCACGGCTCATCACCCTTGAGGCCGGAAAGACGGTGGCCCTCGCCCACGCCGAGGTGGACCGGGCGAAAGAAACGATCCTCCTTTCAGCAGAAGAGGCAGGGCGGATCTACGGCGAGATCCTCCCCCTCGACCTGAATCCCGCGGCCGGGGGCCGGACCGGCTACCTCCGCCGGTTCCCGATCGGCACGGTGCTGGCGATCACCCCGTTCAACTTTCCTTTCAACCTTGCCTGCCACAAGATCGGCCCGGCCGTGGCGGCGGGAAACGCCGTCATTCTGAAGCCGGCCACAAAGACCCCACTCTCCAGCCTCCTCCTCGGATCGCTTCTGATCGAGGCCGGGTATCCTGCAGAGGCGGTATCGGTCCTCCCCTGCACCCCGGACCTTGCCGAATGGCTGGTGCGGGACGAGCGGATCGCCTACCTCTCGTTCACCGGGAGCCCTGGCGTCGGCTGGCGGCTCAAAGAGATCGCCGGGCGAAAACGGGTCGGGCTGGAGCTCGGCGGCAATGCGGCGGCGATCGTCCATGCCGATGCCGACCTTCCCTATGCAGCCGAGCGCATCGTCCAGGGCGGGTTCTCCAACGCCGGGCAGGTCTGCATCTCGGTCCAGCGGGTCTTCCTCCACCGGGATATCTATGACGACTGCCTTGCGATGATCCTCGAGCGCACCGGCGCCCTTGCGATGGGCGACCCCCGCGACTCCCGGACCGATATCGGGCCGATGATCTCCGAGGCGGCGGCGGCAGAAGCAGAGGAAAAGGTACGGGAGGCGGTCTTCGAGGGGGCGAGCGTTCTTGCCGGCGGAAAGCGCGAAGGGACGCTCTTTTTCCCGACGGTGCTTGCCGACACCGTCCCGACGATGCGGGTGAACGCCACCGAAGTCTTCGCCCCGGTGATCACGGTGACACCGTACGACACCTTCGAAGAGGCGCTTGCTCTTGCAAACGACTCGGTCTTCGGTCTTCAGACCGGCATCTTCACCGAAGGCATCGACCGGGCCTTCACCGCCTTTGAGGAATGCGAGGCCGGAGCGCTGATGGTAAACGACGTCCCGACGTTCAGGGCTGATGCCATGCCCTACGGCGGGATCAGGGCCTCGGGCCTCGGCAGGGAGGGGCCGCGGTATGCGATCGAGGAGATGACGGCGATGCGGCTGATGGTCCTGAACCGCCGGCGGCCAGATCCTTCAGGGCGCTGAACGGCCATGGACAGACCGGGCATGATCCTCTGCCGCGCGTCTGGCGTCGGCAGAGCACCGGTACCTGCCCCGGGGAATATGGATCTCGAAGCGTGCGCCTTTCCCGAACTCTCCGGTTTCCCTGATGCCAAGGCCGGTGATCGCCAGGATTTCTTTTGAGAGGAACATCCCGAGGCCGCTGTTTTTCCCGAACCCCCGCGTGAAGATCCGCTCCTTGTCCTCAGGCCTCACCCCGACGCCGTTGTCCTCCCAGAGGATCATCGCCCCGTCGTCGCTCTGACGCCATTCGACCCTGATCTCGGTCGCCCTCTCACCGTGACGCTCGGTATTGTCGAACAGATTATAGAAGACCTTCTCGAAGAGGGGATCGGCGTAGACCTCAAGGCCGCCTATCCGGGAGGTGATCCTGACACCGCACAGGCCAAGGTGGCCGATCGCCCGCTGCACATCGCACCACTGCGGCTCGCGCACCCCGAGATCCTGATAGTCGCGGGTGAACTCGATCAACTCTTTGATATTCAGGGCAGAGCGCTTCACCCGCTGGAGGTAGGTGAGCACCGGCAGCCCTTCGGCCTCTTCCCCGGCAATATCGAGGTAGCCGAGGAGCACGGTGAGCTGGTTCAGGATGTCGTGGCGGGTGACAGAACTCATGATCTGGAGTTTTTCATTGATCAGGTTGAGCGATTCGGAAAAGTGCTTGAGTTCTGCGGCATGGTATTCAAGCTCCTTCTCCAGGACCGTACGTTCGGTGATGTCGGTGAGCACCAGGAGGACCGCATCTTCGTTCTGGTAGGTGAGGGGCGCTGCCCTGAGTATGACCGGCATTTCAGGCCCCTGACCTGCGATCATGATCTCAACCGGGGCGGCCTTTCTTCCTCCAATGGCGTCCCGGACATGCTCTCTAAAAGTCGCACGGGACTCAGGGGTCACAATCGAGGAGATCGCCTCCCCGACAAGGCCCCCCGTATCGCAGCCGATCGCATCTTCGGCCGCCGGGTTCGCAAAAACGATCCTGCCACCCCTTGTATGGACAAGGATGTACTCGGGCATGCCGGCGATCAGCTCCCGGTTCAGCCTCTCCTGCTCCCGTGCCCCGGCACTGGCACGTTTCTGGTCGGTGACGTCCCGCAGCGAGAGGGCGATGGCTTTCTCCCCATGAAACTCGATGATCCTGCCGTGGGACTCGACCGTCCGTATCTCGCCGGCGGCTGTCATTACGGCGTATTCTGCCGGAAAACGATCGATGCCCTTTCGAACGGTCTGCATGTCCCTGAGGACATCATCGACCGAGTCCTGATGGACGAAGTCCAGCACGTTCCTCCCGATGGCATCAGAGCGCCCCCTGAACCCGATCATTTCACAGGCAACACTGTTCAGGTACAGCACCGTCCCCTCCATGTCGATGATGACGACGCTGTCCCTGAGGGCGTCGAGCAGCGTGGAGAAAGAGCGTTCCTGTTCCCTGAGGATCTGCTCGGTCCGGTGCCTCTCGGTGATGTCGACGGCGGTCACGATGATGGTGGGGCTGCCGGCAATCAGGGTAATATCTGCGCAGATGTCGAGGATACGCTCGTTGCCGTCTTTCCTCAGGACACGCATGAGAGAGCGCTCAGGCTGGATCTCACCCAGGAGTCTTTTCCCGGCGCGGGCCCGCACGGCGGCCCGCTCTTCAGGGTGGACAAAACCCCACACATCCATGGAGGTCAACTCCTCCAGTGAATACCCGGATATCTCTTCGGCAGCCGGATTTGCGTAGATGATCCGTTCTCCCCTGTGCATCCAGATGCCGACCGCAGTCTTATCGGTGATCGCCCTGAATATCCCCTCGCGCTCTTCAAGGGCGGAGGTGAAGCGGTGCCGCTCGACCGCCACTTCGATCTTATGGGCGAGATCGGCAAATTGTGCCCTGGGGTCACCGCCTTTCTGGACATAGAAGTCGGCACCGCCGTTCATCGCCGCGGCGGCCACCTCTTCCCGGCCCTTCCCGGTAAACAGGATGAACGGCGTGGTATTGCCCTGCCCCCTGAGCCTGCCGAGGAACTCGACGCCGTTCTGACCTTCCATCTCGTAGTCCGAAACGATGGCGTCGAAGGAACGATCCCTGAATAGATCGAGCGCTTCGGCTGCGGATGAGGCCGTCGTAACGGCAAACTCTCCAGAGCGTTCGAGATATAGTTTGATGAGATCGAGCATTGCAGGCTCGTCATCAACACAGAGCAGGGAGATCATGCTGGCCAGGGGGAGACGTGTGTGCTTACTTTTTTTATGATCTGAGCGTGGATTAACATTCCCATTTCTTTCCGCAATTGTAAAAAAACAGATAATTTCACCCAGATACCCCTGCAGAGGCGGCACATCCCCCCATATCTCCAGAAACGCTCTCGCCGGTCAATCTCTCCCGTCACATGAGGATCCGCCATCGCAGGGTATTTTCTCTGCGGGCGTCTGAAGATGGATCGTATGGTCTGTCCGTTCTGCAATCCCCATCCCGACTGCATCGTCACAAAAAACGCTCTGGCCTACGCACGCTTTGACGCCTTCCCGGTCACGCAGGGACATATCCTGATCATCCCGTTCCGCCACGTCTCCTCATTTTTCGACGCCACCGATGAGGAGAGGACAGCGCTCTTCGATCTCGTCGCCCGCTGCCGGGAAATCGTGGCTGAGCGATACCGCCCGGACGGCTGGAACATCGGGGTGAACGTCGGCCCGGCGGCAGGACAGACGGTGCCCCATCTCCACGTCCACCTCATCCCGCGCTACGGAGGTGACGTCCCGGATCCCCGGGGCGGGGTGCGGGGCGTGATCCCTGAAAAACAGAAATATTGAGAGATTTCCGGGACCTCACCGGAGACGCAGGGCCGGATCAGTCCTTCCCTGCGATATGCCTGCAGAACCCCTCTTTCACCGGCCCCTCTGCGGTGAGGGCGCACGGGAAGTCGGGGCAGGCGAAACAGTATCTCATCCCTTTCCGGTGGGCGCAGGTCGCAATCAAGCAGAAAGGGTTTTCCTTCGGGATGCATCCCACCCCCGGGCGGGGGCAGGTGCCGTCTGTCATCTTCGGGCAGACCTCGCAGGCGATGCCGCAGACACCGATCTTCATGGAGTATCGTCTGCAGGATCCTCGATAAACCCGGCGATTTCTTTCTGTGCTTTTCCGCTGCAACAGACCGGGAACGGGATCTCCGCATCGAGCATGTATTCTATGCCCCAGGCGTTCAGGGCGTCGAGGACCGGAGTGAGGGCCTCGCCGAGGGGTGTGAGGGCGTACTCCACCCTGGGCGGGATCTCGGCGTGGGCGGTCCGGCCGACGATCCCGTCTTCCGCCAGTTCCCTCAGGGCCTTCGTGAGCATGCGGGGCGTCACGATCGGCAGGCGCTCCTGCAGTTCTGAAAACCGGAGAGGGGCGTCTCGAAGTTTCCAGAGGATCAGTGTCTTCCATTTGCCGCCGATGACGGCGACGGCCGCCTCGACCGGACAGTGGTAGGTTCCGTTTCTGGACATGGTATCTTAAATGGTACTCTCTATGTTTTTTGTATCTATGTGCTATTAATATAGTTGCTTCTTATTGTATAGTGATTGGAGATCATCATGCAGACACCACGTGAACTCATCGTCTACGCCCGCCCTGAACCGCGGCCCTTCGACCACTATTGCAGGGTGCCGGAGGCGATCTGAATGCCGGTCATCACCATGGACTCAGCCGCCCTTGCGCCCGGCGTGAAGACGGTCCTGATCAGATCCCTCACCCGTGCCGCCGCGGAGGCGACCGGGCTGCCTGAAGCGTCCTTCATCGTGCTCCTCAGGGAGTTGCCTGCCGATGCGATCGGTATCGGCGGCGTCCCTCTTTCGGAGAGGAGGGGATGAGTACGGACACCATCGAGGCGATCATGACCAGACGGAGCGTCCGGGCCTATACGGCGGAGCCGGTTGCCGACGAGGAGATCGAGACCCTTCTCAGGGCGGCGATGCAGGCCCCGTCGGCGGTGAACGAGCAGCCCTGGGAATTCGTCGTGATCAGGGACCGCGCCCTGCTCGACCAGGTCCCGGCCTTCTCGCCCTATGCGTCGATGGCGAAGAAGGCGCCCCTCGGCATCCTGGTCTGCGCCGACACCCGTCGCCTGGCGATCGAGGGGTTCTGGCCGCAGGACTGTGCGGCGGCGACCGAGAACCTGCTGCTTGCGGCGCACGTCCTCGGCCTCGGCGCCGTCTGGACCGGGGCGTACCCGATGAAAGATCGGGTGGATGGCTTCGCCCGCCTCTGCCGCCTCCCCGAGGGGGTCGTGCCTTTCTGCTTCGTCGTCGTGGGTCGGCCCGCACACAGGACAGCCCCGGCAAACCGCCTCCTGCCTGCACGGGTGCATGAAAATCTCTGGTGAGGTGAAAACCGAATGGAAAAGATCGGGATCGGGCCGAATGTCTTTCTTCCCATGCCCGTGGTCCTCGTCGGGACGGTGGTTGGGGGCCGGCCGAACTTCATGGCCGCCGGCTGGGCGTCGCGGGTGAATGCAAACCCGCCGATGCTCGCCGTCGGCATCAACCGGAACCATGCCACTCACGCGGGCATTCGTGAGACCGGCACCTTCAGCGTGAACATACCTCATACCGGGATGATGGAGAAGACCGACTACTGCGGCCTGGTCTCCGGGGAAAACACGGACAAGTCCGGGTTATTCGACCTCTTCTCCGGCGCTCTCACCGGCGCCCCGATGATCCGGGCCTGCCCTCTTGCAATGGAATGCCGTCTTGTGCAGACCGTCGACCTTCCCACAAACACCCTCTTCATCGGCGAGATCTTAGGTGCCTATGCCGACGAGGACTGCCTGGTTGACGGGAGGCCGGACATGGAGCGGATCGACCCCCTGATCCTCACCATGCCGGACAACCGCTACTGGAGTCTGGGCGAGTATGCCGGGGAGGCGTGGAGTGCCGGAAAGCGCCTGAAAAAAGGGGCCTGAGCGTGCCGCCCATCTTCGATGCCTCTCTCTGCACCGGCTGCGGGCTGTGCAGCCAAATCTGTGTCTTCGGCCGCATCTCGCCCTCAGACGACGGCCTGCCCTCTGTCCCCGACGGGGCGGCGTGCACCGGGTGCGGTCACTGCGTTGCGGTCTGCCCGACGGGCGCCATCTCTCTTCCCGGTGCCGGCACGCCACCCGCCGCCCCTTCGGCCAGGACCGTGACCGCAGAAGCGCTCGGCGGCTATATGCGGAGCCGACGCTCGATCCGCCACTACCTGGAGCGGCCCGTGGACCGCCGCCTCTTCGAGGAGGTCTTTGAGATCGTGCGGTTCGCCCCCACCGCGGTAAACCGCCAGCCGGTTGCATGGACGATCGTCCACGACACCGGGAAGGTGCGGGCGCTCACCGCCCTCGCTGCCGACTGGCTGCGGGAGACCGCCGGCGAAGACTCCCTGTACCGCACCTTCCTGGATGCGTGGGAGAGGGGGTCCGACCTCATCTGCCACGGCGCCCCGCACCTGGTCGTCGCCCATGCACCTGCCGACGACCCCCTCGCACCGCGGGACGCCGCGATCGCGTGTGCGCATCTCGACCTCGCCCTCCCGGCCTTCGGGCTCGGCGGGTGCTGGGCCGGGCTTTTCACTGCGGCAGCTGCGTCTCATCCGCCTCTCGCAGAGGCTCTTCGCCTCCCCGATGGGTACCGGCCCCTCGGGACGCTGCTCGTCGGCTACCCGCGGTACCGCTATGCCTCGGTCCCGCCGCGGAAACGGCCGGCGACGAGGTGGCTATGAACGCCGTACCGACGGATGCCGGCAAAACATGCCTGCCCGGCAAAGGGCTTATCCATGATAACCAGACTGGAGATAGAAATCACATGACCACGCTGCTTGTTGACAGGGATCTCTGCACCCGGTGCGGGATCTGCTCGGAATCCTGCCCGATGGGGATCATCGCCCCCACCGGCGAAACCACCCTCCCGCTCGTCCCCGAAGAAATATCCGGCCTTTGCATACGTTGCGGGCACTGCGAGGCCTACTGCCCCTCCGGTGCGCTCGTCCTGAACGTCCGGCCCGGAGAACGGGCACTCCTGCCCGAAGGGGCCGGAGAGATCGCCCCGGAGGACATGACGTTCTATCTGAAAAAACGCCGGTCGGTCAGACGTTTCACCGGCGAACCCGTACCGCGGGAGACGATCGCCGCGCTCCTCGACATCGCCGGTTATGCGCCATCGGGCGGGAACGGTCACCCGGTGCAATGGATCGTCGTCCATGACAGGGAGAGGGTCGGGAGAGTCGCCGCCCTCACGGTGGAATGGATGAAGTCGCTTGTCGGCTCCGATCACCCGATGAGCGGCTATGTTCCGAAACTGATCGAGACCTACCAGAACGGCTACGACGCCATCTGCTGTAGTGCCCCGCACCTGCTCTTCGCGCACATCCCGAAAGACAACCCGGTCGCTCAGGTGGATGCGATCATCGCCCTCACGCATTTCGATCTGGCCGCGCCGGCATTCGGGGTGGGCACGTGCTGGGCGGGCTTCGTGGCGATGGCGGCGTCCGTCTACGAACCCCTGCAGAGGGAGATCGGCATTCCTGCCGGGAGGAAGAGCGCCTATGCGATGATGTTCGGCCACCCGCAAAACAGGGTCTACGGCATCCCCCGGAGAAACATGCCGGAGGTGATATGGATCGAGGGGCGGCCGGATCGCAAAAAAATGATAGGGATGGACGTGCAGGAAACAGGACGAACATAATCAGAAAGGATGGTAAAAAATGACAAAGGTCGTCGCATTCAACGGAAGCCCGAGAAAGGACGGGAACACCGCCCGCCTCCTTGCGGAAGTGCTCGCCGAACTTGAGAAGGATGGCATTGAGACCGAACTCGTCCAGATCGGCGGGAAAAAGGTCCACGGCTGCACCGCCTGCGGCAAATGTTTCGAGAGCCGGGATGGAAAATGCGTCATCGACAACGACTTCGTCAACGACTGCATTGAAAAGATGGCCGCGGCCGATGGGATCGTCATCGGTTCGCCGACCTACTTCGCCGACGTCAGCACTGAGACGAAAGCCCTCATCGACCGGGCCGGTTTTGTCGCCATCGCCAACGGAGGAATGTTCGCCCGCAAGGCCGGTGCGGCCGTCGTCGCCGTCCGCCGCGCCGGCGCCGTCCACGCCTTCGACACGATCAACCACCTCTTCGGGATCTCGCAGATGTTCACGGTCGGGTCCTCGTACTGGAACCTTGGTCTGGGCCTTGACGCCGGTGACGTCGAGAAGGACGAGGAGGGACTTTTGACGATGCGGAACCTGGGGGCGAACATGGCCTGGCTCCTGAAGCGGATCGGCACATAGCCGCCAGGGAAAAAGAGGCTGGGGCCGGGCGTTCAGCCCTCAACCGGGTACTGGATCTCGGTCATCAGGTCTTCTGCCGCAACCTGCGCCGGGTCGTTGAGGTAGACCTCGCGCTCGGGGCCGGTCTGGCTGAGGCCGTGGGCATCGAGGTACTCCCTCACCTGCCGGTGGGCGAGGGGGAGGTTCTCGTACGGTCCACGGTAGAGCACCGAGAGGGCCCGGCATCCGGGGAGGACGCGCACCCCGACGGCCGGGTCCCTGACCGTCACCGCCCCGGTGACCGGGAGGGCGACCTCGACATCGCAGTCGCTCCCGTCTTCGTCGCCGGCATAACAGATCGAGATGACGGTCCCGGAGACCTTCACCCCGGCGCTCCTGTTCTCCGGGGAGGCGATCTCCCGGCAGAGCACCTCGATTCGCGAACCGGTGACCTCCGCATATGTGCCCTTCGTCCGTGCCGAGATCACGCGCAGGGGTGCGATCTCCTTGATGGTCCATTCTGTAAGTGACATTCGAAACATCTCCTTTAACGGATCTGCCGATGACAGCACCCGCTCCACCCTGCGCAGGCGACCGATCTCCTCCTGCACGGCGCGGCGCCGCCCCTCCATGAGCCCGGCAAGGACACATGTCTCCCCGCGCTCTGCGGCGTCGAGGATCGACGCCACCTCGTCCAGGGAGAACCCGAGACCAGAAAGAGCACGTATCCTTACGGCCCGATCGATCTGTGCGATCGCGTAGTAGCGGTATCCTGAACAGAGGTCCTTTGTCGCCGGCACAAGGAGGCCCTTCTGGTCATAGCAGTGCAGCGCTTTCTTCGACAGCCGGGTCAGGTGCGAGAATGTCCCGATCGGGATCTGATCGACTGGCATGGTATGATCAATCGATGGAGGGCCGAGATAATAGTGCCTGGTTCTCTCCCCCGGGGGCGAGTTCGAGAGCCGGATCCTGGAGCGTCGACCGCCCCTACCACCTTCCGCAACCCTGATGCCGGTCTCCACCAAACCATCAGTATGGTTCCCGCCTTCACCCCACACTTCACCGCAGAACGGCTTGCATTCCACCCTGCAGAGCCGTTCCAGGGCCCTTCACCTTTCCTCGTGCTGGTCGGCGAGGGGGACGTCCTCTGCGGAGCCGACGGTTCGCCGCTCCTCTCGTCCTTCCCGGAGGACCCGGCACCGGAAGGGTCGCTCTTCATCGGCAGCCTCGACGGCCGCCCGGTCTTCGCCGCCGGGGTGGACACCGTCCCGGTGGGCCTCAGGCCCGTCCCGCTCCGCGACCTCTTCGGAATGGTCGGGGACGAGGAACTCGGGATTGCCGGGCGGGCCGTCCAGTACGTGGAATTCGACCGCACCCACCGCTACTGCGGGCGGTGCGGGGCGGCGACCCTGATGAAGGAGGACGAGATCGCCCGGCTCTGCCCTTCCTGCGGCCTTGTCGTCTACCCCCGCCTCTCCCCGGCCGTGATCGTCCGGGTCACCGACGGCGACGCCATCCTCCTCGCCCGCTCCCCGCACTTTCCGGCCGGACGGTATTCGGTGATCGCCGGTTTCGTCGAACCTGGAGAAAACGTCGAGCACGCCGCACAGAGGGAGGTGATGGAAGAGACCGGGGTCGCCATCAGAAACCCCCGCTATTTCGGGAGCCAGCCCTGGCCCTTCCCCCACTCCCTGATGATCGGGTTTACCGCCGACTACGCCGGAGGCGATCTCTGCCCGGACGGGCTGGAGGTCGAGGACGCCGGATGGTTCACCGCCGACGCCCTCCCCGACCTCCCCGGACCGGCATCGATCGCGCGGGCTTTGATCGAGGACTGGCTCGCAGGGCAGTGAAAATAGTATAACCGATGAGACCAATGTGATCGTAGAGATCACCCCTCACTCATATTTTATGGTGCACCAGAATGAGCGATTCAGTAGTAGATAGCATCCTTGCGGCCCGGTACCTCCGCAAGGGCGAGAGAACCTTTGACGACATCTGCCGGCGCGTTGCTGCGGCGCTCGCGCAGAACGAACGCGAACGCGAGGAATATTATGAAGCGATGCACTCCCTCCGCTTCCTCCCCAACTCCCCCACCCTGATGAATGCCGGGACCGATATCGGCCAGCTCTCGGCCTGCTTCACCCTGTATGTCGGCGACTCGATCCCCGACATCTTCCATGCCCTCGAATGGGGCGCCCTGATCCACAAGAGCGGCGGCGGCACCGGCTACAACTTCTCCCATATCCGCCCGGAGGGTGCACCTGTCCAGTCCACCGACGGCGTCGCATCCGGCCCGATCTCGTTCATGAAGGTCTTCAACGCCGCCACCGACGTGATCAAGCAGGGCGGACGGCGGCGCGGGGCGAACATGGGGATCCTGAACGTCTGGCACCCTGACATCCTCAGGTTCATCCACGCGAAGAACGTCGAGGGCGAACTCTCGAACTTCAACATCTCGGTGATGGTCAACGACCGCTTCATGGAGTTCGTGGAGGCCGGGCAGTTCCAGAAAGTCTGGGTCACCCACCCCCATACGGGCGAGGAGATCACGGTCGGCGCGATCTGGAACGGCATCGTCGACGGCATCTGGAAGAACGGCGAGCCCGGCGTCCTCTTTTACGACGAGATCAACCGGAAGAACCCGACCCCGCAGCTGGGGGAGATCGATACGACCAATCCTTGCGGCGAACAGCCGTTACTTCCTTTTGAATCGTGTGTTCTCGGATCTATCAATTTATATAAGTTTATATCTGAAAAAAATATAGATGAGGAAGCATTAAAGCGGATCACCCGCATGGGAGTCCGCTTCCTGGACGCCGTCATCGAAAGAAACGTCTTTCCGATCCCGCAGATCGAGGAGGCGACACAGAAGACGCGGAAGGTCGGCCTCGGGCTGATGGGTGTCCACGACGCCCTCCTGATGCTCGGCCTCCCGTACGACTCAGAGGAGGGGCGGGCCGTCTGCGAGCGGATCATGGCGCTCGTCAACGACACGGCGGTCGAGGAGTCGCACGCCCTCGCCGCGGAGAAGGGCGTTTTCCCCGCATTCGAGGGGAGCGTCTGGGGCGATTATCCGATGCGGAACGCCGCCCTCACCACCATCGCCCCGACCGGGACGATCTCCCTCCTCGCCGGGTGTTCGAGCGGCATCGAACCGGTTTTCTCCTACGCCTACACCCGCAAAAACACCGTAGGCA